>Ga0209709_10000083_pt1 | contig 84619 bp, 84 predicted proteins | sample ArcticOcean_MG_C_2_FD_187435 | JGI IMG/M metagenome (GOLD analysis project Ga0209709, IMG submission 187435) | Marine microbial communities from western Arctic Ocean - ArcticOcean_MG_CB4_136 (SPAdes) (version 2) | ecosystem: Environmental > Aquatic > Marine > Oceanic | place: Arctic Ocean...
CTATCCCCTTCAAAGCTGGAGTACCATTCTCAAAAGTTTTTTTAAGATCATTTATTTCAAGCATGATTCCTCTAATTTAACTTTAATTTTTGTTTAATAACTCAATCACTTCTCTCAAAACATTGTAGTCAGAATCTTTTACTTCCATATAGTGAGACATTTTTCCACCATACCCCCCTATATCACCGTGCATGTGTGCTTCTAAGACAGCTTTTTTAATTTTTTCTCTATCTTCTTCGGGGATTAGTTTTGAATAAGCTAATGGAGGGGGTGGCACTCGATCAGATTTATGTAAAATTCTGACATCTTCCTTTTTAATAGTGCCATCTTCCAATCTTGCTTCAAAATTTCTAGAACTCATTCCACAAACATCAGATTGATTATTAAGTACAGCTAATAAACATGCATCATGACTACCTGCATAATAAACATTATCAAAATGATCTTTATTTTTTATAGAAAGATTAATTTTACTCAATTCGACTTGAGGTATTAGATCGCCACTAGTTGATCCAATGGTATTTAAAGATAAAATTTTACCTTTAATGTCTTTAAATTCTTTTAAATTACTATCTTTTTTAACTACAAAATATGTATAATAACCTGCATCTTTTTCCCCCGGTCTTACTCCGGCTGCAAAAGCTTCTGCATTTGCAATCTCGGCAGCTTTTACATAAGTTTTACCACCATACCAAGCAATATGAGCTCTTCCTGCTCTCATTGCTTCAACTGCAGCATTATAATCAGTTACTTTAATTGTATCTATTTTAAATCCTGTAAGTTTTTCTGTAATTGAAATTAAAGTTGTATAATCACTTTCATCGCCTTTTTCACTGGCTGGAACAAACACCATTTTATAAGTTTTTGTTTCAGCATTTAGATTTCCAGCAAATAAAACCAGAAGTAATATTAATGTTATTTTTTTTATCATAATTTGTCCTTTTTTTATCATTAACTTTGTTCGCTTACAAGTTAATTATTATAGTGCAGAAAAACAAAAAGCAATGACATTTATGTTAAACTTTTGTGAATTTTTTGTTAAAAGCTACTAAGGCTTTTTTATAATCTTCTACTGTGTCTATTTCTTTCCAGCCGCTTTCTATAATGACACAATGGACTTTAACGCCTATATCAACAAGTTCTTGAATAAAATCAGTCAGATAAGCTTTTTGAAAAATTTTTGATCTTTGAAATGGTTTATTCCAATAAATTTTTTTTAAACGATTAAAATGTTGTTTAAATATTTCTGTACCTCGGTTTGATAGCTTTATCATACCAATAAACTCACCATGGACATCTTCATTACCTGTATTTATTTTACCAATTTTTTCGACTTCATTATTTGAATTAAATATTACATTTTCAGCTTCAGATATAGGATGGTCTTTACGACCTACATAATAACCTCTCCAATCAATATCAACAACAACAGAAATATCATGATCAGAATCTAGTGTCCTCTGAACTACAGATGCATCAAATAATATGTCAGAGTAAGAAATTATTATATTTCCATTAATAATTTTTTCAGCATAAAAAATAGAGTTTAAAATGTTGTTATTTTTAAAATCTGTATTTTCAAAATATTTAATACCTTTGTAATTAATTTTTTCTTTTTTATATCCTTTAACTAAAGAAATGTCTTTAATGCCACATTTTTTATAAGAGTCTAGTTGACGTTGGAGTAGAGTTTTACCACCAAAATCCAACATACACTTAGGTAGATTAGTTGTATGTTTTTTAAGTCTACTTCCTAAACCAGCTGCAATAATTAATGCTTTAGAATTATTTTTATTTAAAGAATTTTCAATTTTAATAATTTGTTCTTCATTAAGGTCATTATCTTTAATTGATCTAATTAATGAAACTATGCTTGGGTTATTTTCAATATATTCTCCAATATCAGGAGCAACGTTCCCTTTTGATATTCCTGCCAAATCATTAAGAACATTAATATTTACTTTTAAAAGTTTAGATAATTTTTTGATTACTGTTTGTTTAGGGGCTGTTCGTTTTTCTTTTTCTATATCATTTAGGTATGAGGCAGCTACACCAATTATACCGGCTAATTCTCTTTGTCCTAAACCATTTTTTATCCTTAATTCACGTATAAGGACACCAAAATTTTTTTTTGTATCTTTTTTAACAACCATAATTAAAAAAATAATTTTTTATACTCTACCATAAATATCTTTATATCTAACAATATCTGTTTCTTTTAAAATTGAACCAACTTGAGCTTCTATAATTTTAACTTGTTTTTTAAAAGAATTTTCAATTCTATGAATTGCATTTAAAGGAATAAAAATATGTTCACCAGGGTTTTTAATAAAATGTTTATTATTTAAAGTTATTTTTGGATTACCTTGTGTGATTAACCAGTGTTCAGCTCGATGATGATGTTTTTGTAAACTTAGAATTCCTTTAGGTTTAATAAGCAATTCCTTAATCAAAAAATCTTTGCCTTTAAACAAATTAACATAACTACCCCACGGTCTATTGAAAACATTTTTCTTTTTATAATATTTTTTTTTATTATTATTAAACATTTTTAAAATCTCTTTCCATGAACCTAAATCAGACCAGGGAATGTCTAATTTTATTGCGTTTATTAGTTTTGTTTTTTCCAAAATCGCATAATCAAAAGATTTGGCTGTTGCTTTGATAAATGATGGTTTGTTTAAATAATATGTATTTTCCTTAAATTTTGCTTTTTGAACAGAAATCAAACAATTTTTATAAATAATTGGCTGATATTTCTTAAAATTATTAATAATAGAATCTTTTCTAAGAAAAAACATTCCTGAATTCCAGTAACCTTTTTTTTTAATGATTTTTTTAGCTTTGGCCTCTTTAGGTTTTTCAATAAATTTAGTTACTTTATTGATATTAGAGTTAATTTTTTTAGTTAATAAATAACCATATTCACTTGATGGAGATGAAGGTTTAATACCAAAAATAAATATGTTTTGATTTGTTAAAAATTTCTTATTTTTACTAATTTCTTTATTAAAAGTACTAACTTTTTCAATTAAATGATCTGCTGAAAAAATCATTAATGGTTGTTCATTTTGTATATCTCGAATTAATGCTGCACATAAAATTGCTGGCGCTGTATTTTTTTTTGCTGGTTCTAAAATAATTTTATATTTATTAATATGATGTTTTTTAAGGTGTTGTTTTACGTAATTCAGGTATTTTTTATTAGTGCTAATAATCGGAGTGTCAAAAATAGATGATTTAACTCTATCTAATGTTTTTCCTAATAAAGTCCAATTACCAAAATCTATAAATTGTTTAGGTGTATATTTTTTTTTTTTAGACCATAATCTAGTTCCAGCACCACCACAAAGAATTACAGGTTTTATTTTCATTATAATCAATTTAATATATAAGATTCAATTAGTTGTGAATAAAAAAACTGCATTAATTACTGGAATATCTGGACAAGATGGCGCCTATCTTGCAGAATTCTTATTAAAGAAGAATTATAAAGTCATTGGTATCGAAAGAAGGTCCGCTAGAAATCTAAACTGGAGACTCGAAAAATTATCCATATCAGATAAGATAATTATAGAAGATAGTGACATTAAAGAAGTAAACAATCTAATTAGGATTTTTCAAAAATATAAAGTACATGAAGTATATAATTTAGCTGCTCAGTCATTTGTTAAAAGTTCATTTGACAATCCAATTGAAACAACACTTGTAAATGCCATTGGTACTTTAAATTTACTTGAGGTTATCAGAAATAAAAATACAAATATTAAATTTTATCAAGCCTCAACATCGGAAATGTTTGGAGAACATGGTAAAAAAAAACAAAATGAGTTGACAAATTTTCACCCAAGAAGTGCTTACGCTACATCAAAAACTTTTTCTCACTATACGGTACAAAACTATAGGGAAGCTTTTAAAATATTTGCCGTTAATGGAATATTGTTTAATCATGAATCTCCTTTAAGAGGAGAAGAATTTATTACTAGGAAAATTTCTCTCGGTCTTGCAAAAATTATTTCTGGAAAACAAAAAATTTTAAAACTTGGAAATATTTATGCAAAAAGAGATTGGGGTTATGCAAAAGATTATGTGGAAGCCATGTGGAAAATGTTACAAGTAAAAAAACCAGAAGACTTTGTTATAGCAACTGGTAAAACATATTCTGTAAAAGAATTTATCAACAAATCTGTCAAAATTTTAAACCTAAATACTAAATGGGTTGGAAAAGGATTAAATGAAAAATTGATAGATCTAAATAAAAAAAAACCGATTATTATTATAGATAAAAATTACTTTAGACCTGCTGAAGTTAATATTTTAAGAGGAGATTATTCGAAAGCAAAAAAAATTTTGAAATGGTCTCCAAAAACAGATCTAGACGATTTAGCAAAAATTATGCTTAAGTCAGATCTGTTGTATGTTAATAAAAATTAATACTAAATTTTTGAATATTCTTTTACTTCCTTTTTCTTTCCAGGGTGAGTTGTTGCTCCTAAATATGCTGGACCAACTGTTTGAGCATATTTCCAAATAGTTCCCGATCCAAAATTAGGTTTTTTAGCTTTCCATTTTCTTTTTCTTGAAACTAATTCTTTTTTTGACAACCTAACATTTATCGTTCCTTTTTTGGCATCAATATCAATGATATCACCAGTCCGTAAAAGAGCTATAGGCCCTCCTAGAGCTGCTTCTGGACCCACATGACCCACACAAAAGCCTCTAGTTGCACCAGAAAATCTACCATCAGTAATTAGAGCTACCTTCTCCCCTTTTCCTTGACCATAAATAGCTCCAGTGGTTGAAAGCATCTCCCTCATACCGGGCCCTCCCACAGGTCCTTCGTATCTAATTATAATTACATCTCCATCTTTATATTTTTTGTTTTGGACAGCTTTCATTGCACTTTCTTCATTGTCAAAACATCTTGCTTTACCAGTAAATTGTAATTTTTTTAGACCCGCAATTTTAACTATGCCACCCTCCGGCGCTAAATTACCTTTTAAGCCCACAACACCTCCATCTGGTGACAGTGGATTATTGTACGCTCTTAATACTTTTTGTTTTGGATTAAATTTAATATTTTTAAGATTTTCCTTCATAGTTTTTCCTGTAACCGTCATGCAATTACCGTTGATAAATCCACCTTGAAATAAAGTTTTTAATAACATTGGAACACCGCCTGCCAACCACATATCTTTAGCAACATATCTTCCACCAGGTTTTAAATCAGCAAGATAAGGAGTTTTTTTAAAAATTTTAGCCACATCCATTAAATCAAATTTAATTCCAGCCTCATTCGCAATAGCAGGTAAATGAAGAGCTGCATTAGTAGACCCACCAGTTGCAGCAACTATTGTAGCGGCATTTTCTAGAGATTTTATAGTTACGATATCTCTTGGTTTTATCCCCTTTGCTAAAAGGTTCATAACAACTTTACCACTTTCATTAGCATACTTATCTCTTTCCTCATAAGGAGCTGGCGTTCCAGCAGAATATGGTAACGCTAAACCAATCGCTTCTGAAACACATGCCATTGTATTAGCAGTAAATTGACCACCACATGCACCAGCACTTGGGCAAGCAACTAATTCTAATTTTCTTAATTCTTTAGTCGACATTTTTCCTGCCGAGTGTTTTCCAACTGCTTCAAATACATCAACAACAGTTACATCTTTACCTTTGTATCTTCCGGGTAGAATAGACCCACCATAAATAAAAACACTTGGCACATTTAATCGAACCATTGCCATCATCAAAGCTGGTAAGGATTTATCACATCCAGCAATTCCAACTAATGCATCGTAACAATGCCCTCTTACAGTAAGTTCAGTGGAGTCTGCTATTATTTCACGGGAAATCAAAGATGATTTCATTCCCTCGTGACCCATTGCAATTCCATCAGTAACAGTAATTGTGCAAAATTCCCTAGGCGTTCCACCGTTAACTCTAACACCTTTTTTAACAGATTGGGCCTGTCTCATTAAAGCAATATTACAAGGTGCAGCTTCATTCCAAGTAGATACAACACCTACAAAAGGTTTAGACACATCTTTTTCAGTTTCGCCCATTGCATAATAGAATGATCTGTGAGGGGCTCTATCAGCTCCTAATGATGTATGTCTGCTTGGGAGTTTTTTTTTGTTAAATTTTAGCATTATATACCCTTTATTGTTAACGATATTTTATCAATATCATTCTTTAAATTATTATAATTAGTTTTTTCCTGTTCAACAATCTCTTTTGGCGCCCTATCTACAAAACTTTTATTTTCTAACCTTTGAGATATCTTTTTCATTTCTTCATGTAATCTATTTTGTTTGCTAGTTAAATTTTCTTTAATTAGTTTCAAATCAACATCTTTATCAAAATAAATCTTAAATAGGTCACCGGAAACAACCATAGTTGTAGCTGGTTTATCTATATCATCATTAAAAATAGTGTTTATTCTTCCTAGTTTCTTAAGAATTATTTCATTATTATTAATAAATTTTTTCTGATCATCATTAATATTATCAATAGAAATATCTACAAATGATCCGGGATTAACATTAAGTTCATTTTTAAAAGATCTAAGCTCAGATATAATGCTAATAATTTTTTCAACCTGCGCTATACTATCATCTTTACTAATTTTTCCTGATGGCCAATTAGCTAACATTAGAAAATCTTTACTTAAATTATCAAATTTATTTTTAAGCCAAATTTCTTCAGTCACGAAAGGTATAAAGGGATGAAGTAAAATCAAAATTTGTTTAAAAACATAGGTAGATACCTTTTTTACTTCAGCTTTAGCTTCTTCATTATCTGAAAGTAGTATTGTTTTTGATAGCTCTAAATACCAATCACAATAAGAATGCCATACAAATTGATATGCATTCTTAGCAGCTTCATCAAATCTATAGTCTTTTAAATTTTTTTCTATTTTTGACTTTGTTTCAATAAGTTCAGAATAAATCCACTTATTAATATTAATGTTCAAATTTGGAACTTTATCAATATCAACAAAATCACACTTATTTGTTATTAAAAAATTGTTCGCATTCCACAGTTTGTTTAAAAAATTTCTATATCCTTTAACTCTATCTTCAGAGAGTTTTACATCTGTACCTGGTGAGGCCATTGAAAGAAGAGTAAACCTTAAAGCATCAGCACTGTATTTTTTAATCAAATCTAAAGGATCAATAACATTACCTTTAGACTTGGACATTTTTTGTCCTTTTTCATCTCGAACTAATGCATGGACATATACATCTTTAAAAGGTTCTTTATTTAAAAACTCTGTTCCAAACATTATCATTCTTGCAACCCAAAAAAATATAATATCAAATCCTGTTACTAAAACTGAGGTTGGATAAAATTTTTCAACATAATCTTTATTATCAGGCCAGCCTAATGTTGCGAAAGGCCAAAGACCAGATGAAAACCAAGTGTCCAAAACATCAGGATCACGAATTAGATTTACATCTTTAGAGTAATGTTTCTTGGCTTGTGCTTTTGCTTCTTCTTCGTTATTAGCTACGAAGATTTTTTTATCCGGTCCATACCAAGCAGGTATCTGGTGACCCCACCATAATTGTCTTGAAATACACCATGGTTCAATATTGTTCATCCACTGAAAATAAGTCTTAGACCAATTCTCAGGAATAAATTTAGTTTTTTTAGAACTAACAACTTCTTTGGCTTTAACAGATAATTTTTCAGCATCAACAAACCATTGCTCTGTTAAAAAAGGTTCAATAATTGAATTAGATCTATCTCCATAAGGGACTTTATTTTTTATATTCTCTTCCTTTTCAAAAAATTCTTTATCTTTAAGTTCTTTTAAAATTTTTTTACGAGCCTCTAACCTATCAAGACCAATATAATCTTTTGGTGCGTTTTCATTAATTTTACCAGATTCAGTAAATATATTAATAATTTCCAGATTATTTCTTTGCCCAACATCATAGTCATTAAAATCATGAGCTGGTGTAATCTTTAAAGCACCAGTTCCTTGTTCTGGATCTGCATAATCATCTTCAATAATCTTAATTATTCTTCTAACTATTGGAACTGTAACTGTCTTACCAACAAAAGATTTAAATCTTTTATCTTTTGGATTTACAGCTATTGCAGTGTCTCCCAACATTGTTTCAGGTCTGGTAGTTGCAATTGTTATGAATTTATCAGTTCCATCTATTGGATATTTAATGTAATAAATTTTAGAGTTAACTTCTCTTTGATCTACCTCAAGATCAGAAATTGCAGTTTTTAAAACAGTATCCCAATTAACTAATTTTTTATCTTTATAAATTAAATTTTTGTTATAAAGATCGACAAAAACTTTAATTACTGATTTAGATAGATTTTCATCCATCGTAAAAGCATTTCGAGACCAATCACAAGAACAACCAAGTTTTTTTAATTGATTAATAATAATATCACCATATTGATTTTTCCACTCCCAAACTTTTTTGATAAACTTTTCTCTGCCAATTTCATTTTTATCGATCTTTTCAGAAGCAAGTTTTCGCTCAACTAAAGCCTGTGTGGCAATACCAGCATGGTCTGTTCCAGGTTGCCATAAGGTTTCATAATTATTCATTCGATGATAACGAACTAACAAATCTTGAATAGAATTATTCAAAGCATGTCCCATATGAAGACTGCCAGTTATATTGGGTGGCGGTATAACAATTGAAAATTTTTTTGAATTTTCTTTAGGTTTAAAAAGACCATTCTTTTCCCAATAAGAATAAATCTTATCTTCGACATCAGAATGTAAGTATTTATCACTACTCATGGGTGCATTAAGTTTATAATTTAATAACTTAAATTAACAATAATCTAATTTAAATAGTTATTTAATAGACTAATTATAAATATTTTATATAAAACTGCTTATAGATATTTTACTATAAGTTATGGCAACGTGGCGGAATGGTTACGCAGAGGATTGCAAATCCTTGTATCCCAGTTCGATTCTGGGCGTTGCCTCCAAAAAAAATCTTGTTTTAGCTATAAAAAAAAGTAAGTTGAGTTTTTTATATTCCTCGGTAGCTCAGTTGGTAGAGCAGTTGACTGTTAATCAATTGGTCGCAGGTTCGAGTCCTGCCCGAGGAGCCAAAAAGTTGCTATCCGACTCTTGAAATAGAATTATTTGTAAGCTGTAAAGACTTACTAAATTTTAATTTTTGATCATCAGTTAATTCAGAATATATTTTAACTAAAAAATTATAATTTACATTCATATGACCTTCTTTGGATTTTTCTAGATTAATTAGGTATTCAGAAAAATCTTCGAAGAAATAACTAATTGGTACTTTTAAATAATTAGATAGTTGTAACAATCTTATAGAACTTACACCGTTTGTCCCTTTCTCATATTTTTGTATTTGTTGGAATGTAACATTTATCGCTTTTGCGACTTTAGTTTGTGTCAGACCAAGTGCTAACCTTCTTAGTTTAAGCCTACTACCTAGATGTATATTAAAATTATCTTCCATTAAGACCCCTCTTAAATTATTAAGTCTTAATTCAACAGAGTTTTCAAAAAACATCAACAAGTAAATTTTTTTTTATTTTACAAAAAACCCAATTTAAGTAAGATGCGTCAAGTAATTATTCTTAAAAAATTAGAAAATATATCTTGATTTTAGAGTATTTGACTTAAGAATAATTTAGTTCTATCGCTCTTAGGATTGGCAAAAAATTCTTTTGTGTCTGCCTTCTCAACAATTTTACCCTCATCCATAAATATCATACTATCTGCAACTTCTTTAGCAAATCCCATTTCATGAGTGACAACAATCATTGTCATACCTTCTTTTGCCAAATCAACCATTACATCAAGTACTTCTTTAATCATTTCAGGGTCTAATGCTGAAGTTGGCTCATCAAATAACATTATTTTTGGCTCCATGCAAAGAGCTCTAGCAATTGCAACACGTTGTTGTTGCCCTCCTGAAAGTTGACCTGGAAATTTTTGCGCTTGATCTAAAATTTGAACTCGTTCTAAATGTTTAAGAGCTAACTCTTCGGCATTTTTTTTAGACATTTTTTTCACCCAAATCGGTGCTAAAGTAAGATTATCCACTATAGACAAATGCGGAAATAAGTTAAATTGCTGAAACACCATTCCAACTTCCGCTCTAACCTGTTCTATATTTTTGGTGTCCTCAGAAATTTCTATTCCATCAACAATAATGCTTCCTTTTTGATGTTCCTCTAATCTATTTATACATCTAATTAAAGTTGATTTACCAGATCCAGATGGCCCACATACAACAATTTTTTCTTTGGCTTTAACTTCAAGATTAATATCTTTTAAAACCTGAAAATCACCAAACCACTTATTTACACCATGAATTTGAATAATTAAATCTGACATAATTTATCTATCTGTTTTATATTTTAATTCTAAATTTTGACTATATTTACTCATACTGAAACAAATAATCCAGAATATTATTCCCGCAAATACATATCCTTCCATGGAAAAACCTAACCATTTAGGATTAGTCTTAGCTAAATTCAACATTCCAACTAATTCCAATAAACCTACAACAAAAATTAACGGTGTATCTTTTACTAAAGCCAAGAACGTATTTGCAATACCGGGTATTACTAATTTTAAAGCTTGGGGTAAAATAACTAACAAGTGAAGTCTCCAGTATCCCATACCTAAGGATTTAGCAGCATCGTACTGTCCTCTGGGTAAAGCTTGTAAACCACCTCTAATAACTTCTGCTGTATAAGCAGCTTCAAATAGTGTTATTGCTACTATAACTCTGATTAGTTTATCAACATAAGTTCCGTCTGGTAAAAACATTGGAAACATCACCGCTGACATAAATAATACTGTAATTAAAGGTACACCTCTCCAAAATTCAATAAATGACATTGATGAATACTTAACAACAGGTAAATCAGACCTTCTTCCAAGCGCCAACATCATGCCAATTGGAAAACAAAAGATTAATGAAAAGAATGCAACAATAAAAGTTAAGGATAAACCTCCCCAAGCACCTGTTTCAACCCACTCCAAACCAAATTGACCTCCTGAAATTAAATAATAAATCAATAAAAATGAAATTATTGGTAAAAAAATTGAATAATAAAGTGTTAAATATTTTTTTAGCTTCATTGGTACAAAAAAACCTAAACTAGAGAAAGCTAAAACAACAATAAAAGTTAAATTAACCCTCCATTGCTCAGCATTAGGATACATTCCATATATAAATCTATTAAACCAAGTTTTTATATAAACCCAACAAGCACCACCACCTGTACAAGCTTCTTTATTATCACCAACAAAGGTTGCATCCAAAATAAACCAATTTAACAACGGTGCAGTACTAAAAATTATTAATAAAATTATAGATACACTCAATGCAGCATTAAAATTACTTGTATTGATATTTTTATTTAAATTATCTAACTGCTTAATACCAGAAAACTCTATTCTGATAAGATAAAGACCAATCATTCCAAAAATAAGAGGTGTAAAAAAGCTAATAAATCCAGGTAAAAAGAAAGTTATATTTATGTCTTGAAAATTATTTAGACAAAAATCAAGAATACCTAATGAGAAAAACGAAGCACCCAATATTAAAAAATTATTTAAATTTTTCCTTTGTTGAGTTTTAAATAAATTCACATTTTTCATAAATTCTACTTTTCCTGTATTGCTATACGTTTATTGTACCAATTCATTAATAAAGATATTGAAAGGCTTATTGTTAAATATGTAGCCATTGTTATACCGACTATCTCAATAGCCCTACCTGTTTGCATCATAGCTGTACCTGCAAAGACTAATACTAAATCTGGGTAAGCTATAGCTGCTGCTAAAGAGGAATTTTTTGTTAAATTTAAATACTGGTTAGTAGTAGGTGGAATAATAATTCGTAAAGCTTGAGGTAAAACTACCAATTTTAAAACTTGGTTAGCTGTTAAACCTATGGATGATGCTGCTTCTTTCTGGCCTTTACCAATGCCCTGAATTCCTGCTCTAACATTTTCTGCAATAAATGTTGCTGTATAAAGTGTTAATGCTAATGTTAATGCAATTAATTCAGGTGGTATTCCAACACCTCCATCAAATGTAAATGAGGTTAACGCTAATTTTTTTAACACAGGAAAACTCCAGGATAAATCAACACCACCAATAATAAAAGTTAACGCTGGTATTATAATAAAAATTCCAAGTGATATTAAAAATTTTGGATATTGCTTACCCTCTTCTTCTTGTTTTTTTTTTGCAAATTTATTAAAAAAATAAATAACAAGTAAAGCTACAATTAAAGATACCATAAATACATCAAAGTTATTCCAAATTGGAGCTGGTGTATAAAAACCTTTAATAGTCATAAAAGAAGATCCAAAAATTAAAGGTGCATCTTCTGGCATTGGTAGCGCTCTCAATGCAGCAAAATACCAAAAAAAGATCTGAAGCAATAATGGGATATTTCTAAAAAACTCAATATAAAAACTAGCTGTTTTTCTTATTAGGTAGTTGGGTGATAATCGCGCTACACCTACTACCGCGCCTAATAAAGTACATAGAATAATACCAATAAATGAAACCAACAGTGTGTTTAAAAGTCCAACTAAATAAGCACGTGCATATGACATTGAACCATCATAATCAATTAATGAAAATTGAATATCAAATGAAGCTGCTTTTTTTAAAAAACCAAATCCAAACTCAATACCCCTCGTATCCATGTTCTCTTGGGCATTCATTGTAAAGAAACCAAAGATTAAAACTATAAACAATAAAGTTAAGAATTGAGGTAAAATTTTTTTAAATTTCATTTATGAGATACTATAAAAAAAGGGCTAGATAAATCTAGCCCTTTTTATTAATTTATAACTTTTAATTATCTTGATGGTGGAACGTATAAAATACCACCTTTAGTCCATAATGCATTTGGACCTCTGTCTGGTAAGATACCGGTGTCTGCTATATTTCTCTTATAACTTTCACCATAGTTTCCAACTTGTTTGATAATTCTTAGGTTCCACTCATTATCTAAACCGAATGCAGCACCCATTTCACCTTCAGCACCAACTAATCTTTTGATTTGTGGGTTTTCTGAAGTTTTCATTGAGTCGGCATTAGCAGAAGTAATTCCATACTCCTCAGCTTCGATCATAGTATTTAAAGACCATCTTACGATGTCTTCCCATACTGCATCACCTTGTCTAACAACAGGGCCTAATGGCTCTTTTGAGATAGTTTCAGGTAACACGATGTGTTCACTAGGATTGCTCATTTTAGTTCTCTGTGCAGCAAGACCTGATTTGTCAGTAGTGTAAGTATCACATCTACCAGAATCATAAGCAGCTACAACTTCATCAGCTTTTTCAAAAGCAACTGGAGTGTAAGAAATTCCTTTTGAATTAAAGAAGTCTCTCATGTTTAACTCAGTTGTTGTACCAATGTTAGTACAAGCTGATATTCCATTTTTGAATTGACTTGTTGAAGTAATACCAGAACTTTTTCTAACCATAAAACCTTGGCCATCGTAGAAATTTACTCCCACGAATGTAAGTCCGATATCAGCATCTCTAGAAAGAGTCCAAGTTGTGTTTCTAGCTAAGATATCAATCTCACCAGAAGTTAAAGCTGTAAATCTTTCTTTGGCACTTAGTGGTGTAAACTTAACTTTGTTTGCATCACCTAGAACCGCAGCAGCTACCGCTCTACATACATCAACATCTAAACCAGTCCAATTTCCTGCAGCGTCAGCATTAGAAAATCCTGGAAGACCTTGAGATACTCCACATCTTACAAAACCCTTTTTTTGAGTGTTTTTAAGTGTTTTAGATTTTTTAGCAGCCATAGTCTCTGTTGTAAAAGCGAACAACACAGCAACCATAGCAACTAAAGAAGTTAATTGTTTTAAGTATTTAAACATATTTCTTCCTATTGTTTATTTATTTGTTAACAAATAATTCAAAATTATTTTTGAATATCCATAATTTAAACATGTAAGAAATAACTCTTCAAGGTAAATCTACTGAGCTCAGGAAGATTATAAGAATTCCAGTCAAGACAAATTTTATATTAAAAATGCTTAATAATGGCGCGCCCTGGAGGATTCGAACCTCCGACCCTCGGTTTAGAAAACCGATGCTCTATCCAACTGAGCTAAGGGCGCAAATTTTGTATACATATACAATATTTAGCTAATCTTTAAAAAGAAATTTTTTAATAATAATCAAAACTGTCAACAGCTCAATTCTTCCAATTATCATAAATAAAATCAAACAATACTTAGTAAAATAATGTAAGTTATAAAATTCAAAATCAGCAAGTCCATAGGCCGTAGAGTTTACGGTATTCATTAACGTTAAAATTGCTAGTTTAAACGCACTTTCAAAATCGATTTGACCTAAAGCTAACAAAATAGTTAAAATGAATAGTGATAAGATAAATAAAATAACAGTTAAAAAGTATTTATTAATTTCTTTAAAATCAAAGTTTATTTTAGTGAATAGCAGCTTATTCATAAAAATATTTTTTGGTCTGCTAAATGATAAAATTTGATTAATTGAGTATTTAAATAATGAATAGATTTTTATAAACCTTAAGCCTGAACTTGTAGAAAAAAAGGATCCTCCAATTAAAACTAAAATTAGGTAAATAAAATTTAATTTAGACTGATTAAAATCTAAGGAAAAACCAATATTAGACATACTGCTTGATAAAGATAATAAATTTACTGAAAAATCATCATTAAATGAAAAAAATAAAAAAAAAATTAAAACTACTGTTAGATAATAAAATATTAAATGCAGATCTTCATAAAAAAAATTAATACTCTTTTTCTTAAAAAAAAATAAATTGTAACTAAAAAAAATACTAAAATATGAAAATAAAAGTAATAATGAAAAAATAATTATCTGAGTATTATTTTTTAAAATATTTGATAGTTCATTAGTAGGTAAAAATCCACCTGAAGAAATAATTGTGAATGCTAAATTTAATGAGTCAAAGGATCTAATAGATATTAGATTTAAAGTTATAAATATAAAAAGAGTTAACCCGCAATATAAAAGAAAAATTTTAGATGTTTGTTTTAATATTTCTGAACTATTAAAAGATAAATAGTTTGTTAAAGATTTTTTAAAACTTTCGTCATAAATATCAATTAAATAGATTATTGAGAATAAAAAATATAAACCACCTATCCATTGTATTGATGATCTCCATAATATTAAACTTTGATCAATGTTTTTAATACTTTCAAAAATTGTAAATCCAGTTGAAGTAAATCCTGAACTTGCTTCAAAGAAAGCATCTAAAAAAGTTAAATTATAAATACTAAAATAAAAGGGTAGAGATAATACAAGTGGTATTAATATATAGCCAAAAAATACAGTTAAGATTTTATCAAAAATAGTTGTCTTTAATTGAATGCGTTCAAATTTATAAAATAATAGAGCTATAAACAAAGATACAAATAAACTTATGTAATAAGTATTAAGATTTAGATATAGATTTAGATAATATGAGTAAACAACATTAAAAAAAGATAGAATAGAAATTAAGCCAAAAAAGAAACTTAAATATCTAATTTTTAAGCCAAACATTAAATTTTAATTAACTTAACCTAAAAAGATTCTCTACAATAGAAATAGAATCATTTTTAGCTATAAAAACTACACTGTCATCTTTTTTAAATATAAAATCAGATCTTGGAATAATTATTTTTTTATCTCTCAAAACTGCTCCAATTCTTATTTCATCTGGTAAATTTGAATCTTTAATTTCTTTATTTATTAATTCAGATGTTTCAATAATTTCAGCTTCTATCACTTCGTATTCACCATTAGAAATGGAATAAGCATTCTCAATTGTACCTTTGTGAATGTGTTTTAAAATACTCGATACAGTATGCATTCTTGGATCAATCAAATCATCAATTTTCAATGATGATTGAAGAAGAGAGTAATTGGGTTTATTTATTAATGCCATTGTTCTTTTGTTATCAATCTCTTTTTGGTCTTTTGCAAATTTTTCAACAAGAATGCTAACCATAAGATTATCTTCATCGTCATTAGTTAAAGCTAAAACTGTTTCTGCTTCACCCAAGTTAGCTTCTACCAAGGCTTCTTCATCTAAACCATCACCATTTATTATTATTGTGTTATTCAGGTTATTAGCTAAATACTCAGCTCTTTCTTTGTTTTTTTCAACAATCTTAACTCTCACTGAATCTAAACTTTCTTCTAAATTTTTAGCTAAATTAAAACCAATATTTCCACCTCCAATAATTAAAATTTTTTTAGAAATTTTCTCCTCATGACCAAAAGCATGTAGAGTTTCAGCCATTTGAGATGAGTTTATGATGACATAAATTTTGTCATCGCATTTAATTTGATCAGTTTTTTTTGGTATAAAGGTTTTATCATTTCTTATTATAGCTACTATATTTGCATCAAGCTGAGGATATTTTTTAGTTAGCTCATTAAGTTTATGATTAATTAATTTACAATTATCCTTGATTAAAATTTCAAGTAATCTTATTTTGTTATCAGAAAAAGGAACACTGTCCAAAGCACCTGGTGCTTCTAGCTTTCGTTGTATAGATTTAGCAATTTCAATTTCTGGTGAAATAATTACATCTATGGGCAAATTTTCTTTATTATAAACTCTGGTAAATTTTGGATTTAGATAATCTTGAGAACGTATACGTGCAATTTTCTTTTGTATTTTAAATATTGAGTAAGCAATTTGACATATCAGCATATTTATTTCATCATTTCTTGTAACTGCAATAATCATATCTGCATCAGATGCGTTAGCTTTTTCAAGAATAGTTGGATAGGTTCCTTTGCCAACTATTGCTTTAACATCAAGAGTATCATTAATCTTTTGAATATCTTCACTGGATTGATCAATCACAGTTATAGAGTGACCTTGCTCGCTTAACAATTTTGCAATAGTGAACCCTACTCTACCGGCTCCACAAATAATTATATTCATTTAATTAAACTCTTTAATTCCCAGTCCTTTAAGCTTGCGATGAAGTGCACTTCTTTCCATTCCAACAAAAGTTGCTGTTTTAGTAATATTTCCATTATATTTTTTTAATTGAACAGTTAAATACTCTTTTTCAAATTTTTCTCTAGCTTCTTTTAGTGGTACAGAAAGACTATTTTCTGTGATTTTTTCTTGGAAATTATCATTTTTAAGTGACTCTTTAATGATATTTGATATCTTTTCTTTATTATCGGGCTGTAAGATAGCAATTCTCTCAATTAAGTTTCTTAATTCTCTAACGTTGCCTTTCCATACATGATTAAGGATATAGCTATCATTCTCATCAATTTCTAATGATTTTATATTATAATTTTCTGAAATTTTTTTAGAAAAATAATTAACTAATAATGGAATGTCGGAAATTCTGTCGTTCAAAGGATCTATATTTATCTGAAATACACTTATTCTATGAAAAAGATCTTCTCTAAAATTACCTAAGTCAATTTCATTTTTTAAGTTTTTATTTGATGAACAAATTAACCTCACATCAACTTTAATATCATTTGATCCATTAACTCTTTTAAACTTTTGATCTATCAAAACTCTTAAAATTTTTGATTGAATATCTAAAGGAATATCCGAAATTTGATCAATAACTAGTGTACCCTTATTAGCCTTTTCCAAAGCTCCATATGATATTGATCCATCAATTTTTTCCTCTCCAAATAATTCTAATTCGTACTTATTATTATCTAATAATGCTCCATTTAAAATTACAAAAGAGTTACTGCTCCTTTTAGATTTTTTATGAATTTTTCTAGCAATTAGTTCTTTTCCAGATCCTGATGGACCACAAATAAAAATTCTACTTTCAGTTATAGAAATTTTTTCAATCTGCTCTCTTATTGTTGTAATATTTTTACTATTACCAATAAGATCATATGAAGAAAAAAGTTTATTTTCATATTCTTTATTTTGACTTTTTAAATTTAAATTTTCTACCGCTCTACTAATAAAATTTAATAGTCTTGCTTGGTCAAATGGTTTTTCCACAAATTCAAAGGCACCATGTTTTAAAGAGTTGATAGCCATTTCAATATTTGCATGTCCAGATATTATAATTACAGGGACATCTTTGTTCTTGGTTTTGATATGAGATAATAACTGAATACCATCATTGTCTCCCTTATCAAGTTTTACATCAAGAATAGCCACATCTGGAATTTTTTTATCTATTTCACTTAATGCTTGATTGTAATTTGCTGCAACTCTAGTTTTATATCCAGCATCAATAATAAGTTCATTCAAGATATTCCGTATATCCGCATTGTCATCAACTATAAGTATTTCAGCTATCATTTAAATTAAAAGTTATTTCTACTTTTGCTCCATCATTTATTTTAATAAATTCAATCTTTCCATTATGATCATTTAAGATCTTATTGACAATTGAAAGTCCTAACCCAGTACCATCTTTTTTCGTAGTAAAATATGGATGTAAAATATCTTTAATATTACTTGTGAAAATATCAAAACCTACACCATTATCAATTATAGTAATATTTATATGGTCATTATTTTTTACAATTTCAATAGATATTTCTTTACTAAAATTAAGGTTTTTTTCTTCTTTTTGCTTAATACTTTCAATTGAATTTTTTATTAAATTTAAAAAAACTCTACTTAGTTGCTCTTTATCACCTTTGAAAATAATCTTTTTAGAATAAGTTTTAAGCTCTATCTTAATATTTGTATCTAGCTCTGATACTAATTTGATATTATCATTTATTATTTGAATTAAATCGTTATCTTTCAAAATAGGCTTCGGCATTCTAGCAAAATCAGAAAATTCATTAACTAAATTTTCAATTTGTTTAATTTGATTGTTAATTATTTTAAGGTTATCTTCAAAATTAGATTTTTGGTCATTTGAAATCTGATTGGAGTATTTTGTTTTAATTCTATCAATTGTTAATTGAATTGGTGTTAATGGATTTTTTATTTCATGTGCTAATTTTCTTGCAAGATTACCCCAAGCTTCATGTCTTTCATTAATTATTAATTTTTCTTGTTGTGATTTTAATCGTTTAATCATCAAATTAAAATTTGCGTTTAATCTTTCAAGATCTTTATCTGTTTTAATTTCAGGAACTTTAATATCCAAGTTTCCTTTACCAATCGCAGATGATGCAAAAATTAAATTATTAATTGATCTAAAGAACCTAGATGAAAATCGTATCGCGATTGATATTGAAATAAATAATAACAATGTCACTACAATAAGATAAATAATAGCAAATGAGATTTTTATACCAGTGCTTTTTTCTTCAACCGTATAATAAAAATTAATAGCCTCTTGAGACTCAGTTAAATAATTCGAAATATCTTTATCAAGGTACTTGACCACATATAAAAACTTATCATCAAATTCCTGTAATCTAATAATGGCAGCAGATATATTCTCAGTCGCATTTATTATTTTTAAAGGTCTATCATCTTCCAGGACTAATTTTAGCGCATCATCTAAGGGGGGATTATATTTACTCGTATCATCTAAATTTGAAAAAATCAGATTTTTTTCTTGGTCAATAATGTGTATTTCATCTATACCTCTAATTAATTTTTGTGTTTTAAGAAATCTTAAATATTCTTTTGGATCATTATTGAGAAACTTTTTACTTTTATTTGTGTCAAAAGCTATAAGGATAATATCTGCTTCAACCTTATTTCTAGCTTCACGAACATAACTTTTTGCTAGTTCATAAGAATTATTAACTACTGTAGTTACTTTTTTATCAAAATACTTTTCTAGAGCAAAAGAAAATAAAAAAAGTGAAAAAATTGAAATAAGGACTGAGGGTATAAGCGTAAATAAAGAAAAATAAGTTATATATTTCTTATTTGAGGTTATTCCATCTTTGTCTATGTCAGATTTAATTGTTTTTTTAATTTCAAAAAGGACAAAAATAAACAATAAAATTAATAAAAAAATATTTGAAATTAACAAATATTGGAGATTTTGTTGATTTAATTCTATAAAGCTTTTATCGATGAATGTTAAAAAGGTGAAAAAACCAACAGATAAAGTAATCAAAAATAATATAATAATAAAAATATTTTTTTTTAAAAACTCTTGCATATTTTAGAGATAATATAGTAACTAAAAATGAACAACTACTTTATAATTTTAGCAGCAGGTTCTGGTAAAAGATTTGATGCTAAAAAGCCAAAACAATATTTTCTTTACAAAAATAAAGAAATATTTGAACATTCAATTGAAAAAACTATTAAATCAAAGCTTTTTAAAAAGATTATTTTGGTTGTAGATAATCCTAAAAAAATTTCAAAAAAATATAAAAATGTTTTAGTTATTAAAGGTGGAAAAGAAAGATCTGACTCATCTTTAATAGCTCTTGAAAAAATTAATAAATATAAACCTTCTAATGTTCTAATTCATGATGCCGCTAGACCTGATTTCTCTATTCAGTTGTTAAAAAACTTGATTAAAAATTTAAAGAACAATGTTGCAGTTGTTCCTGTAATTCATTCAAAAGACACTATTAAGTATAAAATTAAAAATGAACTATACAATTTAGATAGAAATAAAGCTCTTCTAACTCAAACACCTCAAGCCTTTAAATATAAAAATCTTTATAATTTGGCAACCTCACAAAAAAAAAAAATTACTGACGAGGCAACTCTATTTATTGAAAATAATAAAAAAATTAAATTTATTAAAGGTGAAAATACAAATAACAAAATAACCTTTTTAGAGGATATTAAGAAAACAGTAAATTATGTTGGTATTGGATTTGATATTCATAAATTAATTAAAAATAAACCTTTGTACCTTGGTGGGATTAAAATTCCCTTTCATTCAGGTTTGCAGGGTCATTCAGATGGAGATGTGATTTTACATGCAATTATTGATGCATTACTAGGGGCTATGCGTAAAAAAGACATAGGAACATACTACCCAAGTAATAAAAATAAATTTAAAAATATAAGATCTAAAAAAATGTTAAAACCTATTTTAGATAATTTATATAATAAAGAATTTTTAATTAACAATTTAGATATAAATTTAATTTGTGAAAAGCCGAAGGTATCAAAATATAGATATAGAATAATAAATTCAATTGCAAATTTAATAAATTTAGATAAAGAAAAAATTAACTTAAAAGGAAAAACTGTCGAAAAATTAGGTCTTATTGGTAAAGAGAAAGCTATTGCTTGTGAAGTTATAATTTCAATAATTAAATATGATTAAAAAATTTAATTCACTTTTTGTAACAATGTTTGGTTTAGGTAAGATAAGTATTATTCCAGGAACTTTTGGATCCCTAGCAACAATCATAATTCTTTATTTTTTATTCCATGGGTTAGATATTTCTTCTAATTTAATTCTTATAGGTTTAATTGTTATCTTTATTTATTCTTTCTATGCAGTTGAAAATCATATTAAAAATAGTGAAAATAAAGATCCTGGTGAAATAATTATTGATGAATTTATTGGTCAATCTATTCCCATTTATTTATATGAAATTTCCCACGGAACTGAAAAATCGAATGAAGAAGCTATAATTTTTTATTTGATTTGTTTTGTTTTATTTAGATATTTTGATATCTTTAAACCATTTCCTGTCAGTTTTTTTGATAAAAGTTTTAAAAATAGTTTTGGTGTTATAATGGATGATGTCTGTGCGGGATTATATGTTGTTTTATCTTTAATTTGTTTCATGTTTTTAAAAAGTTATTTTATTTAATGAATTCTTTAGTTAAAAAATTACTAAAAAAAAAACTTAAGATTTCTTTTGTAGAATCTTGTACTGGTGGATTGCTCGCTAGTACAATTACATCAGTTAGTGGTTCTTCTAAAATATTTAACTTGGGACTGATAACCTATTCAAATCAATCAAAAATTAAAATTTTAAAGATTAATAAAAATTTAATTAAGAAATATGGCGCTGTAAGCCCTGAATGCTGTAAAGCTATGGTTCTTAATTTATCTAAAATATCTAAAGTTCAAATCAACGTTTCGGTCACTGGTATAGCTGGACCTAAAGGTGGTACAAAAAATAAGCCAGTTGGATTAGTCTATATTGGTGTTAAAAAAGGGGAAAAAATATTAATTAACAAGAGCTTATTTACTTTAAAAAATCGCCTATCCATCCAGAAAGCTACTGTTAAAAAGGCTCTAAAATTAGTTAATTCTTTTGTGTAGCTTAATTTCTACTTATTCAAAGTCTCTGCCCTTTTTTGAAAAGCATCTGCTATTTTCTCTAGACCAAATTTAAAAGATTTAGTCATCACAATATTTAAAAATTTATTTTCAATCTCAAAATCAATATCAAAAGATATTTCTGTACCGTTTTCATGTTCAATAAAATACCATATATTTTCAAGATGATTTAGTGGTCCACCAATATTTGTGACTTTTATTGAGCTATCTTTTTTATTAAATTTAACTTCACTTTTATAGGTGTCTATAAAGGGTCCCTTGCCTATTGTTAAATCGGCTATGATTAATGTTACATCACTTTCTTCATTTTTTTTATAAACATGAGCGTCTAAACAAAAAGGGACAAATTCTGGATATTTTTCTATATCAAGAACTAAATCAATTAATTGATTTTTACTACATTCAATTAAACGCCTAACTGAAGCTTTAGGCATTAATTTTTAATCTATTTTTTTGTAATTGCGCAAAATCTTCATCGGCATGATAAGATGATCTTGTTAAAGGTGAAGATGAAACTAGTAGAAAACCTTTTGATTTTGCTATGTTTTCTAATTCTTTAAACTCATCGGGGTGATAATATCTACTCAAAGGATGATGTTTAACTGATGGTTGCAAATATTGACCTATAGTTAAAAAATCTACCTCAGCTGATCTTAAATCATCCATTACTTGTAATAATTCATCTTTATCCTCACCTAAACCAACCATTAAACCTGATTTTGTAAAAACTTTTTTATTTATTTTTTTTACATTTTTTAGAAGTTCAAGTGACCCAAAGTATCTAGCACCAGGTCTGACTTTTAAATAAAGTCTTGGTACTGTTTCAATATTATGATTAAAAACATCCAAGTCTGCTTCTAGAAGTTTCTTGTAGGCATCACCTTTTCTTAAAAAATCAGGCGTTAATACTTCAATAGAAGTTTTTGGATTTTTTTTTCTTGTTGCCTCTATAACTTCAAAAAAATGATTTGATCCACCATCTTCAAGATCATCCCTATCTACTGAGGTAATGACAACATGTTTTAAATTTAACTTTTTAACTGCATTAGAGATTTTGTAGGGCTCAAATGGATCTAATTTTTCTGGTTTTCCAGTTTTTACATCACAGAAGGCACATGCTCTTGTACAAGTGTCGCCCATAATCATAAAAGTTGCATGTCTTTTACTCCAACACTCTGTAATATTGGGACAGTTTGCTTCCTGGCAAACAGTAACAAGATTATTTTGGTTAATTATTGTTTTTGTTAAAAAAAACTCCTTACTATTAGTTAATTTAGATCTAATCCAATCAGGTTTTTTTTTGATTGGATTTACAGGTTTGTTTATTTTTTCTGGGTGTCTAGTTTTCATTAGATTTAATTATATAAATTTTTTCATTTTTTTTTCCAAATAAAAACCTATCCCTAATCAAAGTTTCAATATAATCAAGGTCAAGGTTGTCCCTTAATAAGGAACTCATAAAATCTAGATCTTTAATTTGATCAATTAAAATTAATTCTTTATTTTTTAGCTCTTTATGTATTTTATTTTTTTCAAAATACGAAATTAAACCTCTTTCCCCTGACATTAAATTAAAAAAGAAATATAAAATTAGGAAAGTAGAGACTAATAAAAAATAGCTTTTTTTTAAAGTTTTAAGCATTAATGAATTTTATTCATTCTGGCTTTTTTTCCAAGCTCTTCTTCAATTCGGATTAATTGATTATATTTTGCTACTCTTTCAGATCTGGCTAGAGATCCTGCTTTTATTTGATTCGAATTGGTCCCCACTGCAAGATCGGCTATAAAAGTATCTTCGCTATCCCCCGATCTATGCGAAATGATAGTTTTAAAGCCTATTATTTGAGCAAATTTTATTACTTCGATTGTTTCAGAGACTGTTCCAATCTGATTTAGCTTAATTAAAATTGCATTTGATGAAATATTTAAAAAACCTTTTTTTAATCTCTCAAGATTAGTGACATAAAGGTCATCACCAACTATTTGAACTTTATTGATTGATTTCATTAATTTACTCCATGATGTCCAGTCATTTTCGGCGAAAGGATCTTCTATTGATTTAATCTTATATTTCTTAATTATTTTTTTATACTCTTTGATGGATGTATCGACAGAAGTGTAATTTTTTGAGTGGATAGAATATTTTTTTTTTTTATATAATTCATTTGCAGCTACATCCAAGCAAATTGATACGTCTTTGCCATTAATAAAACCAGATTTCTTAATTGCTTTTACAACTAAATTTAAAGCTTGGTTATTGTTACTAATCATGGGAGCGAATCCACCTTCATCTCCTACAGATGTTGATAAACCTTTATTTTTTATTAATTTGCTCAAATTCTTTATAACAATAAAACAAATTCTCATAGCATCTGAAAAACTTTTAGCCTTGTCAGGTCTAATCATAAATTCTTGAATTCTAAGACCATTGTTTGCATGAACACCCCCATTAATAATATTCATTAATGGGTATGGTAATTGAAAGTTATTTTTAACTAAAAAAGTTTTATAAAGTGGTAACTTTTTAACTTTTGCTGAAAGTTTTTTTACTGCCATGGATACAGCAAGCATTGAATTTGCTCCTAACTTTGTTTTTTGCCTAGTGCCATCCAAATTAATTAACAAAGAATCAATTCTTTCTTGATTGTGAATATTTTGTCCTTTTAATTTTTTTGAAATTTTATTGTTAACTAGGTTGACTGCAGTCAAAACACTTTTTCCTAAATAACGTTTATTGTTTTGATCCCTCTTTTCGAAAGCTTCATACGTCCCAGTTGAAGCTCCGGATGGACATATTGCCGATGCACTGCTGCTCTTTGTGTAAACCTCTGCTTCAATAGTTGGATTCCCCCTGCTATCAAAAACTTGACGTGCTTTTACTTTTAAAATTTTATTCACTACTTTTTAATTAAATCGTCAATATCAGCTAATTGTTTTAACAAATTTTCTAATTTGTCTAAGGGAACCATATTTGGCCCGTCGGAAGGTGCATTGTCTGGATCTTGGTGAGTTTCAATAAAAACACCAGCAACACCTACGGCTACTGCTGCTCTTGCTAAATATTCAACAAACTCTCTTTGACCACCTGATGATTCTCCTTGTCCTCCAGGCTGCTGAACTGAATGCGTAGCGTCAAAAATTACCGGGTAACCATTCCTTGCCATAATTGGCAAAGATCTCATATCTGACACTAGAGTGTTGTAACCAAAACTTGCCCCTCTTTCAGTTACTAAAATATTTTTATTTCCAGAGTCTGCAATTTTTTTTGTAACATTGACCATGTCCCATGGAGCTAAGAACTGACCTTTTTTTACATTAATAATCTTATTGGTGTTCGCGGCAGCAATTAAGAGATCAGTTTGTCTACATAAAAAAGCTGGTATCTGTAATATATCAACATGATCAGCAACAAGTGAACACTGTTCTGCATTATGGATATCTGTTAAAATTGGCACATTTAACTCTTTCTTAATTTTGTCAAATATTGGAAGTGAAGTTTCTAATCCTGCACCTCTTTGGCCTTTGAGGCTAGTTCTGTTTGCTTTATCAAAAGAGGTTTTATAAATAAATCCTAAATCAAATTTGCTTGTAATTTCCTTAATTTTACCAGCCATATCCATGGCATGTTGCTCAGTTTCAAGCTGGCATGGCCCTGCAATAATACAAATCTTATTGTCGTTTGAAATTTCTATATTTCCACAATTAACTTTTATGCTGTTCATTTATGATTTTTTGCTGCTTTGATAAAAGAAGAGAATAAAGGATGAGGGGCCAAAGGTCTAGATTTAAATTCTGGATGAAATTGAACTCCTATGAACCAGGGATGGTTTTTAAGCTCAATAATTTCTGGTAATTTATTATCAGGAGATAAACCAGAAAAAATCATGCCTTTTGATTCAAATTTATCTTTAAATGCTATATTCACTTCATACCTATGTCTGTGTCTTTCTTTAATTAGTTTTGATTTATAAATTTTTCTAATTAGTGAATTTTCTTTTAGTTTTGCGTCATAAGACCCCAATCTCATTGTCCCACCAAGATCTTTATCAGTACCTTTGATCATTTTACCATTTTTAGTCCATTCATTAATCAATCCAATTATTGGTAACCCTTTCTTGTCAAATTCACTTGAGGTAGCATTCTTAAGATTTAATTGATTTCTTGCAAATTCAATTATTGCCATTTGCATTCCATAACAAATACCTAAAAAAGGTATTTTGTTTAATCTTGCATATTTGATTGCCTCAATTTTTCCATCAGTTCCTCTTTTACCAAATCCGCCAGGAATTAGTATTCCAGAAATATTTTTAAGTTTTTTCTTAATATCCAAAACTTTTAATTTTTCAGAGTCTATTCTTACTAAATTAACTTTAATCATATTATCAATTCCACCATGCGTTAATGCTTCATCTAAAGACTTATAAGCATCTTTCAACTCTACATATTTTCCAATGATTGCAATATTAACTGATTCCTTGTTTTGCAAAATTATCTTAGTAATTTTTTTCCATGGCTTTAGGTTTGCAGGTTTTTTTGATTTCAACTTAAAGTAATTTAATACTTGAACGTCTAACTTTTCTCTAAAAAAACTCATCGGAGCTTCATAAATAGTTCTAACATCAACTGTTTCAATAACATTGCTAATATCTACATTACAAAATAATGATATTTTTTTTCTATGCTCTAAGGGTATTGGTCTTTCAGATCTGCAAATTATAATATCAGGTTGAATACCTATACTTCTTAGCTCTTTTACAGAGTGTTGAGTTGGTTTTGTTTTTATTTCATCAGAAGCTTTTAGATATGGTACTAATGTTAGATGGATAAATAATGCATTATTTTTACCAACATCATTTGCAAATTGTCTAATAGCTTCCATGAAAGGTAAGCTTTCAATGTCTCCAACAATTCCACCAATTTCACAAATTACAAAATCTTCTTTTGACGAATCTTTTTTGATAAATTGTTTTATTCGATCTGTAATATGAGGAATAACTTGAACTGTTTTTCCAAGATACTCACCTCTACGTTCTTTTTTTAAAACGTCGCTATAAATTTTACCTGTTGTAATGTTGTCTGATTTTTTTGCAGATACCCCTGAAAATCTTTCATAATGACCAAGATCTAAATCTGTTTCAGCTCCATCATCAGTTACAAAAACTTCACCATGCTGAAATGGACTCATTGTTCCTGGATCGACATTTAAATATGGATCTAATTTTCTAATCCTAACCTTGTAACCTCTTGATTGTAAAAGGTACGCTAATGAAGCGGATGAGAGACCTTTGCCTAATGATGATACCACGCCGCCAGTGACAAATATATATCGCGCCATGGAGTTATCTTATAGCGATAAATAAAGAAATTGAAAAGAACTAATTATTTTCTGGAATTGCAGGCGTATCCTCAGCATTTTCTTCAACAGAGTCTAAAACTGAGCTTGTTGGTGTAAGCTCACCTCTTGAAACAATAGTTAAAGCAAGACTGCAAATTATAAAAAGTGTAGCAATCGCAGCTGTGGCCTTTGTCATAAAATTTCCAGCAGATTTGGAAAACATCATATTTTCTTGGGAAACACCTATTCCAAGAGCACCACCCTCAGATTTTTGCATTAAAATTAACAGAACAAGAATAATTGCAAATACAATATTTAACACTAATAAAATATTTTCCATGCCGATTAATTATAGGTTTTTTTTATTATATCAATGAAATTATTTGGAACTTGAGATGCACCGCCTATTAAAAATCCATCTATACTATTAATATTTTTTAAGTTATTAATATTTTTTGGATTGACAGAACCTCCATACAAAACTTTAAACCCTTTAACCTTACCCTTGATGTAATCAATTGTGTCGATTAGTTCAGACTGCTCAGGAATTAACCCACTACCAATAGCCCAAACTGGCTCATACGCTATTAATATACCTTTTCTGTTTTTAATTTTATTTAAACCTTTACTAATTTGTTGGGCTAAAATTTTTTTAGTAATTTTTTTCCTTTTTTCACTCAAAGTTTCTCCGATACAAAAAATAACTTTAAGACCAGATTTAATAGCAGATCTAATTTTTAAATTAATTAACCTATCATTCTCACCAGATTGTCTATTTTCTGAGTGACCTAAAATAACATACTTGGCACCAACATCTTTTAACATCATTGCATTTAGTTGACCAGTATGAGCTCCATTATTTTCACTTTCATGACAATTTTGAGCACCTATTTCAATTGATGTTTTTTTTAACATTTTTGCTAATGGGTAAATAAGAGTTGAGGGTGGACAATAAATTAGTTTAAATTTATTTTTTTTAATTTTATTTACAAAAGTAATAACTTTATTTAATGTATTTAAAGTTCCTAAATCACCAAACATTTTCCAATTCGCAACAAAATACATATATTTATTTGTCATAATTCATTTTTTAATCTATAGATTTGATTTTACAGATCAATACATAAATAAAGCTAAAATGAATATCGCAAAATATATTAACAATAAAAAAATTGGTGGATTAATATTAATAATTGTAATTATTATTGCGTTTGGGTTTGGGGGATTTGGCGGTGGATTTATGTCAAATAATCAAAACAATATCGCAAAAATAAATAAAACAAATGTTACTACTAAAGATTTTATCAACTACATCAATCAAACTGGTGTTTCACAACAAGCAATAAAAGATAATTTAAACAATAATATTATTGAAGAACTTTTATCAGGCTTGATTTCAAAGACCTTGTTGGATTTAGAAATAAAAGATTTCAAAATTAGATTTTCAGAAAATTCATTATTAAAAAAAATTAAGTTGAATGATAAGTTTACTGATGAAAATGGAGTTTTTCAAAGGATTAAGTATGAAAAATTTTTATTAGAGAACAATATCTCAGCACCTATCTTTGAACAAAGATTAAAAGAAAGAGAATTACAAAAGAAATTATTTAACTACATAGGAGCAGGAAGTGTTGCTCCAAAATTTTTAATTAACAAACTTTTTGAGAATGAAAATAAAAAATTAGAATTAGATTTTGTTAATTTAGAAAAATTCTATAAAAAAGATAATGAATTTAATAATGGTGATCTTATAAAATTTATTGACGAAAATGTTGACCAACTAAAAGTTGAATATATTGACTTTAAATATGCGGTAATGGACCCTAAAAATTTAATTGGTTCCGATGAATTTAACCAAGTATTTTTTGACAAAATAGATGAAATAGAAAGCAATATACTTAATGGGATTGATTTTAATGAAATAGTTTCAAAGTTTAGTTTAAATAGCAATACAGTAAGTGATTATAAGTATTCGGATAATAGTAACGAAATTGAAAAAAAAATTTATGAAGTAAGAAATAATAAATTTGATATTTTTGAAAATAATGAAAATTTTATTATTTATACTATAGATAATTTGGTAGAAAAAAAACCAAATGTTAACGATAAGCAGACAAAAGATGAAATTTTAGAATTAGTTGTTCAAAAAAATAAATTTGATTATAATAGAAAATTATTGGAACAAATCAGAGATAAAAAATTTAATGATCAAAAATTTTCAGAATTAGGAAAAAACCAGATACTACCCCATATACTAAACTCAATTAGAGATAATAAAAAATTTGAAATAAAGTCTGTTGAAATGCTTTATTCATTGCCTGTAAATACTTTTACTTTAATTAATGATAATGATAATAAAATTTACCTGGTAAAAATTAAAAATTATGAAGATATTGACTTAAAAAAAGATTCAGATGAATTTAAGTCATATATTTCTAAAGAAAATACAAACAATAGAAATGCTATTTTAAAATCGTATGATATTTTTCTTAATGACAAATATAAAATAGATATTAATCAAAAAGCAATAAATACAGTTAAAAATTTATTTAAATGATAATTAATCGAAGCTTCAAAGATTTTAAGTTTCGACATAAAAATAAAAAAAATCAAATAATTTATACCTTTAAAAAAGTTAAGAATGATGAGGAGGTTTTAAATTTAATTGATAATTTCCTCATTGAAAAAAATAGTTTTATATTTGAGTCGGTAGAAAAAGGTAAAATTAAAGGCAGGTATACAATTTTTGGTAAAAATCCTGATAAAATTTGGGAATTTAATAATGACAATTCATATTTAATAAAAGATGAAAAGAAAATTAAGTTAAAAGATAAACCTCATAAATTAATAGAAAAAATTATTGAAGAATTTAAATTTGAAACACCAAAAAAATTACCAAAAATTTGCTCATTAATATCTGGGTATTTTTCTTATGACTCAATAAGATATGTAGAAAAAATTCCAAACAGCTGTAAAAATGATTTAAATATGCCGGATGTTAGACTTTTACGTCCAAGAACTCTTGTAATTTATGATAATTTAAAAAAAGAAATTTTTTATATTGTTAATATTTTTAATGACGAAAAAATCAACAACTATCAAAAAAAATTTAATGAAGTTAAAAATGAACTTTTCAAAATATTAATTCAATCATCTATAAAAAATATTGATAAACCAGCATCACAGAAATCAGAAAATATTAAAGTTAAATCAAATACATCAAAAAACAAATTTATTAACATGGTTAAAAAAGCGAAGAAATACATTAAATTGGGAGATATTTTTCAAGTAGTTTTAAGTCAACGTTTTGAAGCAAAATTAACAAAAAAACCATTAGATATTTATAAAAAATTAAGAATTACAAACCCTTCCCCGTTCATGTTTTTTTTTAATTTTAGTGATTTTCAAATAATTGGAGCTAGTCCTGAAATATTAGTCAGACTAAGAAATAATAAGATAACAGTAAGGCCTATAGCTGGTACAAGACCAAGGGGTAAGACTATTAAAGAAGACCTTTTTTATGAAAAAGATCTATTAAAAGATAAAAAAGAACTTTCGGAACATTTAATGCTTTTAGACTTAGGAAGAAATGATGCTGGCAAAGTTTCTAAAATTAATTCAGTTAGAGTTACTGAAAGTTTTATCATTGAGAAGTACTCACATGTTATGCATATAGTTTCTAATGTTATGGGCGAATACAACAAAAAATTTTCAAAATTTAAATCTTTACTGGCTGGATTTCCTGCTGGAACTGTTTCTGGAGCACCTAAAATTAGAGCAATGGAAATTATTGACGAACTAGAAACAACAAAAAGAAAAGTTTACGCTGGTGGTATTGGTTATTTTTCTGCAAACGGAGAATTTGATACATGTATAGCTTTAAGAACCGCTATTGCAAAAAATAATAAATTTTATGTTCAGGCTGGCGCTGGGATCGTCGCAGACAGTAAACCTATTAATGAATACGAGGAGACCGTTAATAAAGCTAAAGCTTTGATCGACGCATTAGGATAATGAAAATATTGTTACTAGATAATTATGATAGTTTTACTTTTAACCTTTATCACTATCTTTCATCATTAAAAACCAAGGTAGATGTTATAAGAAATGACAAAATTACATCTAAAGAAATTGTAAAAAAAAAATACGATAGAATTGTAATCTCACCTGGTCCCGGAAACCCAAATCAGTCTGGAAATTGTTTAAATATTTTAAGAACTCTCCATAAGGATATTCCATTTCTGGGTGTTTGCCTTGGTCATCAAATAATTGGTCAAGTTTTTGGTTCAAAAATTATACAAGCCAAAAATTTAATGCACGGAAAAATAAGTAAAATTCAGTCTAAAAAAATAGGTATTTTAAAAAACCTTCCTAAAACTTTTGAAGCCACCAGATATCACAGCTTAATTATTGACAAGAAATCTTTGTCTGAAAATCTAAAAATTACAGCTGAAACAGATGATGGTTTAATTATGGGTGTTCAACATAAAGAATTTAATATTCATGGTGTGCAATTCCACCCAGAAAGTATTAAAACTAAATTAGGCATGAAAATTTTAAAAAATTTTATAAATTATTAATATAATGGATCAATTTTTAAAAAAACTTAAAAAAAAACAAGATCTAACATTTGATGAAAGTAAGTCAGCCTTTGAACTATTAATGACTGGTAGAGCCACAGAAGATGAAATTTACAATTTTCTAACACTACTTTCCAGCAAAGGTGAAGTTTCAGATGAAATTGCTGGTGGTGTTTATGTGTTAAGAGAAAAATCTAAACGAGTAAATGTTAATAACTGTGTTGACACATGTGGAACTGGTGGTGATGGCATGAATACCTTAAATATATCAACTGCATCAGCTATACTCTTAGCTAGTATGGGCATAAGAGTAGCTAAACACGGCAATAAAGCAGTTTCATCAAAATGTGGTTCAGGAGATGTGCTTGAAGCACTTAATATTAAAATTAATCAAGAGCCAAATGATATTGAAAATTCAATAAATAACAACAATTTCGGTTTTATGTTTGCGCCTAATTATCATAGTTCAATGAAGTATGTGGGCCCTGTTAGAAAAAAAATTGGTAAGAGAACTATCTTTAATATAATTGGTCCTTTAAGCAATCCAGCACTTGTTGACAAACAAGTTGTTGGTGTCTTTGATAAAAAATTATTAACAATTTTTGCCGAAGCTCTTAAAAATATAAATATTAAATTTGCCTGGATTGTAAATAGTGAAGATGGTCTTGATGAAATATCACCATATGCAAAAACAAATGTAACACAATTAAAAGATGGTGAAATATCTAAGATTATAATTGATCCAATATCTCTTAATGTTAATGCAGAAAAATTTACAAATTTAGTTGGTGATGATGCTAAATTTAATGCGAATAAGATGATTGAAATTTTTAAAGGTAAAGATAATGATTTTTCAAAAGCCGTATGTTTAAATGCAGCTGCTGGATTAATAGTTAGTGAAAAATTTACAGAATTTTTAGATGCTTATAATTTTTCAAGAAAATCTATTTTATCTGGCAAAACCTACACTCATTTAGAAAAAATGAAAAATGTCTGAAAATATACTAAATAAAATAATCACAAAAAAAATTGAAAAAATTGATTTTTTAAAGAAATCAACTAGCTTAAGCTCTTTAACTGAAATTATAGATAAAAATAATTCTTATATTAATTTTAAAGATAAAATTCAAAATAATATTACTCGAGATAAAATTTCAATAATAGCTGAAATTAAAAAAGCAAGTCCTTCTGCAGGTATAATTATAGATAATTATAATCCAGTAGAAATTGCAAAAATTTATAACGAGAATAAAGTAACATGTTTATCCGTTCTTACAGAAGAGGATTTTTTCTTAGGAAATTTAATTCATGTGAGCAAAATTAAAGAAAAAATTAATTTACCAATTTTATGTAAAGATTTTTTTATTGATAAATTTCAAATACCTTTAGCTAAAAGTTATGGAGCTGATGCAATATTAATTATCCTTGCTGGCGTATCAGATGATTTAGCTAACGAACTATATGAAGAAGCATTGAAATTTAACATGTCTGTTATTGTTGAGGTCCACACTGTACAAGAGGCAGAAAAAGCTTTAAACTTTAAAGACGCTTTGATTGGAATTAATAACAGAAACTTAAAAACACTTATAACTGATATAAATACAACCTATGATATTCACGCTGTACTTGCTAATCATCCAGGACCTCTAATTTCTGAAAGTGGAATTAAAAGAAAAGATGAACTTTTAGATTTAAACAATAAGACTTCTATTAAAACTTTTTTAATTGGTGAATCACTTTTGAAAAATTTGTCAGAAAATTCTATTTTTTCTGTTTTGTAGTCAAATAAACCCCTATTTTAGGGTGTTATTTAGCTATTGTTAATTGATAAGAACTTTTATAGAACATTATTTGTACGATATTTGTTCTTATGCTTACAAAAAAACAAAGAAACCTGCTTTTATTTATCAACAAAAAGTTGAGAAGCTCTGGCGTCTCACCTTCTTATGAAGAAATGAAACAATCTCTTAATTTAAAATCTAAGTCTGGAATTCATAGATTAATTAGTGCGTTAGAAGAAAGAGGTTTCATTAAAAGGTTGGCACACAAAGCAAGAGCTTTAGAGGTTATTAAATTACCTGAAACGGCCTCTGCAAATGATATTTATAATAGTTTTTCACCAAGCGTTATCAAGGGTGGCTTAGATGAAGTAAATATTAATTCTGGTGATATGGAGATTCCTGTTCTTGGAAAGATAGCTGCTGGTACTCCAGTTGAAGCTATACAAAATGAAGTATCTAGAATTCCTTTGCCTAATAATTTAGAAAAAAATGGTGATTATTTTGGATTAAAGGTTCAAGGAGATTCAATGATAGAGGCTGGTATTAACGAAGGTGATACAGTAATAATTAGAAGAACCGATACAGCAGAAAATGGAAAAATAGTTGTAGCTTTAATAGACGAACATGAAGCTATGCTTAAAAGAATACGAAAAAAAGGCAAAGTTGTTGCACTTGAAAGTGCAAATAGAAACTACGAAACTAAGATTTTTGGACCTGACAGAGTTAAGGTCCAGGGCGTTTTAGTATCTTTATATAGAAACTTTTAAAAAAATAGTTTAAACATCACTGATGTCTAAAGTAGCAACACGATTTGCTCCCTCACCTACTGGAGCTCTACATATCGGTGGAGTAAGAACAGCCTTATTTAATTGGCTATACTCTAAAAACCAAAAAGGTACATTTCACCTAAGAATTGAAGACACAGATAAGGAAAGATCTAAAGATGAACATAAAGTTCAAATTATCAAATCTTTAAAATGGATTGGCATAGAGCATGATGGTGAAGAATATATCCAATCAACTAAAATTAAAGATCATATAAATGTTGCTAATGAATTATTAAAAAATGGTAATGCCTATAAGTGTTATTGTTCTAATGAAGAAATTGAAGAACAAAAAAAGAGATCTAGACAAAAAAAACTTACTTATACATATAGTAGAAAATGTAGAGATGTTAATGAGGATGATGCTCCAAAAGATATAAAACCTGTTATTAGATTCAAAAGTAAGATTGAAGGATCATCAATTTTAAAAGATCTGGTACAAGGAAATGTTGAGATAAACAACATTACAATTGAAGATTTTATAATATTAAGAAATGATGGCAGCCCTACCTATAACTTATCAGCAACTGTTGATGATCATCAAATGAGTATGACACATGTTATTAGGGGAGATGATCACAAAATAAATACTTTTAAGCAAATGCAAATTTATTTAGCTATGAAATGGGAAGTGCCGTTATTTGCACACATACCTCTTATTCATACTATTGGAGGTAGGAAGTTATCAAAAAGAGATAATGCCTCAACATTAGATGACTATTCAAAAATAGGTATAATGCCTGAAGCATTAAGGAACTATCTTCTAAGACTTGGGTGGTCTTTTGAGGATAAAGAGATATTCACCTTAGATGAAAGCATTAAACACTTTAATTTGGAGGGAATTGGTAAATCTCCATCTAAATTAGATATGAGTAGGATTTTATCAATGAATGAACACTATATAAAAAACAAGGACGAAAGTGATTTATTTAATCAATTCATTGAATACTGCAAATTATTCAAAAGTGAGATCAAGTCAGACAAAAAAAATAAAATTAAAAAGTCTCTAAACTTTCTAAAAAATAAAGCAAAAACCCTAGAAGATATATTTAATAATGGACAATACCTGATCATGGATGAGGTATATTTTAATCAAGAACATGTGAAATTGATTGATCAGAATGCAAAAAAAGTTATTTCTGATTTTAATAATCGATTTGGAGCAGTGGATAAATTAAGCAAAGAATCATTGGAACCAATCATAAATGAACTCATTAAATTAAACGAAACAAATTTTAAAGGTGTTGGTCAACCATTAAGAATAGCTTTAACAGGATCAAAATTTGGACCTGGCATTTATGATATTATAATATCATTGGGTAAAGAAGAGGTAATAAAAAGATTAACTAGTAAGAAATTTAGCTAAAACCAAAGAAGCCTCATCAGAAGAAGAAGTTTTTGATCTAATCTGAGTTAAAGTTTTTTCACAGTTAACAATTTGTTGTTTCATCATTTCAGGATTTTTAATAAAATAAACTACCGAATTATATATTTCTTTAGCATTACACTCTTTTTGAATTAATTCTGGAATAATTTCTTTATTATTAATTATATTGATAATATTTACATATTTAATCTTTACTAAGAACTTAACTATCAAATAATTTAAAAAATTCATTTTGTAAATTATTATAGATGGTACCTTAGCATTACAAATTTCAAGTGAAACTGTACCTGATTTTGAAACTGCAAAGATAGAATTACTTAAAATTTTACTTTTAATATTTTCGTCTGAAATAACTTCAACATTTTTTAAATTAGAAGTTTTAATTGATTCTATGATAAAATTTTTATTTTCTTCAATGGCATGAAAAACAAAAAAAAAACTATTAAACTTTTGATTCATTAAATTAATAAATTTCATCAAAATTGGTAAAAGTAAATTTATCTCAGAAGATCTACTACCAGCAAAAAGTGAAATAATTTTTTTATCATTTGGTATAATGTTTGTTAAATTTGTTTTATTTTTTATTTGTTTTTCAAGCAATGGGTGGCCAACAAATGTATTGGGAATATTTGCTTTATCAAAATATTTTTTTTCAAAATTAAACAGTAATAAAATATGGTCTAAAAATTTCTTAAATTTTTTTACTCTTCCCTGTCGCCAAACCCATATTTGAGGTGCTACATAATGAATTGTTTTAATATTATTATTTAACTTTTTTATTTTTTCTGAAACTCTTAAAGTAAAGTCAGGGCTATCAACACTAAACAAAATATCTGGATTAAATTTAATTATTTCATCAACAGTTTTATTAATCTTATAATTTATCTTAAAGATATTTAATAAAACGCTTGTAAAACCAATATAGGTAATTTCTTTGAGATCAAAAATTGACTTTATACCCATCGAATTTAAATGTGTTCCACCCACGCATGAGTATTCAATATTAGGATTATTTACTTTAAGCCTAGATATAACTTTTGAGGCAAGTTTGTCCCCAGAGGGCTCACCTGTTAGTATAAATATTTTTTTCATATAACTTTAATAAACATTTTATTTTTGTTGGCAAAATCAATACATTTAGTTTTATCTAAAAAAACATTCTGCTTACTCTTTACAACCAAACCTTTTAGTCTAGCTATTTTACATTGTTTTAAAGTTTTTAATCCCACAGTAGGTAAATCAATTCTAAGATCTTGTTTCTTTTTTGGAAATTTAACTAGAACTCCATGATTGTTAAATTTTTTACTTTTAATATTTTCAAGCATCGTTTCAGTTCCAGCTTTGCCTTCAATCGCAATTACCTTATTATCTCTTACGATAGTACCTTGACTGAAATTATATTGTCCTAAAGAATTGAGAGTTTTTATGGCTTTTAAAATATCTGTTTTATCTTTTTTATTAGGTTTTACTTTTGAATAGATACCTTTTTTAAGTGATAATTCAGGATTAAATTTTAATGAATTTTCTGTCTTTATCTTAAATTGTGATAAAATTTTTATAATTTCTCTTAAAATAGCCGCATCACCAAGTCTTGAGGCTTTAATTATTTTAGACATATAATAAATTCCTTTAAAATCTAATTTTAATTTAGAAAAATTAGGCTTAGCTACTTTGCCAGCAAATAAGACTTTTTTACAATTGTGTTCTTTTAAGATGTTAATAATCTTACCAAATTGTCCAATAGAAACTGAATAAGATTTCTTATCTTTTTTGAATTTTTTTGATTTTGATAAATCAATTATCAGGTAACTGAATTTTTTTTTCTTTATTATTTTAAGAATTTTATTGGGAAAATCGTTATCACCAAAAATTAATCCTATCATCTTAAGAAAATGGTGTGCAAATAGATCTTTTTTTATCTTTTGCTATAAATTCTATAACATTTTTAACTAAAGGATTTTCTTGAAACGATCCATTTAATTTACTTATGTTTTCTGTAATATTTTTAGTGGCAAAAATTTCTTTGTAAGCATCACTTAGACCAAGAATATCTTTGTTTTCAAATTTTGCTCGTCTTAAACCAATTAAGTTTAGTCCTTGTAAAGAATTTCTATTTCCTGTGGATAGCCCATAAGGAATTACATCATGTAATACACCTGTCATTCCGCCTATCATTGCCATTTTCCCAATTCTTGTAAACTGTTGAACTGCTGAATTGCCACCTATGATTACATTATCTTCAATTATAGCATGGCCACCTAATGGTACATTGTTGGCAATAATTACATTATTTCCAACATGACAGTCGTGACCTATATGAGATGAGATCATAAATAAACAGTTATTTCCAATTAATGTTTTTCCACCTCCACTTACTGTACCTGGATTTATTGTTACGTATTCTCTAATGGTATTATTATCACCTATGGTCAAATTTGTTGGTTCGCCATTATACTTTAAATCCTGTGGATCATTAATAGAAACAAAAGGATAAATTTTATTTCCTTTGCCAATTTTTACATTTCCACAAATATTTACATGTGATTGAATAATAGTATTTTCTTCAATTTCTACATTTGGTCCGATTACACAGTAAGGTCCGATTTGAACATTTTTACTTAATTTTGCTTTTGATTCTATTATTGCAGTTTTATGTATCATCTATTATTTTTTATAAATTCTCTTAAATTTTTAGCTGGATAACCCATTACTTTTTTATTATTAGAAATATCATTAATCACACCGCTACCACCACCTATATGAACATTGTTGCCAATTTTTAAATGCCCAGAAATTCCAGCCTGTCCACCTATCATAACATTATTTCCTAACGTTGAGCTTCCTGCAAACCCAACTTGACCCGCTATTATACAATTATCTCCAATTTTGTTATTGTGGGCAATATGTACTTGGTTATCTAAAAATGTATTTTTACCAATTATCGTATTAGATAATGAGCCTCTATCAATTGTAGATCCACATCCAATTTCAGAATTATCATCTATGATTACAAAGCCAATATGGGGATATCTTATATTTTTTTCCTCATTAGGAAAAAAACCAAAACCTTTTTTTCCAATCACACAGCCATCTAAGATGTTTACATTGTCTTTAATGATTGTATTTCTCACAATGACATTGGAGCCAATAGAGCAGCTTGAGCCTATGATTACATTTTTTTCTATAATAGTATTGTGACCAATTTGGCAGTTTTTTCCAATTTTTACATTTTTTCCAATTAAAACATTTTTTCCAAATTTAACTTTTTTCTTAAAAGAAGTTTTAGAAATTTCTTTTACAGTGTCGTCAAATTCATCAGTAGTTGATTTTGGATAAAACTCTTTTGTTATCTTGGCCATAACTAATAAAACATTTTCAACAATTATTTTTTTACAAGAACTAGGTAAAAATTGTGAAAGATTTTCTAAAGTAACACAATAAGAAGCTTTAGTGGTAGAAGCTAACAAAGAATATTTTTTTGAATGAAAAAAAGTTAAATCTTTATTTGTTGCTGAAATTAAATCTTTAACATCAAAAATTTTATCCTTTGAATAATTTTCTAAATTTTCAATATTAATTTTATTGAGTAATTTTTCTATATTAAGGGGTCCGGTATTTTTAAAAAAAGGATTAATCACAACAACTTAATATCAAAATTTTGATATTATGATTATCAACTAATATTTCTAATTATTTTTTATCAACAATTGTAGCTGACCATTGTGCATCAGCCATTCTTTTGTCGCCAACAAAAGCCTCGCCTTTATATTTCCATACCCTACCATGAGATCTAATAGCTTCTATTTTTAGTTCTAATGTGCAATTAGGTATAACTGGACTTCTAAACCTAGCTTTCTCAACACTCATTAAAAAAACAAGCTTATTTTTATATTCTTTTTTATCAATTCCATGAGCAGTTAGGGCAGCAGCAGCCTGACCAAAAGCTTCAACAATAAGTACACCTGGCATAACTGGGTTACCAGGGAAATGGCCATCTACAAAAAAAGCATCATTTTTAACATGCATAATAGCTGTAGCAGAATGTAATTTTTTAATATCGACCAATTCATCAATTAACAACATTGGATCCCTATGAGGAAGCAGTTCTCTTATTTGATCTTTATTTAATTTAGTCACTATAATTTAATATCATTCATTTTTTTATTTACTAATTTCAAAATATCATTTGATATATCCATAGCGTTTTGTCCAATTATAATATCTTTCTTGTTTAATATTAGCTGAATTGAATTAACTTCAGCATATTCACGAACAATATTCATTAATTTTTTTAAAAAAAGACTCTTAATTTCTGTCTTATATTTTATAAACGAATTATTATTGTCTGAAATTAGTTTATTATACTTTTTTATTTGTTTTTCTAAATCAATTGCTTGATTTTTAAATTTTTCTTCTGAAATAATTTTTTTTTGATTAATGAGTTTTTCTTTTTCATTTTTTATATTTTTTTGATAACTAGTTAATTTTTCATTTATTTTTTTTTTTTTTTTTTTTTTTCTGATTTAATTTTATTATCAATTTTTTTTCCTATCTTAGAATTTGAATATATATAGTCAATATCAACAAACGATATATTAATTTCAGCTAATATTTTATTATTTGAAGTAAAAATAAAAAAAAATAAAAAAAAAAATATTATATTTCTTTTCATTAAAAGGTTGTTCCAAGATTAAATCTAAAAGACTCAGTTTTATCACTAGATTTTTTTGTGATTGGTTTACTTAATGAAAAACTTAAAGGTCCTACCGGTGTTAAAACATCAAGTCCAATACCTGTTGAGCTTCTTATCTGGAATGAATCGTCGATTGAGCTATCGTAATCCACACCCCATACGTTTGCAAAATCGATAAAGTATGCAAAATCTATATTTTCAACCGTAGGTAAAAGTCCAGGTAAAGTTGTAGAAAAATTTAATGTTCCTACATAATTACCACCGATATAGTTAGAATTTTCAATTGGTCCTATTTTACCCTTTTCAAATCCTCTTAACCTGTAATATGGAACAAAACCTCTTTTAGAAATTCTTACATCAGAGCCATCTAATGAATTTACCGCTTTCAAATACAAGCTCGCTTTACCAATCATATCAGAAGATCGACTCAAGGTTTTATATTTAGTGATTACAAGTGTATTAATAACTTCTTTATTATCAGAAACCATTGGCAATTTCTGGCCAAAAGAAGTTTTATATCCAGACGATGGTTGGTATCTGGAGTTTCTTAAATCATAATCAACATTATAATTAAAATATATATCTGTATATGAACCTTCTTGTTTTTTTAATTGTGATGAGGCAGTAGAGTTGGTATCTAGATTTTCTAAATCTATCGAAAGCTCTGGACTAAAAAAGAAATTTTCATATTGCTCAAATTCAGTTCCTATTGCAAAACTTTTTTTTGAAACCTTATAACCAAAATCTGTTAGTAAGTCTGTTGATGTGGCCTCAAGAGAGGTAAATAGCGTGTTGTCTGTATAGGCAAAATTAGGCTTGGAATAAATAAATGCTCCTTTAACTCCATCCTCAGAAACTTCTAAATTAGTGGTTAAATTAATACCTTTTCCTAAAAAATTTTTTTCGTTTATTCCACCGCCAATAGTAGAACCACTAGTACCCACACCAGCTGAAAGCGCAATTTCACCAGTTGGTTGTTCTTCAACAATTATATCAATAATCTTTAAATTTTCGTTAGTACCATTTTTTATTTCACCTTCGACTTGTTTAAAAATTCTTAAACTTTTAATATTGTCTATAGATTTGTTGTATAACAGACTATTAAGAGGATCGCCCTCATCTACAATCAACTTGTTTCTAATAACTTCTTCTATTGTATGGAAATTTCCTAAAATATTAATCCTTTCAACATAAAATTTTTGAGAATCTATTATATTGAAAGTAAAATTAATTTTATTTTCTTGAATAATTTCTTCATCTACCTTTGCGTCAATAAAATCGTATAATCTTACAGATGCAATTTTATCTATTTCTTTTAGTATTGAATTTAAATCATCTATGGAATATTTTTTACTTTTTAGATCAATAAAAATTTCATTCAGATTTTCAAAATCTTTCATACTATAATCGTCAGGCAAATTTAATTTCAGATCATTAAAAAAATATTGATTACCAGCATCTATATTAAAGACTAATTTAAAAAAACCTTTTTCATCAAATTCAGCAAATGAATTGTTAATTTTTACTTTATAAAAACCTAAATTTTTGTAATAGTTTTGAAGTAAACGAATATCTAAATCAATAATAGATTGATTTAAAAAAACTTTACCAGAAACAAATTTCCAAAACTTATGTTCCTCAGAGGCAATGACCTCTAGAAGTTTTTTATCTTTAATTTTTTTATCTCCAATAAAAGATATTTCTTTAATTTTTGCTTTTTCCCCGAGATCAATCTCAATTTCTACTTGAATGGAATTAAGTTCATTATTTTCAAAAATAGATGGGTTTATTTTTGAAAAATAATAGCCACTAGATTTTAAAATATTTTTTATTAAATTAATATCTCTATTAAGAAGATCTTCAGTAAAAGAAATTCTATTTTTTAAGGAAATATTTTCCATAAGATTTTCAACTAAACTGTTGTTTTTAATACCAGTTATTCTTACGTCTTCAATAATTGGATTTTCTGTTACATTAATTGTTAATGTTTCATTTATGATGACAATATCTATGTTACTAAAAAATTTTGAATTATATAAATTTTTCAAAACAACATTTAATTTATTATCGTCATAATCTTCATTAGTGCTAATTTGACCAAGGACTATAATTGTTTCTTGTGAAATTCTTTTATTACCATTAACTTTAATATTTTTTACAATCTCTGCGCTAAGATTTGAGCTGAATAGAATAAGAAAAATGATATTTAATAGGATTTTCATAAAATTTAAACTGTTTTATATACCTAAATTATCTAATTTTAAACTTACATAATCTCTTAGTTGATAGATATCATCTACACTTTTTGGCTTAATTTTCTTAAACTTTTGAAATTCTTTGAAATTTGAAATTCTATTAATTAAATCCATCAATTTTGGAAAATTAATTTTATTATCTAAAAATTTGAAAACTAAATAGTCATTTATAGTAATTAACACTGTTTCAAATAATGATGAATGATGTGGAAGTTTATTTAATAGTTTTATTAAAGGAAATTTTTTTGTATCAACATTTTTAAGCTCTAAGTTGTTTAAAATCTTTAAATTTAAAGGATGTGTTTTAATATTTTTTAAATTTGAAAGATAAATTGAATTGTAAATTGGAATTTTCATATCAGGATCATGTGCAAGGAACTTGGTCAGTCCATTATTAAATTTAATTATTGCATGTATATAAGATTTGGGGTGAGTTAAAATTGAAATTTTATTATAATCTAAATTAAAGATATTTTTTGCTTCAATAACTTCAAAGACTTTATTCATTAATGTTGCTGAATCAATTGTTATTTTTTTTCCCATTTTCCAATTGGGATGTTTAAGAGCATCTTTAGGTTTTATTTTATCAAAATTATTTTTAGGAAAATTTATAAATGGACCGCCAGAAGCAGTAATATAAATTTTTTCTACTTGATTTATATTATTAGTATTTAATAAAGAAAAAATTGAAAAATGCTCAGAGTCTATCGGTATAAAATTTGTTTTATATTTTTTTAAATTTTTCTTAATTAAACCCCATCCACAGATTAAAGACTCTTTATTAACTACTGCTAAATTTTTTGAATACTTTGTTAATTTCAGAGTGGGCTTTAAACCATCTAAGCCTGAAATTGCAATCATGGAATAATAAACTTTTGTTTTATTCATTATTTTATCAATGTCATCAAAACTATTATAAATTCTGACACCCTTTTTTTTAAATTTTTTTTTTGCTTCTAAATATTTTTTAAGATTGCTAATTATAATATTTTTAACTTTAAATACTTTTGCTTGATTAAAAATTTTTTTTATATTTTTATTAGTTGATAATAATTTGATTTCAAAATCATTCTTATTAGCTTTAATAATTTTTAAAGTATTTTGCCCTATTGAACCTGTTGAACCTAATATAATAATTTTTTTTTTCATATTGTTAAGATAAAAAATTCCAAATCACCATACCAATTGGTATTGCAAAAAGCATTCCATCCATTCTATCTAGTACTCCTCCATGACCAGGTAATAAATCGCCCGTATCTTTTACTTTTGCTTTACGCTTTAAAAATGAAATAAAAAGATCACCAACTTGACAAATAAAAGATACCAAAATTGCTAATATTATCATATCAACAAAATTATTAAATTTATCTTGTGATAAAGAATAAAAGATTGGAATTAAAAATAAAGACAACACAAATGAACCGATTGAACCTGAGATGGTTTTGTTAGGACTTATCTTCGTTAACTTTTTTCCTTTAAAAATTTTACCAAACAATAAACCCCCAATATCTGAGCATACGCAAATTGAAATCAAAAATAATATAATGAGTTTAAAGCTGTCCTGAGAAATTCCAAAAAAAACCACAGATGAAAACATGGTAAGGTATAACAAACTAATTCCATCTATTGTTATTTTTAAGAATCTTGATTTTAAGTTTTTTTTAAAAAAAATTTTTGCAATCAAGGCTTTAAATTCAATCCAAGAGATTAATGAAATTAAAATTAAGGAGATAATTAAAATATATGAATAATTAAATGAAATATATAGTAATAAAATTAGAAATATTGAGGTTAATAATCTGGTTTTCAATTTTTTTATTTTCATACATTGCCGAAATTTCTTTTAATTTTTTTAAATTTTTTGATTATTTTATCATAGTCTTCTTCATTAAAAGCAGGCCATAATTTTTTTTCAAAAAAAATCTCTGAATAAGCTAACTGCCATAGTAAAAAATTACTTAACCTTTTAGTATTTCCGGTTCTAATTAATAAATCTGGATCTGGTATATTTTTAGTTTGCAAGTGTTTAGTTAAATTTTTTTCAGTAACGTTTTCTTTACATTTGTTTAAATCTTTAATTGCATTAATTAACTCTATTTTTGAGCCATAATTTAAGGCGAGATTAATTTGAAGTTTTTTATTTTTAGATGTTTTTTTTTCAGATAAATTTAATAATTTATTTAGTTTAGTAGAAAAATTTTTTATTCCAATTATTTTAAGTTTTATATTTTGCTTATGAAACTCTTCAATTCTATTGGTCAAAAAAGTTTCTAGTAAGTTAAATAAAAAATTTATTTCTTTTTTTGGTCTTTTCCAGTTTTCTGTAGAAAAAACATATAATGTAAGAAATTGTATTTTATTTTTTATTGTTTGTTTTATTATTTTTTCAACTGTCTTTAAGCCAGCTTTATGCCCTGCATTTCTTGAATTTTTATATTTTAAGCCCCATCTACCATTACCATCCATGATAATAGCAATATGTTTTAATGGGTTCATATCGTCATTATTTCTTTTTCTTTAGATAAAGTCTTTTCATCAACAATAGAAATATGTTTATCAGTTATATTCTGAACATTTTTTTCAAAAGATTTTTCTTCATCTTCACCAATTTCTTTTGATTTTAAAAGTTTTTTTAATTCTTCGTTTGCTTCCCTTCTTATATTTCTTATCGAGACTTTGCATTTCTCCCCCATAGATTTAATCATCTTCTTTATTTCTGTTCTTCTCTCTTCATTAAGTTCTGGAACTGGAAGTCTAATTAACTGTCCATCTGTTTGAGGATTTAAGCCAAGTTCTGATTTTTGAATTGCAGCATCAATTAAAACTACATTAGTTTGATCCCAAACTTGTACATTAATCATTCTAGGTTCAGGAGTTGTTATACTAGCGATCTGGTTTATAGGCATTTTTTGTCCATAAACATCAACTCTAACTAAATCTAACATAGCTGCATTAGCTCTGCCTGTTCTTAAGGAAGATAGTTCTTTTGTAAACACTTCGATAGTTTTATCCATCTTTTGGTTATATGAATTTTCATCGAACATTTATTCACCAATCTTAAATCTTACAAATTCTTTAATTTTTAAATCTGAGATAGAAAGCTCTTTCAAAATATCTTCTACTTTTTTCTTTGGTTCCATTACCCATGCTTGTGTTAAAAGGGCGTTTTCTTCTTTAAATTTATTCATCTTACCTAAACTAATTTTTTTTGCAATTTCTTCAGGTTTGCCAGAATTTTTTAATTCTTCAGTTACTAATTCTTGTTCTTTATCAATTATAGATTGATCAATTGATTTTTGATCTAAGGCTAATGGATTTGACGCAGCAATATGCATTGATAATTGTTTTCCGAAATTTTTTACATCTTCGGAACTGTCTTTTGTTTCTAATGAAACTGCTACAGCTAATTTGGCTAAATTATCTTTAACAACGGTGTGTAAGTATTGAGAATTAACAGTACCAGAATTTTCAATTGTTTTTGTTTTTCCGATAGTAATTTTTTCACCCATTTTAGCAATCAAAGCTGCAAGGCTATCCTCAACAGTTTCACCACTTGTCATTTTAGATTTTTTTAAATTCTCTATATTTGAATCGGCATTATTATTTAAGTCGCTCAATTCTTTAACAAAATTTACAAAATCATCATTTTTAGCAACGAAATCTGTTTCACAATTTACTTCAATTAAAGAGGTTTTTTTATCATCACCACTTACTGCAATTACCCCTTCTCTAGCATCTCTAGACATTTTTTTCGAAGCTTTAGAAATTCCTTTTACTCTAAGAATTTCAACAGCTTTATCCAAATCACCATTTGATTCTTTTATAGCTAAGTTGCAATCTTTAAAACCAGCACCAGTTGCTTCTCTAAGTTTTTTAACTTTTTCAATATCACTCATTAATTTAAAGTCTCCTTTTTACCCTTAGAAAATTTACTTTCTAATTTTTCTCGATCTAATTCTTGAATAGTTTTAGAAGATTTTTCTTTATTCATATTTTCTACTTTTTTGCTTTCCTTTTTGACTTCTACGGGAGCAGCTTTCTTTGCAGAGATAATTGTTTCTTTAATTAAATTACAATAAAGATCAATTGATCTTCTCGCATCATCATTTCCAGGTATCGGAAAATCAATTCCGTCTGGATTTGAATTACTGTCTAAAATTGCAATAATTGGTATTCCTAATTTAACAGATTCTTGAATTGCCAAAGACTCATAATTAGTATCTATAATAAAAACTAAGTCAGGGGTTTTTTTCATATCTGCAATTCCACCTAAGGATCTTTGCAATTTATCTTTTTTAACACTCATTTTTAATAGTTCTTTTTTTGTAAAACCTCTATTTTCAGATACTAGATCAGATTCATATTTTTTCATTTTTTTAATGGATCCTGAAATAGTTCCCCAATTAGTTAACATGCCACCTAACCACCTATAATTAACAAAATATTGATCTGTTTCTTTTGCAACATCAGCAATTGCTTCTGATGCTTGTTTTTTTGTTGAAACAAAAAGTATCTTGCCATTATTTGAAATGGTTTCATATATTTTTTGAAGCGCAACTTTTGTTAATTCTAATGTCTGAGTTAAATCTATAATATGGATAGAATCTCTTTTACCAAAAATGTATTTCTTCATTTTTGGGTTCCATCTCAAGGTTTTGTGTCCTAAATGAACACCTGCTTCTAATAATTGTTGAATTGTAACGTTAGGTATTTTCATATTTGTTCCCTGTTAAGCCACCACAGTAATTACCAAAAAAGGACAGGAGGTATAAAACCAAAAACTGTGTGCGTATTAGTTAATTTAGCTGGTGTTTACTAATTTTTTCTAAATATAACAAGGCTTAATTAATGAATATTTAAGCTAATTTCTTTATTTCTTAAAATATTTATAGATTTTCTATCAATATTTCTCAAGTTTTTGAGTTTAAAGGAATGTGTTTCCATATTGTTTGAATAATTAATATGAACTATCGTTTTACCTTTTTCATCGAGAAATTTCTTTATTTCGTTTAGTTGATCCTTAGAATTGATATTTAAAGTAATTTCTTTAATTGAGCCAATAAATAAATCTTTTAAAGATGCAATTTTACGAACATTAATTCTTTTTGTTTTATCTTCATCTGATGAAATAGTCTTAGTTAAAGTTAAAATTAATGAACCACCTTCTTTTAATGAGTCTCTATTGGACTCAAGGATGTCAGAAAATATAAATAACTCAAAAACACTACTTAAGTCGGACAATTTTAAAACAGCATATGAGCTTCCTTTAGCTGTTTTTCTTTCTTGAACTTTTAATAAAGTTGCTGCAATATTTTTTTCTTTATTTTCATCATTAGAATAAAATTTTTGATAGTCTATTATTTGATAATCATCAAAAATTTCTTTGAATTGATTTAAAGGATGATCAGATATAAAAAAACCAACAGCTTCAAATTCTTTTGATAATCTCTCTTCGAATTCCCAATCTTTTATATTTTCAACTATATCAGTTTCATGTTCTTGGCTACCACCAAATAAATCAATCTGATTTGCAACCTTATTATCAAAATCATTTTTTGACTTAACTAAAAAGCTTGGAATTGAATTAAATATTGATTGTCTATTGATATTTAATTTATCAAAAGCACCTGCTTTAACTAAACCTTCTAATTGCAATTTATTTATATCTTTTGGATTAATTCTTTTTATAAAATCATTGATTGACAAAAATTTTCCATTATTTAATCTTTCTTTAACAATGTTAGATATAGCTTCGGATCCAACAGCTTTAATTGCACCTAAGGCATAATAAAATTTTCCATTTTCAGTTTTAAAATCTGCATAACATTCGTTAATATCTGGTCTTACTACATCAACATTTATTCTTTTTAATTCTTCATAAAATTCACTTAATTTATTTTGATTTGAGATGTCCATTGTCATAGATGCCGCAATAAATTCTTTAGGATAATAAGTTTTCAAAAATGCAGTTTGATAAGATATTATTGCATATGCTGCTGCATGACTTTTATTAAAACCATATTCTGCAAAAGGTTCAATTTTTAAAAAGATCCCGGCAGCAATATCTTTGCTAATTCCATTATTAACCGCACCTGCAATGAAATTTTGTTTTTGTTTTTCTAATTCAGCTCTTTTCTTTTTACCCATAGCTCTTCTCAGTAAATCAGCCTGACCAGCTGTAAAACCAGATAGTTTTTGGGCAATTTGCATCACCTGTTCTTGATAAATAATTACACCATAGGTTGGTTTTAAAATATCTTCTAAGAGTGGGTGCAAATAATCTGGTGTTTTTCTTCCATGCTTACAATCATTATAAACTGGAATGTTGCTCATGGGTCCAGGTCGATAAAGTGCTACCAGGGCAATAATATCCTCTATATGATTTGGTTTCATGTGAATAAGTGCATCTCTCATACCCGCGCTTTCAATTTGGAATAAGCCCACAGTTTTTCCTGAAGACATTAACTCAAAAACCTTTTCATCTTCAAAACTTATGTTTTCAATATCAAATTCTTTGTTTTTTTTTTTAATTAGTTTTTGTGTATTATTAATAACAGTTAATGTTTTTAACCCTAAAAAATCAAATTTAACTAATCCTGCATTTTCTGCGGAGTACATATCAAACTGCGTAGAGGGTAATAATAAATTTGCAGATACATCTTTATAGAGTGGAACAACTTCAGTTAATTTTTTATCTGCAATTACAACCCCAGCTGCGTGTGTTGCCACATTTCTATTTAGTCCTTCTAACTTTAATGATAAATCAGTTAATTTTTTAACCCTAGCATCCTCATTAATTATTTTTTGCAGTCTGGGTTCCCCGGCTATACATTCTGATAAACTTTGAGGTCTTGAGGGCTCAAATGGTATCATTTTAGAAATACTATCTACAAAACCATAAGGTAGACCAAGAACCCTACCAACATCTCTAATAACCATTCTTGCTTTTAATTTTCCAAATGTAATTATGTGGGCAACACTATCTTTGTATTTTTTAGTTAAGTATTCAAAAACTAAGTCTCTTTTTTCTTCACAAAAATCGATATCAAAATCTGGCATTGAAATTCTATCTGGATTTAAAAATCGTTCAAAAATCAAATTATATTTAATAGGATCTACATCTGTAATAGAAAGACACCAGGCTACCAAGGACCCAGCACCAGATCCCCTTCCGGGCCCAACTGGGATATCATTATTTTTTGCCCATTTAATATAGTCTGAGACAATTAAAAAATAACTGGCATATTCCATTTTTATAATTATTTCTAGCTCATGATCCAATCGATCTTTATAAGAAAGATATTTTTTGTTATTTTTGATTTCATCACCTTTGAGGTTAAAGTATCTTACAAATTTTTTACCTAAACCCTCAATAGATTCTTTTTTAATTATATCATTAGCATCACCACCTTTTGAAGAGCTTATATTGGGTAAAATTGGTTTTGAGAACAAAGGTCTAAAATTACATCTAAAGGGAAAATTATAATTATTTTCAAGAGCTTCGGGAATATCAATAAATAATTTAGACATTTCGATATCACTTTTAAGATAATGCTCAGAAGTATATTTAATTCTATTTTTATCATTAACATATGTTTTGTTACCAATGCATATAAGTGCATCGTGTGCCTCATGCATATCTTTTGTTAAATAAAAAACTTCATTAGTTGCAATTATTGGAATTTGTAATTTTTTAGATTGAGAAAGGTTAAACTTTTCAAAACCTAGTTCATTTTGATCATTGTGTCTTTGAATTTCTATATAAAATCTGTCACTAAAACTTTTATTTAGTGACTTATATAAATTGGTTATTTCTAAAAATTTACCTTTATCAAATAATTTTCCAAATAAACCGAATATTGTACCTGAAAAAATTGAAATACCTTTAGTATTCAATTCTAACAAATCATTAATATCTAAATGAGGATCTGAGTTTTTATCATTTTCTAAATATGAACGTGAAGATAATTCAATAATTTTTTTATAACCTGTTTCGTCAAGTGCAAATAAAGGTAATAGTCCCGTGGTATCTTCAAATTTAAAATTGACTTGAGTTCCTATTATAGGTTGGGTTCCAATTTTTGATATTTTTTCAGAAAACTCTATTGCACCACATAAGTTTGAAGTATCACATAAACCAAGAGATCTTATTTTAAATTCTTTTGCATTATCTTTTAAGACATCAATTTTTATAGCCCCTTCACATATTGAGTATTGAGTATGAATTTTTAAATGGTTAAAGTTCTTAAAATTAGACTCGAGCATTAATAGATTTTATATTACCATCTGTCATTTCCAATAAGCAATCTGCCTTATTAGCAAAAAATCTATTGTGGGTTGCAAATATTATTAATCTATTAGAGTTTATTTGATTTTTAAGGATTTTAAAAATTTCTTTTGCTGTTACCAAATCTAAACTTCCTGTTGGCTCATCTGCTAAAATAATTTGAGGATCATTAATTAAAGCTCTAGCAATCGAAACTCGTTGTTTTTCACCACCAGAAAGTTGAGATGGATAATGATCCGATCTATTTAAAAGTCTAACTTTTTTTAGTAAAGTCTTTGCTTTGGTTATTGATATTTTTTTTTTATTTCCAGCCGCAAGACTAGCTAAATATATATTTTCTAAAGCAGTAAAATCAGGAAGTAAATTATCTTGCTGATAAATTATACCAATTCTCTTAGCTCTCAGAATATCATTGTTATTTGATTCATCAAAATTAATTACTTTTTTATCAATAGAGATTACACCTGAACTAGGCCTGTCAATTAATGAAATTAAATTTAAAAGAGTAGATTTACCTGATCCTGATGGGCCCATTAATGAGTAAATTTTTCCTTTTTTAAATTTGTAAGATATTTTTTTTAAAACTTTAATCTTTTTTAAATTATCAAAAGATTTATTAATATTTTTGAGTTCTATTAAATTATTCATATTTTAAAGCTTTTATTGGGTCTAGTTGTGCTGCTTTTAAGGCTGGAAATATTGAAACAATTATAGTTATAAATATCGAGCATATAGAAATTATAAAAATTGAAAAAATGTTAATTTCTGAGGGCATTGTACTTAAAAAATAAATTTCTTCTGGAAATAAACTTACATTAAATAGAGTGCTTAAGAATTCTCTTAATTTCTCTACATATATGGAAAATGTTACTCCTAAAATAATTCCAAAAATTGTTGCTGAAGTTCCTATGATTACTCCAATTAAAAAAAATATTTTAACTATTGATTTATTTAAAACACCTATTGATTTTAAGATAGCTATTTCACGTATCTTGTTTTTAACTAAAATTGTTAGTCCCGAAATAATATTAAAAGCTGCAACAATAATTATTAAAGATAAAATAATAAACATTACATTTCTTTCAACTTTTAAAGCAGAAAATAAAGAGCTATTCATATCTGACCAACTATAAACATAATCATCAGAAAAGTTTTTTTGAACAACTGATTTTTGATATTCAATATTTTGAGGATTGTGTAAATAAATTTCTAAATTTCTATCTGTTTCTTTTAAGTTGAAAAATTCCTCTAAAGTTTTTAATTTAATAAAAGCTATATTATTATCAAAATCAGCTAAACCGCTTTCAAAAATAGATGAAACCAAAAACGTTTTTTGCTTTGGTAGATTTCCAACTATAGTTTGCATTCCAGCTGATGACATTAAAGTAACACTATCACCAATATCAAGATTTAGACTAAAACTTAGCTCTTTGCCTATTGAAATATAATTATCTTTTAAAATTTTATTATTACCTAAAAAAAGTTTATTTTCAAAAATTTTTAATTTTGAAAAATCGTTATTTTTATATCCTCTTAATAAGATACCTTTTGTGGTGTCGCTTTTAATTATTATTGACTCGCCAGAATTACTTAAAATCAAATTTTTTGAAATACTTTTAAGATCTTGATTTATTTTGTTAATTTCAATTTTATTCTCATAAGGTTTGACTGTGATATGGGCATTAAAACCAACTATCTTATTAATTAATTCTGTTCGAAAACCATTCATAACAGACATGACAATAATAAGAACAGCTACACCAAGACTAATTCCAATAAATGAAAAAATTGAAATAATATTTAAAAAACCATCATTCTTTCTGGCTTTTAAAAATCTAAATGTAATCTCTTTTTCTAGCGTAGAAATCAATTGGAGACTTTTTGTTTAGTTATAATTTCTATAATTTTATCTAAAGATAAGTTTTGATTTTCTTCACCAGTTTCTTTAAATTCAAGAAGGTCACCTCCTGATTTTTTTCCGATAATAATTTGGTACGGTACACCAATTAAATTCATTTTTTTTATTTTTGATGAATAATTTTCATCTGTATCATCAATAATTGTATCGATATTTTTTTTATTTAATTCAGTATAAATTTTATTTGCTTTCTCTAGTGCAGATGTATCATTTTTATTAATCATTGGAATAAGTCCTATATCATATGGTGCAACCGACAATGGCCATTTCATAATTTCATTTTTTTCATCATATTTTGCTTCTATTATTGCTCCCACTAATCTTGAAACACCGATTCCGTACGATCCCATTTTAACAAAATCTTTTTTTCCTGCAGGTAAATCGACAGCTGCTCCCATTGCTTTTGAATATTTATCTCCAAAATAAAAAATGTGACCTACTTCAATTCCCTTTGTAATCAACCTGTTATCCTCTAATACCTTTTTTTCAAATTCACCTTTGTTAAATTTTTCATCAGTTACAGAGTAAAATTCTTCGTATTTTTTTCTCATCTTTTCTAATGATGATTTTTCTAATTCGGTGCCATCACTTGTTAAGTCAAAAATTCTTTTATCTGTAAAAATTTTACTTTCACCCGTATCAGCTAAAATTATAAATTCATGAGATAAATTACCACCAATAGGCCCTGTATCAGCTGCCATTGGAATCGCAGTTAATGATAATCTTTTAAAAGTTCTCAAGTAGGATAAAAAAAATTTATTATAAGAAAATAAAGCATCTTCATCTGTGACATCAAATGAATATGCATCTTTCATATAAAACTCTCTACCCCTCATAATTCCAAATCTAGGTCTTATCTCATCTCTAAATTTCCACTGTATATGATACAGAAGCTGAGGTAGAGATTTATAAGACTTGATTGATGTTCTAAAAATCTCAGTGACCTGCTCTTCATTTGTAGGACCGTATAGCATATCTCTATTTTGACGATCTTTAATTCTAAGCATTTCCTCTCCATAATCATCGTATCGCCCACTTTCTTTCCAAATTTCACTTGATTGAATCGTGGGCATTAAAATTTCTTGTGCACCAATTTTATTTTGTTCCTGACGAACTATTTTTTCGATTTTTTTCATTACTTTAAATCCAAGAGGTAGCCATGAATAAATACCAGCTGAAGCTTGTTTTATCATACCAACTCTTAACATTAGTTGATGAGACTTTATCTTAGCCTCTGAAGGATTATTTTTTAAAATTGGAATAAATGATTTAGATAAATACATCTTAATTGATAATATTTCTTAAATTTAAATATTCAAATTTAATTAATAAAAAGATTATTGTGAAAATAACTGTAGTTATACCTGTACAATAAAGGAACTTTTTTAACATTTTTGGGTTTTCTGGAGAACCTGGATCCTCACCTTCTATTTTAATAATTTTTGCTCTATTTACATCTATAGGTAGTATGGCAAAAAAAACAGTCCACCATATGATAATGAAGATTATAGCTAAACCTGTAATGCTCATTAAATTTTTACTAGATTAATATTCGTAAAAGGTTTTTTTCCAGTTTGTTCTTTTGAGAATTTTCTACACGCTATTTTAAGAGCATCAATTAAATTATATTCTTGTTTTTTACTTCCTAATTTAAAAGATCTTGTAACTTTTTCAATTACATCTTCTAATCCGTAAACAAACTCATCTACATCGACAACAGGAATGCCTCTAAAAGTTAACAAAGGTCTTTTATGAATATTACCTTTGGCGGTAATTAAAATGGTGACCTCAATATACCCGTTAGCACTCAAATTCTTTCTATCTTTAATAGATGGAGCATCCTCTGCTACGCTGATATTACCATCAAGATAAAGTCTGCCACTTGGGGCTTTATCATAAACATGTGGTTTACCAGGATATAATTTAACAATGTCACCATTTTCTACTTGAACTGGATTTGGAACATTCATTTCTTTAGCAAACTTCATGTGTTCAATCATATGACGGTGCTCACCATGAACTGGTATGGCACACTGTGGTTTTACCCACTCGTACATTTCTCTAAGATCTTCTCTATTAGGATGTCCCGAAACATGAACAAATTCACTTTCTTCAGATATAACTTCTATACCATCTTTCACTAACTGATTTTGTAAATTATATAATTTTTTTTCATTTCCAGGAATTATCTTAGATGAAAATATAACGGTGTCATCTTTTTCAATAAAAACATCTGGGTGGGTATATTTGGCAATTCTCATTAATGCTGCCATTGGCTCACCTTGACTACCTGTACAAAGATAAACTATTTTTTCTCTAGAAATATTTTTTGCATCACGTGCATCAATTGGTTCAATAACATCTTTTAAATATCCACATTGTCTTGCAGCTTTAAATATTCTATGCATAGACCTTCCTACCAAAGATATTTGTCGACCCGTTTTTTTAGCACAATAAAAAGCTGTTGCTAAACGAGCTACATTAGATGCAAAAGAAGCAATAATAATTCTTTTTTTTAAAGTACTCATAATATTTAGCATACTTTTTCTCACATCAGCTTCAGAACCAGCTTTACCCATGCTAAAAACATTAGTAGAATCGCAGATCATTGCTAGAACACCTTCGTTTCCAATTTCTTTAAGTCGATTAGTATTAATTTTTTCACCAATCAATGGTTCAGGATCTATTTTCCAGTCACCTGTATGTAGAATTACACCAGCAGGTGTCTCAATTCTAAGACCATTTGGTTCTAAGATTGAGTGAGTTAAAGTTATATATTCTATTTTAAATGGACTTAAATCTACAGTTCCATTTAGCTGAACTATTTTAAGAAATTTTGTTACATCTATATTCTTTTCTTTAAATTTTTCTTTAATCAAAACAGCTGTAAACGGTGTGGCGAATATTTTACATTCTAGTTGAGGCCAAAGATGTGCAATTGCCCCAATATGATCTTCATGTGCATGGGTCAAAACAATTCCTAATAGGTCATCTTTTTTATCTACTATAAACCCTGGATCTGGATAAATTAAATCAATACCGGGAAGAGTGTCATCAGCAAAAGTTACACCTATATCTACCATAATCCACTTATGCCCACCTGGCTTCCCATAAGCAAACAGGTTCATGTTCATACCTATTTCTCCAGATCCACCTAGTGGACAAAACAATAATTCATCTTTCATTTGATTAATTCTAAAATTTTCATTAGACCTTTTAGTGTAATATCTTCGTCTTCAACAACTTTCGTTTTAATTGGGTTTTTGAGTAAACTTGAAAATCCTCCCGTAATAATGACTTTAAAAGATTTTCTAGTTTCTTTTTTAATTAATTTAATAATATTGTCAATCAAACCTGCATAACCCCAAAAAAAACCTGATCTAACAGCTGTAATTGTGTCGCTGCCTATTACTTTGTCAATTTTTTTTAAATCAATTTTAGGTATTAAGGTAGCTCTATCAGACAGAGTATTTAGAGATATTTTAATACCAGGTGCAATTACACCTCCCATATAATCATTTTTAATTAAAACATCAAAAGTAGTAGCTGTGCCTAAGTCTACTATTATAAAGTTTTTGTTATTATCGATTAAACTTATAGCATTAGTAACTCTATCAGATCCTACTTGATTATAATTAACTTTAATTTTAATCAATGAGGTTAAATTTAATTCTTTAACTTCATAACATTTAGCTTTAGTTTTTGTTTTTAAAAATTTTTTTATTAAATTAAATGAGCTGGGTACAACACTGCAGAAAAGTATTTTTTCTAGTTTGGGGAAATATTTATAAGAACTTTTAAAATATTTTTTAACATTTGTTAGAGAAATGTCATTAGAAGAAAAGTTAATTCTTTTAATAATCTTTTTTTTAGAAGTAACTAAGCAAATTTTTATTTCGCTGTTCCCAATATCACCAATTAAATACACAGTTATTAAGCTTTCATTTTAAAATATTTTGAAAGATCTTTTTCAAAAATCAATTTTAGTTGATTGACCATTTTTTTATAATCTATTTTCTTGCCACCGATTTCAAGAAGATTTGTTGTTGGATATTTATTTATATTTGGACTTTTTACAATGTTAATTCCTATTCCAACAATTAAATATTTCTTATCATCTTTTATAATGGTTTCTTGAAGTATTCCACTAATTTTTTTTTTATTTATTAATAAATCATTTGGACTCTTAAAAAAAATTTCTTTTTTATAAAATTTAGAAATTAATTTTTTAACTAGAAGACAATTCATCCTAGTAAGTTTTTTAATTGAAGAATCAATATTATCTATATTGTAAAAAAAACTAACAAATAAATTTCCTTTGTATGATATCCACTTTTTACCATATTGTCCTTTTCCATTTTTTTGATTTTCTGAAACAACCATCCCATAATCAAATTTTGAATTTTTTATAATTTTGATTGCCGTTCTATTTGTGCTATTAACTTTTTTAAAATTAAATCTTTTAATCTTCATTAAATAATATTAATTATTGAAACAACCTCAATAAGTTTACTTGGGAAAATAAAGTAAAGAAGAGTTAATATGGTTGAAAATGTTAACGAAAATTTTAACCAAGGACTGTGATCTTTGTCATATTTTTCTTTTTCAGGGTCAAAATAGATTATCTTTATAATTCTCAAGTAGTAGAAGGCGGCTACAACAGTAGATAATAATCCTACAATTGCTAAAAAATACATTGATTGCTCTATCACTGATTTAAAGATGTAAAATTTAGCAAAAAAGCCAGCCATTGGAGGTATACCAGCTAATGAAAATAAAATTATTAATAATGATAGAGATAACAACGGGTGATTTTTGGACAAACCTGACAAATCACTTATATCTTCATAATACTCATTATTTCTCTTCATCATTAATAGACAAGAAAACAAGCCTAAATTCATTATTATATATATAATTATATATACAATTGAGCTTTGTATTCCCTCATTTGAAACTGAGGCTAGACCTGCTAGTGCATAACCTATATGACCAATAGAGCTGTAAGCAATTAGTCTTTTTAAATTAGTTTGACCGATAGCTGCTATTGCTCCAAATAACATTGAGGCTATTGATAAGAAAACTACAATCATTTGCCACTGATCTATTAAATTTAAAAATGGAACATATAAAAATCTAATAAAGACTGTTAGTGCTGCAATTTTTGGAACCATTGTAAAAAATAATGTTACAGTTGTAGGTGAACCTTCGTATACATCTGGGGCCCACATATGAAAAGGAACAGCAGAAATCTTAAACGCTAAACCAACTAATATAAACACTAAACCAAATGTTAAAACATATTCATTTGAATTTAACTGAGAAGCAATAATGTCAAAATTAGTAGAGCCTGCAAATCCATATATCAGTGAACAACCGTATAAAAGTAATCCTGAAGAAAGTGCACTTAAAACAAAATACTTTAAACCAGCCTCAGATGATTTCAGGTTATCTCGATTAAATGTTGCCAAAACATATAAAGCTAAAGATTGTAATTCAAGACCCATGTAAAAAACCATTAAATCATACGAGCTAATCATTATCATCATGCCCAGCACTGAGCTTAGAATTAAAATAGGATATTCAATTTTTAAAATATTAAAAACTTTTAAATAGTTTATCGATATACTCAAAACAATAAATGCTGCTAATAATGTAATTATTTTCATTAAAGAAGACAAATAATCAATTACAACACTTCCTTTGAATAAAAATGTTATTTCAACATCTATTGTTTCATTAAAAGTAATAACAGCTGTTATGAATAAAATTATCAGAGATAAATTATGTATTAAAACTGAACTATTCTTTTTAAATACTCCTAAAATCAATAAAAACATTATTGATAATGAAATGAAAATTTCAGGTAAGATAAAGTGTAAATTTTCCATTATGGTTTATAAAGTAGGTTTAAATTATATGTTTCAATTAAATCTTTTACTGACATTTCAATTGTATTTATAAGTGGGTCTGGATAAAATCCAAAAAATAGTGTTGGTATAGCTAAGGTTATTAAAATAAAGTATTCTGACCTATCTAAATCAATCATTTTTTCTAGTTCTTTATTTACTAATTTTCCAAAAACAACTCTTTTATATAACCACAGCATATAGGCAGCACCTAAAATCACCCCTAAACTTGCAATTACAGCTACTAAAAAATTATCTTTAAAAACCCCCATTAAAATTAAAAACTCTCCAATAAAACCACTTGTCCCAGGAAGTCCTAAGGCAGCTAGTGTAAATAACATAAATAAAACTGAATATTTTGGAATAACTGTAACTATTCCTCCGTATGTACTAATTAATCTTGAGTGCATACGGTCATAAACTACACCCACACAGAGAAAGAGTGCAGCAGAAACAAGTCCGTGACTTATCATCTGAATAATACTTCCCTCTATACCCTGTTGTTGAATTGTAAAAATACCAAGTGTTACAAATCCCATATGTGCTACTGAAGAATAAGCTATTAATTTTTTCATATCTTCCTGCATTAAGGCAATTAATGATGTGAAAACTATAGCTACAACACTTAATGTGTAGATAAAGGGAGTAAAAACTTCTGAAGCTATTGGAAACAATCCAAGAGAAAATCTAATAAAACCATATCCAGCCATTTTTAATAAGATAGCAGCAAGCAATACCGATCCCGCTGTAGGAGCTTCAACATGGGCATCAGGTAACCACGTATGAACAGGCCACATTGGTGTTTTGACAGCAAATGAACTAAAAAATGCTAACCATAATAAATTTTGATATTTGGCATCGATCCTAATTTCATATAATTGAACAACATCAGTAGTTCCTGCAATCCAATAAATTGATATAATTGCTACTAACATTAATACTGAACCAAGCAGAGTGTATAAAAAAAATTTAAATGCAGCATAAACTCTTTTTGGCCCCCCCCAAATACCAATAATTAAAAACATAGGAATTAAACCCGCTTCAAAAAATAAATAAAATATAACTAAGTCTAAAGAACAAAAAACTCCGATCATGAAAGACTCCATGATTAAAATTGCTATTAAAAAATCTTTTAACTTAACTTTTATGGTGTTGTTTACAGATATAATGCAAAGAGGAGTTATAAATGTTGTAAGAATAATAAACAATATCGAAATTCCATCAATACCAACTTTGTAATTTACAAACCCTACCAGCCAAGTTCTATCTTCTATAAATTGAAATTCAGAAGTGCTTGGATCAAATAAATACCAAAGATAAATTGATAATAAAAAATTAACTACCGAAGTAAATAAAGCTACATATTTTATTGTAAGATTATTTTCATTATTAGTTTTTGAAAATAACAAAAAGATTGACCCAATAGTAGGTAATAATATTAATGCTGAAATAATAGGAAAATTCATTATTTAATAATTAAAAAAGTTAGTAAAGCAGATAATCCTAACAGCATTACAAATGCATAATGATAAATATACCCACTTTGAAATTTATTTGCTTTAATTGAAATTTTTTTAATAAGTGATGAAACGCCGTCTGGTCCAATTCCATCAATAATTTTTACATCAACTATTTTCCATAAAAATAATCCTATCTTTTTAGAAGTTTTTATAAAAACAAATTCATACAACTCATCAAAATACCATTTGTTAACCAAAAATTTATATAAAGGTTGATTTATTCTTGCAATTTTTTCAGGTAAAGTTTTATTCTTAACAAACAAATAATAAGAAATTGGTATAGAAATAATAACTAATATAGGTGTTAAAATCAAAAGCCATGTTGGAGGATGCTCAGCACTTAATGGTTTTAAAAAAAAAATAGATTGACCCCAAAAATTATTTACTCCGCCATGACCTACAAACAATTCTTTAAAAACAAAACCTGCAAATATTGCACCAATTGATAATAATATTAATGGAATTAACATTACTATTGGAGATTCGTGGGTTTCATCAATTTTAATATTTTTATTGTTATAACTGCCATGAAATGTTTTAAAAATTAATCTCCAAGAATAAACTGATGTTAAAAATGCTGTAAATATTCCTATACCAGCTGCATAATAACCTGCTGTGTTTCCTCTTAGATATGCAAACTCAATGATTGCATCTTTAGAATAAAATCCTGATAACAAAGGAAAACCTGTTAAAGCAAGAGTCCCAATGATCATTAATGTATATGTATACGGTAATTTTTTCCAAACACCTCCCATAGCATTTATATTTTGTTCATCTTTAAATGCATGAATTACCGAACCAGACCCTAAAAATAATAATGCTTTAAAAAAAGCATGAGTAAATAAATGAAACATTGCAACATTATAAGCTCCAACTCCTGTTGCAAAAAACATATATCCAAGTTGACTGCATGTTGAATAAGCAATTATTTTTTTTATATCAGTTTGAACTAGAGCAACCGATGCTGCAAAAATAGCTGTTGTCATACCAACAACAGTTATTACGTTTAAAGCTAATTCTGAATATTCAAATATTGGCGAACATCGCACTACTAAAAAAACACCTGCAGTAACCATGGTAGCAGCGTGTATTAAAGCAGACACAGGTGTTGGTCCTTCCATCGCATCTGGCAACCATGTATGAAGTAAAATTTGGGCAGATTTACCCATTGCTCCAACAAATAATAGTAAACAAATTAAATCTATCGCTTTTAAGTTAATTCCTAAAAAATCTAAATTTTGATCAGTTATTGTGGGTATTAGCTGAAATACTTCTGAGTAATTAACTGTTCCAAATAAGTAAAATATTAAGAAAATCCCTAAAGCAAATCCAAAATCACCCACTCTGTTTACAACAAAAGCTTTTATAGCAGCAGAATTAGCAGTTTCCTTTTTAAACCAAAATCCAATTAAAAAATAAGAACAAAGTCCAACACCTTCCCACCCAAAAAATAATTGAATAAAATTATCTGCAGTAACAAGCATTAACATTGCAAAAGTAAATAAAGATAAATAAGCCATAAATCTTGGCTTGTGCGGATCATGAGACATATAACCGATTGAATAAATATGAACTAATGCAGAAACTGAAGTCACTACAACCAACATTACTGCTGATAGGGCGTCAATTTTCATTGACCAATTTACATCAAGTGTTCCAGAACTGATCCAAGTAGCTATAGTTATGTTATCTTCATATTGATTGACAATAACATTATAAAATACAATGAAAGAAATAATTGCAGTTATTGAAACTAATAAACTTGTAACTATCTCTGAATTTCTGTCACCAATATATCTTCCAAAAAAACCTGATATAATTGAAGCTATTAAAGGTAATAATAAAATTGATAATTCCATTTTAACCTTTAAGTTTATCTATTTCTTCAACACGAATTGTTCCTGAATTTCTAAAGTAAACAACTATTATTGCCAAACCTATTGCCGCTTCTGCAGCAGCAACTGTAAGTATAAATAATGTAAAAACTTGACCAGTAAGGTCGTTCAGATAAATTGAAAAAGACACAAGGTTAATATTTACAGCCAAAAGTATTAACTCAATACTCATTAAAATAACTATGATGTTTTTTCTATTTAAGAAAATTCCAATGATGCCAATAGTGAAAATAATTGCTCCTAAAGTTAAATAGTGACCCAATCCAATATCAATCATCTACACTAACTCCCTTATTAGTCTCTACATTTAATACTTCTACACCTTCTGATCTTTCTCGAGAAATTTGTTTAATATAGCTTTGTGTTTTAACACCTTCTCTTTGTCTAAAAGTTAGAACGATAGCTCCAATCATGGCTACTAATAATATCATTCCACTAATCTGAAAAATATGAATGTAATCAGTATATAAAACTCGACCTAAAGCATGAGTATTACTTAAAGTATCTATAGTTGATAAATTAACATTATTAAATAAGTCAGGTTTATACTTCCATCCACCTATAACGATTAACAACTCAAAAAAAATTAGTGTACTGATAATTAAACCTACTGGTATATGACCAGAACTATCAGCTGATAAAAACCATTGATTTTTTTGCTGTGCAACATTCAACATCATTACTACAAATAAAAATAAGACTGCAACAGCCCCCACATAAACAATAAGCATTATCATTCCCAGAAACTCAGCACCTATCATTATAAACAAACAAGAAATGCTAATAAAATCTAAGATTAAAAAAAATACTGAATGAACAGTATTTTTTGAAACAGTAACCATAATCGCTGAGATTATTGCAATAGTTGAAAAGATATAAAAAAATATTGCATGGGCCATAATGATTTATCTATAAGGACTATCAGCTCTAATATTTGCAGCTAATACATTTTCCCATCTATCCCCATTATCAAGTAATTTTTCCTTAGTGTAATAAAGCTCTTCTCTTGTTTCTGTAGAAAACTCGAAGTTAGGACCTTGCACGATTGCATCAACAGGGCAAGACTCCTCGCATAAACCGCAGTAAATACACTTCATCATATCTATATCGTATCTTGTGGTCTTTCGACTACCATCATCTCGTTCGGTAGACTCAATTGTGATAGCTTGGGCAGGACAAACTGCTTCACATAATTTACAAGCAATACATCTTTCTTCTCCATCAGGATATCGACGTAAAGCATGTTCACCTCTAAATCTTGGGCTAATTTTTCCTTTTTCAAAGGGATAGTTTATAGTTTTTTTTGATTTAAATAATTCCCTTATAGCAATCAACAACCCACCTATAAAATCTGTCATAAAAATAGTTTTTAAAAATCTTGATAATTTCATTTAATTATTGGTTGGTAGTAGGTTAAAATAAAATAAGTAACTTGCGGTCAATACGACCCAGGTTAAAGATAAAGGTAAAAATATTTTCCATCCTAATCTCATTAATTGGTCGTATCTATACCTTGGTACTGTCGCTTTAACTAATGCAAAAAGAACAAATAATAACAAAATCTTTAAAATTAACCAGATGGGTCCAGGGATAAAGTTAAACGGATACAAATCTACTGGAGACAACCAGCCTCCTAAAAATAATATCGAACACATAGCACACATCAAAAGTATGTTTGCATACTCACCAAGCCAAAACATTGCATACATCATGCCTGAATATTCTGTTTGATATCCAGCAACTAATTCTGCTTCTGCTTCTGGTAGATCGAATGGTGGCCTATTGGTTTCTGCTAACGCTGAAATAAAAAAAATCACAAACATTGGAAATAGAGGTATTACAAACCATAAATTTTTTTGTGCCAAAACAATGTCGTTCAAATTTAAAGAACCAACGCACAAAAGAACATTTATTATAATAATACCAATAGAAACTTCATAAGAAACCATTTGAGCAGCAGATCTAATTGCACCTAAAAAAGGATATTTAGAATTTGAGGCCCAACCTCCCATTATAATGCCATAAACTCCTAATGAAGAAACTGCGAATAGATATAAAATTCCCACATTAATGTCTGCTAGAACTTGCGTTTCACTGAATGGTATTACGGCCCAAGCAACTAATGCCAAAGTCATTGTGACAATAGGAGCTAAAATAAAAATTACTTTATTTGAGCTAGATGGAATTATAATTTCTTTAAAAATATATTTTAGAGCATCGGCTAAGGACTGAAGTAAACCAAAAGGGCCCACAACATTTGGCCCTTGTCTTTTTTGAACGAAAGCCCAAACTCTTCGATCTAACCACACAATCATAGCTACAGACACAAGAACAGGCACAAGTAAAAATAAAATTTTATAAACTTCAGTAAAAATTATAGTTATATATTCCATTATTAACCGTTAGTTCCTGTTAGCTTAATATTAACCTTTGAGTTGTGACAATCCAACATTGTTTTAGAGGCTCTAGCAATTACGTTAGAAAAATAATAATCTTTATAATTAATTTTTAAGTTTTCGTTTGTAAAATTTTCTTTAGTTTGTGTATTATGATCTTGTAGTTCGGTATTTTCTTTTTTTAAATTAATATAATTAAACATACTGCTATCTAGTTCGTCTTTGTCATTAAATAATTTTCGATTATTCATGAATTCTGCAAGTTCATTAATAATTTGCCAATCTTCTTTGGCTTCACCTGGAGGATAAGAGGCTTTATATGCCTTTTGTAATTTACCTTCTAAGTTAGTAAAGTATCCATTTTGCTCTGTATAAGTGGCACCTGGTAAAATTATATCAGCTATTTCAGCACCTTTATCTCCATGACTGCCTTGATAAATTATAAACTCATTTTTTTTTGTAAAGCTCAAACTATCTTGCCCTAAAAGATAAACCATATCAAACTGATGATTATTCAATTCATCAAATAAGTTATTTCTATCATTAATAATATTTAAATCTAAACTTCCGACAGTAGCAGCATCACATGAAAGTGAGTTGATGGGATTCCATTCATTTGAAATCTTATCATTATCGTTTAAATATTTTTTAATTAAATTGAACATAAAATTTGCAGACTCAGTTTTAAAGAAAGATTCACCTAAAATTATCAAAGGTTTTTTAGAATTCATAATTTCCCTTGAAATATTATTTTGACCTTCAAATATTTCGACTAAAGTTTTTGTTTGACCATCTAAATATTTATATGGATAGGTTAAGTCACCCACATCATTTAGAGATATAATTTTAGTATTGTTGCTAACAAAGGATTTTCTTATTCTAGCATTTAAGATTGTTGCCTCGAATCTTGGATTTGAACCAATTAAAAATATTAAATCAGAATCTTCAATTCCATTAATCGTAGAATTAAATAAATAATTTTCTCTTTTGCTTTTATCTACATAATAATTTGATGTTCTGCTTTCATAATTATTGGAATTCAATGTGCGATCAAAAAACTCTTTAAAAATATAACTTGCTTCCATATTACATAGATCCCCAACAAAACCTGAAATTTTGTCTTTGGCGGTATTTTTAAATTTTGATTTTATAATCTTAAAAACCTCTTCCCAGCTAGCTTGCTCAAATTTACCATTATACTTAATATATGGAGTGTCTAATCTTTGATTAAGCATACCATCACACGCATATCTTGTCTTATCTGATATCCATTCCTCATTAATATCTTCATTAATAATTGGTAAAACTCTTTTTACTTCCCAGCCGTAAGTATCAACTCTGATGTGTGAACCAACAGCGTCCATAACATCAATAGACTCAGTTTTTTTAAGCTCCCATGGTCTTGCTTCAAAAACATATGGTTTAGAGGTAAGAGCACCAACAGGACAGAGATCAATAACATTACCTGATAATTCTGATTGCACAGATTGTTCTAAGTATGTAGTTATCTGCATATCCTCTCCTCTACCAATCGCCCCTATTTCAGTAGCCCCTGCAATTTCAGTTGCAAATCTCACACATCTAGTACAATGAATACATCTTGTCATTTGAGTTTTAATTAAAGGTCCCATATTTTTTTCCGGAACTGACCTTTTGTTTTCTTTAAATCTTGATTTATCAACACCATAAAACATTGATTGGTCTTGAAGATCACACTCACCACCTTGGTCACAAACTGGACAATCTAAAGGATGATTAGCAAGCAAAAATTCCATCACACCTTTTCTTGCTTTTTCAACTAAAGCAGTATTAGTTTTAATATTCATTCCCTCTGCGGCTGGCATAGCACAAGATGCAATAGGTTTTGGAGATTTTTCCATTTCAACTAAACACATTCTACAATTTCCTGCTATTGATAGTTTTTCATGATAACAAAACCTTGGAATCTCAACTCCAGCTTTTTCGCAGGCTTGAAGAACAGTTAAACCTTCTTCAACCTCTACATCGATTTCGTTTACTTTTAATTTAAACATTTTTATCTAGCAAGTGTTGATCGACTAAGTAAGGAATATTATTTTTTTTCTCTACAAAGGGCTGTAATTTATTTCTTTCTATAATTTCTTTTTTAAAGTGTCTTAATAAACCTTGGACTGGCCAGGAAGAACCTTCTCCAAATGCACAAATAGTATGACCAGCTATTTGATTTGTAACATCTCCCAACATTTCAACTTCATCTCTAGTTGCCTCTCCTTTTGCCATTCGTTCTAACATTCTCCACATCCAGCCAGAACCCTCTCTACATGGTGTACATTGTCCACAACTTTCATGTTTGTAAAATCTTGCAATTCTTGCCATACATTTAATAATGTCTTGATCTTTATTAATCACAACTATACCAGCTGTCCCTAATCCACTTTTTTCTGCCATTAAAGAATCAAAATCCATAGTTAAAGTTTCGCATTTTTCTTTAGGTATTAATGGCATTGATGAGCCACCAGGTATTACAGCTTGTAGGTTTTCCCAACCACCACTGACTCCTCCGGCATGTACTTCAATTAATTCTTTTAAAGGAATACTCATTTCTTCTTCGACATTGCATGGATTGTTTACATTTCCTGAAATACAGAAAATTTTAGTTCCTGTATTTTTTTCTCTACCAAGAGACGCAAACCATTTACCACCTCTTCTAAGAATTGTTGGTACTACAGCAATTGTTTCAACATTGTTTACTATTGTTGGGCAACCATAAAGTCCGATTAAAGCTGGAAAAGGTGGTTTTAATCTTGGTTGACCTTTTTTACCCTCTATACTTTCAAGTAAAGCTGTCTCTTCACCACAAATGTAAGCACCTGCTCCATAATGAATGTAAATATCCAAATCCCATCCAGTTCCAGCAGCATTTTTACCAATTAACTTTTTTTCGTAAGCTTCATCTATTGCAGCTTGAAGTTTTTGACCATCGAGAAAATACTCACCTCTAATATAAATATAACAAACATGCGCTTGAACCGCATATGCTGCAATCAAACAACCTTCAATTAACTTATGAGGCTCAAATCTTAAGATGTCTCTATCTTTACAAGTGCCTGGCTCTGACTCATCACCATTAATAACTAAATAATGAGGTCTAGAACCAAGTTCTTTTGGAGCAAAAGACCATTTTAACCCTGTCGGGAATCCAGCTCCACCTCTACCTCTAAGTTGTGAAGTTTTAATTTCCTCAATTATCCAATCTCTACCTTTTTCGATTATTTCTTTTGTATTTACCCAATCACCTCTTTGTTGAGATGAGACTACATCTGAGTTTTTATCATTATATAAATTTTGAAATATTCTATCTTGATCTTTAAGCATTTTTTAAATCCATAAGTGTTTTTCTAATATTCTCAGGCTCATTGTTAACACGTCCTCTATACGATCCTGGTTTAGGTGTTTCACCATTTAAAATTTTATTTAAAATTTCTATTGTTTTTTCTTTATCAAGATCTTCATAATAATCATTATTGATTTGCATCATTGGTGCATTAACACATGCACCCAAACATTCAACTTCCATCCAAGAACAGCTATTATTACTTGATAATTCTGACTCATTTTCAGAAATTTTTTCTTTACAGGCCTTAACCAATTGATTTGCACCTCTAATCATGCATGGTGTTGTTGTACAAACCTGAACAAAATACTTCCCGACAGGTGATAAATTATACATCGTATAAAATGTGGCTACCTCATAAACTTTTATGTAAGGCATGTCTAAAAACTTTCCTATATGCTTCATTGCAGCTAGCGGTATCCAGTTATTATTTTGTTTTTGAGCAATATAAAGTAAGGCCATTACAGCACTTTGCTTCTTACCTTTAGGATAATTAGAAATAATTTTATTGGCTGCTTCTAGTGATAAAGAATTAAATTCAAAATTTTCAGGCTGGTTCTTTGCAGGTCTTCTTAAGCTCATCTGTCAACTTCCCCAAAAACTATATCCAAAGATCCTAACACAGCAGGAACATCTGCTAGCATGTGTCCTTTTATTAAATAATCTATTGATTGTAAGTGTGAAAATCCTGGTGCTCTAATTTTACATTTATATGGTTTACTTGATCCATCAGATATTAGATATACTCCAAACTCACCTTTAGGTGCTTCAACAGCAGTATATATTTCATCTTTAGGTACACGGTAACCTTCTGTAAATAATTTAAAATGATGAATTAATGCTTCCATAGATTGTTTTAATTCTTTTTTTGGAGGAGGACTTATTTTCCCATCTTGTGATTTGATAGGCCCCTTTTCTATTTTTGATAGACATTGTTTAATTATTGAAACACTTTCTTTCATTTCCTCAATTCTACATAAATATCGATCATAACAATCTCCATTTTTACCAACAGGAATTTTAAAATCTAACTTATCATAACATTCATAAGGTTGAGATTTTCTCAAATCCCAAGGAACACCTGATCCTCTTATCATTACCCCTGTAAAAGAAAAATCTAATGCATCTTCTTTGGTTACAATCCCAATATCTACATTTCTTTGTTTAAAAATTCTGTTATCAGTTAATAGGCCTTCTAAATCATTAATAATTTTTGGAAAAGTTTCACAAAATTTTCCTATATCTTCTTCAAGTCCAGCAGGCAAATCTTGATGAACTCCTCCTGCTCTAAAATAATTTGCATGTAATCTTGATCCAGAAGCTCTTTCATAAAAAGTCATTAATGTTTCTCGCTCTTCAAACCCCCAAAGAGAGGGAGTAAGAGCACCAACATCAAGTGCCTGAGTAGTTACATTTAAAATATGACTTAGTATTCTGCCAATTTCACAAAATATAACCCTAATATACTGGGCTCTTATTGGAACATCTAACTTTAAAATTTTCTCAATAGCTAGAGCGAAAGCATGCTCTTGATTCATTGGGGCAACATAATCCAATCTATCAAAATAGGGTACAGCTTGCATATAAGTTTTATTTTCAATTAGTTTTTCAGTACCACGATGAAGTAAACCAATATGCGGGTCTGCTTTTTCAACAACTTCCCCATCTAATTCTAAAATTAATCTCAAAACACCGTGTGCAGCAGGATGTTGTGGACCAAAGTTTAAACTTAGATTTTTAATTTTTTTTGTCATTATTTTCTGTTTGTTTTTTAATGTATTTTGTACCTTCCCATGGGCTTTCATAATCAAAATTTCTGTAATTTTGTTCCAGTTTAACTGGTTCACTAATAACTTTTTTTTCTTCTTCACTATACCTAACTTCAGTATGACCAGTTAAGGGGAAATCTTTTCTTAATGGATGTCCCTTAAATCCATAATCAGTTAAAATTCTTCTAAGGTCAGGGTGATCTTTAAAATTCACTCCATACATATCAAAAACTTCTCTTTCCATCCAATTAGCAGCAGGGAAAATTGATGTTAATGAATTTATAACTTCATTTTCGCTTACAAAATAACTTACAATCATTCTTTGGTTAAACTCATGACTTAAAAATAAATAAACTAATTTAAATCTCTGAGTTTGCTCAGGGTAATCGACAGCAGTAATGTCTATTAATTGTCTAAATTTAGTATCTTTATCAGTCTTTAAAAAAAGAATTACATCTATTAAATCTTCTTTATTAATCTCTATATATAATTGATCATGTTTAATTTCAGATTTATCTATTTTTGTAGTCAGTTCAGAATTTATTTTTTTTTCTAGTTCAATTAAGCTATTCATATTTATCTATTTAATGAACCCTTGTTTCTAATTTTTTTTTGTAATTGCAGAATACCAGACAAGAGGGCTTCTGCTGAGGGTGGGCAACCTGGTACATAAATATCTACAGGAACAATTCGATCACATCCTCTAACAACGGAATAAGAAAAGTGATAATACCCCCCACCATTTGCACAACTACCCATTGATATTACATATCTTGGTTCAGGCATTTGATCATAAACTTTTCTCAAGGCTGGAGCCATTTTATTTGTTAATGTTCCAGCAACAATCATAACATCCGATTGTCTTGGTGAGCCTCGAGGAGCTGCACCGAAACGTTCTAAATCATATCTCGGCATTGCAGCCTGCATCATTTCAACAGCACAACATGCTAAACCAAATGTCATCCAGTGTAATGAGCCTGATCTTGACCAATTAATTAAATTATTTAATGATGTAGTAATAAAACCATTTTTACTAAAATCTTTAGCTAATTCTTTAAATTCTTCAGGTATTTGATCTAATTTGTTATTCATAAAAATTAATTTTTATTCCCAGTCTAATGCACCTTTTTTCCATTCATAAATAAACCCTACTGTTAGTATGAATAAAAAAATCATCATTGATGTAAATCCTAATAAACCAATATTACCTAATGAAATTGCCCATGGAAACAAGAATGCAATTTCTAAATCAAATATTATAAATAATATTGCAACTAGATAAAACCTAACATCAAATTCCATTCTTGAGTCTTCGAATGGTTCAAACCCACACTCATAGGCAGAGAGTTTTTCTGGATCTGGGTTTTTGGGTGATAAAATAAAATTAACAACAACAAAAGCACAGCTTAAACCTAAAGCGATGACTAAGAATAATATTATCGGTAAATAATCTTTTAAAAATTCAGGAAACATGCTGAGATATATATCATTTTTTAACATCTGATGAAGTGTAGTTAAGTCACATTTATAAAAATATACACAACAAAAGTATTATTTTTTCCATTGAATTGATTGTTTATATAGATTTTAAGTGGCGGGAGTGAAGGGACTCGAACCCTCGACCTATCGCGTGACAGGCGATCGCTCTAACCAACTGAGCTACACCCCCACTTTTGCTATTTTGGTGGGTAGTAAAGGACTCGAACCTTTGACCCCCTCGGTGTAAACGAGATGCTCTACCAACTGAGCTAACCACCCTAAAATAAGGCTACTTATTACATCAACGGTTTAATAAAGTAAATTAATTATTATTGAATACTAGCCTGAGATTTATCGTCTTTTTTACTTAAATCTACCTCAACCCATTCTGTTCTTTTTAACTCATTAGTTAAAGCTATTTTCAATGCTTGATCGGCATATTCGATAGGTGAAATTTTTATATCATCAATAATTTTCTTAGGCATATCAACTAGATCTTTTTCATTTTCTTTTGGAATTATAACTTCTTTAATTCCAGCTCTATGCGCAGCTAATAATTTTTCTTTCAAACCACCGATCGGTAATACTTGACCTGTAATTGTAACCTCTCCAGTCATAGCAACATCTCTTCTTACAGGAATATTTGTTAAAGAAGAAACAATTGATGTCACCATACCAATACCTGCTGACGGACCATCTTTAGGAGTGGCACCTTCGGGAACATGAATATGAAAGTCTTTTCTTTCAAACAGTGGTGGAATAATTCCATATTCTAAACATTTTGATCTTACAAAAGATTTTGCTGCTTTCACAGATTCTTGCATGACATCACCTAATTTACCAGTAATCTGCATTCTACCTTTACCGGGCATGGTTACTGCTTCAATCTTTAAAATTTCTCCACCATATTCTGTCCAAGCTAAGCCAGTAACAACACCAACTCTATTATCTGCATCAAGTTCACCAAATTTATATTTGGCAACACCTAAAAAATCTGAAAGATTTTTATTATTAATCTCTACTTCTTTTTGTTCTCCGGCTACAACTTTCTTAACAACTTTTCTTGCAAGTTTGGAGATTTCTCTTTCTAAGTTTCTAACTCCAGATTCTTTAGTATAACTTCTAATTACTTCTTGAATAATATCTTTATCAAGTTTCATTTCATTTTGTTTAACGCCATTATCTCTGACTTGTTTTGGCAATAAATATTTATTAGCAATACTGATCTTTTCGTCTTCTGTATATCCAGCTAGTCTTATAACTTCCATTCTATCTAATAATGGTGGAAGGATATTTAGTGTATTAGCTGTGGTTACAAACATCACATCTGATAAATCATAATCAACTTCTAAGTAATGATCATTAAAAGTTGTATTTTGTTCAGGGTCTAATGCCTCTAAAAGAGCTGAAGATGGGTCTCCACGATAATCATTTCCAATTTTATCTATTTCATCTAATAAAATTAGTGGATTTTTAGTGCCAGCTTTCTTCATCATCTGAATAATTTTACCAGGAAGTGAGCCGATGTAAGTTCTTCTATGACCACGAATTTCAGCCTCATCTCTCATTCCCCCAACAGACATTCTTACAAACTCTCTATTGGTTGCTCTTGCAATTGATTTACCTAAAGAAGTTTTCCCAACACCTGGAGGGCCAACTAAACAAAGGATTGGGCCTTTGATTTTACCCATTCTTTTTTGGACAGCTAAAAATTCTATAATTCTCTCTTTAACTTTTTCTAAACCAAAATGGTCTTTATCCAGAACATCTAATGCTTTAACTAAGTCGATAGCAGCTTCACTTTTTTTATACCATGGTAAATCTATCATCCAATCAAGATAATTTCTAACCACTGTCGCCTCTGCTGACATAGGACTCATATTTTTTAATTTTTTCAATTCTTGTAGACATTTTTTTTCAACATCTTTAGGCATTTTAGATTTTAAGATTGATTTATTTAGGCCTGAGTTTTCATCTTTGCCATCTTCAATTTCACCTAATTCTTTTTGAATAGCTTTTAACTGTTCATTCAAATAATATTCTCTTTGAGTTTTTTCCATCTGAGTTTTAACTCTACCTCTAATTCTTTTTTCAACACCTATAATGCTAGCTTCATTTTCTATTATTTTGATAATGGTATTTAATCTTTTCTTTACATCAATCGTTTCAAATATCTCTTGTTTCTCAGTAATCGTTGCTGTTAAGTGAGACGCCATATTATCAGCAATCTGAGAGGGATCTTTTAATTCTTTAATTGTATTAATCGTTTCTGCAGAAATTTTTTTGTTAATAGAGGTTAATTTTTCTAATCTTCTGATTGCAGTTGCTGCTAATGGATAAAGGTCTTCATCTTTATTAACCACATCATTATATGGAGTGTATTCACAAGTTATAAATTTCTCATTATCTTTAAAATCTAAAATTTTTACTCTTTTAACTCCCTCAACCAGAACTTTAACAGTTCCATCAGGTAATTTTAATAATTGTAAAATATTACCCTCACATCCATATATAAAGATATCAGTTTTTTTAGGATCATCTATTTCAGAGTTTTTTTGTGTTATGAGGATAATTTTTTTATCCTTTTTCATGACTTCGTTTAATGCTGAGATTGACTTGTCTCTTCCAACAAATAAAGGAATAACCATACTTGGAAAGACAACAATGTCTCTTAATGGTAATAAGGGTAAAGAAATTTTAACGTCCATACTTACAAATATGGATATTATATTAAATAATGCAATAGCTTTTTATGAGTTATTAAGAATATTATGCCGCTGAAGTTTTGCTATTTTTTGATTTACTCTCATGTTTAGAGTGAACTAAAATAGGTTGAGTTAGCCCCTTGACCGCTGAAGCATCAACTATGACTTCATCTATATTGTCTTGACTTGGTAAATCGTACATAGTTTTTAATAAAACATTTTCTAATATTGACCTTAAGCCCCTAGCTCCAGTTTTTTTATTAATAGCTTTATGAGCAATTTCTTTTAATGCGTTATCTTTAAAAGTTAATTTTGCTCCATCGAGTTTAAATAACTCTTGGTATTGTTTTGTTAAAGAATTTTTAGGTTCCTGCAAAATTTTAATTAAAGATTTTTCATCTAAATCTTCTAATGTTGCTATCATAGGTAATCTACCTATGAATTCTGGAATCAAACCATATTTTAATAAATCTTCAGGTTCTAAAGATTTCATCCATTCACCTGTTTTTTTGTCGTGGGTATTTTTTACATCCGCACCAAATCCAATTGAAGTCCCTTTATCCCTTTGAGAAATTATTTTATCTAAACCAGCAAATGCACCTCCACAAATAAATAAAATGTTTGTTGTATCCACTTGTAAAAATTCTTGTTGAGGGTGTTTTCTTCCTCCTTGAGGAGGCACGCTAGCAACTGTACCTTCCATAATTTTTAATAAGGCTTGTTGAACACCTTCACCTGATACATCTCTTGTGATTGAGGGGTTTTCTGATTTTCTACTAATCTTATCAACCTCATCTATATAAACAATTCCTCTTTGTGCTTTTTCAACATTATAATCTGCGGCTTGAAGTAATTTTAAAATTATATTCTCAACATCTTCACCAACATATCCAGCTTCGGTTAATGTTGTGGCATCAGCCATTGTAAAAGGAACATCTAAAATTCTAGCAAGTGTTTGTGCTAATAAAGTTTTTCCACAACCTGTTGGTCCTACTAATAATATATTAGATTTTGCTAGTTCTACATTTTTACTTGTTTTATTTTCATAATTTAATCTTTTATAATGATTATGAACTGCAACTGATAAAACTTTTTTGGCATGAGTTTGACCAATTACGTAATCATCTAAAACTGTACAAATTTCTTTTGGTGGAGGAAGTCCATCTTGATGTTTTACAAATGTGTCTTTATTTTCTTCTTTGATAATATCCATACAAAGCTCAACACACTCATCACAAATGAATACTGTTGGACCAGCAATTAGTTTTCTTACTTCGTGCTGACTTTTGCCGCAGAATGAGCAATAAAGGATATTTTTGTTATTAGTGTTCATAATTTTATAAAACGAATCAATTCAGCTACTTTATTATATGAGAGTCATTAATATCAAGTTTCAAATTAACAGAGTTCAATATATGGTATCTTAAGATCTTTTTTCTACTACTTCGTCTATTAAACCAAAAGATTTAGCTATTTCTGCTGTCATGAAGTTGTCTCTTTCAAGAGCTTTCTTAATTTCATCTACACTTTTATCTGTATGTTTAGCGTATATTTCATTTAATCTTTTCTTTAATGAAAGCACTTCATTGGTATGTATTTCAATATCTGTAGCTTGACCTTGAAAACCTGCAGACGGCTGATGAACCATTATTCTTGAATTTGGTAAAGAAAACCTTTTTCCTTTTGCGCCAGCCCCAAGTAAAAATGACCCCATAGAAGCAGCTTGACCAATGCATAAAGTAGAAATATCAGGCTTGACATATTGCATTGTGTCATAAATTCCAAGACCGGCTGTTACTAATCCTCCGGGACTATTAATATACAAATAAATTTCTTTTTTAGGATCCTCTGCTTCTAGAAATAGAAGTTGAGCTGTTACTAGAGAGGCAACATTATCGTTAATTTGACCGGTTAAAAAAATAATTCTTTCTTTTAGAAGTCTAGAGTAAATATCATAGGCTCTCTCACCTTTATTAGATTGCTCAACAACCATTGGTATCAGATTACTCATATGTTCAGAAATTTTATCCATAAAAATTGATTCGGATTATTTATACAGCTTCGGATTACTTTTTACTAACTTTTTTTGCTGGTGGTTTAGATTTTGCAGTTTTTTTTGCAGTTGGTTTAGATTTTGCAGTTTTTTTTGCAGTTGGCTTAGATTTTGAAGATGATTGAGTTTCTTTTTTAGCTTCTGAGACGTTATCATCACCTAAGTTTTGAGATTTTTTTAAAATTTTTTCTGCTTCATCTTTTGAGATTTCCTTTTTATTAGATTTAGCTTTTTCTTTTATCAAATTTATAATTTTATCTTCATAAATAGTGCCTCTAAGACTTGCTACTGCAGATGGGTTTTTTTGATAAAAATCCATTACCATTTTTTCTTGACCTGGCATTGTTCTTAATTGTTTTTGGATTTCGGCTTGAAGCTCTTGTTCGGTAATTTTTATTTGATTTTGTTCTCCAAACTCATTTAAAATCAAACCGGTTTTTATTCTTTTTTTAGCAACCCCTTCAAAATTTTTTCTACTTTTTTTAGCATCTTCTTCTGACATACCTTGTGATAAAATCTTAATCTCTTCTTCGATTAAGTTTTCAGGTATTTCATCAACTTTAAACTTTTCTAACTCTTTTAAAATTTGATTTTTGGCCAATCTATCTAATGAATTTTTGTACTCATCATTGATCTGATTAGATACTAATTTCTTTAAATCTTCTAAATCTTTTGCTCCTAGGTTTTTTGCAAAATCATCATTAATTTTAACTTCTTCCGGTTTTTTTACTGAAATAATTTTACACGTAAATTTTGAATTCTTATTTGCAAGCTCCTTTTCAGGGAAATTTTCAGGCAATACTGCTTCGACAATTTTTGTATCATCTTTTTTGACACCAATTAATTGTTTATCAAAACCTTTTAAAAATAAATCTTTACCTAAAGTTAATTGAGTATTTTTTCCTTCACTTCCTTTAAATGATTTATCGTCAACGGTAGCGTTATAATCTAACACAACAAGATCTCCCTCACTTGCTTTTGCATTGTCAGTTATCTCTTTAAAATTTGGCTGGCTTTTTGCTATTGCCTTTATTCTTTTATCTGTCTCGCCTGCATCAACTTTAACTATGTAATGATCAAATTTAATATCAGAAATTGCTTTTGTATCTACTTTTGGTAACTCAGTAATAGATAAAACATACTCCAAATCTTTATCTTCACCATATGTTTTAAGATCAAGTTTCGGTTGACCGGCTGGCTTTATCTTATGGTCTTCTAGAGCTTTTGCTGAAGTATCTTTTAAAACTTTATCTAAAACCTCGCTAAAAACTGCTTTTCCAAATTGTTTTTTTAATATTTCTTTTGGGACTTTGCCTGGTCTAAAACCTTTTAAATTTACTGTACTTTTAATTTCATCATATTTTTCATCCATATAAGAAGCCATTGTCTTCTTATCAATGAAAACCTTAATATCTTTATTTAAACCTTTTTTATTTTCTACTGTAACTTTCATAATAATAATAAATGGTAGGGCGAAAAGGACTCGAACCTTCACATCCGAAAATATTGGTTCCTAAGACCAACGCGTCTACCAATTCCGCCATCGCCCCACAAATTAAAGAGTTTTTATATATTATTGAATTAATTTGTCCAACGACAAATATTGTAAATTTTATTAAAATACCTCTATAATATATGAGATAAATTATGATTATTTCACCATGTATAAGCATATGCAGAACAGATCCTAAAACTGGCTATTGTTATGGCTGTGGTAGAGATAATGATGAAAAAAAAAAATGGAAAATTAATGAAACAAGTGATGAATGGAAAAGAAATAATGTTGAAACAATAAAAAAAAGATTGACTGGATGGCAACTAGAAAGTTTTGAAGAATCTTATCAATATAAGATTAAAAATGGTATGTCTCTTTATAAAAAAACCCTGTTAAAGGATAAATAGTTTTAATGAATAAATTAACAATATTAACAATCACTTATATAATTGGTGTGTTAATTGGCGCACTTTTTTTAGATATTTGGGGAGCCGAAACAACATTCATTAAAACAATGTTAATATTTTTGTGGACAATTATTTTTCTAATTGCACTTTTTTATATAGATAAAAATGAAAAAAAATAACCTATTAAATTTTTTTACAATAATCTTTTTTTTAGTTTTACCTATAAAATCAAATGCTGAAATAATTATTTTAAGCTCATGTGATGGTAAAAAAGACGGTTTCTTGAAAAATGAATACATTTTAGATTTAGATCAATCTTTGATGGTTAGAAACTATGTTTTTAACGAAAAAACTTATAACAAACACAAAATTACAGATCTATCTATTAAAAAAAAAAATAAAGTAGAAAGATTTATTTATAAAGAGGGTAATAAGATATTCACAGAAAAATTAGGCTATCCACAATTTTTTACACAATTATTTTTTGAAATGGACAGTCATCAAATCAAAATAAAAACAGTAATAAACAATGAGGAGGCTTTTGATTTGCTATCTACATGTAAAAAAGTCGAGAGGTTCGAAAAAGAAAGCTAATTTTTTTTATTTTTTTTATTTGTAAAATTTTTATTTTTTGAGATAAATCTTGAATTTGTAATATTACTTCTATGTTTAGCAAATGCTTGCTTTTGTGCTTGCTTCATTGCTTTTTTTGATGACATAAAATAATTTTAATAATTTATCTGGATACTATCAATCTTATTAAACTGTTTGTCAGATATTACAATTTCTCCTGATCCTGCTGCATAACTTAAAACCTCTGAAATTACCACATAATGTGTTACAAAAATTATATTTTTCGAATTTTGTGAGTTTTTAACAAATTTCTTTAATTTTTTCATTTGAGTATTTTTATTTTTAGAAAATTCATGGCCAAAAAAAGAATTTAGAAAATTTTTTGTTTTAAATTTTTTAAAAGCAATTGATGCTGTATCTTTACATCGGCACCATTCGCTGGAATAAACTTGATCAAATGGTATTTGATTTTTTGTAAAAAAGTCTCCTATTCTTTTTGCTTGTTGCTTTCCACTTTCGCTAAGACTTCTCTGGGTAGCACACTCTTTAATATTAAAATTTTCTGGGTCCCCTGCACCTGGTGCATAAGCATGCCTAACAAAAATTAACTTGTTACCTTTTTTAAGTTCTTTTATTACATTTGTATTTAATTCAGCTTTAATTGATGATGTTAAGGTTATAAAAATGATAAAAATAAAATTAAAAATCCTCATTTATGAATACTAAAATTAAAAAACTTAATAAAACAATAGTTAAATGCAAAAAATGTCCAAGATTAGTCAATTTTATTAAAAAAATTAAAACAAACAAAAGAAAGCAAAACCTAAATGATGAATACTGGGGAAAACCAGTTCCAGGTTTTGGTGAATTGAAAGCTAAATTAATGATTTTAGGTTTAGCACCAGCAGCTCATGGTGGTACAAGAACTGGAAGAGCCTTCACTGGGGATAAATCGGGAGATTTTCTTTTTCAAAGCTTATTTATAACAAAAATTTCAAATCAAAACTATTCAGAAAATTTAAACGATAATTTAAAATTAAATTCTACATATATAACAAATATATTAAAATGTGTCCCTCCAGGAGACAAACCACTAAATAAAGAGCTTATGAATTGTTCTAACTATTTTAATAGTGAATTAAAAAACTTAAAACAATTAAAGGTTATAGTTACGCTTGGTAAGGTTGCTTTTGATAATTGCATAAAAAATTATAAAAAAAATTTTCAAATCAAGATTAAATACAAATTTAAACATGGTGAAAAATATATTCTACCAGATAGTCGTATATTGATACCTTGCTATCACCCAAGTCCAAGAAACGTAAATACTAAAATTATTAATCTTGGGATGTTAAATGAATTATTTAGTTCTGCAAAAAAACTTGCTATGTTTTAATAGTATCACAAAAAAAAGGTTTAAATTTTGAGTAAATATCATCTGGAATCTTAATTGGCTTTCCTTCCCTGTTAACAAAAACTAGATGAACTTGTGCCTCAACAATTACATCATTTTTTTTTGAAATTATTTGATTCATAAAAAAAGATGTCTTTGTGATTGATTTAACAAAAGACCTTATTGTTAACTCATCTTCTAAATGAGCTGATTTTTTGTATTCAATATTGCAAGATTTCACAATAATTAAAGAATTAAATTGATCTTGAATTTTTTTGTTACTAAATCCAATGGAGAATAAAGACTCTGTTCTAGCTCTCTCTAAAAAGTTTAAATAATTGGCGTAATATACAACTCCACCAGAATCTGTGTCCTCGTAATATACTTTTAATTTATGGAAGAAATTTTCATGCATAAAGAAATTATTCAGCTGAAAAATAGATATTTTGAAAATAGGCTACAGCTTTCATTTTTGAATTATCTGTATCTGACATAATGGCTAGTCCATCTAATTCGTTTACATCTAAATCATGGAATTTCTTAAAATCTTCTTTCACATTTGCTTTAACTGTAATCCATTCATTAAGATTATCTTTTGAGCTCGATAAAACATTATCAATAGATTTTTTTGTATACGGGCTTGGTGAATTGGATCCAACTTCTTGATTGCTAGAAAACACGTAGTTTATTGCCCTATTTGAAAGTGGCGTTGCTCCAGTTTTTTTAATTACAAAAACTCGAGCTGCAAAATCATGTCCTTTTTTAGTATTTTCTTTAATACCAGGTAAATCTCTCTCTACTTTCCAGGTAATGTTAATAAATGGGGTTTTATTTAGATTAATTTTAACTTCTTTTCCCAATCCAGAAGCACCATTATCAGCTACGGCCTTTAAAAAATTACCACTTTCATTAGATCCTAATGAATAAATCGTTTTATTTTCTGCTCCTCTTATCTTTCTAACTTCTAATTCTGAAAGCTCTGATATCGTAAAATCAAAAATTTTAACTTCATTAGCAAAAATACTGCCACAAAGTAAAAAGAAAGTAATTATTAATTTTATTAATAAGTTCATAAATTAAATTTAAGAAAGATTGTTAATACATTATTTTGACAAAATTTAAACACCCTAAAATCATCTTTTGCATTTATTTAGTAATCATTATGAAAACAATTTCAATTTTTATACTCTTAGTTTATTGGTCTGTAATGATCTTTGCACCTGTAATGTCTAAAGATATAAAAATAAGTAAAATTAAAATAGATAAAATTGAAATAACTCCAATTTCTAAGGCAGTAGAATAATTTTTGGGGCAACACAAGTGCCATCATGAATTTGCTTGAAAGCTTCACTACCCTGCTTTAAATCTCTAAACTCTATCCAGTCAAGAGGTCCTATCTCTTTATTGGCTAAAATTTTAAGAGTTTGTTCAAAATCTTTATTTGTATAACAATAAGTCCCTATGACCGTGACTTCTTGTAGTGTCATTTTTCTAAAATTGAAGGGTCCAGCTGGCTGAGTTAATCCTATATGAATGATAGATCCACCAGGCCTTACAACATCAATCGCTTGTTGTCTGGAGACTTCTAGTCCAACAGTATCAAAAATAATGTCAAAACTATTACTTTTGATCTCTGTACCACTTGGAGAAACAAATTTAGCATCAAGATATTTTGCGCATTCGGTTAATCTAAGTTTGTTTGGGTCTGATAAAACGACATTCTTATTTCCTTTTATTTTAGATAAAATTAAACCACACAATAGTCCAATTGCACCTCCTCCTTGAACAAGGGTTTTACACTCTGATAATGGTTTTTTTAAAGATTGCTCTCCAATTAAAACAGCATGTAAAGATACAGCGGTGGGTTCTGCTACCGGTGCTTCATTTTTATCTAATCCATTTGGTATTTCGTAAATATTTTTATTTGGTGTTGCAACAAATTCAGCAAATACCCCTTGTCTTTCAATAGGTCTATTCATGCCTAAAATTATTCTAGTTGGGCAAAGGTGCTCTCTGCCTCTTAAACAGTATTCACACTTACCACATGTAATTAAAGGATTTAAAACAACATCCTTACCTTTAAATTTTCCATTTTGAACTTCACCACTTACTTCATGACCTAAAATTAGTGGGGGAATTCTTCTATCATCTTTACCATGATAGGCATGCATATCTGAACCACAAATACCTGAAGCATGTACTTTCAGTATACTTTCTCCATCAACTTCTAATGGGTTTTTTTCATCTCGGTAAACAAGTTCTTGAGTTCCGGTATAAACTAAAGCTTTCATAGTTATTTTTTTGCTAAAAGATAAAAGGTTAAAGAAGACATGACGGCACCAATTATCCAAGCATATGATTGTAAAAACATTAAATTAGGATTCCAAATTGCAGATGATGAAAATACAAAGCCTATAAATAAAGAGTAAATGGCTTTAATATGCCAACCGTTAGAAAAATAATGCAGACTTTCATTATCCATAGCATGGATTCCTTTGGTTTCTAAGTTTGAGTTATTTAATATAAAATAATTAACAATCATAACACCAGAAATTGGACCAAAAAAAGAACTAAAAGTATCAATAAATGATAGTATTCCAATTTGACTAAGTAGGGTTGGCCAAAAAATTCCCACAATAAATCCTGAGGCAGCTATTACATAACTTGCTTTTTTTAAAGATAAAATGTCTGGTGCAAAATTAATTAAAGAGTATTGAGTGGGTATAAAGTTAGCTACTAAATTTGTAGACGCAGAAGCAATAATAATAAATATTAATACAATTGTAGTAATTTTTAAGTCATCAAACTTACCAATTATATCAGTTGGATTTGTAAATATTCTATCAATATCTTCAAATTCTTTATTTAAAAAAACATCAGAACCCACAACAATAAAAACTGAAAATAGCGAAAATATTATCAAATTTAAAATCAAACTTAAATTACCAATGTTCAATTCTTTATTGTCTTTAACATATCTAGAAAAGTCTCCAAAACTAACAATTATAATTGAAAAATACGCAAAAATTGTTCCAGCCACAGTTATTAACGGAATAATACTACCTGGTATTAAAAATTTTTGAAAATTCAATATATCTATGAATGCTTGTGAGGTTGACTTGACATCATTTAAAAGCACCACAAATAAAAAAAATATCATTCCAATATAAACTGTTATGGCAGAAAAATTAATTAATTTTTTGTTATAATTAATACCAATACTAAACAAATACATTTGTAAAAAAATAGAAATAATAAAAGCTGACCAATCAATTATATTTAATCCTAAAAGAAAAATTAAAAAAACATCATGGTCTAAAATTGAGTTATCAATTGTAAAAAATAATATTCTAACTAAATAGCTAAATGCTTTAGATAAAAAGTATGTTTGGATACCAAACATAAAAATCCCAACCAAACCTCTTAATAATCCAAAATATTTAGCACCCCTATACCCCAAAGAAGATCGGAGCATAGTCACAAAAGGTAAGCCATATTTTTGAGAAGGTTTACCAATTAAATTTGAAAAAATATAAACTAAAAATGAACCTAAAATAGTTCCAAAAAAAACCACAAATGTATTAAGACTATAAATGGTATAAAGCGAAGCTATTAAAGAAAATCCAATTATACTTTGAATATTGATTCCCCAAAAACAAAAGAGATCTTTCCAATTCCAATTTTTATTATTTGGATTTGCAGCAACTAACTCCCAATTAATAAGATTGTTTTTTGATTTTTGTTGACTCACGAAAAATATATTAAACTAATAATTTTTACTGTCCATATAGAACAGATGGTAACCATAATGCAATTTGGGGGAAAACAATAATTAAAATTAAGCCAATAACTTGAATTAGCATAAATTGCATCATTCCATGATAAATATCTTTAAGATCCCATTCTGGAACTACACCTTTTAGAAAATAAGCTGATAGAGCCACAGGTGGAGAAAGCCAGGCAGTCTGGAGATTTACAGCTACAAGGATTGCAAACCAAGTTAAATTAAATCCAAGTGCTTCAACTAATGGTAGTATAATCGGTACTATAATCATAACAATTGGTACCCATTCTAAAGGCCATCCTAAAAGAAAAATCATAACCATAATCATTCCAAGAATTAAATATCTATTCATCTCTAAACCTAACAAGAAATCAGTTAGTAGCATCGGTGTTCCAAGTCTTGAAAATACAGCACCAAAAAAATTTGATGCAGCAACTAGAACCATTATTAATGCAGAAATTTCTAAAGTTTTAACTAAAGCTTCTTGTAAACGTCCAAATGTTAATTTTCTATAAGCTAGAGCTAATAATAAAGAACCCATTGCTCCACAACCAGCTGCTTCAGTAGGTGTTGCAAAACCAAACAAAATAC
>Ga0209709_10000085_pt1 | contig 82889 bp, 84 predicted proteins | sample ArcticOcean_MG_C_2_FD_187435 | JGI IMG/M metagenome (GOLD analysis project Ga0209709, IMG submission 187435) | Marine microbial communities from western Arctic Ocean - ArcticOcean_MG_CB4_136 (SPAdes) (version 2) | ecosystem: Environmental > Aquatic > Marine > Oceanic | place: Arctic Ocean...
CCGGCCGAGCGTATCGCCGGGCTCGTCGGGGAACGGGAAGGCGAGCAAGAACTGGCCAGCGGTCAACTCGGTGACCAGACACTCCCACTCGAGTGTCGAGAGTGCACGGGTCTCAAAGTGTCCCTCGTGGGAGGCCCCGAGGATCAAGGCCGGTCCGGCCTCACAGCCAGCGATGATCGAGGTGATCTTGTCGTCCACGGTCGGGATGACAAGATCAGCGTCGGCCGGTTTGCTCACGCCGAAAGCGTCGGCGTATTCGGTTCGCCACGCTTCGACATAGCTGTTGACCACGCATTCGGATTCAGTGGCGTAGCCCACCGGAACCGAGAAGGTACCTGGGATATCGACTACTAGCCGGGCACGTAACGATGGACCACATGTCACCAGGGCATTGGAGAGATGGTCGGCTTTGTCTCCGACGACGGCATTGCCGGTTTCGGTCGTGAAGTCGATGCCTTCGAGCTCAGCGAGTGTGTAGCCGTTGTCGGCCATCATCGTGTCGATCATGCAGGCGGCCTGGCCGCGGGTGAGGCCGTTGTCCAAGCCCGCTTCCATGGTTTCCGTGCGCAGGATCGCCTCTTCGACATCCCAAACGGCGCCCTCGTCACCACCTGAGCGGTCCACGGCCGGTTTGTCGGGAAGTGCGCTGCTACACGAGCTCGCAACCAGCGTGAAGCCAGCAAGAAATACAAACGGGAGAATCAGGCCGCGAGAACGCATGGTCCTCTGATCGGCCGAGGAAACCTCACTCTTAGGACTCGGGCGAAGCGGTACGATTCGTTGATGGACGTCCGAGATCAGCTCCGCGCTGCGCTGCAGGAGGCGCTGGCTGCGGCCGGTGTCGACCCCCTTCCCACTGAGATCTCGCTCGAACGACCTGCCACTGCTGAGCATGGCGACTGGTCATCGAACGTTGCGTTGGCATCGGCGAAGGTCGCGGGGCGTAATCCTCGTGAGTTGGGACAGCAGCTGGTCGACGTGTTGCAGGCATCACCGCCGCTCCACGTCGCGGCGGTCGAGATCGCTGGTCCTGGCTTCATCAATTTCCACCTCGGTGATTCGTGGCTCCACGAGGTCATGGGCGAGGTGCTGAATCTCGGTGTCGACGGTTATGCCCGCCACGAGATTGGCAATGGCCTTCACATCAATGTCGAGTTCGTGTCGGCCAACCCGAACAAGCCTCTCCATGCCGGCCACGGTCGTGGAGCGTGTTACGGCGACTCGATCGCCCGTCTCCATGAGCAGTGTGGATTCAAGGTCACTCGGGAGACCTACATCAACGACCGCGGCGTGCAGATGACGAAGTTCGCCGAATCGCTCGCGGCTCGTAAGCGGGGCGAAGAACCGGCCGAAGACGGCTACCACGGCGAATACCTCGTTGCCTGGGCCGCCGAGATGCCTGACGATGCCGATCCCCTCGAGTGGGGCTACGCCCGAGCGCTCGACAGCCACCGAGCCACGCTCGAAGCGCTCAACATCCATCACGATGTGTGGTTCAGCGAACGCTCGATGGTCGAGTCCGGCGCCATCGACGAATCACTCACCGACCTTCGCACCCACCATGCGGTCTACGAGGAGGACGGCGCCACCTGGTTACGGTCCACTGATCAGGGCGACGACAAGGATCGGGTCCTCATTAAGTCCGATGGCGAACTCACCTATCTCACCCCTGATATTGCTTACCACCGCGACAAGTTCTCCCGGTCTGACCGGCTCTTTAATGTGTGGGGTGCCGATCATCACGGCTACGTGCCGCGGGTGAAGGCGGCCATGGAGCTCCTCGGGCACAACCCCGACGAGCTCCACATCGCGATCACGCAGATGGTCGATCTCAGGCGCGGCGGTGAAGAGGTGAGGATGTCCGGCCGGGCCGGCGACCTCATCGAACTCGACGACATCATCAGCGAGGTCGGCCCCGATGCGGCCCGCTTCACGTATTTGATGCAGTCGGTGGACTCCCGCCAGACCTTCGACCTCGACGAGGTCGCCAAGCAGGGCATGGACAATCCGGTCTTCTACGTCCAGTACGCCCACGCCCGCATCTGCTCAATCCAGGCAAAGGTGGCCGACGCCGGCATCGTTTCTGCGCCGTTCTCCGAGGTCGATGCCTCGCTCCTGATTCACGAACGCGAGCTCGATCTGCTGCGTTCGCTCCAGGAACTTCCCGACATTGTGCACATTGCCTGCACCGACGACGCTCCACATCGCGTCGCGGCTTGGTCGCGCGAGCAGGCCGCCGCGCTCCACGGTTTCTACGCCGACTGCTACGTGATGGGTGACGATGTGAGCGCCGAACTCACCCAGGCCCGGCTTGCGCTGGTGGCGGCTTCGAAGGTTGGTCTTAAGATCGCGCTGCGGCTGCTGGGCTTGAGCGCGCCGGAGTCGATGTAGCCATGCAGCCTTTCCCGTTCCGGCTACTGCCTGACTCTGCCGAGGTTGTCGATGGGCGACTCCAGATCGGCGGATGCGACCTGCTTGATCTCGCGGTCGAATTCGGCACCCCCGTCTTCGTCTACGACGAACAGCACTTGCGAGACCGATGTCGTGAGGCCGTCTCGGTGTTCGGCGACGGTGTCGCCTACGCAACCAAGGCGTTCTTGTGCGGCGCCATGGCTCGGCTCGCCCACGAAGAGGGCATGCACCTCGACGTTGCCACCGGTGGCGAACTCCATGTTGCACTCCACGCGGGCGTGCCCGCGGACAAGCTCGTGCTCCACGGCAACAACAAGTCGACGGCTGAACTGCAGATGGCGATCGATGCCGGCATCGGCCGAATCGTGGTCGACTCGTTCGACGAGCTCGATCGTCTCGACGCGATCGGCGCCGACCGTCCACCGAAGGTGCTGCTCCGTTTGACCCCCGGGATCAAGGCGGAGACCCACGACTACATCGCCACCGGACACGACGATTCCAAGTTCGGGTTCACGGTGTCCACTGGTGCCGCGTCCACTGCGATCGAACGAGCGCAAGCGTCCAACAATGTCGAGCTGGTTGGTGTTCACGCCCATATTGGGAGCCAAGTCTTCGTCGTTTCTTCCTTTGCGAAGGCGGCGCGGGTCATCGCTGATGTCGCCGCGCCTTACGACCTCGCCGAGATGTCGGTCGGCGGCGGACTGGGCGTCCCGTATGTCGCCGACGAACGAGCACCGACGATCACCGAATGGGGCACCGCCGTGCTCGATGCGTGTCGCGATGCCGGTGTGACCGCCAACGTGTCGGCCGAACCGGGCCGATCGATTGCGGCCGCGGCCGCGGTCACGCTGTACGAAGTCGGCACGATCAAACATCTGCCCGACATCCGCACCTACGTCTCGGTCGACGGTGGGATGAGCGACAACCCGCGGCCTGTGCTTTACGGCTCAGGCTACGAGGCGTTTCTTCCCCGGGCCGTAGACGTCGACCGCCCCGACACGGTCACCATCGTCGGCAAACACTGCGAGTCGGGCGACGTGCTCATCCGTGATGCGGCTGTGCCGGCCGACCTACGGGTCGGCGACATCCTGGGTATGGGTGTAACTGGCGCCTACGGTCACTCCATGGGGTCCAACTACAACAAGGTCACGCGACCGCCCGTAGTTTTTGCCGCAAACGGCGACGCCCGACTCGTCGTGCGCCGCGAAACACTCGACGACCTCACCCGTCTCGACGTTTGACGAATCGCCGCCAACCGCGCCGCTCTAGGACGGACTCGGCGCTCACAGCTTGGCAGGGTGCGGCCGGGCTGAGCCCAGGAATTGCTGTACTCGCGATGGCAATCGTGGGTTGGTGTTCTGCCGCGTCCTCGTCGCCAGCGAGGAGACGAGCGATTGCCGCGTCGATGTCGCCGATGAGCGACGGATGGGGGAGCGGGCTTGTCATGCGGGTTAGAATTATATGAAACATATTGAAAAGCAACTGGACAACTCTCTGCGGTCGCTTTCCTCGGCGGATACGATCGGCGCCCGTGGAGACCGTGCCTGATTCCCAAAACACTGTGACACTCGGCTTGCTCGGATGCGGCACGGTTGGTGGTGCACTCGCCAACCTGGTCGACCGGCAGCGCGACACGATCATTGCTCGCACCGGTGTGCGGCTCGAGATCAGTCGAGTGGCGGTGCGAGACCTCAGCAAGATTCGAGACGTCGGAATCGATCCTGACTGTTTCACGACCGACACCATGGGTGTGGTCGAAGATCCCAACATCGATATTATTGTCGAGCTCATCGGGGGGATCGACATCGCCCATGGCTTCGTTGCTCGGGCCCTCGAACTCGGCAAGCCGGTGGTCACCGGAAACAAGGCCCTCCTCGCCAGTCATGGCGCCGAGCTCTACGCCGCGGCCGACGCGGCCGGTGTCGACCTGCTCTTCGAAGCCGCGGTCGCCGGCGGGATTCCGATCATGCGGCCGCTGCGCGAGTCGCTCATCGGCGAGCCGGTGTCGCGGGTGATGGGCATCATTAACGGCACGACCAATTACATCCTCACGCGGATGACCGAGGCCGGCGCGTCATACGAAGAAGCGCTCGCCGAGGCTCAAGACCTCGGTTATGCGGAGGAAGACCCCACCGCGGATGTCGAAGGGTTCGACGCCGGAGCGAAGGCGGCAATCATCGCCTCGATTGTCTATGGCGTAGTCGTCACCTCTGATGATGTGCACCACGAGGGGATCTCGGGGATCACCGCCGACGACATCGAGGTGGCCTCTCGTTTGGGCTACGCCGTCAAGGCGATCGCCGTCGTCGAGAACGCGGCACCTTCGGGGGCAGAGCCCGAGATTGCGGTGCAGGTCTACCCGGCGCTGGTGCCGCAGGATCACCCACTGGCGTCGGTACGAGACAGTTTCAACGCCGTCTTCATTGAAGGCGATGTGGTTGGCGACCTCATGCTCTACGGACGCGGCGCAGGCGGCGCTCCCACCGCGAGTGCGGTGCTGGGCGACATCATCGATGCGGCGGTCAACCGCCGCCAGGGGACCAGCGCTCGTATCGGCGCCCTCTCACCGGCCAAATTCCTGCCGGTCGATCAACTCTGCTCCGCCTACTACCTCCGTATTGCCGTGATCGACGAGCCTGGAGTGTTGGCCCGGGTGGCCACCGAGTTCGGAAACAACGGCGTCTCGATCCGTTCAATGGAGCAACACGGGCTCGGCGCCGAAGCTCGGCTGATCTTCATCACCCACGAATCGCGGGAGTCGGCCGTGCAGGCCACACTTTCGGCGCTGCGCGATCTCGACATTGTGAGCGACATCCACTCGGTGATCCGTGTGGTCGGCGCCGAGTCGTAGTCGTGCTCGACTACCACAGCTCGCGAGGGCAGGCACCGGTGCTGCCGTTTCCGGACGTGCTGTTGTCAGGGCTCGCCAGCGACGGCGGCCTCTATATTCCAACCCGCTGGCCCCGCCTCACCGACGCGGCACCGGAGCAGTATGCGGATCTCGCCGCCGCGGTGATGGCCCCGTTTGTTGAGGGCACGATCGACCTCGATGAGTTCGGCGCGATGGTCGCCTCCGCCTACGCAACGTTCGACGCTGACGACGTGTGCCCGCTGGTCCCGCTCGATGATGATCACCATCTGCTCGAGTTGTTCCATGGGCCGACGCTGGCGTTCAAAGACGTGGCGCTGCAGCTCGTCGGCCGCCTCTTCGACTATGAACTCTCCCGCCGCGGCGAGCGGGTGATGATCGTTGGCGCCACCTCCGGCGACACCGGTTCGGCCGCGATGGAGGCCGTACGCGACAGCGACAAGGTCGACATCGTCGTCCTGTTTCCGCATGGCCGCACCAGCGAGGTGCAGCGCAAGCAGATGACCACGCTCGGCGCCGCCAACGTGCACGCCGTGGCCGTCGAAGGAACGTTCGATGACTGCCAAGACATGGTCAAGGCCATGTTTGCCGACCAGTCATTTCGGGAACGTAACCATCTGTCGGCGGTGAACTCCATCAACTGGGCTCGAGTAATGGCCCAGACCGTCTACTACGTGTGGGCATCTCAACGGCTGGGTCGCCGTTCGACACCCACCACCTTCTGCGTGCCCACCGGCAACTTCGGCAACGTGTTCGCCGGCCATGTGGCGGCGTCGATGGGTCTTCCCGTTGAGCGCTTTCTTGTTGCCAGCAACCGCAACGACATTCTGACTCGGCTGATCGACACCGGCGAGATGGTGGCAGACGAAGTCATCCCGACCCTTTCGCCGAGCATGGACATCCAGATCTCATCGAACCTCGAGCGACTCCTCGTCGAGCTGCTCGATGGCAACGGGCCGGGCACGGCCGAGTTGTTGAACAGTTTCCGCGAACGGGGCCGTGCCTCGCTCACTGCGGATCAGCACGAACGTCTGCGGTCAGAATTCGATGGCGCGCGGCTCGACGACGACGAGACGCTGGCGGTTATTGCGCAGACTTATGAGCGGCACGGAATTCTCGTCGACCCACACACGGCCGTTGGCATCGGCGCCGCCGAACGCCTACGGCGCCCGGGCGAGATGGTGGTCACCCTCGCCACTGCCCATCCGGCGAAGTTCCCCGATGCGGTCGAAAAGGCCACCGGAGTTCGGCCGGAGTTGCCGGGCAAGCTGGCCGGACTGCTTGACCGCGACGAAGAGTTTGTCTTGCTGCCAAACAATCTCGCCATCGTGCAGGACTTTGTTGATGGTTGTCGGCGGGGCAGCCCGGGCATAGCCTGAACGGAGTCGCGAGATGTGGGGCGCGGCCACTCTGGGGTTTGTCCCTGGTCCCGCCCTGAAATGCGACTTACTCATACCCGCCTCGAACCCGACCCGAGGAGCTTGTCCGTGGAAACCGCGGAAATGCGCCGGTCTACGCTGCAACGCAAGGACCGCGAAGAACTGACCATGATTGCGACAACGCTGGGCAAGAAGCCCGCCTCTCGCGCCCGTAAGGGTGAGATCATTGATCTCATCCTCGACCTCGCCGCTGGCGGCGATGGCAGCTCGGTCGGCGGCGAACCCGTCGACGAACCGAGCGACGCGCCAGCCGAAGAGGCAGCCACCGACGCCGGATCGAACACCGACTCTGCGTCTGACGCGGACTCGTCCAAAGATTCTGCAGTGGCGGAAGATGACTCCGAGTCGTTGGACGACCGTTCCGACCAGCGCTCTGGTGGTCGCAGCTCTGGCGATACCGATTCTGGCGATTCCCGGTCCGACTCGTCCCACCAGGCCAGCAACGACTCCAACACCGACGGCGACTCCAACACCGACGGCGACTCCAACGGCGACAAGGACTCAGCGGCCGACGGCGGCAATCGCAAGCGCCGTCGACGTGGCCGCGAGCGCGAGAACAATCGCGACAACAACGACTCGTGGGACGGCGAACCAATTCCGGTTGCCGGTTTCCTCGAGTTGCGCTCGGAGGGCTACGGCTTCCTTCGAGTTGATGGCGCCCTCCCGTCGAAGGACGACGCGTACGTGCCGGTGAAGATGGTTCGCCAGTTCTCGCTCCGCAAGGGCGACCAGCTCACAGGTATGTCTCGCCCCGCGAATCGTAACGAAAAGAATCCGGCCGTGACCGAGATTCAGACGGTGAATGGTGGCGCCCCTGAAGCGGCCATCGATCGCGCCGACTTTGATTCGCTTCCCGCGGTCTACCCGAGCGAAGCGATCGTTCTCGCCGGTAAACAAAAGCCGGCCGATCCCACGGCTCGTGTGATCGACCTCCTTATCCCGCTGGGCCGCGGCCAGCGAGCGCTACTGGCCGGGCCGCCCCGTTCGGGCAAGACCTCGATCCTGCAGCACATCATTCGTTCGATCGAGACCAACCATCAAGATCTCGAACTCCTGGTCCTCCTGCTCGACGAACGGCCCGAAGACATCACCGAGATGACTCGTTGGGTCGAGAAGGGCGATGTTGTTTCATCGGCCTTCGATCGGCCCGCCGAAGAGCAGGTCGCAATCGCCGAAATGGTGATCGAACGCGCTAAACGAATGGTCGAGTCCGGCAAGGATGTCGTCGTGATTGTTGACGGCATCACTCGCCTGGCCCGGGCCTATGCCCAAGAAGCATCAGGCGGCCGCTCCGGCGTGTCCGTCGATTCGACCACCGTGCATCCGGCCAAGCGATTCCTCGGTGCCGCCCGCAAACTCGAAGGTGGCGCGTCGCTCACGATGCTCGCCACGATCTCGGTCGACAACGGTTCTGCCACCGACGCCACGATCTATGAGGAACTCGCAGGCACCGCCAACGCAGAGATTCGCCTGGATCGCGCCGCTGCGGTTCGCCGGGTCTTCCCGGCCGTCGACATCGCGGCTTCCGCGACCGTGCATGAAGAAAACCTGCGCAAACCAAAGGATGCCGCCACTGTTTCGGCGCTCCGAGCCGAACTCGCGGCAATTGCTGAAGATTCATCCACCGAAGCTTCCGCCGATCTACAGGCGCTGCTTCAAAAGATCACCGATAGAGTGTTGTAGCTATGAAGTCTGACATCCACCCCGATTACCGCTTCGTCGTGTTCCAGGACATGTCGGCTGGTACCTCCTTCATCACCCGTTCCACGATCTCCACGAGTGACACCGTGACCTGGGAAGACGGCAACGAGTACCCCCTCGCGAAGGTGGAGATCTCAAGCGAGAGTCACCCCTTCTTCACCGGCCAGATGAAAATCGTGGATACAGCGGGTCGTGTTGAGCGCTTCGAGAAGCGTTATGGCCGCCGCAAGGGCGCGCCCGACGCTGAGGTTGAGGCAAGCGCCGACGTCGAGTCCACCGACGTCGAATCTACCGACGACTGAGCGTCGATGCCGCTTGACGCTGACCGTCGAGCACTTCTCGAACGGTCCCGGGCTGAAGGCCTACTGCGTAAGTGTTTTGAAGTAGATCCTGCCGCGCTCGACGTGTCGTTGGCGCCGTTTGGTGTCACGGCAATACGTGGCGATCATGCCTGGATCATTTCGATGAGCGACGACTTGGCGGCCCTTGGTGGCGTCCTCGTCTGGATTGATCGCGTGAATCCCCGATCGGTCGACTTCGTGGTCGAACATCATGGCGGAATCCACGCCCGCCGGGCGGCGATTCTCGCGCCGGAGTGTGTGGTGTGGCAGTCGGAGGGCACGGCGGTGAGGCGGGTCGAGCCAGAGCCGATCCCGGCGCCGTTGCCTCACCCCGAAGGCACGGCGTCGTTTGAGTCGTCGCTGGCCGCGCTTGGTCTCGACATCGTTTGTGAAGACGGCATCTTGCGCGGCGAGGTCGCCGGACTTGAAGTGGCGCGAATTCTTCATGGACCCGATGGTGCAGTGCTCGAGGCTGGCGTTGGACGGTTCGACCGAGAGGCGGGGGTTTTGCTCCACGCCGGACGCCCTCCGATTGAGGCGGTCGCCGATGCGGCTGAGCAGGTGCGGCCCCACCGCACCGTCGGCGCGGTCTCGCATGCAGTCAACCGGTTGGCTCGTGAACGCTGGTTGCGCGTCCTGATTGTCGCGGATCCTGCTTTGGTCGGGATTGATCTTCCGGAACTTGTCGAGCCGGTGCCGCCACGCGCCAATCTGCTGGAGGTCGTGCCGGCGGCCCTGCTGGGCATCGATGGCGAACGCCGGGTGCTCGTGGTCTGTTCGGTTGGTGTCGACCTTGGTCTCATACCAGCTATCGCCGACCTTCTCGCGGTGCACCGCCCCGATGAGGTACGGATCGTGGTTCCGGAACGGGATCGACTGCCCCACCTCGACCGGCTTGTCGGACGGATTCCGGTGCCAGCGAGCGTGCGGTCAGTGCCGACCCCCTGGGTCGACTGAGCCGAGTCGGGGGTCGATTACGATCAACTTCATGTGGACTGTCCGGCCTGTCATTCCCCCTCGACAGAAACCCTGATGACGATTCCGGCCATGCCGGTTCACGTTGGGTTGCTCTGGACGACGCAGGACGCGGCCCGCGGTTGCGAGAAAGCGGAGATGCGTCTCTCGCTTTGCAGCCATTGCGGCTGCGTCTGGAACGCTGCGTTCGACATCACCCAGATGGCGCACGAGCAGGACTGCGACAACGCGCTGCACCACTCGCTGAAGTTCGCTACCTGGGAAGCGGATCTCGCCAAGGTTCTGGTGGAACGCCACGGCCTGCGTGGTCGAGCTCCAGACCGAGTGGATCGAGCGGTGCAATCCGATCAAGCTCAAGGAATACTTGGCCCTCGGTTTCCCGGTGGGGAGTGCGCCGTCCCCCGAACTCGAGCCGTACCGCGACTTCGTGACGGCGGCTGCACCCGAGGACTTTGCCGAAGCGGTTGCTGCGGCGGTCGACGCCGGCCCGCATGACACAGCCGATGGCGCCTCGCGGCGTGAACTGATGGGCAAGAGCATATGGAACGCCGTCAGCGCGCAGGTGAAACAGGCCCTAAAGTTGCCCTAAGTTTGCGTGCGGGCTAGCATGTGAACTGATTCACGAGCGGGCAAACGGCCCTCTCGGCAAGGAGCAATGGTGACCGAGCCGCTGCAGCGCGAACTTCGCGAAGGTGGGGGAGATGCGTTCTCTGCTGCTTTCGAGATGGTCGTCACGCCCGCGCTGTTCGGCCTACTTGGTTGGTTCATCGACTCCCGGCTCGATCTCTTCCCCGTATTCACGTTGCTGCTCGTTTTTCTTGTGCTCGGCTATGAGGTCTGGAAGCTCGTTTCGCGCTTCAACGAATCGTTCGATGCTGAGCGGCAAGCTCGCCGGGCGGCCTACGACGAGGGGCGGGAATCATGACCGACACCCCTGAGCAAGACATCGCCCGTGACCTCGTCCGGCGCACGATGCTTGCTGCTCCGTTGATGCTCGCCATCGGTGCTATTTTCTGGGGACTCGACGGCGCTTTGTCCTCCGGTTACGCGCTCGTTATCGTCGCCGCCAACTTCTTGTTGGGCGCGGCCGCGATCACCTGGGGCGCGAAGGTGTCACCGTCCGCAATGTTCGCGGCCGTTCTTGGTGGCTTTGTTGTTCGGCTTGGTATTATCACCGCCGCCGTGTTACCTATACGCGGCAGCGAATGGTTCGAAATCGCGCCGTTCGCCATCAGTCTTTTGGTTACCCACATCGGGATCCTGGCCTGGGAGACGCAGCATGTTTCAGCAACGCTCGCGTTCCCCGGTCTGAAGCCCGTACCCGTTGTCCGCTCAAATAACAATCCTTCTACGGAGCACTCCGCATGAACGTCCTTGCTCTTGAGTTCCCGCCGGTCAATCACCTCTTCGACTGGCCGTCGGTTCTCTTCAACGACACTCCCTTCGCACTTAACAAGGTCGGGCTCACCTATCTCTTCGCGATGGTGATGACCATGTTGATCTTCGGATTCGCGGGGGCGAAGCGCAGTCGGCTTGTGCCCGCCGGCGTCCAGCACGTCGCCGAGTCTGGTGTCAACTTTGTTGAAGAGTCTGTGGTCATGCAGACCATTGGTCCGGATGGGCGCAAGTTCATGCCCTTCCTCACGACCATGTTCTTCTTCATCCTCTTCTCGAACATTACTGAGGTCATTCCGTTCTGGCAGTTCCCGGCCAACTCTCGTATGGCGATGCCCATCACGCTGGCTTTGCTGGTGTGGGTTATTTACAACTTCCAGGGCGTCAAACACCAAGGCCCGCTGGGCTACCTGAAGAACTCGCTCTTCCCTCCAGGTGTGCCGGTTTTCCTCTACGTCATCGTGACGCCGATCGAGTTCGTGTCGACATTCATCGTCCGCCCGTTCTCCCTCGCGATTCGGCTCTGGGCCAACATGGTCGCTGGCCACCTTCTGCTTGTCACCTTCGCAATCTTGTCGGCGACGATGTGGAGTTCAGGCGGCCTTGGTTATGTCGGTGCCCTTGCACTGTCCTTCCCGATGCTCATTCTCATGACCGGCTTCGAGATTCTCGTGTCGTTCCTGCAGGCATTCATCTTCACTATTCTCGCCGCCGTCTACATCGGTGGCTCGATGCATCCCGAACACTGATCCCTCGGGTTAGCGTTCACCGATCCGTATAAATCCAATCTTCTCAACCCCAATCTCAGAAAACCACAGGAGAATCAAGTGCTCAACATTCTCGCAGAGACCGGCCCGGGCGAGATGCTCGAAGGCCTCAAGGCCATCGGCGCTGGCCTCGGCTATGGCCTTGCCGCCATCGGCCCTGGCATCGGCATCGGTACCGTTGTAGGCAACGCCATCTCGGCCATGGCCCGTCAGCCCGAGTCGGCTGGCATGGTCCGTACCACGATGTTCCTGGGAATCGCTTTCACCGAAGCGCTTGCCCTGATCGGTTTCGTGGTCTTCATCCTTCTCCTGCCTTAATCCGAACAGGACCACAAAATCATGACCAAACGACATCGGTATATCGCCGGCTCCTTCGGCATCGTCATTGCCACGGTGTTCCTCGGGTCGACCCCGGCGTTCGCCAGCGGTGAGACCATCGGCGGCTGCGCAATCGACAAAGCCATTGAAGCTGAGGAGCACCTCGTCGAACTCGGCGTGACGCTCCACGAGATTCATGACGAGGCGCTCGAGTCAGAGTTCGGCGATCTCGAAAAGGAGATGGAATCGTGCCTCGAGGCTCCGAGCCCAATCATCCCTGAACTTGACGAGATCATCTGGGGTGGCGGCGCGTTCCTCATCCTGTTCGGTTTCATGGTCTGGAAGGGCATGCCCGCCGTCCAAGGCGCGATGAGCGACCGGTCCGAGAAGATCGCTTCTGATCTCGACGCTGCAGAGCAGTCGAAGAATGATGCGGCCCAGATCAAATCGGATCACCAAGCCGAACTCTCCGGAGCGAAGGCCGAGGCCGCCCAAATCATCGAGGACGCCCGTGCGCAGGCCGATCAGCTGAAGAGCGATCTGCAGGCGAGGGCCAACGAGGAAATCGCTGAGATTCGTGCTCGTGCGGCGGCTGATGCCGAATCCGCTCGTTCACAGGCTCTGAGTGACCTGCGTCAAGAAGTTTCCGACATTGCGATCGGGGCGGCCGAGCGGGTCATCCGCGGCAACCTCAACCCCGAAACGCAGAGCGCATTGGTCGACTCGTACATCGACGAGGTGGCCGGACGTGTCTGACGATCGGATCGGCGGCTACGCCGACGCCCTCCTCGCGGTCGCTGCGGCCGAAGGCGCCTCCGATCTGGTCGAGGACGAACTGTTCCGCGTCGCCCAGGTGATTCGAGAGAACGGCGAACTCGCTTCGACGCTCGCGGATCGCGAACTGCCGGTCGAACGCCGGCAGGGAGTTGTGCAGGACCTTCTCGGAACGACGGCTTCCCCTGTCACGACAGCGTTGGTATCGCTCGTGGTCGCGACTGGCCGTGGAGCGGACCTCCCGGCGATTGCCGAAGAGGCCGCTGCCCGGGGCGCACAGAGCCGGAATCGCACACTCGCCCGTGTCCGGTCGGCTGTGGATCTCACTGACGATCAGAAGACACGGCTGGCCGAAGCCATCAAGCAGAAGACTGATACTGACGTCGAGATCCGCGTGGTCATCGACGAGACCGTCCTCGGCGGCATCATCACCGAGATCGGCGACGATGTCATCGACGGCAGCGTACGGAGCCGCATGGCCCAGCTCCGCGAATCGTTTACCTGAAACCTCGGTACCCGAACACTGGGCCTTTCCGTCCAGCAATGAAACCGAAGCTCCCGAACCCAAAAGACGAGTCAGAAACCCATGTCGGATCTCACAATTATCACCGAAGACATCGCCGCCGCGATCAAGAGCAATCTTGAGGGATTTGCGCCGAGCCTCGAACGCACGACCGTTGGTCGCGTCCTCGAGGTCGGCGACGGTATCGCTCGCGTGTCGGGCCTTCCCGACGCGGCAGTCAACGAGATGCTTCGGTTCGAGAATGGCCTTATCGGCCTCGCTCTCAACCTCGACGAACACTCGATCGGCGCCGTGGTGCTCGGTGAAGTCGATGGGATTGAAGAGGGACAGGCCGTGGTCGCCACGGGCGAGATTCTCTCTGTCCCCGTTGGCGACGGCCTCCTTGGCCGCGTTGTCAACCCGCTCGGCGAGCCCATCGACGGAAAGGGCGCACTCACCAACGTGCAGCCCCGCCGGATGGAAATCCAGGCCCCGGGCATCCTCGGCCGCAAGCCCGTGCATGAGCCCATGCAGACCGGCATCAAGTCGATCGACTCGCTGATCCCCGTTGGCCGTGGCCAGCGAGAGCTGATCATCGGCGACCGCAAGACGGGCAAGACCACCATCGCTCTCGACACGATCCTGAACCAAAAGGGTCTGGGCGTGAAGTGCATCTACGTGGCGATTGGCCAGAAGGCTTCCACGGTTGCGCAAAACGTCGCCACCCTCGAAGAGCTCGGCGCCATGGAGTACACCACCGTCGTGGTCGCCCCGGCCTCCGATCCGGCTCCGTTCAAGTTCCTTGCTCCTTACGGCGGTTGCGCCATGGGTCAGCACTGGATGGAAAACGGCGAGCACTCGCTCATCGTTTACGACGACCTTTCCAAGCAGGCCGAGGCCTACCGTCAGGTATCGCTGCTTCTGCGGCGCCCGCCGGGCCGCGAAGCCTTCCCCGGCGACGTCTTCTACCTCCACTCGCGTCTCCTCGAGCGTGCGGCCAAGCTGTCCGACGAACTCGGCGCTGGCTCGCTCACCGCTCTCCCGATCATCGAGACGAAGGCCGGCGACGTGTCCGCCTTCATCCCGACCAACGTGATTTCGATCACCGATGGTCAGATCTTCCTCCAGGACGATCTCTTCAAGTCCGGCATCCGCCCGGCTGTCGACGTGGGTATCTCGGTGTCTCGTGTGGGTTCCGCCGCTCAGGTGAAGGCCATGAAGACCGCCACCGGCACGCTCAAGGGTGACCTTCAGCAGTTCCGTGAGCTTGAGGCGTTCGCCGCCTTTGGTTCCGATCTCGATGCCGTGTCGAAGAACCAGCTTGAGCGTGGCTACCGCCTCACCGAACTCCTGAAGCAGGGTGTAAACACGCCGTTCCCGATTGAAGATCAGGTTGTTTCGATCTTCGCCGGCACTCGTGGCTTCCTCGACACGCTGCCCGTTGAAGACGTACTGCGCTTCGAGAGCGAACTCCTCGACTGGATGCGTGCTCGTCACAGCGACATGCAGGCGTCGATTCGTGACGACGGCAAGATTGCCGACGAAGATGCCTTCACCGCCGCGATAAAGGCCTTCGCCGATCAGTTCACCGCATCGGTCCTCGATGGCGACGAGCCCGAGGCCCGCGAACAGGGAGCCGCAAGCTCGACCACGGTCGACAGCGACCTCACGCTGCCTGAAGAAGACATCACTCGAGACGCGGGCTGAGGTAACGACCCGTGCCCGGTGGTAAGGAGCGCGAGCTCAAGCGACGCATCAGCAGCGTCCAGACGACGAAGCAGATCACGCGTGCGATGGAACTCATCGCGGCAACCCGTGTGGTCAAGGCCATGAACCGGGCCGACGGCGCGCGTCCCTACGCTCGACAAATCACCTCAGTGATCGAGAACCTCGCTGCCGGTGGCGCCGAGGCCAGCCACCCGCTTCTGCGGGAGGCCGAAGACGTCAAACGTGTCGGTTTCATCGTGATGGCGGGCGACCGCGGTCTCGCGGGTGCGTACAACACCAACCCGATCCGGGCCTGCGAGCGCCAAATCCAAGCCCATCAACTCGAGGGCAAGGACTACTCCCTCTTCTGCGTCGGAAAGAAGGCCAAAGCCTATTTCCGTTTCCGCAACTACCGCGTTGATCACGCCTACGAAGGCTTTAGCGACAATCCGGTCTACGAAGACGCTCGGCGCATCGCTGATGACGTCGCCGAGGCATTCATCAGCGGCGAGGTCGACGAGGTCGAACTCGTCTACACCGAGTTCATCTCGATGGGCACGCAGAAGGTGTCGGTTCGCCGGTTCCTGCCCCTCGAAGACACTGCGACGATGGCCGAGGAAGGTAGCGGCGATGCCGCAGTTGCCTCGGCATTCGAATTCGAGCCGTCCCCCGAGGCCGTGCTCGCCGCCCTGCTACCGCGCTACATCGAAGCACGACTATTTGGCGCGCTCCTCGATTGCGCTGCGTCCGAGCATGCAAACCGTCAGCGGGCCATGAAGTCGGCCACTGACAACGCCGATGACCTCATCACCAGGCTCTCGCGTGAGATGAACACGGCCCGTCAGGCCGCTATCACGACCGAGATCATGGAGATCGTCAGCGGAGCCGAGGCTCTTGGCTCCGACAAAAACAGCGAGGGTGTGGCTGCCGCGCTTCTCGAAATGAACAACCCAATGGCCGCTGCCGCGGCTGCAAGTCCCACCCCTTCTCCGGAATCCTGACCAGGAGCACCTAGTAATATGAGCAACGATCTGAAGTCTGGCCGCATTGTCAGCATCGCCGGCCCTGTGGTCGACGTGGAATTCCCTCCCGGGGATCTCCCCGAGATCAACTCCCAGCTGGAGTTCGACGTCACCGTCGATGGTGAGACCACGCGGGTTCCCGCCGAGGTCGCCCAGCAGATTGGTGGCAACCGCATCCGTGCCATCGCCATGAAGCCGACCGATGGTCTCACCCGTGGCACCCAGGTCGACAACACGGGTCACGGAATCCAGGCGCCGGTCGGCGACGACACGCTTGGTCACATCTGGAACGTCATGGGCGACTGTCTCGACGTTGAGGGACACACCACCGCTGATCGCTGGAACATCCACCGTCCCGCACCGTCGTTCGACTCGCTCGAGCCCTCGGCAAAGATGTTCGAAACCGGCGTGAAGGTCATCGACCTTCTCACTCCTTACAAGGAGGGCGGCAAGATCGGGCTGTTCGGCGGTGCGGGCGTGGGTAAGACCGTGCTCATCACCGAGATGATCACCCGTGTGGCCTCCAACCACGGCGGCGTTTCCGTCTTCGCTGGCGTAGGTGAACGCACCCGTGAAGGCACCGACCTTTTCATCGAAATGGGCGAGACCGTCATGGGTGACGGCGTCACCACGGTGCTCGACAAGGCCGCTCTCGTGTTCGGTCAGATGGACGAGCCGCCAGGCGTTCGCCTCCGGGTTGCGCTCTCCGGCGTGACCATGGCCGAATACTTCCGTGATGTGCAGAACCAGGATGTATTGCTCTTCATCGACAACATCTTCCGTTTCGTGCAGGCCGGCTCCGAGGTGTCCACCCTCCTCGGCCGTATGCCGTCCGCCGTGGGTTACCAGCCCACCCTCGCCGACGAGATGGGCGAACTTCAGGAACGCATCACCTCAACCCGCGGCAAGTCAATCACGTCGCTCCAGGCCGTTTACGTGCCTGCCGATGACTACACCGACCCGGCACCGTTCACCTCCTTCACCCACTTCGATGGCACCACGGAACTTTCCCGTGACATCGCGGCCAAGGGCATCTACCCGGCGGTTGATCCGCTGGCCTCGACCTCAACGATCCTCGATCCGCAGGTCGTTGGTGAACGTCACTACCAGACAGCCCGTCGCGTGCAGGAAGTGCTGCAGCGCTACAAGGAGCTGCAGGACATCATCGCCATTCTTGGTCTCGACGAACTCTCCGAAGAAGACCGCGTCACCGTCAACCGTGCTCGCAAGGTGGAGAAGTTCCTATCGCAACCGATGTTCGTGGCCAAGCAGTTCACCGGCCAGGACGGCATCTTCACCCCGATTGCCGAGACCATCGACTCCTTCTCGGCCGTCATTGATGGCGATCTTGATCACCTCCCCGAGCAGGCCTTCCACATGGTGGGCGGCGCCGAAGACGCCGAGCGCAAGGCGCATGAGCTCGAGGCCAACGCCTGATGTTCGCTGTTGAGGTCGTCTCTCCTGAGTCGGTGTCGTACACCGGCGAGGCCGAGATGGTCATCGCGCGCACCGTCGACGGTGGCGACATTGCCTTCCAGAGCGGCCACGTGCCCTTCATTGGCACGCTGGCCGTGTGGTCGGTCGACGTGGTCAAGGAAAACGGCGAACGCGACACGTTCGCCGTCCACCGCGGCTTTGTGCAGGTCAGTGGCACCCAGGTGACGATCCTCAGCGACGTCTCCGAAGCCAAGACGCAGATCGACGTCTCCCGCGCCGAAGTCGCCCGCGACGCTGCTCAGGCGGCGCTCAGTGCGGATGCCGCCGACGAGGCGGCAGCCGCCGACCTCGGCCGAGCCGAGCTTCGTCTGCGAGTCGCAGCCGGCGAATAACTGTTAGACGATCTCGAGTCCTTCGAGTTCGTCTTCCGCCTCAGCGATCGCTGACGAGTTCCACCCGTCCTTCGGCTATAGAGCCCGCTCGCGGATATTCAGCTGCTGATGCTCGAGCGCTACGACGAGACCGCGAACACCAACGTGTGACTCAGCCGTAGTCGACGGCGCTGAACTCGTTCAGCTTGGCGATCTGGTGATGTGCCTCAACTTTGCGCACGGTGCCGGAACGAGCTCGCATGACGAGCGAGTCGGTGTGGCAACCATGACGATCGAAGTGGACACCCTTGAGAAGGTCGCCGTCGGTGATTCCGGTCGCGGCGAAGAAGCAGTCGTCGCTTTGGATCAGGTCGTTGACGGTCAGCACACGGTCGAGGTCGTAGCCGGCTTCGATCGCGGCGGTGCGCTCAACCTCGTTGCGAGGCCAGAGGCGCCCGAGCTGCTCGCCGCCCATGCACTTGAGGGCGGCTGCCGTGATGACGCCTTCGGGCGTGCCGCCGATGCCGAACAGGATGTCGGCACCTGATTCGGGCCACGCAGTGGAGATAGCGCCAGCGACGTCGCCGTCGGGAATCAGCCGGATACGAGCGCCCGCTTCGCGGACCTCAGCGATGATACCTTCGTGGCGGTCGCGGTCGAGGATGACCGCGGTGAGGTCTCGCACGGATTCGCGTTTGGCCTCGGCGACGGCCTGCAGGTTCTCGGCGATCGACATGTCCATGCTGATCACGCCGGCGGCCTCTGGGCCTACCGCGATCTTCTCCATGTAGACGCAAGGCCCAGGATCGAACATTGAGCCGCGAGGCGCGACCGCAATCACAGCGATCGCGTTGCCGCGGCCGAGTGCTGTAAGGGTGGTTCCGTCGATTGGGTCGACGGCGATGTCGGTCTGCGGCGGCGACCCGTCGCCGATTTTTTCGCCGTTGTAGAGCATCGGCGCTTCGTCCTTCTCGCCTTCGCCAATCACAACGATGCCGTCCATCGGAACGGTGTCGAGCACTACGCGCATCGCGTCGACGGCGGCGCCATCGGCGCCTTCTTTGTCGCCACGACCCATCCAACGGGAGGCGGCCATGGCTGCGGCTTCGGTCACGCGCACGAGTTCGAGCGCGAGGTTGCGATCCGGAACTTCCTGATTCGTCATGCCGGAACGGTAGTCGTCCGAACGGCGTGCCACTATGACGGCCGTGGCATTCCGCAACCGCTCCCGTAAGACCGAATCCGACCCCGTCGAGGACAGCGCGCCCGAGGAGGCGCTGGCCGACGATATAGCCGGCGAGTGGCTGGCCTACGAACTCCATGAATGGGCGTCGGAATCACGCGCCATGCTCGCCCAATTGCTTCTCGCCGACGGGGTCGCCCACTCGTGGCAGGGCACCACACTGCTTGCCCACGAGTCGGTCGAAGAACAGGTTGACACGTTGCTTGAGGAGGTCGAGCAAGCGGAGACTCGGGAGATCGATCCCGACGAAGCCCAGGTGGCGTTCGAGATGGAAGGCTGGTCGGGTGAGCTGCAGGCTGCGCTGGCCGAGCGGCTCGGCAGCGTTGGTGTGCCGCATGAGTTCGACGCCGACGGTGACCTGGTCTGTCACGAGGCGGATGAAGAACAGGTTGAGTTGGTCATCGATGAGCTCGTTGCCCGGGCTGCGGACGAAGGCCTCGAGGAATTGGATGGTCTCAAAGCGAACGATCTCCTCAGCGCACTGTTCGAGTCGACCGACCGACTTCGCAAGGACGTGCACGACTCAAAGGGCGTGCTCGGGGTGCTCGAACACGGGCGTCGACTTGCGGCCACGGCCACACCATTTGGCTTTGCGGCCACCCGCTGGACCAGCCTGCGCGATGCTGCGTCCGACTTGGGTGACCTCATCGAGTCCGAAGAGTCTGGCGACGAGGAGATCAACACTCTCGCGGCACGACTGCGCGACACACTTCAGACGCTGATCTAGCGGTACCGTAACCGCATGCTGTTGGCTGAGCTCGAGGTGTATCACTCGCGGCCAATAGCACCGACACGAAGGGTGAGCCTGGGCAAATTGTTGCTCCCGGTCGACCCCCTTCCCGGCTTCGGCGGCCTGCTGCTTGGCGGCATTGCTGCTCGGTTCGTGATGGATCTCGACCCCAATGATGTCCCCGACATCGTGGCGCTCACTCACGAGCTCGAAGCGGGGCGTCGGATCTCACAGCCTCGACTTCGGCACCGCTTCCAAGACGATCGGGTGGGACTTACCTACAGCTCGCATCGCCTTCATCGAGATGAAGATTCCGACGTCATGCGTCTTCAGTTCACGACCCACAACGGCGCTCCCTCGCAGCAGGTTCTGGGCGCGGTCTATGCCGCTGGCCAAGTCGAGCGGGCGTTTCGTGGCGGCGTGTTGGCCGCGGTCCGACGCGGGCTCGCGTGGACGGGCGACATCGGTCCGGCACTATTGGCCCACCTCGCGGGCCGAGGCAACTCCTCGCTCTCGTCGAGCGCGATGGCCGATCCGGTTGGTTGGGCGATGACCATCCTGGGCCTGTCAACGCTCGACGAACGTCCGGAAAAGGGAGTTGTTCAACGCGGCTATCGCGAGGCGTTGATCGCCGCTCATCCCGACCATGGTGGTGACGACGGCGATGCGGCGCAACGCATTGCCGATATCGGTGAGGCTCGACGAATTCTGATGGCTCGCTGATGGCTTCCTCCCGCGGCCTCTAGCCTCCCCATTGTGTGGGACCGGATCGACAGCCTCGAACAAGAGCTACGTGATGTTGAGGTTCGCCTTGGCGACCCTGCGGTACAAACCGATCCAAAGCAGCTGGCCGACCTCGGTCGGCGATTTAAGCGGCTGGCCGAGATTGTCGGTGTCGCCCAAAAGCTCCGCAGCGCCATCGAAGACCTCGAGGTCGCTCGAGAGATGCTCACCGAAGCTGAAGGTGCTGATCGTGAAGAGCTGCGCGAGGAAATTGACTCTCTCGAGCAACAGATTATTGATGGCGAAGAGGCCGTGAAGGTTCTGCTTCTTCCCTCCGACCCGAACGCCGATCGCAACGTGATCGTGGAGATCCGCGGCGCTGCGGGTGGCGAGGAAGCGAATCTCTTCGCCCGAGACCTGTATCTCATGTACGAAGCCTTCGCGAAGCGCCAGGGCTGGAAATTCGAACTGATGTCCGCATCACTGAGCGATCTCGGCGGGTTTGCCGATGTCACCGCGATGGTCAGCGGCGATGCCGTCTGGACTCGGATGAAGCACGAGGCGGGCACCCATCGTGTGCAGCGAGTACCGGTCACCGAGTCGCAGGGCCGCGTGCACACCTCCTCGGCCACGCTCATTGCACTCCCCGAAGCCGAAGAGGTCGAGGTCGACATCAATGACAATGATCTTCGTATTGATACCTATCGAGCGGGCGGGCCCGGTGGACAGTCCGTGAACACGATGGACTCCGCGGTTCGCATCACACATCTTCCCACGGGCGTCACGGTCGCCATGCAGGACGAGAAGAGCCAGTTAAAGAACAAGAACAAGGCCATGCGAGTGCTGCGTTCGCGCCTGCTGGCGCTTGAGAAAGAGAAGGCCGACACCGAGGCCTCACACCTGCGTAAGGGTCAGGTCAGCACGGGCGATCGTTCAGAGAAGATCCGCACGTATAACTACAAAGAGAACCGTGTCACCGATCATCGCATCGGACTCACGATTCACAAGCTTGATCGAGTGCTGGCCGGCGAACTCGACGACCTCAGTGACGCGATTGTCGCCGACGAACGTCAGCGCCAACTCGAGGATGAGGACTGAACCTTCGTGTCGGCCGATGGCGCAATTGCCTGGGCAACGCTGCTGCAAGAAGCGACTGAGCGTCTTGGGGCAATGGATGCCCAACGAATCGTTGAAGAGGTCACCGGGGCGGAGCCGGGTGAACTGCATCGTGTACTCGATGACTTGGTCACCGAGCGCGGGATCGCCCGCTTCGACACGATGGTGCAGCGGCGATCCGGCGGTGAACCGTTGCAGTACGTGCTCGGGCGATGGGGATTCCGCACGCTCGATCTGATGGTAGATTCGCGGGTGCTCATTCCTCGCCCAGAGACGGAAGTTGTCGCCGGGTTTGCGATCGATGTCGTGCAATCGCTGGCGAAGGACAGAGTCGGCGATGTGCTGGCGGCCGACCTTGGCTGTGGGTCTGGGGCTATCGCGTTGTCGATTGCGGTGGAGTGCCCCACGAGCCGCGTCTTCGCCACCGACGCCTCTACCGACGCGCTCGTGGTTGCCCGGGCCAACCTCTCAGGAATCGGCCGGGCCGCCACGCGGGTGTCCGTATCGGAGGGTGGCTGGTTCGAAGCGCTTCCCGATGTCGTACGTGGCACCCTCGACGTCGTGATCTCCAATCCACCTTATGTTGGCGATGACGAGGTCTTGCCTGAGGTCGTCGCCGACTGGGAACCGGCCCAAGCATTACGTTCCGGGTCTGAGGGTCTCGACGACCTTCGTCACATCGTGGATGAGGCGGGCGACTGGCTCGCGCCTCGGGGAACACTCATACTCGAGATGGCACCCGATCAGACGGAGACGGTCGCCGAATGGTGCCGGCACTTGTCGTTTACTGCGGAGATTCGGCCTGATCTCGCCGGTCGTCCTCGAGCCGTCATCGCTCAGAAGGAGCACTAGTGGAACCGACAGATATCCCCGATGCCGTGCAGGCCCTCGGACGCGGCGACCCGATCGTGATCCCAACCGACACCGTCTACGGGCTTGCCGCGGCAGCGGATAACAGCGGAGCGGTAGCGGCGATATTTGCGCTGAAGCAACGGCCGGTTGATTTGAAAGTGGCGGTCCTGGTCGCCGATATTGACCAGGCCCGTGCCTATGTCGATCTTGGGCCGGCGGGGGAGCGCCTCGCCGCTCGTTACTGGCCCGGCCCGTTGACGATTGTCGCGCCTCGTCATGTGGTGGGGTCGCTCGCGGCGGGCGATGATGAAACTCTCGGGGTTCGATGCCCCAACGATGAAGTGGCGCGAACACTTGCGGCCCGGGTCGGTCCAATTGCGGCCACGAGCGCAAACCTGCACGGCGCGGACACGCCGGCGCGTGCCGCGGAAGTGGCCGACCTCTTTCCCGGCGTGTCGCTGGTGATTGACGATGGCCCCAGGCCCGGCGCCGCGTCGACCGTGGTCTCAGTCGTCGACGGGGTCGCCGTTGTCTTGCGCGAGGGCCCGATCAGCGAATCAGATATCGCGGCGGTAGCCGAGTCCGACTCGTAAGCTCACGACATGCGCATTGCGGTTGGATCAGATCATGCCGGATTCCATCTCAAGGAGTCCCTTGCCCAGCACCTCGGCGACCTCGGACATGAGGTCATCGACTGCGGTACTGACTCGGACGTTCGTGTCGACTATCCCGAGTTCGGCGTCGCGGTTGGCCGAGCGGTTGCCGGTGGTGAAGTCGATGGCGGATTGTGCGTCTGCGGGAGCGGAATTGGTATCGCGATGGCAGCCAACAAGATCCAGGGAGTGCGGGCCGCAACGGTTTACGACGCAACCTCGGCGCGGCTGAGCCGGGAGCACAACAACGCCAACGTGATATGTATCGGCGAGCGATTGACGGGGCCGCAGGTGGCGATCGATGCGCTTGAAGCCTGGCTCGGTGCGACGTTTGCGGGCGGCCGCCACGTTGGCCGAGTCGCTAAGCTTGATGCCCTCGGCGGCGAACAAGCCTGACCGTTCTCGTGGGGAGTACGCTGCGCCGTATGCCGTGGCCCTCTGCTGAAAACGACCCTGTTCTCGACCTCATTACGCAGGAAGAGACCCGTCAGAACACCACAGTGCAGCTGATCGCGTCGGAGAACTTTGCGTCTCCTGCCGTGATGGCCGCGACCGGTTCCGTCCTCACGAACAAGTACAGCGAGGGCTACCCGGGTAAGCGTTACTACGGCGGCAACATGGTCGTCGACCAGATCGAAGACGAGGCTCGTCGTCGCGTGTGTGCCCTCTTCGGCGCCGAGTGCGCGAATGTGCAGCCCCACGCGGGTGCCGTCGCCAACATGGCCGTCTACCAAGCGTTGCTCGAGCCCGGTGACACTGTTCTCGGTATGAGCCTCGATCACGGCGGCCACCTCACCCATGGCTCGCCCGTCAACTTCTCGGGCATGCTCTACAACTTCGTGTCGTATGGCGTCACGGCGAGCGACGAACGTATTGATTACGAAGACATGCGGGCCAAGGCGCATGCGTCGAAGCCGAAGATGATCGTTGCGGGCGCCACGGCCTACCCGCGCATCATTGATCCCACGCCGTTGCGCGAGATCGCCGACGAGGTCGGTGCGCTGCTCATGTTTGATGCCGCCCATATTGCCGGACTCATCGCGGGTGGTCAGCATCCGAATCCGCTGCCGCAGGCCGACATCATGACGTTCACTACGCACAAGACCCTTCGCGGTCCTCGTGGTGGTTGCATCCTCAGCCGTGAAGAGTTCGGCGCCAAGATCGACAAGGCCATCTTCCCGGGGATCCAAGGTGGACCGCTCGAACATGTCATCGCCGCGAAGGCCATCGCGTTCGGCGAAGCCGCCACGCCGGGATTCAGCGACTATGCCGCCGCGATCGTGGCGAACGCCCAGGCGCTCGCCGAGGCCCTCGCCAGCCACGGTTTCCGCCTCGTCAGCGGTGGCACGGACAACCATCTTCTTCTGGTGGATCTCCGCAGCTTCGATGAGGACCTCACCGGGAAGGAAGCGCAGGCCGTTCTTGACGATGCCGGCGTCAGCCTGAACAAGAACACCGTCCCCGACGATCCTCGTTCGCCCTTTGTCACCTCTGGCGTACGAATTGGAACACCGGCTGTGACCACCCAGGGCATGGGCCCGGCGGATATGGCCACGATCGCGGAGCTCATCTCTCGGGCGCTGCGTGACCGCAACGATGTGGCGGCAGTTGCTGCAGTGAAGGCCGACGCGGCCGCGCTGTGCAGCGCATTCCCGCCGTATCCCGAACTCGGAGCCTGACGGCTGCCCGCACTCTCCGCCTACCTCGTGGTCGGCGCCACTGCGGCGCTGGTGACGTTCTTCGCGGTCCCAATTGTGCGGCGGCTGTCGATTCGTATCGGTGCGATAGCGGCTCCCGACGAACGCCACGTCCATCTCGTGCCCACGCCCCGGGGCGGGGGAGCAGCGATGATGGTGGGGCTCATCGGTGCCTTTATTGCCGCGTCGTTCCTCGACGAATTGTCCGGCGTGATGGCCGCCCGAACGGAGATGATTGGTGTGGTCGTCGCGGCCGGCATCATCTGGAGTGTCGGCTTCGTCGACGATGTTCGCGAGATATCCGCGCCGGCCAAGATTGCCGGAATGGTGTTGGCCGGCTCAGTCATGTCGCTCACCGGCGTGTCGATTCTGTTCTTCCGGGTGCCGTTCTTTGATCTCCTTTTTTTGTCGGCCGACTGGTCTGCCCTTGTCACCGTGGTCTGGGTGGTCGGCATGGCGAATGTGATCAATCTGATCGACGGGCTCGATGGTCTGGCCGGAGGCATTGTGGCGATCGCGTCAGCCACGTTCCTGCTCTACGCCGTGCAACTGGGGAATGAGGGACTGCTCGATCCGAACAATCCCGGCGCGTTGTGGTCATGCATCACCCTCGGCGTGTGTGTCGGCTTTCTCCCGCACAATGTCTACCCGGCCCGGATCTTCATGGGTGACGGCGGAGCGCTGCTTCTCGGGCTGCTCATGGCGGCCTCGACCATGTCAGTGGGCGGGCGGACGACGGCGGAGTTCTCTGGACAAGCGTTCTTCTTCTTTGCCCCGATCTTCATCCCGTTGGTGATTCTCGGCGTGCCGGTCTTGGACACACTCTTCGCGATTGCCCGCCGAGCCGTGAAGCGCAGCGCGGTAGCCGGCGCGGACAAGGAACACCTGCATCATCGGCTGATGCGTATGGGCCACGGACACCGTCGGTCCGTATTGATCTTGTGGTTGTGGACGGCGTTGCTGTCGGCGTTTGTGCTCTACCCGACCTATACCGGCGAGGGCGATGCGTTCGTGCCGATCGGCGTGGCTGCGCTTCTCCTCGGCCTTTTCTCGATGTTTCATCCCCGCTGGCGGGGGGCGGTCGCCGAAGTCGATGAAGCAGAACTCGACGCGATCGAGGCGCTCAATGGCCGGATCAAGTCACCTCGACGGGGACGCCGGGCGACACCTTAAATTCGTCGACCATCTGGGTGATGTCATCGTTGTGTAGCCGAATACATCCCGCCGATACGTTGGTGCCGAGAGTCTCGGAATTCGTCGAGGTTCACCTCGATGCGGTGATCGTGGCGCAGCAGGTTGACATCGCTCTGCCGGATCCATCCGAAACTTCCGTTGGGCCGAGTGGGGAGCAGGACGCGGTAGAAGTCGACGCCGTCTTAGCCGTCGACGAGGAAGCGGAGGTCGTCGCCCGACTCGATCGGGTTCGAGAACGTCCATGCCGTGGCCCCGCCGGGTGTCTCGGCAACATCAATCGATGTCACTTCTGGTCGCGCGATCGCCACGAAGGACAGGCCGACGCAATCGTCGGCCGGTTCGACACTGTCGATCAGGGCTTGCATTGGGGTGATCGGCCGCGTGCCGGTGGTGACCACTGAGTCCGGGATGGCTTCGACGGTCGCTCCAGGGGCTGGGGTGACACCGGGCTGGAGCGGAACGTCGAGTCCCTCGTAGGACTCGAGTAGGTCGCGTTCAGGTGCGGCGCACGCGGCGACACCGAGCGCGCTGGCACCGAGGAGAAAGGCTCGTCGATCTATCGCCATGACGGCAGCTCTCAGCGGTCCTCTGGGTTGATCTCCTCGAGTTCGAGGCCCGCGGTTTCGGGATATCGACGCAGGACGAGCCAGGCGACAATCAATGGGCCTGCGGCGAGGATGGCGACGGCGGGGCCGGTTTCGCCCATCTGCTCGGAAACCTGGCCAACAAAGATCAGACCGATTGCACTGCCCGCGACGCCGAGCGTGACGATGATGCCGTTGGCCCGGCCTCGGTCATGGGTCCCGAACAGCTCGGGTCCGTAGACCGCAAGGGCGGGGACTGCGATCCCGCCGATGATGAGCCCGAAGAACGTGGTGATCCAAAGCGCGGGTCCGTCGACGAAGTACGCCGTGGCGGAGAGAAGTGTTCCGGCGGTGAGGCCGATCGCGCCGATGCGTTTGCGGCCGTGGGCCTCCGAGAGATAGCCGCCGACGAGGACACCGATTCCCGAAGGGGTCGATGTCAGGACGGTGAAGACCGTGATGCGCGTGGCGTCGAAACCCCGCTCGTCCTTCAAGAAGTCGTTCTGGAAGCTAGACGCGGGAGCAAAGTACATCGCCGCCAGGAACGCGGAGACGCCGAGGAGAATCATTCGACCGCGTCGGCGGGCCCGTTCTTGCTCGGTCGGTGCGGGTGGTGGCGCGTCGCGGGCTTCGGTGAACCGCGTCGTCTCCGGTAACCGTCGACCAACCCAGAGGACAACAATCGTGCCCAGTCCCGCGATGAGGTAGATCGCCCGCCAGCCCCGCACGTCGAGATCGGCCATGGGAAGAACCCATACGGCCATGCCTGCGCCGAGCCCCGCGCTCATGACGAGCACCGATGCCGCCCAGGCCCGACTATGCCTCGGCATCTCCTCGACAGCGATGATCGCGATGAGGATGCCCATGGCGGTGGAGAGCCCTCGCGCGATCAGCTGGGTGCCGCCCAGCGTCCAAATGTTGGGGGCGAGGCCTCCGAGAAAGGTGAACACACAACTGCCGATGCCGACGGCCACCAGCATTGCTTTGCGGCCGCGGCGGTCGGCCAGCGTCACCGCGACCAGGCTGAAGAGGACGCCCACCCGCACGATGCCGAGCACCCATCCTTGGGCTTCGTTTCCGTGACCGAATTCGTCGGTGGCGAACGTGAGCGTCTGCGTGAGGACAGTGCCGAGGTATCCGTCGATGATCTGTACGGCGGCGAGGAGGCCCAGCACTCGGGCGGCTTGCGCATCGAGGCGGTCGGGCGGCGCCCACCAGTAGCCGTAGGCGGCGCGGCGGCGCTTCAACGCCCGTCGGATAACGATGCCGAAGAGCCAGCCCCATACCGGGATCGCGAGCCGATAATTCGTGGTTTGCGCCGCGACCCAACCGTCATCAGCGCGGCGAACTTCGAGCGAGCGCTCGTACTCTCGGAATGGGCCACCGGCGAGGGTGAACCGGTCGTCGCCGTGCGCTACTTCCGCGACGATGTCGGAGCGGGGGGTGCGAAGGTCGGCGAGGGTCACGTCGTCACAGACGATCTCCTCGACGATGGTGCGGCGACGGCTCACGGCTGGTGATCGTACGCCTGGCTCACTGATGGCGCGCGTCGTCGCGTATCCTTCTCTGCGTGCAACTGCTCGACGATCCGAGGGCCGAACACCTCTCGGCCTCCGCCCGCCGCTTGCTGCGTCGACCCCGACCGCGCTTTCGTGGCGTGCTGCACCGGTGGGCCGCCGTTGCATCGGTTCTCGCCGGTGTGGTGCTCGTTGTTGGTGCCGATGGGCAGCGGGCCACGCTGGCCATGGTGATCTTGTCGATCGGCAATACGTCGATGCTGGGCGTGAGTGCGATCGTGCATCTCCGCGATTGGCCGATCGAACGCGTCGAGTTGATGGTTCGGCTCGATCACAACGCGATCTTTCTTATGTTTGCGACGACGGCGACGCCGATCGCGATGCTGGGCCTTGAAGGGCCTGTGAGCAACTGGCTGCTTGTGGTGGCATGGACCGGAGCGATCCTTGGGATCTTGGCCGAGTGGACGCCGATCCACCCGCCGGCCGGTGTGATGAACGCGGCCTACCTCACCTTCGGCTGGTCGATGGTCGTCTTCGTGCCGTGGATGATTTCGGCACTCTCTGTAGGCGAAGTGGTGTTGTTGATCGGCGGCGGCGCGGCCTACACAATTGGTTCGCTCGTGGTTGGGTCGCGGTGGCCTGATCCGTGGACCGATTCGTTCGGCTATCACGAGATCTGGCACGTGTTCGTTGTACTCGCCGTGGTGCTCCACGCTGCCATGGGCATCTCACTCGCCTGGTAACGGCCTACATGTGACCCGTCCTACATGTGAAAGGTGTCGGGCCAAGCGTCTGAGCGAATCATCGCGTCGGCGCCGCCGTCGACGAAGATCACCGATCCGCACGCGAAACGGGCTGCGGGCGACAGCATGAAAATGATCCAGTCGGCCATGAGTTCCGGTGTCGCCGGTTCACCGGTCGGAATCGGGAAACCCTCGAGCAGCGGGCCGAAGTCCTTGTCGTCCTTGCCGCCCTGGAACAGGGGCGTCTGCACGGGGCCCGGCGCGATCACGTTGAGCGTGATGCCGTTGCCAACCCAATCCTCGGTGACAGCGGCGCGGCGACACCAGCGCGAGATCGCGAGCTTCGCGCCGCCGTAGCCGACCGCTCCATCGAAGGGTTGATCGACCGTCTCCACAATGGCAACCGCACCCTCTTCGTCGCCGGAGAGGAATGCCTCGATCAACTCGGCGGGAAGGTTGGGTGTTGTGGTGGATGAGTTCGAACCGACTTGCACCACCTGGGCGGTGCCGGAGGCGGCGAGCGCGGGACGGAGACCGGCCAGGAGGGCGTGGGAGCCGAAGTAGTTCACCCGAGCAATGAGGTTTCCGCGTAAGGGCGGGCCGATGCCTGCGGCCGTGACAAGCCCGTCGAGAGTGCCCTCGCACCGTTCAAGGACTTGCGAAACGGCGTTGTCTCGACCTTCTGTACTGGAGAGGTCGGCGATCACCTCGGCGCCCCGGAGGTCGATGCCGATGACCGTGTTTCCTGCGTTCTCCAGCTTGCGGCGTGTTGCTGCGCCGATGCCCGATGCTGATCCACTAATGGCGTAGATGCCCACGTTGTTCCGTTTCCCGAGTTGTCTGGTGCACGATGATCGTCTGCCTGCGCCAGACTGGGCAAATGGACGCACACGCACGCGCGGAAATGCTCGCGATTGAGGGTCGACGAATCCTCGAAGTGAGCATCGATCTTGATGCGGCGGTCCCATCGTGTCCGGGGTGGTTCGCCCGCGATCTGCTCGGTCACGTCGCTGGGGCATGGCAGGCGTTCGCCGCAATCATCGACGCCGGGTCGACTGAGCCGCCCGACTTTTCAGTCTTCACTGGTGCCCCCGAAGACGACGATGCGGCCCTTCGAACGTTTGTCGAGGCACAGCTCGAAGCAATCGTCGCTGCCGTCGCGGGCGCCGATTCGGACCAGGCTGTGTGGTCATGGAACGGCACGACGACGATGGGGTTTTACCAGCGGCGGGCATTTCACGAGAGCGTCATCCATCGGGTTGATGCCGAGCTCGCCGCCGGCGACCCCTCACCAATCGATGGCGCCGTTGGCATTGATGGCATCGACGAACTGTTCACCGAACTCGTGGCGACGCCGGCAACTCCGCCATCGGGCTCCTTCCATCTTCATCAGACCGATGGCGACGGGGAACTGATGCTCGAGATCGCCGACGGGTCTGTGGTTGTTCGCCATGAGCACACAAAGGGCGATGCTGCGCTGCGGGCGAGTGGAGAAGACTTGTTGCTGACAATGTGGGGCCGTCGCTCCGTCGAAGGCCTTGAACTGTTTGGTGATCGTGTCGTGGCCAACGAGTGGATCGCTCTCGCCCCGTGACCGAGACCGAGACCGAGATCGAGCCATCGGGCCCCGCTCGACGCGGGAACAACCTCGACTCGATGATGCCGGTCCTGTTGTTCTTGGTCTTCTACAACGTCGTCAACATCAAGGCGGCGGTCATCGCCTCCACTGTGTGGTCGATCAAAGCCGCGGTCGGACGGAAACGTCGCGGCCTCGATATCGGTGTCTGGCTGCCTGGTATCACCATCTATCTGGTCGCTCGTTCCATCGTGACGATCATGGTGGACGAGGAGATTGTCGATTTCGGCGTCAGCTCCGAAGCCGTCTACTTCGGGATCGGGTTCATCACTAAGATCCTGATTGGTATTGCGCTCGCGGGCACCGTGTTTGCCGGCAAGCCCTTCTTGGGATGGATGATTCCGCGAGCGGTCCCCCTCGCCGACGATCTGGTCGCCGACCCTCGTTATCGCAAGACCATGGGCACCGCCACGATGTTCATTGTTGTGTTCGAGATTCTGACCGCGATCTGGGATATCTGGCTCTTCAACAACAGCGGCGTCAACCTTTTCGTGGTGTTTCGCTTCGGGGTGAACTTCACGCTCGGGTTCGTGGCGATTACGGGTGGGCTGATGTACATCGATCGGAAGCTCGAGCCCATCGAGTCCTACCCTGGCTTGTCCGAACTCATGGAGAATTCCGGTCGGCTGAATAGGTCGTGAGCGCGGCCCACGGCCCGCTCGTGGGTATCGGCGGCGCCGACCCCGCCTGGGGCGTCGAGACGCTGATCGACGACTGCATCGTGTCCGATGGCCGGATCGTGTCGGTCGGCCCGTCGGCGGCCCTGGTTCGCGATGAGGGGTTGCCGGTCATCGTCTGCCTGTCGTCGGTGGCGGAGGTCGCTGACCATCCAATTCGTCTCTTGTTCGATGCCGGATTCCGGGTGGTGTTCGCCCCCGGGCCTCGTGGGCTCCGCCATGAGTTGCTCCTCGCCGCTGAGCATCATGGCTTCACCGACTTTGAGTTAGCCGCGTGTGTGGAGCGGGCGGCCGGTGCAGCCGCGCTTGGCGATGACGAGCGCGAAGCGTTGGTTGCCCGTGTTGCCGATGGCTGGAACGCACGGCCGGCCCGGCTTGTGCATCTCGCCGAGCACGAGGTGTGGGAGACGCAGCGCAGCAGCGGGTCGTACTTCCCGCGGGAATGGAAACGAGACGGGTTCATCCACCTCTCGTCGCTGCACCAACTGCTGACCCCAGCCAACAAGTTTTATCGGGGCCGTGACGACCTTGTTGCGCTCGTGGTCGACGCGCATCTGCTCGGCGCCGGCGTGGTCTGGGAAGCCGGTACCGGAACCGTTGAACGGTTCCCGCACCTCTACTCGGCGCTCACCCCCGATGCCGTCCTCGCTGAGGTCAAGATCGCGCCGGAGCCCGATGGTGGTTTCCTGCTGCCGCCCGCATTGATGCGGGCGGTGCGTTCACCCCTGGGCCGCTAGCGCGTCGAGGGGATCGTCGCCGAACGCTCGGAGGAGGGTGCCGTAGTCGGCGCCCCGTCGGAGGTTCTGTCCGCCATCGACGGCATAGGCCTGGCCGGTGATCCACGACGACTCCGGGCCGACGAGGAATCGCACCATCTCCGCAATCTCCTCCGGCACGCCGACGCGGCCGAGCGGGATCTGCGGAAGGTAGTCGTCGAGGAGTGGGCCGCCATCGGTGATGGGGGTCATGAGTTCGGTCGCCACGATGCCGGGTTGGATGGAGTTGACCCGGATTCCGAACCGGCCCATCTCGTCGGCCATGACACGGCAGAGATGGTCGAGGCCGGCCTTCGCGGCGCCGTATCCGCCCAGGCAGCGCATTGGATCCTGTCCGGCGTGTGACGAGCAGCCAACGAGCGAGCCGCCGCCGTCCTGCTTTGCCATTTGGACGGCCCCGTGCTTGAGGCAAAGGAAGGTGCCGATGTAGTTGAGTTCCATCGTGCTGCGAATCTCTTCGACGTTGGCCGTTGCGAGCGGACCCATACCGGTCGAGCCGCCAGCGCAGGCGAAGAGAGCGTCCAGACGACCGGTGATTGACGCGGCAGAGGCGACTGCGGCGATGACGTCGTCTTCGCTCGTGACATCGGCCGCAATGTGCTGCACGGTGACGCCTTCGGCGGCACCGGTTCGGATCCTCTCGACGGCGGCGATCAGTTTCTCTTCGGTGCGTCCGCAGATGGTGACGTGGGCGCCATCTGCGGCCAGCTTCGCCGCGGCGGCTTCACCGATGCCGCTGCCGCCGCCGGTAACGAGTGTGGCCATTCCCTGAATCGATCCCATAGGCGCCGACCTTAGACAAACCTGCCTCTGAAGCGCGACTTTTGGTGCGGCGCGTACTTTCGCTGGTCAGCGTCGGATGACGCGGGCCGGTCGGACCACGGCGCGCTCTTCGGTGCGTGAGGCGTCGAGATCGACATCGGCTTCGAGGACCCATTCATGATGGCCATCCGGGTCGCTCAGTGTCTGGGTGGCCGTCTGCGCGTCTCGGTCGAACGTGAACCACGTGCCGCTGCGGGCGTCGGCGTCGATGCCGATCCATTCGTGCTCTTCCCAGTATTCGGCGATGTCATCGGCCAGCAGAGGTGTGCGTCGTGACGCCAGCTGTGTGACGAGACGGAACGTTTCGTTGCGCACGAGCACGGCGAACGCCCGCTGGTTGGCGGTGATGTCGTCGAGCTCGAACACCGGCTCGGCCGCGTCATCGATTTCGGCGGGGTTCCGCATACGTTCCCACTCGTCGATGAGGCTGGAGTCGACACGCCGAATCATTGCGCCGAGCCATTCGATGACATCTTCGAGGTCCTCGGTGAGCATCTCGACCGGAACGGTCTGGCGGAGCGTCTTGTAGACGTCGGTGAGGTAGCGAAGAACCAGACCCTCGGAACGTTTCAACCCGTATCGAGCGACGAATTGATTGAAGGTCTCGGCGAACTCGAGCATTTCACGGGCCACAGACTTTGGGCTGACCCGTTCTCGGCCAACCCAGGGATGGTGGCGAGCGAAGATCTCAAACGCGGGCTCGATGAACTCGGCTTCGGGCCGAGACCAGGTGATTTCTTCGAGGCGGTTCATCCGCTCCTCGTACTCAACGCCCTGCGACTTCAGCTCGCTGATCAAGGTGTCCTTCGCCTTGTCTTTCTGCGCGATGAGCACCGCCATCGGGTCATCGAGAATCGACTCCACCAGGCTCATTACTTGGAGATGATGATCGGGGGCTTCTCGATCGAGCGCTTCGATTGCCTCTACGACGAAGAGCGACAGTGGCTGATTGAGCCGGAAGTCGTCTTGTAGGTCGAGGTTCACGCGGACTGGATCGGTCTGGATGATTTCGGCTTCGACCAGCGACCGGAATACGGCAATGGAGCGGCGGATGTGGGCTCGCTGTGCCTTACGCGTCTCGTGGTTGTCAGTGAGGAGCCGCTTCATAGCCGCACAACCGTCGCCCGGACGATCGAGGACGTTGAGCATCATGGCGTGGGAGACGGCGAAGCTCGAGGTGAGGGTCTCCGGTGTGCCCTCACTGAGGCGAGTCAACGTGTCGCGGTCCCAATGCGAGTAGCCGCGCTCCGGCGGTTTCTTCTTGACGAGCTTCTTCTTCTTTTTAGCGTCGTTCACCGCTTTGGCTTCCGCCTTCTTGTTTTCCACGACGTGTTCGGGGGCCTGCACCAGCACGGAGCCCGCGACGTCGAACCCTCGTCGGCCGGCGCGACCAGCAATCTGCTGGAAGTCGCGCACAGTTAACACCCGCACGCGCCGCCCGTCGTACTTGCAGAGCTGCGTGAAGAGCACCGTCCGGATGGGGACGTTGACGCCAACCCCGAGCGTGTCAGTGCCGCAGATGAGCTTGAGTAAACCCTGCTGGGCGAGTTTCTCGATGAGGAGTCGGTACTTCGGCAAGAGCCCGGCGTGATGCACGCCGATTCCGGATTCGACGAATCGTTTCAGGTCTTTACCGATTGGCGTATCGAAGCGGAAACCGCCGATGGCCGCTTTGACGTTTGCTTTCTCTTCCTTGGACAACACATCGAGGCTGGTGAGGCTCTGCGCCCGCGCCGTCGCCTCCTTCTGAGTGAAATGCACGACGTAGACCGGGGAGCGGCCGTCGCTGAGCAGCTCGCCGATCGTGTCGAGGAGTGATGTCTCGCGATATTCAAAGTCGAGCGGGACGGGCCGCTCGGCCTGGTCGACCAGCGTGACGTCGCGGTTGGTTCGTTCCTGAATATCGGCGCGCAGCGATGCCGTGTCGCCGAGGGTGGCCGACATCAGCAAGAACTGCGTGGAGGGCAGTTCTAAGAGCGGCACTTGCCACGCCCAGCCCCGGTCGCGGTCGGCGTAGTAGTGAAATTCGTCCATGACGACAAGATCGACATCGCATTCGGCGCCGTCGCGTAACGCACGGTTGGCCATGATCTCAGCGGTACACACGATCACGGGAGCATCGGGGTTCACGCTGGCATCGCCGGTCACCATGCCGACGTTGTCGGCGCCCAGCTGGGCAGCCATTTCAAAGAATTTTTCGCTCACCAGCGCCTTGATCGGCGCGGTGTACACCGCACGCTTTCCCTGGGCGAGAGCGGCGAATGCCCCGGCCAGCGCCACCATCGACTTACCCGACCCGGTGGGCGTCGCCAGCACTACATGCTCACCCGAGAGCAGCGACAGGATCGCCTCTTCCTGGTGGGGGTACAGCTCAAGGTCGTGGTCGGCCGCCCACTCGAGAAACGCAAACAGGAGCGACTCGCCGTCGATGTCTTCGGGAAGGAAGTCGAAGAGGGCAGCTGCGGTCATCTGTGAGTCACCGTAGCCCGAGCCTCCACCGCGTCGGCCAGGTCGGCGATTCGTGCGGCGGGATTGGCGTCAGCTGAGCCCGGAGAAGTCGATCTGGCCCGTGGTCATGGCCGAGCTGAAACCGTTGTCGGCCACCATGTTGTGGCCGTTCATGGCCACCGAGGCATCAGTGCCAAGCATGACGAGTGCGCGGGCGATGTCGTCAGCGGTGAGCATGGTGCCGCCGCTCTGATCGACTGTCCATTGGATGACCTGCTCGGTCATCGTCTTGATGAAGTCGTCCATGAGGGGAGTGTCGATGGGGCCAGGGCAGACCGAGTTGGTCCGCACGCCGAACTCGTTGAAGGAACGAACCGAGCCGTGCATCGTCCAGACCTGGGCGATCTGTTTTGAGAAGGCGTAGACGTCTGCGTTGACGAGTTCGTTGTTGTCTTGGATCCACTGGAGCGACCGGTCCCAGTCGCCGATCGCGATGAACTCTTGGATCTTGGCGAGGTTGTCGGGCCACTGTTGGCCCGCGATGGACGCGGTGTTCACGATTGCGCCGCCGCATGGCATTCCGGGAAGTAGTCCCTCAGTGAGTCGACGTACGCCGAGGCAATTGACTCGGATAACGAAGTCCGCAGCATGAACACCAGCGACACCGGCGTTGTTGAACAACACGTCAACGCCGGAGCCGATGGCGCCGAGCGCTTCATCGATCGACGCAGGGTCCGACATGTCTGTCGGTAAGAAGCGAGTCGCGGGGCCGGTCGGTTCCTTGATATCGAGCACGGTGAGGTCAGTGCAGCCGGCATCGACGAGCAGTTCGACCGCGGCGGCTCCTACGCCGGTGGTGCCGCCGGTGAGGACGACCTTCTTTCCCTCGTAGCTGAAGAGACCACTCATGACTGCTCCTTTGCGGTGAAGGCCATGTGGGCCTCCTTGAGCCCGAACACGAATGCGTTGGGCATCTCGACGTGGGGTTCATCGGGGAGGCGCTCGAGCGTCTCGACGCGGGCCACCAGTCGTTCGAAGAAGGTCTGGATCTCTAGCCGAGCGAGCGATGCTCCCATACAAAAGTGGGTGCCGAACCCGAACGCGATGTGGTGGTTCGGATCGCGGGTGACGTCGAATGTCTCGGGGTTGTCGAAGTACTTCGGGTCTCGATTTGCCGCGCCGTACGCAAGTAGAACCTGCTGACCGGTCTTGATGGTCTGGCCGTGCATCTCGTAGTCCTGCGTGGCGACCCGAGCGAAGTTATGGATTGGAGTTACCCAGCGGATAAATTCCTCGGTAGCGATCTCCATGTCGGCGCCGGCTTGGAGCTTGGCCCACTGGTCGGGGTGATCGGCGAGGGCGAGCAACGTGCGGGCGATCACCGTTCGGGTGGTCTCGGCGCCTCCGTCGAGCAACAACAAACAGTCAGAGATGATCTGATCGAGGCCAAACGGTTCGCCGCCGACTTCGCCGTCGCGATCTTTCTCGATGTCGATCCAGTGGCTCATGACATCGTCGGCCGGGCACCCCTTCTTCTCCTCGTAGAGCTCTGCGGCCGCTACGGCGAAGTCCATCGCCGCAATAGCCCCGGCCTCATCGAAGTACCGCGGGCCGCCGCCCAGCGTGATCGTCGTTTCTGACCAGTACTGGAGCTTGGGCCACATCTCGTCGGGGAAGCCGAGCAGAAGACCGATCATCATTGCGGGCAGCGGAGCTGCGAGCTCGCCCACGATCTCGGCGCGCCCGTTCGCGAGGACGTTGTCGAGCAGCTCATTTACGGTGTCAAGAACGTGCTCGTCCCATCGACGGACTGCCCGTGGCGTGAATCGACGCGACACAAGATTGCGGCGGGCGACGTGGGTGGGATCGTCCTTCGCAATGATCGACTCATCGGCGGGAATGTTCGGGCGGTAGCCACCCTTCTCCTTGTCGGAGTTGATGAACAGTCGCTTGTTCTTTTCGATCTCGACGATGTCGTCGTATCGAGTGGCGACCCAGAGCTCATTGACCTCGTCCCAATGCAGCGGCGAGTTTTCGCGAAGCCACGCGTAACGGGGGTACGGATCGTTGACGTAAAAGTCGCCATCGAGGATGTCGAGCGGACGCGGATCGATCATGGCGGGAGCCTAGAGAATCTTGTTCTCGAGGGTGTAGTCCGAGCCGGTCGGAAGCGACCGGCCAAAGATGGTGACGGCGCCACCAAAGAGCAGAAGAGCAGTCGCCGCAGCCACGAGTGTGGTTCGTTCGCCGAGGTCGAGCCCGCGGCTATCGGCCGCACCGCCAAGTATCAGCGTGCCGACCCAGACGAGTCCGCCCCAAGCAATTCCAAAGAGCGACATGACGCGGCCTCGCATCTCGTCGAGCACCACCTGCTGCACCAATGTCTGCAACGTGGTCATCGTCACGAAGTAGAAGAACCCCAGGATGACCTGCCACGCGATGGCCACCAGAAGAGTCTCGGAAAGTGCGAACCCGGTGAGGCAGACGGCATACATCACCATGGCGCTACCGCCACGGCGCATGCTCGGTTCTGACTTGAGATAACCCACCGTGAGCGCGCCGACAATTGCTCCCAGTCCGGTGGCCGCGACGATGATCCCAAAGCGACCGCTGTCTTCACCCAGCACCTCGCTGGTGAAGCTGGGAATGAGCGCGGTGTGGGCAACACCGAACATCGAGGTGAAGGCAACGCAAGAAATCGCGAGGAGTGCGGGCCGGCGCTCCCGGGCATGGTGGTAGCCGACGGCGATGCCGCGAAAGACGCCGAGGTTGCTGCTGGGGATGTCTCGGGCCGGTACGTGTACCCGGCTCATCATGACGGCCGCGATCGCAGTGAAGATGGCGAAGACCGCGAAGCCGATCTCGAAGCGTTCGGCGGCGATGATTCCCGCGGCGAGAATTGGTCCTGCGACCCGGGTCATGTTCTGAATCGCCGCATGCATCGAGATCGCGCTCGTGACGTGCTCTGGGTCGACGCTGTTGACGACGAGTGCACCTGCAGATGGTCCAATGAAACTGAAGGTGGTACCAAGTGTGAAGGCGAGGGCATAGACGGCCCAGAGAGGTGGCGCATCGCTCGACGCGGTGAGGACGGCAAGCCCTGCGGCGGTGACCGCAGCGCCGGAATAGCAGGCGACGACCACCCGGCGACGATCGACGCGATCAGCCAACACCCCGGCAAAGGGGCCAACAACGAGCTGCGGAATGAAGAGGGCGACGAACAACCAGGTGATCGCGAGACTGTCGCCGTCTTCGTTACGCGATTCGACGAGGCCTTGCAGCGTGACATGGCTCATCCAGAAGCCGATCTGCTGGATGAGGAAGCCGCTGAAGATCAGCCGATACGCACCATGCTGGAACGCGACAAAACCCCGACCCTTTTCCGATCGGATGAAACGCGCCGCGAGGCCGGTGGGTCCAGCGCGGACCCGTTCGGCCGGTCCGGTCAGTACTGTCCCTTACTTCCCAACACGACAGGGATCGTACGGGCGATGATTACCAGATCGGTAACCAGGCTCCAATTGTCGACGTAGTAGCGGTCGAGCTGCGCGTACTTCGAGTCGTGGTCGCCGTCGCTACGGCCCTTGACCTGCCACATGCCGGTAATGCCGGGCTGGACCCGCAGTCGATTGTGGAGTTCCTTGTTCCAACCCTCGACTTAGCGCGGGAGCGCGGGTCGGGGACCGACCAAGCTCATCTCGCCCTTCAAGACGTTGAGCAACGGGGGTAGCTCGTCGATTGACAGCTTGCGAAGCCACTTCCCGATCGGGGTGATCCGTGGGTCATTCTCGATCTTGAAGAGGGGGCCAATGGTCTCCGAGAGGTGCTCGAGGCCGGGAAGCTGGTCCTCGGAGTCGACATCGATCGTGCTGCGGTCCATGGGGTGCGATGCTAGAAGCAATGTTCGACGCACATCTCCATGTTGTGGACTCGGCGACCTCGGGGCGAGATCAGACAGATCATCCTGACGGCGCATGGTGGGAGGGGGTCGATGCCGGGCCCCCGGCCATCGCCGCTCGTCTCGACGCCGCTGGGGTGTCGGGTGGCGTGCTTGTGCAAGCGGTTGGTGCCCATGGATTCGACAACCGCTTTGTGCTGGCGAGCGCGGCCGCCCTCGGCGAGCAGTGGCGGTGCGTCGTTGCGGTAGGGGATCACAGTGATGACCCGGTGGGCACCCTGGTCAGGGCGGTGGAGTCGGGGGCGACAGGTGCTCGGCTGTTCAGCATCCCTGCGCCGTTGGAGAGCTGGCTCGATGACGACCGCGGGCACCTCATCGTCGAGACCTGCCGAGCGATCAAAATGACGCCCACGATCTGCTGCATGCCCGAGGAGGTGTCGATCGCCGCCCGGCTCGTAGCGGCGTACCCCGATGTTGAGTTCGCGATTGATCATGCGGGGTTCGCATCAATCGGCGGCGATGAGGGTGACCTCGGCGAGCTTGTTGCTCAGCCAAACCTGACCGTCAAGCTTTCCACCGGTGTCTTCGATCACAGCCCACTCGAACCGGCCGCAGTCACCCGTCGCCTGCTCGACATGGTTGGCCATGAGCGGTTGGCCTGGGGCTCTGACCATCCCCAGATTCGTGATCGCTCTTACGCTGAACTCGCGACCCTCGCGCGGTCCGCCCTCGACGGACTGCCGAGCCACGTCCAAGCCGCCGTCTTGGTCGAGACCACCCGTCGCCTGTGGTTCCCGTCGTCATAAAACGCAAACGGACGGCTGCCTGAAGACGAACGTCCGTATCGCAAACGTTTCAGAAGCTGGTTAGAGCATCTCCACGATCATCGCCATGCCCTGACCGCCGCCGACGCACATGGACTCCATGCCCACGGTGCCGCCCGAATCCTGGAGGCCGTTGAGCAGGGTGGTCATGATGCGGCTGCCGGTCATACCGAAGGGGTGACCAAGCGCAATGGCGCCGCCGTTGGGGTTGAGTTTGTCCATGTCGATGCCAAGCACATCCGCCGAGCCGATGACCTGCACGGCGAAGGCTTCGTTGATCTCGACCTGGTCGATATCGCCGATGCTCATGCCGGCACGACCCATTGCCTGCTTGCAAGCGTCGATCGGACCAAGGCCCATGATCTCGGGGTTGAGCGCCGAGACGCCAGACGACACGATGCGGGCGATCGGATCGAGGCCCATGGCCTTGGCCTTGGTGGCGCTCATCACAACAACGGCGGATGCGCCGTCGTTCAGCGGACAGGCGTTGCCAGCGGTGACGGTGCCACCGGGGCGGAACACCGGCTGCAGCTGCGAAACCTTCTCGATGGTGGTGCCGGCCCGGATGCCATCATCGGTGGAGACGACCGTGCCGTCGGCGAGGGTGTACGGCGTGATCTCGCGCTCGAAGAAGCCACGGTTTTGAGCGGCCTCGGCGCGGTTCTGGGAGCTGACGCCCCACTCGTCTTGACGCTCACGGCTGATGCCGGTCTGCTCAACCACGTTTTCCGCGGTCTGGCCCATCGCGATGTAGATGTCGGGCACACCCTCGACCGGGGCCCAGTCGCCGTGGCCACCCTCGGCGCGGGTCTTGGAGCGGCCTTCGGCATCAGTGAAGAGTTCGTTGTGGGGACCGGAATCGGCTGCGCCGTACATGTAGCGGCTGACGGTTTCGACGCCACCGGAAACAAAGCAGTCGCCTTCGCCGGCCATGATTGCGTGGGCCGCCATGCGAATGGTCTGCAGTGAGGACGAGCAGTAACGGTTGACGGTGACGCCGGGGATCTCGAGGCCGAGCATCGAGGAGATCACGCGGGCGATGTTGTAGCCGCCTTCACCGCCGGGCTGACCAATACCCCACATGACGTCTTCGACATCGCTGGCTTCGATGCCAGCCTTACCCATGACATCGGCGAGGATGAATGACGAAAGATCGTCGGGGCGAGCGTCGACGAGCGAGCCCTTGTTCGCTCGCCCAATTGGCGTGCGGGATGTAGCGACAATGACAGCTTCTGGCATGTGGACTCCTCGTCAGATTCGTTAGACGGGAGGGTATTCGGATTCTACGCGCGCGCGTCGGGCCCGATCGCCCGACGGAATCGACGAGGGGTGGGGGAGCGGGGTTAAAGTCCCGTTCCATGAGCACGATCGACGTCGACAAGAAGTGGCAACTGCTGATCAACGGTGAATGGGTCGACCCCGCCGGGGGCACCTACGACATCATTGACCCGGCAACTACCAAGGTGGTTGGCCACGCCCCCGAAGCGAGCGTCGATCAGGCGAACGATGCAGCCGCCGCCGCGAAGGACGCCTTCCTCGGTTGGAAGAACACGAGCCGGGAAGAACGCTGCGAGCACATCGGGCGTCTCGGCGAGGAGATCGCGAAGCGGTCGCCGGGTTGGATCGACACCGTGCAGGCCGAAACGGGCGCTACGATCGGGACCACCGAGAACCTCCAGGTCGGCGGTCCCGCCGTCGATCGGTTCCGTTACTACGCCAAGCCGATCGACCTCGACGAGAACCTTCGCCCGATCCCGACGGCGAAGGGCCCGCTCGGTCCGGCCGGCATGATGAGCGCCCACGTCAAGCGCCAGCCGGTCGGTGTGGTTGCGGCGATTACGCCCTACAACTTCCCGGTCACCAACGTGGCGGGCAAGCTCGCCCCTGCGCTCGCGGCGGGCTGCACCACGGTGATCAAGCCGGCCCCGCAGGACCCGCTCGGCATCTTCCTTCTGGGCGAGGCCATCGACGCCGCCGGGCTGCCGCCGGGCGTGGTCAACATCATCAACGGCTCGGGCCCCGAAGCCCCGGCTGCGCTCGTCGACTCAAACAATGTCGACATGATCTCGTTCACGGGCTCCTCGCCGGTGGGTGCGAAGATCATGGAGAACGGCGGCAAGACCATGAAGCGGCTCCTTATGGAGCTTGGTGGCAAGGGTGCCGCGATCGTCACCGAAGACGCGGATGTGGGCGCGACCGCGCAGGCTATTGCCACCGTCTGGGGCTTCCATTCGGGTCAGATCTGCACCGCTCCTACCCGAGTGATCTGCCATCGCAGCATCTATGACCAGATGGTTGAAACGCTCAAGACCTTCTCGGGATTCATGAAGGTTGGCGATCCCACCGAACGCGACACCATCATCGGGCCGGTCATCACCGAGCTCCATCGTGACCGCGTTGAAGCGTTCATCAAGTCCGGCATCGACGAAGGCGCCACTCTCGTATGTGGTGGCGAACGGCCCGATCTGCCCGGTTACTTTATTGCTCCCACCCTGCTGGCCGACTGCAACACCGGCATGCATGTGGTGCGCGAAGAAGCCTTTGCTCCGGTCATCGTGATCATGCCCTACGACGAAGACGAGGAAGCGATCGCGATGGCGAACGACTCCGACTACGGCCTCTACAGCTACGTCTTCTCGGGCGACACCATGCGAGCATTCGGAATCGGTCAGCAGATCGAGACTGGCAACGTCGGCCTCAACGTGATCCAGCCCCACATGGAAGCGCCGTTTGGCGGGTTCAAGATGTCGGGTGTTGGCCGTGACCGCGGCAAGTATGGCATCGAGGCCTACAGCGAGCTGCAGTCGATCAACTGGATCGGATAGCGCCTACGGGCAGACGAGAGCATCGACGCCCAGCTCTTCATCGAACTCGGTAGTCGGCGACGAACACGGCGGAGCGAACTCGACTTCCGTCGCGTTCGGACTGATCTCGATCGCCCACTCGACGGTGCCGTTGCCAATGAATTCGCTCACACCCGCGGCGTGCCAACCGGCGTTCCACCACGGTGTCCCGTCGACAGAGGCCGAGCGCAGATCGCCGTCGGGTCCGAGCGCGATCTCGCCGGCGGCCATCTCCTCGGAGACGCCATCCCAACCAGCGTCGAAAAGGTTTTGGGTCGTCGAGTCGGGGGAGACAGCGGGAACGATCGTGTCGGCCTCGAGGACCAGTGGGTAGATGGTTTGACCGTCGCGTTCGAACGAGGCGAGAACCTCGACGATCGAACTGAAGAAGGGATCGAGATAGGTCGCGGCGTCGGACGCGGGCTCAATCGATGGCCCGGGTTCTGTATCGACGGGGTAACCCAGCCAACCGTTGTCGCCGATTGCATCCAGCCACCAGTTTCCGTCGCCCGGGAATCGGTAGGTGAACTCCTCTTCGAGTCCGACGGCGAGATGCAACTCGCTGGAACCGCTTCGGTTCCAGGTGCCGGTGGTGGTCGACCGAACCGCGCCCTCCAGTGTGGTGTCGGAGTCGGTGTGGGCGGTGTAGGACAACGAGTCAAACTCCAGGAGTTCGTCGTAAGCGATACGCAGCACATCGGATGGGTCGGGTCCCGGCTCCTCCGTCGTTGTGGTCACCATGATCGTGGTGCTGGAGGTGGTCGAAGTTGTCGACGTGCTGCTGCTGGTGGTTGTTGCTCCGTCTCGTTCGGACGCGAGCTGCGGTTCTGAGCTGCACGACGCGGCCAGCAGCGAGAGTGCAAGTGCTACGGCGGAGATCGGTGAGCGGTGCATTTTCGCCAAAGTACCGCTCTTAGCCCCAGTCAGGAATTGCGTCGATGAATTCGAGCGCAGCATCGATGAACGAGAACTGCTTCGGAAGCCCGAAATGATCGACGCCGGGCAGGATCTTGATCTGGGCGTTGGGCAGGAGGTCGGCGAGCGGTTCGGGTGGGCCAGCAAAGTCGTCGCTCCCGATAATGAGGAGGCACGGCACCTCAACCTTGGCGAGGTCCTCTGCGGTGAGGAGGGGTCGAGGCCGGCTGATACAGGCGCGGAGTGCCTCGCCGTCGCTCCCGGCGGTCTCGATGAGCGACTCGAACCGCGACACGTTGTGTTCGGCCATGCCATCGTCGTCGGCGACGACGAGATTGCGGCCCACCGCGGCGAGCACTAGTCGGTTCACGCGCTCGGGATAAGCGATCGCGATCTGGAGAGCGGTGCGGGCGCCGAGTGAGTAACCAACAACATCGGCGGGCGTCTCGGGGAACTGCGCCATGACCGGTGAGACCAGGTCGTCGTAGGCGGCCGGATCCGTTGGTTTGTCGGCCTCGCCATGACCGAGCAGGTCAATACCGAACGCTCGACGGCGAGCATCTTGAAGAAGGTCGAACCACCCCGGCTCGCGCCATGTGCGCTCAGTCGAGGTGGCAAAACCGTGGAGTAAAACGACGGGTGGCCCCATAACGGGGCCACCCTACGGATTCAATTGGCGGGTATCGAATCCGGGACTACTCGTCGTCGTCCTCGAATTCATCGAAGTCGCCGAAATCCGTCTTGAATTCTTCGGGCAGCAGCTGCTCGCAGGCTTCGTGAGCGGCGTCGATCTCTTCCCACTGCGCATCCATGGCGGTTTCGTCGAGAATCGTCACGCCACCGTCGCTGGTGACTGACAAGTTGCCAGCGCTGCCACTGATCGTGACGGATCCATTTTCGTCGCCGAACTCGGCGACCTGGAATCCGTCACCGGTCTCAATGTGGACCGACGACAGACCGAACGGTTCGTCGTGGCCAACCCCGGCATCATTCAAGCACTGGTCAAACTCGTCCCAGACGGCCATCTCCGCCTGCACGTCGGCGGGAAGGAGGTCTCGACACGCTTCGTCAGCGGCTTCCCAGGCGGCGTCGTGGGCTTCCCAGTCAGCTTCGAGATTGCTAATCTCGTTGTCGAGATCGCCGATCTGGGTGTCGACACACTCTTCATACGGGCGCCACGCCTCGATCTCCGCCTTCACGTCATCGGGCAGGAACTCACTGCACACTGCGTCAGCGTCGATGAACTTCTGCTCGTCCTCAGGATTGAAGGGCTCGCCGTCTTCGAAGATTCCCTCTTCGAAGTCGCCTTCGAACTCAAACTCGGGCTCGAGCCACAGATCGCCGAGTTGTTCCGCCATACATTCTTCGAAGGCGACGAAGTCGGGATCGAAGAAGTCGCTGGTGTCCTCATCGGTGTCGTCGGCCGCGGCCGACTCGGTGGTGGTAGAGGGCTCGGGGTCGTCCTGAGCGTTGGCGATGGCGCCAACGCCGACGATGGTGCCGGCGAGGGCGGCCATACCGACCATGGCGCCAATAAATGCAGTGCGCTTCGAGGAGGTCTCGGGCGCAGCCGCCGGAGTGGGGGTTGCCGTCACTTCGACGGGCACGGGGATCTCGGACATTTCCATGTCTTGCTCTCTCTCGGGGAGGTTGGGGGATTGGGAATTCGATCAGGGCGATCGGTTGCTGCGCATGTTGCCGCAGAGACCCTGAGACCAACCTGAGAGTGCTGAGAGGCCTCTCAGCTTTCACCTCGTCAGGACTGGCACACTTGAGAGGTGCGCATTCTTGTGGTTGACGACGAAGAGCGGCTGGCGAAGTCCCTCGCTCGTGGCCTTGAGGCCGACGGATTTGATGTCGACGTCGTGCACGACGGCACCGACGGCCTATGGCGAGCGAGGGAAGGCACCTACAGCGCGATCATTCTCGACATCATGCTGCCGGGCATGAATGGCTACGAGGTCTGCCGCACCTTGCGTGATGAGGACATCTGGACCCCCATCCTGATGTTGACGGCGAAGGACGGCGAGTACGATGAGGCCGAAGGTTTTGAGTTCGGGGCTGACGACTATCTCCGTAAGCCGTTCTCCCACATGGTGCTTACCGCGCGGCTGCGTTCGCTGATTCGACGCGGCTCCTCTACTCCCGCGCTGATGATTGAGGCCGGTGGTCTCGTCCTGGATCCGGCCACCCGACACTGCACTCGCGGTGAGGATCGGGTCGACCTGACGCCGCGCGAATTTGCGGTGCTCGAAGTGTTGATGCGGAAGGCCCCGGATGCGGTGGCCAAGCAGGAACTCATTGACGAAGTGTGGGGGATCGACTTCGAGGGCGACCCCAACATCGTTGAGGTGTACGTCGGTTATCTGCGTCGCAAGGTCGACAGGCCGTTCGACACCGGGTCGATTTCGACGGTCCGCGGCTATGGATACCAGGTCGTCGACGCATGAGCTGGCGGTCGATGCGAGTCCGACTCACGGCCCTAGTCGTGCTCGTTGCCGGACTGAGCGTTGCTCTCGCCGCCACGATCGGCGTAGCCCGCATCGAAGAAAGCCTGGTGGACGACGTCCTCGACGACGCTGCGACACAGTCGTTGTTTCTCGACGGACTTCTCTTTGTTGAGGGCAGCGAGAAGTTCAGCTCCTTCGATGATGAATCGGTCTTCTTTGTCGAGCAGCTCGATGAGCTCGTCATCGAGCTTGAGCGGAGCAACGCCCTCGAAGCGCTCCTTGATGAAATGGGTCGTTCGCGAACCGACGGCTTGCCGGTACTACACAGCTTCGGGTTCGTGGCGATCGCGGGACTCGATGGCGCACCCACCGAGGTGCTTGACATTGATCCCGAGGAATTCGACGGGTCCTTGGCTTTCGAATTCAACCTGCAAGACCTGGCCTTCGCGGGAGCGAACCTCGATCTCGCCCGCATCTTCGAAGCAACGGAGTCCGGCCAGATCGAAGACGAAGCGCTCTTCGATCAACTCCTCGATGAGGCGGCTCGTTCCATGAACGTGGCCGCGACGACCTCGGAGCTTGAAGGAATCAGCTTGGTCGTGGCGGCCGACATCGGCGACGTGTTGCGTAGCGCCGACAAGCTCCAAGACATCCTGCTGATCGTCGGGCCGATCCTGATTGTCTTCTCCGCGCTGGCGACGTGGATCCTCACGGGTCGTGCGCTCGCTCCTGTCCGCCGAATTTCTCAACAGGTTGGTGTCATCTCTGGAGGCACCCTGCACGAACGGGTACCGGTGCCGGTAACCGGCGACGAGATTCAAGAACTCGGCGTCACGATGAACAAGATGCTCGACCGCCTCGAGGGTGATGATCAACGGCTTCGACAGTTCATCTCCGATGCGTCGCACGAACTCCGCTCGCCCGTCGCCGTGCTTCGCAGCGAAGCTGAGGTGGCTCTCCGGAAGCCAGAAGAGACCGCCACAGCAGAGCTGGCCGAAGGTGTACTCGGTGAGTCACTGCGTCTCGAACGGATCGTGGCCGACCTGCTGGTGCTCGCCCGTGGTGACGAGGCAAGAGGCCCGGCCCACTTCACCGCCATCGACCTCGATGACATTGCGTTGGCCGAAGCGGCTCGTCGTCGGCGCGTGCCCGTGGATACGAAGCATGTGTCGGCCGGTCAGGTCCAGGGAACCCGCGAGGGTTGTACCCGGATCTTGGTGCACCTGATGGACAATGCAGCCCGTCATGCTGAGTCACAGGTTGCCGTGGGTGTGCACACCAGCGACGGCAACGTCACGCTGTGGGTCGACGACGATGGCCCGGGCATCGACGTGGCCGATCGCGATCGTGTCTTCGAACGGTTCACCCGGCTGGAAGCAGCCCGCACGCGCGACACCGGTGGTGCCGGGCTTGGTCTCGCCGTTGTGGCGGCCACGGTGCACACGATGGGCGGCGGCGTGGAGGTGCGCGAGTCCCCTCTCGGAGGTGCCCGATTCGTGGTCACTTGGCCAACTTGGCACTCGCCAAACTGATGCACCGTCAGGAATGATTCGCTGCGAGAGTTCGACGCTCTGTGGCCGATCACTTTTCGCGATAGCTCCTAGCGCGAACAATCATCAGGTTTCACCTGACTTTCTGCCGATGTTTTCCTAAGTTGCAAGACGTTGCCGAACGGGGCACCGCCGCCACACGAACCGTGTTGGGGAGGGCCCCAGGGAAGCGGGTGTGTGAGATGTTGGAAATCCTCGAACCGACAGCGATGTCAGTTGGGCCTATCGAGTCCACAGAGTGGATGGAAGTTGCGGCCTGTGCTGGCCATAGCGACCTCTTCTTTGCGCCGTTCGCCGAGCGTCCCGAGGCGCGTGTGCGCCGCGAGAGCGCCGCTCGCGTGATTTGTGAAGGCTGTGTCGGGCTGAGTTTCTGCCGCGACTACGCCCGCGGCAATCGGGAGCTGGGCTTCTGGGGCGGCGAGAGCGAATCGGAGCGAGCCGAAGCCGGCTTCCCTCCCACTACGCCGATCATTGGCCGCAAGCGTGTCGCCGAGCAGCGTGCTCGCGACGCCATGGCAACCGCCTCCTGATTTCCCGCATACTGGCGTCGTGACTGACGACGCCTGCTGCGCCCCTTCTCGATCCGACGAACCAACGACGCACGATGCCCCCACGGTCGACGCGACCGGGGTGTTGCCCGACCTCATCGAGGTCGCCGCGGGCGACTTCGTTATGGGCACTGACCATGGGCGATTCCCCGCCGACGTGGAAGGGCCGATACGAACGGTCACCACGGCCGACTTCGCTATTGCCGCAGCACCGGTGACGAACGAGGAGTTCGCCGAGTTCATCGCGGCGACCGGCATTGAGACCTTTGCCGAGTCCGACGGCTGGTCCTTCGTATTCGGTGGACTCCTTCCCGACGAATTCCCTCCCACTCGCGGTGTTGTCGGGGCGGAGTGGTGGCGAGCGGTCGAAGGCGCCGACTGGCGTCGCCCGTTTGGTCCCCACAGCTCCCTCGACGGACTGGGTGATCACCCGGTGGTCCACGTGACATGGAAGGAGGCCAGCGCCTACGCCCGGTGGGTTGGTGGTCGCCTCCCCTCAGAAACCGAATGGGAGCGGGCGGCTCGCGGCGGTGTTGAACAAGCCACCTACCCGTGGGGTGATGAACTCACTCCCGGAGGCGAGCACCGCTGCAACATCTGGCAGGGCACCTTCCCGATGGACAACACGCTCGACGATGGCTTCGTGGGCACCTCACCGGTACGCAGCTATCCGCCCAACGGCTGGGGCCTCTTCGATGTCGCGGGCAACGTGTGGGAATGGTGCGCCGACGACTTCGACGAACGGCCCAATCACAAGGTGATCCGCGGCGGCTCCTACCTCTGCCACGACTCCTACTGCAACCGATACCGCGTGGGTGCGAGATCCTCGAACACGTTTGATACGTCCACCGGCAACATGGGCTTTCGGGTCGCCGCGTAAAGGAAAGACCCCTCGGCCGTTGGCTAGTAGGCGAGGCGAAGGGCGCCGGGAACGGCCGTCATCGTGGCGGGGGTTGGACCAACGGGTTCACCATCACCCCAAAGGTCGAGATCGCTCTCGGTGCGTAGCGCGATCTCAATGGTTCGACCGCGTAGTGAATGCACCTTTGGGTGGGCCAGGTGTTTGCCAGAGAACACGAGCCGGAAGAACCGAAGGAGTTCGATTCGACCAACGTCGGCGACAATCGTGACATCGAGGAGCCCGTCGTCGGGGTCGGCATCGGGGCAGATGTGCATGCCGCCGCCGAACCATCCCGTGTTCGCAACGGCGAAGAGCCCGGCATTGAAGTCATGAGCTTCGCCATCAACGGTGAGCGTGACGGCACGAGACGTGAGGGTAGGAATTTCGGCGACGGTCGCGACCGTGTAACGAGAAGGACCCGTCGGGAAGCGCAAACGGTTGGCCCGTTCGTTGACGTCGGCGGAGAAACCGCCGGTCGCAACGGAAGCGATCCAATGATTGCCTGCCGCGCTCTCGACCTTGATCGCATCGAGTGAGCGGGCGTTGCCGAGGGCGCCTCGTGCGGCCGCCCCAATCTCGGTCGGGAAGCCGTCGAGACCGCGAACAAAATCGTTGCCGGTCCCGACTGGAACGATGCCGAGAATCGTCTCGGTGCCAGCTGTCGCCTGCAAGCCGAGATGGACAAGACCATCGCCGCCGGCGACAACCAGCCGCTCGGCTCCGGAACGAACGGCTTCAGCGGCCGCTTCGGCGCTGGCTTCGGCGCTGGCTCCCGTGATGTCGACGAGGTCGGCGCCTTCCGCGGCGAGGATCTCGAGCAGTGTTGTGTGCACCTTCTTCGCGTTGCCGCGTCCGGCGTTGGGGCTGACCAGGAGATGAACGGTCATAGGCCGAGGTAGCGGCCACCATCGACCGCGAGGGTTTGACCGGTCATGTGCCGGGACAATGATGAGGCCAGGAAGACCGCGACGGGACCGATGTCGTCGGTGGGGTCGCCGATCCGCTGGAGTGGTGTTCGGCCTCGCAGACGGGCCTCGAGTGTGGGGTTGGCGGCGGTGGCGGTGTCCATCGCTGGGGTCCATGCGACTGGGGCGATGGCGTTGACTCGCACTCCCGCTGGTCCCCACTCTCGAGCGAGGCTCTTGAGAAGTCCGCGCTGGGCCCCCTTCACTGCGCCGTAGAGCGGGAGGTTTCCTGAACCCTCGATGCCGGCCGGTGATGTGAGGAGGATCAGCGATCCGTAGTCGGCCTGAAGGTGGGGGAACGCGGCCTGGGCGCAGTGAAAGCTGGCGGTGGTAGAGGTGGCGATCTGTAGGGCGATCGTCTCGTCGTCGATCTCCTGAATCGGCCGAGGCGGTCCGGGGGGAGAGACGGCGTTGTGCACCATGGTGTCGAGTCGGCCGAACTGGGCGATCGCGGCAGCGACCGCGGCGTCGACGTCGGCCCGGTTGGTGACATCACATCGTTCGAACACGGCTGTGCCACCGTTGGCCCGGATCCGATCGGCGGCCGGTTCGCCGGTCTCGGCCCGGCGGGCGGCGATCACAACTGCGGCTCCCGCGGCGGCCATCGACGCGGCGATTCCTTCGCCGACGCCCTGGCCCGCCCCCGTCACAACGGCAACGCGGCCGGTCAACAAGCCCGCGACTGTCGCGAGTGGTGGTGTGGGAACCGGGCTCATCCGGGCATCCAGAGTCCGCCGTCGACCACGAGCGAGGCACCGGTGAGGCCGGCGAAGTCGTTCGTTGTGAGGGCATCGATGATCGGGGTGAGTTCGGTCGTGAGGTCGGGAACGTGTCCGAGCGGCGCGTTGTGGAGTGCGTTCGCCTCCGCCATGCCCGCGGCGTCGTCGGCGGCGAGGAAGGCGGAGGGGTCGAGGGTGATCGCGTGGACGGCAATGCCGTCGTCGCCCCACGTCTTAGCGAGAGACTTGGCGAGCAGGCGAGCTCCCTCGGCCGCGGTGGCCATTGCCGCGAAGCCCTCGCCCCCGGCCGACGCCATCAGCGGAACGAGGAAGATCATCGTGCCATCGACGGCGGCGAGGCGGCTGTGGGCGGCCCGGGCCAGCCGTATTGCGGCCTCCAGCGGTTCGTCAGCGGCGGCCGCCCAGTGGGCCGCCGAGAGGTCGATGAACGCTTGGCGCTGGCGGGCAATCGCGGGATAACGAGCATGGACAACGAGGTCGAGGGGCGCATGGCCGAGGTGATCGATCGTGGAGTCGGTCCAGGCGAGGTCATCGTCGGCCAGATGAGTGGCCGTCCAACCGCGCTCGCGAAGCGCTCCGGCAACGGCGATGCCCGGGTCGCGGGCGCCAACCACTAGCGCGCGTCGTTCAGCCATTCGGGCCAGTCCTCGCTGAGTTTCAGTGACCATTCCGGATCACGCTTCTCCATGAACGCCATGACACCTTCTTTGGAGTCGGTCGTTCCCATCAGGTGCAGATGAATGTCGCGTTCGAGTTCGTTGATCTCCCCAGGACCGGGAGCCGACATCCAGAGCAGTCGCTTTGACGCGCCAACAGAAATCGGCGCGGTATGGGTGGCCATCTCGCGGGCGAGCTCGAGCGCCCGGGGGAGTACTTCGTCCGCGGGCAACGCTTCGGTGGCCAGCCCCCACTCGAGGGCGTCGGTACCGCGGAACATCCGACCCGTGAGCATGATCTCGGTCGCCCGTGTGTGGCCGACGAGGCGGGGGAGGGTCCAGTGCGAATGAAGGTCGGGAAGAATGCCGCGCCGGGTCTGGACGATCCCGAGCTTTGCTTCGTTGGCGACGATGCGGATGTCGCACTGGAGTGGCATCGTCATGCCGAGCCCGACCGCATGACCGTTGATCGCGGCGATCACGGGCTTACGCACGTCCCACGGATGGAAGTCGTCGAGCGGGTCGGAGCTAAACGTCTCCTTGGTCGGTGGGCCGAAGACGCCGGCCCCGCTCGAGAAGTCGGCCCCGGCGCAGAACGCTCGACCGGCGCCGGTGAGGATGACGACGCGAATGTCGTCGTCGGCATCGGCAGCACGAAGCGCCGCAGTGAGGCTTTGCCCCATTGCCCGCGAGAAGGCATTGAGCTGCTCGGGTCGGTTCAGTGTGAGAACTGCGACCTTGCCATCGATCGTGACGGCGAGGTCTTCGAAGTCGTCGTGCAGGCTAGGTGTGTCGGCCATCGCCTAGGACACTATTCGAACCAGGTCCTTGGCAACGATCCCACTTCAGTCGCGGAACAGGAGATGGGTGACCGCTCCGATGGCGACGCTCCCGATCGCTCCGGCGATGCCAACGGCCAACCACGCCTCGCCGGTGGGGAGGTCGAGTTCGAAGTACTCGCGGGCTTTGCCCCACCCCATGACGATTCCGTAGCAACCGGCCATGCTGGCGGTCAGCGCAACTTTCCAGGGCTGCCAAGGACGACTGACGGTGAGCAGGATCGCGAGGCCAAGTAGAAGCAGTGTTGCCGTCGCGGCGGTGCGAGCCTCAGCGAGGCTGATGTCGTCCATCCGGCGAACAATCTCGTAGAGCACGAACGTTGTCGTGCCCGCTACTGCACCCGCCGGGATTGAGAAACGAAGTACTCGTGGCAAGAACCCGGGGCGGACAAGGGCGTTGTTTGGCGCGAGCGCCAGGAAGAAGCCGGGTACACCGATCGAGAATGTGCCGATCAGGGTGAGTTGGCGGGGAAGGAACGGGAAAGGGGAACCGGCGATGCCGATGAGAGCGGTGAGCAACACCGCGTAGGCCGCCTTGGTGATGAACAGGTTGGCGACCCGTTCGATGTTGTTGATCACCTTGCGACCCTCGGCCAGCACACGAGGGAGCGTCGAGAACTTGTTGTCGAGCAAGACCAGCTGAGCGACCGCTCTCGTGGCGGAAGAGCCGGAACCCATGGCGATGCCCATATCGGCGTCTTTCAGGGCGAGCACGTCGTTCACGCCATCGCCGGTCATCGCCACGGTTCGGCCGCGAGATTGCAGGGCGTGCACCATTGCCCGCTTCTGGTGCGGGGTGACCCGCCCGAACACGGTGGTGGTTTCGAGGGCGTCGGCCAAACCCTCTTGGTCTTCGGGCAGCGTGCGGGCATCGACGAAGGCATCGGAGTTAGTAATGCCGGCTCGACGGGCGACCGCCGCAACGGTGGCGGGATTGTCGCCGGAAATCACCTTGAGAACGACACCCTGGTCCCGGAAGAAGCCGAGAATCTCGGCTGCGTCTTCGCGCACCGTGTCCTCGAGGTGGACAAGCGCCACGGCGTCGCGCTCGGGTGGCAGGGTGGCGCCGTCCCAGTCACCGGGGACGTGGGTGACCAGCAGCACGCGCGTGCCGGACGCTGCGGCCGCTTCGGCCCGCTGGTGACCATCGCCATCGTTGGCATCGAAGAGAATGTCGGGCGCGCCGAGGAAGTAGGTGCCGCGGCCGGCGAACGAGGCGGCGGCCCACTTTCGAGCTGAGGAGAACGGCAGGCTCTCGATGAGCTCCCATCCGGGGTCGGCGTGGTTGGCGGCGATAGCGGCGAGGGTGGCGTTGGGCGCGGGGTCGGCGGCACCGAGTGCACCGAGTGCGTCTGCGGCGTAGCTGGCCTCTGTGGCGCCAAGCGGTTCGACATGGCCGAGCGAGATCTCGCCGGTGGTGATGGTGCCGGTCTTGTCGAGGCACAAGGTGTCGACTCGAGCCAGCAGCTCGACCGAGGCAAGCTCCTTGGCGAGGGCCTGGCGACGGGCGAGGGCGATCACGCCGGTAATGAAGCTGAGGCTGGTGAGAAGGACCAACCCGTCGGGGACCATGGCGACGGCGGCCGCAACGGTTGCCTGCAGCGCTTCCTGCCAGCGGTCTTCAGTATTGAGCTGGCGGAGCAGAAGGAGGGCGGCGGCGGGCGGAATGATGAACTGCAGCCAGCGCAGGATGGAGTTGACGCCGCGTCGGAGCTCGCTGCCCGCGAGTTCGAAGCGTCGGGCCTCCTCGGCGAGCTTGGCCACATAAGAATCGGCGCCCACGTTGGTGGCGCGATACGTGCCGGAACCGGCGGAGACGAATGAGCCAGAGAGCACTTCGTCGCCCGGCTTTTTCTCGACTGGGTCGGCCTCGCCGGTGAGCAGTGATTCGTCGATTTCGAGGCCGAGCCCGTCAGCAATCAGGCCGTCAACCACCACTTGGTCGCCGGGAGCAAGCACGAGGATGTCGTCCTCGACGACGCCGCTCACCCCAATCTCTTCATCGGAGCTGTCTCGACGTACCCGGGCCCGCGGTGCCGACAAAACGGCGAGTGCGTTGAGCGTGCGGCGAGCCTGGATCTCCTGGCCGATACCGATGATGCTGTTCGACACGACCACACCGGCGAACAACGCATCGGCGGGGAAGCCGGCGATCAGGATCAGAACGAAGAGCGAGCCGATGATCCCGTTGACCGGCGTCAGTACGTTGGCTTTGACGATCTGGGGGAACGTGCGCACTGGCGCGTCGGGGACTTTATTGGTCCGGCCAGCGGCAACTCGGGCTTCTACTTCCGCGGCGCTAAGGCCGGTCGCGAAGCCGGTCACTCAACGAGTCCGGTGTCGTCGTAGTGGTAACCCTCGCCGAACATCTCGAGCCGGTGACGTGGGCCCGGCAGCGCCGGGTCGGTGCTCTCGTAGCCGGCGTCACCGTCCCACATTGCTACGGGTCCGAGTTCGCTGCGGCCGATACGAGTGGCGTGGTGGCGCGCCGGCCGATTCGCGAGGAACGCGAGCGCGGCGGAAACATCAGGCTGGGCGAGCATGGTGTGGAGCGTGACCCATGTTGGTGGCGCCAGCTCGATGTCGCGCTCGTGGTGGCGAGCGAGGCAGATCTCTGGGGTCATCCAATCGGATTCGACGATCTCGCCGTTGTCGATCGTGTGGTCTTGATCGCCGGCGTCGGCCGCAAAGAACCAGGTGGCGAAACGCTTCGGGGCGATCGGCGGCGGGATCCAGTGAGCGAACATCACCATCTCGCCGGCCTCGATCTGAAGGTCGGCTTCTTCGCCGGCTTCGCGAGCGGCGGCGACTCGCGCCGCGCCAAGCGCGTCGGGAGCAGCGGCGCGGTCAGCGTCGTCGACTCGGCCGCCGGGGAACACCCACATGCCGCCGAACGCGATCTTTGAGTTGCGGCGCAGCATGAGTGTTTCGACACCGTTGGCGCTGTCGCGCAGAGCGACGAGGGTCGCGGCATCGATTGCCGGTGTCTCGCCCGACTCGGCGGCGTAACGAATCCAGTCGTCGATTCGGGCCTTGTCGCGGGCGACGCGATCGTCGGTGCTCATTCGGGGCGGTCGAGGTCTTTGGGCATTCCGGAGAAGTATGCCGATTCTTCCCGGAGCTTTCGGCTGCGCCAGCCCTCTTCCGTGCGGACCATCTCGTGGTGGTACCAACCGCCGGTGACCCAAGCGGACTTGTCGGGCATCACCATTGGGTTGTGGAAGATGGCTTCCACCACCGCAGTGTCGGCGTCGACGAACTCGATATCGATGTTGGCGATCATGTGCTGGGTGGTGGGGAACTGTGCCAGCGCGTCTTCCAGCCAGAGCGCCTGCGTCTCGGTGTTGCCCTGGATTCCGCCGGCCGAGGTGTAGTCGATCGACGCGTTGGGAAGAAACAGCTGACGATATAGCTGCCAGTCCTTGCGATCGACGGCCTTGCCGTAGCGGGCCAGGAGGGTTGCGATCTCGGAGCGGTCGGAGAGTTCTTGAGTGTCCACCGCTGGAGGTTACGGGGTCACGGAGCGGGACTCCAGAACCCGACTTCGCCCCTCGAGACGTCGGCGGTTTCCGCATCGGCGACGGCGGGTGCGGTTCGCACGACCGCGCCGTCGACCGTGAGGTCGCTGAACACGAATGTGTCGCCTGTGGGGGACCACAGACGTGGCGTCTCGATGAACTGGTCGGAGAATTGGAGGTAGCTGCCGAAGAAGGTCGGCGTGGCGATAAAGGTGGTCACTTGGAAGGTGTTGGCGAGGTCCGAGTCGTCGGGCTCGTAGATCCACCAGGCCGACTCGCCGGTGACGAGATCGGTGGTGGACATCAGCAACCGAGTGCCCTGGGCGTTCCACTCTGCCCAGCCGATGGCCTGATTGAACACCGTCGTGCGTTGGCCGGATTCGAGATCCACGATCTGTACATCGCCGGCGCGGCTCGGCTCGTCGGTCTGCGCGAGCCCTAGCGCGGTGCGTTCGCCTCCGCCGCCACCTCCGCCTTCGGGTTCGCCCTCACGGGAAAGGGCGGCGGTGCGGCCGTCAGGATTCACCGAGATTCGGATCTCACCCTCCACGTCGCCCAGGGTGGTGAGGGTGTCTCCGCCCTCGATGCTCCGGCGAACCAGGAGAGGGGAGCCTTCGATGTCGACCACCAGCAGCACCTCGTTGCTGTTCGGTATCCACTTCGCGACAAAGAAGTTGAGACCGACCGAACCGAGATCGGCGCTGATGGCATCGGGATCGATGCGGAGCAGACGCTCGTCGGCATGGGCCACGAGCCGCGGGCTGGCCGGATCCCAGGCAACCCAGAGGGAGCCGGCCTCGGCCACGCTCTCGTGGAGGAGTGCGCCATTGCTATCAAGGAGATCGAGTGTGGTGCCGTCGGCGCCCGGACCGAGGGCCGCGATTCGAGTGCCGTCGTAGCTCCAGCTAAAGAAGAAGTACGGCCGCGGTGCAGGATTGGTTTGGATGAGTTGCCCGCCCGAGTCGAAGACATCGACCTGGACCTCGCGGCCCTGCAATGACACCACGGCCAGGCGTTCGCCAGCACGGGACCAGGTGGGCTGGCTGGGTATGTCGCCGGTTGTGAGCGGAAGGGTCTCGTCGCCGGTGCGGATCTGAGCGGTGCCGCGGTGTGTGGCGATTCGTCCATCGGTAGAGCTGAGATTTTCGGGATCGATCGGATCCCCGCCCATGGTCGGCGGAAGACGATCTAGCCCCGGAGGCAAGGTAGTGGTCGCTGTATTGGGAGCCCAGGAGGTGGTAGTCGAGGTGGTGGGCTCGGTCGGCTCAGCGATGTTGGGGCCCGGGGCACAGGCGGCAGCCAAGGCCATTGCGGCGGTCAGCACAGCGATGACGCGTGTGGCCCGACGGATCAGCATCTCCGAACCGTAGCGGCCGGAGATCAGCGAACGATTTCGCTCGAGCGCGTAGGAGTCGGAGTTAGGGCAGCGGTTCAACGTCGGGTGGGCATGGAGCATCGCCCGCCCAGAAGTACCGGCCGGTCGGCATCGGGAACGTCGGGTCGTTATTGCGGACGAGGATGCGGGGCGATTCTGACGGCTTGGACGCGTCTTCGCTACTGACCGAGCGGCTCTCGCTACTCGGGGTGACTGTCGCACCCGTTCTCTGCGCTGGTCGAGCGGAGCTCGACTGAGATTTCATGTCAGGGGCCGCGTTTCACAAGGCGGTGTTTTCACAAGGACGTGCTCGTCATAGCTGATGCCGTGCTCGACGGTGTGAATCAGACGGTCGGTCACCGTCCACCCCGCTTTCTTGTAGAAGGCGATCGCATCCACGTCCTCGACCCTCGCGTGCAGCTCATACTTCGTGTGGCCGCCGGCGGCAATCATCGCTTCGCCTTGTGCGAGTGGCCGATCGGCGTGCCGTCGACGACGGCAACCTGCGTCACGAACTCGGATCCGGGCCGGAACCAATCACGGAATTGTTGCCTGGTGCCTTCGCGGTCAGGGGCATTGAAGGCGCCGGCGAGCAGCTGCGAGGAGTACGTGTTCTTGAAACAGCGGTCGTGATAGTCCTCGACGGCATCGGCGTCGTCGGGGGTTGCCGCCCGGGTCTCGATCGCGTGCATGGCGAGCTCCGATCGGAGCTGGTCAAGCGTTGGCGAGCCTGCGAGTCCGCCTGGGGTTTGGTACCTGCGACACGACAGCCCGATGGGTGCGTCAGACTCAGCGAATGCGTCGATTCCGTCGATGATGATGCTCGGCGATCCTCGGAAGCGGGTCGCTTCTGCGTCTTCGACCGTGTCGACGATCCGTCGCTCGATCACGAAGCCAGGGAATTCGGCGGCGAGTGTGCGGAGGCGTTCGTCGGCGACAATCCAGTTCGGACAGTCGTCGAAGTAGAGCAATGTCACGTTCATGACCTCATCGTAAACCTTTTAGTGCGGTGCAAGGTCAAGCGGTACGGTCGATGACATGAACATCGGCGAACTGTCAGCGATCTGCGGCGTACCCGCTCAGACAATCCGCTTCTACGAAAGGCGCGGGCTGCTGGCTGAACCCCAGCGACAGTCGAACGGCTACCGGATCTACGACGATGGAGCGGCGGAAAGGATCGCGTTCATCCGACGAGCCCAAAGCGCCGGCCTCACCCTGACCGAGATTGGTGGTGTGCTCGACGTTCGCTCCGATGGCCTAAACCCGTGCAGCCACGTCTCGCAACTCCTTGGCTCCAAGCTGGGCGAGGTCAAGATCCAGATAGGCGAGTTGCGGAAGCTCCGACAAGAACTCGAAGCGCTTATCGAACGGAGTCAACAACTCAATCCAGCCGACTGCACCGAGGGCGATATCTGTCACATCCTCGGTGCAGTGGCCTCTCCGGCTCCGTTATCGTCTCGGCCCGCAAAGGCGATCTCGGCGTAGCTTTCGAGTTTGCGGCCCTTTGTGTTGGTGCCAACTGACACCTCGAACCAGCGTTAAGCCCTCATCGGTGACGGTCCGGTACCGCCCAGGAACTAGGCCCTACGGCTGCGTCAATTCGATGAGGCGGCTGTCTTCGAGCGCTGCTGAGCGGATCTTGGCGATCTCTTGGTACGTGGGGTCCGCCAGCTTGTCGATGAAGTGTTGGCGGGTGGGGTAGCTCACGAGTATGGCGAGGTCCCAGTCTTCAGCGCCGATGACCGTTCGGTGGGCAGAGCCGAGCCAGATTGGCTCGCTGCCATATTGCACTTCGGCCTCGCGATTCGGTGTGCCTTAGTGCCAAAACGCGTCTTGTCCCCTCATCTCGTCGACTCCGAACCCGGCCAGTGCGCGTTCACGAAACCGCAAGAGGTTCAGCATCACCACGGGCTCGTTCGGGTCCGCCTCGCTCATCGCGGCGATGACGTGCTGGTCGGGTTCGATATGCGACATGCTTCTGTCTTATCGCGTCGCGAACCGACAACGTCGAAGCGTCCGTGTCAACCTTGACCCCGACACGGCCCACTCGTCCAATACGCGTCCGTATCGCACTTCTGAGTGGGTTGACCTGATGCGTCGTCTCAGAGCAGTTCGAGGGGGCAGACGTCGCCGTTGAGTCCGTCGACGGTGGCGCTGAGGCCGCGGCCGAAGATGCCGCCGGTGGTGATGGTGAGTTCGACCTGAAGTTTCAGCAGGTCGGGATCGAGGAGTACTTCGTGGTCGTCGATACGACGGACGGGGTAGCTATCGAGCTTGCGGCCCTTGGTGCGAGTATCAACTGATACCCCGAAACCGCGCTTGATCCTCAGCGCACTTCGCCTTATTGCTGCTGCTCCCCGGTCAATATCGATGTTGCCGCTGACACCAGGGTCTCTATGACCAACGTGCGAGGAGTGGTGGTCTTCAAGGTTTCCTCGCGGCTGCGATCGGCAAGCCGGTGGATGACCAGTTGGGTGACAAGTCGGATCCTCTCCGCCTGCTCAGCTTCGTCGAACCCTCGATCGCTGATGAGCGCTTGGGTCTCGGCAACGACGAGTCGCATCGTCGTCGAGCGAAAGTTCCACGACCCGCCGGACTTGACCAATCGGTTGCGTTGGATAGCGAGAAACGAGCGTCCGGTCGCCGATTCGAGGCGGCCGGCCAGCGGCTCGATGGATACGCGTGCCAACGCCTCGACGGTCACTGGCCCAGACCGCCGCGACTCGATTAGCGCGTTCATCCGAATCTCGTCGAGTACCGCCTCGTGGCGATCGAGGATCGCCGCCAGTAGACCGTCTCGTCCGCCGAAGTGGTAGTGGATCGCACCCCCGTTGCGCTGACCGGCCAGCCGGGTGATCGCCGCCAAACTCACGTTTTCGATCCCTTCAGCGGCAAACAACGCCTCTGCCGCATCGAGCAGCGCTTCTCGAGTATCTCCTTCGAGACTAACCGTCATGAGTTCTCCACAGGTTAGTCACCTAAATTATTAGGCGACTTGCTTAAGTGTAGCTTGCATGACTACTCTTCGCAGTCATGAAGATCGTCCAGGCCACTGATCGTCGCGAATTCAGCGCTACTCGTCTCCGAGCGAGACGAACCCGGACACTCCTCGCGTGTCTGGTTGGCGCCTTGATCGCCACGGCCTGTATCCCTCGTGAGACAAGTCAGATTGCCCTCACCGAGGAGCAGACCATCAGCATGTCTGGGCCGACTTGGGAGCTCGACTACTACGTGAATGACGCGTACCAGTGCGGCCTGTCGGGCGACTACTCGTTCATGGTGATGAATCCGGCCAACGATCCTAACGCCGAGGCGCCGTTGTGGGTGTACCTCCACGGTGGCGGGGCCGGCTACTACGACGACACCGGCACCTACGTGGCCGTAAAGACCCAGACCGAAGACACCTACAACCACGAGGAGACCTTCACTGACCTCTTCGAGGACCAGGTCGTGGCCAACTCCTTCAACACCAACACCAACCAGCCGATCGACTCGACGCTGAAGCGCCGCATCGAAGAGGGCTACCGGGTGCTTGCGGTGTCGCTGTGCGACCACGACATGTTCTCCGGTCTTGGCACGCCCTACACGAACCACCCGACCAACCCGAATGCCGAAGTCAACGGCCTTCAGGCGACGATGGCGGCCATCGACTTCACCGCCGCGAACTACCCGACCACGCAGGTGTGGGCCCACGGGACCAGCGCCGGATCGATCGGTGTGTGGTCGCTGGCGAGCAGCTACGGCTTCGAGGGCACCCCGCTCACGGGTGTCGTTGCGGACTCGTGGATCGTTAGCCCGCGCGTCGAGACGGTGGTGGACGCGTTCGGCGGTGAGCCTGGCTACCCGTTCGGACCCGGCATGAAAGCTCAGGGGATCAGCGACAAGGTCGGCTTCTTCGCACGTACAGACATCCCCGCCTACCCGGAAGCGCAGATCACCGACCGCGACTTCCGCTCCGTGCCAGTCCTGTTCATCGCCGGCAACAACGATCCCTTCTGCGGCGGCAACCAAGCGCCGCTAGCAGAGGCCGTCGCCGATGGTCTCAGCAACTGCAACTGGCTGCACGACGGACTGCGTCAGGTGATCGACGCCCAAGTCGACAGCCCGCATGACCTCCACGTGGTCAACGGCTTCGGCCACACTCCGACCAACGAGGCGGGTCCGATCAACGATGTTGTCGATGCCTTCATGGCCGACGTGCTCGCGACCAACCCGCCCAACTTCGGTTCCTGAAAGGACCCATTGTGACCCGACGTCTCATCATCCTGATCGCCAGCGCCGCACTTGTCGCGATGGCCTGCATCCCGCGCGAGACAAGTCAGATTGCCCTCACCGAGGAGCAGACCATCAGCATGTCTGGGCCGACTTGGGAGCTCGACTACTACGTGAATGACGCGTACCAGTGCGGCCTGTCGGGCGACTACTCGTTCATGGTGATGAACCCAGGCGGCAATCCCAACGCCACGGCTCCGCTGTGGGTGTATCTCCATGGTGGGGGACAGGGGTACTGGGACGAGAGCGGCGATTATCAGGGTCTGTCGTTCCAGGACGAAGACTCATGGAACCATCAGGAGACGCTCGATGGTCTGATTGGCGGTGTGCAGACCCGGGTGCTCGACGCCAACGGTCAGCCGGAAGACCAGACGCTGGTTCGGCGGATCCAAGAGGGTTACCGCCTGCTGGTCGTCAGCTACTGCGATCACGACTTCTACTCGGGATTGGGTACGCCATATCCCAATCACCCGACCAACCCGAACGCACAGGTCAACGGTCTGCAGGCCACAATGGCTGCGATCGACTACACGGCAGCGAACTATCCGACCACCCACGTGTGGGCGCACGGCACGAGCGCCGGATCGGTCGGTGTGTGGTCGCTGGCCAGCAGCTACGGGTTCGAGGGCACGCCGCTCACCGGCGTCATCGCCGACTCCGGAGCGGTCACACCCCGCATCTCCGACATCCTCGACGAGTACCTGGCGTCGGGTCAGCTGAAATACATGCCGACGTGGGATCCTGCGGGAACGTCGGAGAAGGTCGGCTTCTTCGCCAACGAAGCCATCCCGGCGTACCCCGAAGCGCAGATCGCCGACCGTGACTTCCGAGAAGTCCCGTCGCTGTTCCTGATTGGCAGCGCCGATCCGTTCTGTGCCGGCGATCTCGCGCCGATCCCAGAGGCAGCGCCTGAGCTCACGAACTGCGAGCACATGTACAGCGGGCTCGACCAGGCCATCGCCAACCAGGCCAACTCGCCGCACGAGCTGCACTTCCTGCCCAACACGGGCCACGTCTCCACCCATGATCCAGGCCCGGCCAACGACATCGTCGACAACTTCATCGCCGAAGTGCTCGCGACCAACCCGCCCCCGTTCGGATCTGAGTAGTAACTCGACCCCACCTTGGCTCAGAGCAGTTCGATGGGGCAGGCGTTGCCGTTGAGGCCGTCGGCGGTGGCGCTGAGGCCGCGGCCGAAGATGCCGCCTGAGGTGATCGTGAGTTCGATCGGGAGCTTCAACAGGTCGGGGTCGAGCAGCATCTCGTGGCCGTTGATGCGGCGGACGGTGTAGCTGTCGAGCTTGCGGCCCTTTGTGTTGGTGCCAACTGACACCTCAAACTTCTTCCCTCAACCGTATGGTTCGAGCAGGTCGATCACGGCAGTGCCGCCTTTGCGACGGATGACGTCGGTGTCGCGGTCGGTGAGTTCGAGTTCCATCTCACAACAGTGAACCACTTGGAGTGCACCGGCATTCCCCGATCAGTCTACCCTTGCGGAGAGCGAACATATGTTCGATACTCGCGCATGGAAGTTGCAGAGCAGACCCAAGCGATCGACAAACGCGCTCGGTTGCGGCTGGTCGCGGATCGAGTGGCTCCCCTGGCGCTTGCTCAGGAGCGCACGCTGCCGGTGCTCGAGTCGCTTGCTGGTCTCTTTCCCGAAGGGGGTTTGCGGCGTGGGTCGGTGATTGCGGTTGAAGGCATCGGGGCCACATCACTCGCACTGGCGGTGGCCGCTGGCCCTTCGGTATCGGGTTCGTGGACTGCGGTGGTCGGTGATCCGGGAATCGGTCTGGCCGCCGCGGAAGAAGCGGGGGTCGTGCTCGAGCGTTTGTTGATGATCGAGCCGCCTTCGTCGGGATCATCCGACAAGAGTGCGGCAAGCGCCGTCGCCGCTCTGGTGGGCGCCGTTGATGTCGTGATGATCGGGCCCGGGGTTCGTTTGCGCCCCGCCGATTCCCGGCGCCTTTCAGCTCGGATGCGTGAGCGCGGGTCGGTGATCATCCGTGTGGGTGGGATCGACGCTCCCGGTGTTGATGTTGGTCTCCGAATCGTGGAATCTGAATGGACCGGGCTCGGCGCCGGCCATGGCCTTTTGCGGGCCCGCCGAATCCGCATCGAGACCCAAGGTCGGGGAGCGTCGTCGCGCCCCCGTGCGGGTGCCCTGCTCCTTCCCGGCCCACAGGGCGCGCCCATCGCATTGGGTGAGAAAGCAGCGGGTGAGAAAGCAGCGGGTGAGAAAGCAGCGGGTGAGAAAGCAGCGGGTGAGAAAGCACCAGGAAAGCTCCGCGCCCTTGCCTGACGCTGTTCGCACCCTGGTGGCGTGGTGTCCCGACTGGCCTGTTGTCGCCCTTGGGTATCCGCTCGATGAACCCGTGGCTGTGGTCCACGCCAACAAGGTGATCGCGTCGTCGTCGGCGGCCCGCCAGGCCGGGGTGGCCCGTGGCCTTCGTCGCCGAGTGGCGCAGTCACGTTGTGCCGAACTCGAAGTGGTAGAGCGTGATGAAGCGCGTGAGGCGCGATCGTTCGAACCGATCTTGGTCTCGCTCGACGACATCACTCCGCGAGTTGAGGTCACCCGGCCCGGCACCTGTGCGTTGGCCATGCGGGGTCCGGCCCGATACTTCGGCGGAGACGAAGCCGTGGCCGAGCTGGTGCAGCAGCGCATGGGCGAAGCACTCGCGGGCCGCACCGAAATTCGAGTGGGCATCGCCGACGGACCGTTCGCCGCGGGTCTTGCCGCCCGTGCGGCCAAACCCACCCGGATCGTGGAGGTCGGCAGGAGCCCAGAGTTCCTGGCGCCGATGTCGATCTCGGTTCTCGACCAACCCGACCTCACCGATGTGTTGGTGCGGCTTGGTCTGCGATCACTGGGCACTTTCGCGGCGCTCCCCGCCAGGGATGTCCTTGCCCGTTTTGGTACCGAAGGACAAGGTGCGCACCGCCTGGCCGCGGGCCTTGACGAACGGCCGCCCGATGCTCGGATGCCGCCGCCCGATTGGTCGGTCACCACCGAGATCGACCCGCCCGCCGATCGAGTCGACCGGGTGGCTTTTTGTGCGCGGTCACTGGCCGATGAACTGCATCAGCGGCTCGAACGTGAAGGCATCTCCTGTATCCGCATCGCGATCGAGGCCGAAACCGAATTTGGCGAAGTCCTTCTGCGGCTGTGGCGTCATGAAGGGGCGTTGTCGGCTGGGGCGATCGCCGATCGGGTGCGCTGGCAGCTCAACGGGTGGCTCAATGGTTCTGCCGCCACTCGCCCAAGCGGCGGTATCTCGCGCGTGTCGCTGCTTCCCGACGAGATCGTGCCGGCGAAAGGCCGACAGCTGGGGTTCTGGGGTGGCGAAACTGAGGTCGACGAACGCGCCGCCCGGGTGGCGGCTCGGCTGCAAGGCCAACTCGGAGCGGATGCAGTGAAGGTGCCCGAGCGCCGGGGTGGCCGTCACGCCGATGAGCAGTTGGTGCTGGTGCCGGCGGCAACGGTGGAGCTGCGAGGGCGCAGTCTCGCGGTCGACCACAACAACCCCGACACGGCGCCGTGGCCCGGACGGCTCCCCGCTCCGTCGCCCAGCCGCGTGCCGCCATCACCACGGGCGGCCGAGCTCTGTGACGCGGCGGGGGTGATGGTCACCGTCACCGGCCGGGGGCTTCCTTCGGCGGCACCGGCCGAGTTGGTGGTCGACGGTCGTCGCCAACCCATCACTGGTTGGGCTGGTCCGTGGCCGGTCGACGAGCGTTGGTGGGACACCGACGAACACCGTCGTCGGGCCCGATTCCAGATCCTCACCGCCGACGGTCAAGCCCGGCTCGTGACACTGGAAAACGGTCAGTGGTGGATCACCGCTTATTGGGACTAGTGACAGTGGGTTTGAGCCTCGACACCACGGTCGGCAACACAAAGCTGCGCACGAAACGAAGCCGGTTGCGCCGTTCCACGCCGAACACATGGGCGAGTTGTTCGCGACCGATCCGGCGCTAGGACGGACTGACCGCCTTCACGTCCGCTACCGAGGATGACCTCATCAAGGCTGCCGCTATCAAGGCTGAGCGCTCATGACCTTTCCGTCCGACACCTGCAGCGACACCGCCGGCTGACGAGGCTCGCAGCAACCTCTCTCTGCGTTGATCGCTCAACGCGGCTTCTTCGCAGATTCGCATCTCTAGGGCCCACTCGGTACGTATTACGACATGTGCGTCACATTTTGAATCCCCACGACGGACTGCTCGACCTTCGTTGCCTGGTTGGCGACCGTCCAATACCTGTTGCAGCCATCGACGAGCGCCTTCGGGATGTCCCCGGAGCCGCACTGGCTTCTGGCGTGTGGCGGCAAGAAGAACTGCAGGCGTCGCTCCATTTTCAACAAAAAAGGACCCCAAAACTATGAACATGATCGGCAAATTGGCACAGACCGTCGCTCCGCTCTGGATTCTGAACGTCTGGTTCAACCGGTTCAATAAGGACACCGGATATCGCGGCGGAAATGCCACGAACATGAAAGAGGAGTTCCTCGAGTACGGGCTGTCACAAGACACGATGTATGCGGTTGGCGCAGCAAAGGTGAGCCTGGCTGCGCTGATGCTGGCCGGCCACGCCAAGCCGCAACTCGTGCGACCCGCTTCGCTCGGACTCGCCTCGTTCATGCTTGGCGCTGTCGGTATGCACCTAAAGGTCGGAGATCCCGTGAAGCGCTACCTCCCGGCGATGTCGGTCTTCACGCTCGCCATGACCGCTGCGGTTCTTAGCGGCAAGGCCTCGCAGCCACCGTCTCCTACGAGTTGAGGAAGAGCACCACCAGCACGGCATTCAGGCATGCCAGTACCGCAGCAGGAACCATGAGCCGGGGTGTATCGCGTATCCTGATACGGACGTTCAGTCCGAGGACCATGAGCAGGGTGAGGCCAGCAGCCCCGAAGGCCCCCAGCGGCGCTATGGCCAGACCCAACAAGACTGCGAGTCCGCCCAGGACCTCCATGGTCCCGACGAAGGTGCGGATCCCCGGCATTTGGTACCGTGCAAACTCGTTTTTTAGCCGTGCTCGAAAAAGAACCTCGAAGCCGTACTTCAGGAACGCAAGTCCCGAGATGAGCGCCAAGACAATGAGGACCATGCAGGGCGAACCCTAGCGACCAGAATTGTAGTCCTGCTGCGGAGCTCTCCCCGAACGTATGTGATGGGCGAACGCGACGCGGGCCGACTCCGGATCTGAGTTGAGATAACTGGTTGGTAGCTGCGATCAGCTGACCTCCCCCGACGTGGACCGATTTGCCATCGGGCTAGGCCCTTCGGACCCCCTGAATGCGTTGATGGGGTAGATACCGCTCTCGCACGTAGGGATAACGCTCTGCTCTCCCGTGCCAACTGACTACCATCTGTCAACTGAGACTCCCTCGGGGCTAACGCCTCGGGGGTTTCTTGGCGTTATAGGGAGCACGGGGAGCACTTCTTAGTTCTGCGTCCGTGTTCCTCAACGCGGAGATCTGGCGGGTGGCCAATGACTTCACGCTGCCTTTCTTCGCTTGCGTGGCCGCGTTGGTACTTGGGATTGGCAGCGTGTTTGTGATGTTGTCGGTTCGACGAATCACCGTCGACCTGGCTCGCTTTTCGAAGTGGGCCGATGTGCGGCCCTATTGCGACGCCACTCCGGTGGAAGAGATCGTGCCCGAGAACGATGCCACCGACCCGAACGCGCTTGCCTTGGGGCGCCGAGCGCAGTGGAACGTGGCGCTTTTGCTCTTTGTGTCGCAGGCCATCCAAATCCTGTTGGTCGCTCTCGTGATCACCGCGTTCTATTTGCTCTTTGGACTCCCCACTGTGCGAGAGACCACGCTGCTCCAATGGACCACAGCCACTGAACTCACGACGGCTGAGCATTGGGCCGCTCGCTGGTCGGTCTTCGGGGCCGAGCTGGTCTTCCCCCGCCAACTCGTGCTGGTGTCGGGTTTTATCGGCCTGATGTCGGGTTTGCAGTTTGCGGTGCAGCTGGTGACCGACGAGGCGTATCGAGCGGAGTACGCCGAGGGGACGACCGAAGAGATTCGCGAAGCCTTTGCTGTCCGGGCCGTATATCAGCGAGTTCTGGTTCGAGGAGAAGATTAGCTACCCTAATTGTTATGGGTGCTAAGGGAATTGCGACGGACCGGGCCTACGCGGTCACGGTGATTGCGCTCGGCCGAGCGATCGAGATAGCGGTCAATGAGAGCGGACTCACAAGCTCGCAGTTCCGGGCGCTGTCGCTCGTCGACGCCGGTATCACCTCGGGTGGTGTGCTCGCTCGTTTCCTCGCCGTACGTCCGCCGACCGTCACTACGGTGATGAACGGGCTCGTCGACGACGGCCTCGTGAGTCGTGCCCGAGCCGAGGACGACCGGCGGCGAGTCGACTACGAAGTCACAGCAGCTGGCCGCGTGGCGCTCGACGCCGCGAACGAAGTAGCCGACGCCGTGCTCACCTCTCTCACCGAAGCGTTCGGTGCTGATGACCGCAAAGCCGCTCGCGCCGGCCTCGATATTTGGCGCGCCGCCCTCGACGCAAAACGAACCGGCCGATGACCGCCGTCGCCACCGAAGATCTCGCTCGATACCTGGAACCAGAGGGACGGCCCGATCCCGACACCAGCAAGGGGTGGATTCGTCGCCTTCTGCCCGTGATCGCGCCGATGAAGGTCGGCCTGATCGTCGCCACGACGGGGACAACGATCGGCATGGTGGCCCGCATCGTCGTGCCCGCGGTGCTGATGCTGGCGATCGACAACGCCCTCGACGAGCAGACCGACTCAATCGCCCCGTATGCGATCGCGATCGGGGTGCTCTCGGTGGTCGGCTTCGTTTCTAGCTACGCAGCGCGGCGAGAGATGTTCCGGGTGGCCTTCCGCGTTGAGACCGCGATGCGCCACGCCGTGTTCGATCACCTCTCTCGTATGTCGGCGTCGTTCTACGACCGCAGCGAGACCGGGCAACTCCTCGCTCGAGCCAACGGCGATATTCGCTCGGTCCAGATGTTCTTGAACTTCGGTCCGTTCATGGTGCTGTCGCTCGCCAGCTTGGTGATTGCCCTCGGCTTCATGTTCGCCGTGAGTGTGCCGCTGACGCTGGTGACGATCATTCCCATTCCAATCGTGGCGTTCATCGGCTTGAGGAGTCGTCATCCCCAACTGCCGGCGTGGTGGCTCGTGATGGCGCGCCAGGCCGAGGTTGCGACGCTGGTCGACGAGAACATCGCGGGTGTGCGGGTCGTGAAGAACTTTGCCGGCGAGCAGCATGAGGTTGCTCGTATGGCCGGTGTGGCCGACCAGCTTCGGTGGGCGATGGTCAAGGGCGCTGACGTGACAGCGCGTTACGTACCCGCGCTCGAGCATCTGCCTCGCATGAGCATGGTCGCGGTCTTGCTGTATGGCGGCTTGTTGGTGGAAGACGGCACGCTTGGTATTGGCGCCTTGGTCGCGTTTAGCTCGTATGTCGTGATGGTGCAGGTGCCTTTCCGGTTCATTGGGCACCTTGTGCAGATGGCGCAGCGGGCGAAGGCTTCCTCTCTCCGTGTGTTCGAAATCTTTGACGAAGAGATCACGATCGCCGACATCGAGCAGCCGACCGACATCAGTAAGGCCCGCGGTCGCGTGCAGTTCAACGACGTACGGTTTGGCTATGGCGGCGACGCCGATGTGCTCCGGGGCTTCATGCTCGATATCCAGCCGGGCGAGACCGTTGCGTTAGTCGGAGAGACTGCATCCGGTAAGTCCACCGTCGCTCGACTCCTGCCTCGTTTTTACGACGTACGTAGCGGCGCGATCCAAATCGATGGTGTCGACGTGCGAGAGGCCTCCCTTTCGAGCCTCCGTTCTGTGGTCGGCGTCGCCCTCGATGACCCCTTCCTCTTCTCGATGAGCATCCGCGACAACATTGCGTTCGCCGACCCGACCGCATCCGACGAACGAGTGCGGGCGGCCGCCCAAGCGGCGCAGGCGCTGGGGTTCATCGAAGAGCTTGACAACGGCTTTGATGAGGTTGTGGGGGAGCGGGGCTACACCCTCTCCGGCGGTCAACGCCAACGAATCTCGCTGGCTCGGGCCTTGCTGCACGACCCCCAGGTCCTGGTGCTCGACGACGCCACATCGGCGATCGATGTTCGAGTCGAAGAGAAGATCCACGCCGGACTTCGCGTGGCCACGGCCGACCGCACCGTGATTGTGATCGCCCATCGGCTGTCGACAATCTCGCTGGCCGATCGGGTGGTACTGCTCGACGAGGGTGTTGTTGCCGCCACTGGCGTCCATGAAGATCTGATCAAGTCTGAGCCGCGTTATCGACGTCTCCTTGAACACATGGAGGACGACTCATGAGTATGGCCGGATGGGGCGGCCACGCCGATACCGGTTTCAGCGGTGTGCCGGCCGAGGTGAAAGAAAAGGTCGAACAATGGATGGCTGAGGGGCCGCCCGAGGTGGCGGCCGACCCGCCGCCGTTTAGTCAGACCGAATACGACCGCAAACCCTTCACGATGGCGCACTTCCTACGTCCCTATTTCGGCGCGCTGTTCGGCGTGTTCGTGCTGGTGGCGATCGAAGCGGTGATGGCCCAGACCGGGCCGTTGCTTCTCCAGATCTCGATCGACGAAGGCATCCGTAAGGGCGACCGCGATCTCGTAGTGATGATCGGCGTGATCTTCGCGATCTTCGTTCCGACCTCGATCGTGGTCGGCATCGCTCGAACAATGGCCGCGGGGCGCGTTGGCGCTCGTGTCATGGCCAACCTCCGCGTGCAGTTGTTCGCTCATTTCCAGCGACTCAGCATCGACTTCTACACCAACGAACGCGCCGGTCGTTTGCTCAGCCGGATGACCAGCGACCTCGAGCCGCTGCAGCAACTGTTCCAGCAGGGATTGGTGCAGCTGGCCGTGCAGGGTGTGACCCTCGTGGCCATCACGATCGTGCTGTTTGTTCTGAATCCCTTGCTCGCGTTGATCACCGTGGTCGCCGTGGTGCCGGGCACGCTGATCCTGTCGCTCTGGTACCGCCGGGTTGCGGGCGAAGCCCAGCTTCGGGTGCGCGACACGATCGCCGAGGTGCTGGCCCATCTGCAGGAGAGTCTCGCCGGCATCCGAATCGTCACCGCCTATAACCGTCGCCGCCGCACGGTGGTCGAACATCAGAACGAAGCGGGCGAATACCTCGATGCCAACGACCGCACCGCGCAGATCAACGGCATCTACGGGCCGGGCTCCGAGGCGATGGGTCCGCTGGCGCAAATGGTCCTGCTGGTCATCGGTGGCAATCTGGTGCTCGACGGACGGGCATCGCTCGGCGAGCTGATTGCCTTCGTGATCTATGTCGGTGCCTTCTTCGCCCCGATCACTGAGCTGGTGGCGCTGTACAACATCTACCAACAGGGCCGGGCCTCGGTCGTGAAGCTCGGCGAAGTTCTGGCCACGGAACCGTCGGTGCCCGAGTCGCCCACGGCGATCACACTGCCGCCAGTCGAAGGAGAGATTCGACTGCAGGGCGTGACATTTGGGTACGACCCCACGCATCCCGTCATCAGTGGTATCGACCTGGCGATTCATCCCGGCGAGACCATCGCGATCGTTGGGCCAACCGGTGCCGGAAAGTCCACGATCGCCAAGCTACTCAACCGTTTCTACGATCCGACCGAGGGTGTCATCACGATTGACGGCCACGATATTCGCGACGTCACGCTGTCATCATTGCGTCGCCAGATCGGCGTTGTCCCGCAGGAGCCGTTCCTCTTCGGCGGAACGATTCGCGACAACCTGCTCGTCGGAAACCGAGACGTTGGCCATCAGGACCTGGAAGCGGTTTGCCAACAGGTCGGCCTCGGCCGACTCCTTGACCGCATGCCCGAGCGCCTCGACACGCCCTGCCATGAGCGTGGCGTGGCCCTTTCGGCCGGCGAGCGTCAGCTCCTGGCCTTGGCCCGCGCCTTCCTGTCGCAGCCGCGCCTCCTCGTGCTCGACGAAGCAACGTCGTCCCTCGACCTGCGCACCGAACAAGCGGTCGAGACTGCCCTCGATGTCGTGCTCGAAGGCCGCACCGCGGTGATCATCGCACACCGTTTGCAGACCACCATGCGGGCCGACCGGATCGTCGTGATCGACAACGGCGTCGTCGCCGAAATCGGCACCAGCGACGAACTCATCGCCGCCGGCGGCCACTTCACCGAAATGTGGAAAACTGGCGGCCTGCATTAAGGGCGAGTTCGGCGGAGCCGAAGTCGTAGGAACCCGAAGGGTTCCCTCTGACCCGCTCCACAACTAGAGCGCCGCGGCATCCATATCCTCGCCGATGCCTAGGTAGTCGGCTTCATCGGGGCCGGCGACGGGGGTGTGGAGCTCTTCGTAGGTTGGCCCGTACTGCTCGGCCAGAGGGGCGAGTTTCTCGAGGTCGAAGCCATAGAGGTTGGCCGCGTTGCCGGAGAGCATCTTCTCGCATTCTTCGTGATCGAGGCCGGCGAACCGGCGGCGCAGATGCTCCTTGGTGTTCGGATGTGTGCCCTCGTCGTGCGGGTAGTCACTGCCCCACATGAAACGATCGATGCCGACCGTGTGGCGCACATCCATGTCGGCCTGGCCGGGACCAGATACGCCGACCCAGCCGCAGTTCGCCCACTGTTCACTGGCGAGCATGGTGGGCAGTGCACCCTTGTCGTACTTGATCTCGCCGGTCTCGCCGGTGTCACGAATCCGCGAGATGGTGTTGTCGAGTTGATCGAGCAGCGGCGGGATCCATGAAGCACCGATCTCCGTGAGCACGAATTTCATCTTCGGGAAGCGTTCGAAGACGGAGCCCATGATCATGTGGACGAGCGGACGCTGCGTGTAGAACGCGACCTCGTTGATGTAGAGCAGCATCGAGATCGGGTATTTGCCGTAGTCGGGGTTGCCGGTGCCGGAGTGCATGTTGACCGGAATCTCAAGGTCGGCGAGCACTTCCCACAGCGGGTTGTAGATCGGGTCGTGGAGCGGCTTTACCCACTTCACATCGGGGGCAATATTCGGCAACAGGATTCCGCCGCGTAGGCCGTTTTCCTTGATCCACTTAGCGTCTTCGATTGCGTCGTCAACATCGTTAAGGAAGATCTGGCCGACGCCCGCACGACGTTCGGGGTAGTCCTCGCAGAACTCCTTGAGCCAGCGGTTGTGGGCCTGGATGCCGGCCCGCCGTTTGCGGTACTCCTCGGCTGTCGGGGGCTGAGCGAACAGCACGAAAGTTGGAAAAAACGGCGGCACAGTGTTCGGGAAGATGACTTCGCCAACCACCCCTTCTTCGTCGAGCTGCGCCTGGTTGCGCATGTCGTTGTCCCAGTTGCGCAGCCGGCGGTTGTCGCCCAAGTCCTTGTACGGGTTCTTGTAAACGCCCCGCCAGTCGTCGAACTCCTGGTGAAACTCGCTGTCGAGGTATTCGCGGTATGCGGCGTGGCTACCGCCCGCGTGCGTGTCGGCAGAGATCACTGTGTAATACCCGTGGGACGTGTCAATGGCGGTCATGGGACCAGCTTTGCCTACAGTTGGGCATGGCCGCCAACCTTGATCTGCCCGGTGAGGACGACCCCCGCCGCCAAGAGCTGCGCGAATGGTTCGCGACGCACCCCAATGCCACGCCAACTCAACTTCGTGATCGCGGCCTTGTCGTCCCCCATTGGCCCGAGCCGTGGGGCCTCGACGCTGAGCCGGTTCACCAACTGATCATCGAAGAGGAGATGAAACGAGCGGAGGCCAAGAAACCGATCAACCCGATTGGCACCGGCCACTGCGGTCCAGTCCTCGTCGTGCACGGCTCACAGGAGCAGCAGGATCGATACCTCCCGCTGATGCTGACGGGGGAGGAGATGTGGTGCCAGCTCTTCAGCGAACCAGACGCCGGTTCGGACCTGGCCAACCTCTCGACTCGAGCCGTTCGCGACGGCGACGAGTACATCATTAACGGCCAGAAGACCTGGACGAGCCTCGCGGATGTGGCCAAGTTCGGGATCCTGATCGCCCGCACCGACATCGACGTCTCGAAGCACACCGGGATCAGCTACTTCATCATCGACATGGCGACCCCGGGCATCGAGGTGCGCCCGATCTTCAACATGAGTGGTGGCGGCCTTTTCAACGAGGTCTTCTTCGATGAAGTGCGTGTTCCCGCAGACAACTTGATTGGTGAGCAACACAACGGCTGGGGAATGGCCAAACTGACCCTCGCCAATGAGCGCGTCTCGCTGAGTCAGGGCGGCCTCCGCTGGGGCCACGGGCCGACGGTGCGTGACCTCGTCGATGCCGTACGCGCTCGAGGAGGCATCAAACGCGGCCCGCAGAAGGAACGACTGCTCTCCGCCTATATCGACGGCGAGATTCTCCGTTATCACCGGCTCGCGCTGGTGGCCGCCAAGCTCAACAAGAAGCCGGGGCCCGACGCGTCGTTGCGAAAGGCGCTCGCCGATCCGCACGGCAAGGTCGTTTATGAGCTCGCCGTAGATCTCATGGGGCCGGCCGGCACCCTGGCCGGCGGCTACGAAGACGGCAGCTGGGCTGAGTGGAGCGACGGATTCTTATTCTCGCCCGCCTTGACGGTGGGCGGCGGAACCAGTGAAGTACTAAGAAACATCATCGCCGAGCGCCTGCTCGGGCTGCCCCACGACCTCGATGTCGAACAGGGGCTGACGTGGAAGGAAGCGCAGCAAATACAGCACAAGGGGTAATCGTTCGGGGGACCGATGGCCAAGGGGGACGAAAACCAAGCTGACGGCGCACCGAGCGCCGCCGCGCTCGCGGGCATGGTCCTCGACGAGGAGGCGGCCCGGCGTGATGCTGCGGTCCAAGAGGAGATCCTGTTCGCTGACGAACTGCTCCCCGGCGTCGGGAGCGAGGAGCTGGCTCTCAAGAAGGGCCTCGTCATGGGAGGCGGTGCCGCAACCTTCGTCGTCTTGCTAATCCTGAACTCGCTCGACGAACTCCAGACCTCCGCGTTCGCGCTTCTTGCGCCCGACATTCGCGACAGCTTCGGTGTCGGTGACGGCCTCATCACTTTCATCGGTGCGATCTCCGCCGCGTTTGTTGTGCTCGGAGCGGTTCCGATGGGCTGGCTGGCCGACCGCTGCAAGCGGGGCCCCGTGATCGGCTGGTCGAGTTTGATGTTCAGCGTCTTCGTCTTCCTGAGCGGGATCGCGCCGAATGCATTCGCCTTCTTCTGGACGAGATTCGGCGTGGGGATCGCGAAGGCCAACACGATTCCCGTGCATGGATCGATGGTGGCCGACACCTACCCGATCGGCATCCGCGGCCGGCTCGGCGCGATGACGGCGATCGCTGGTCGCGGCGTCGCGGTCTTGAGCCCACTGCTCGTCGGCCTGATCACCGAGGTTGCCAATGGGCCCGGAGAAGTCGATGGCTGGCGCTGGTCGTACTACATCCTCGGCGTGCCGGTTGTGTTCTTCGCATTCGCCGCATTTCGGCTACGTGAGCCCATCCGCGGCCAGTGGGAGAAAGAGGACGTTCTCGGCGAGGTGATAGCGGAGGACGATCCGTTGCCACCGAGCATGGACGCAGCGTTCGCTCGCTTGTGGCAGATCCGCACCCTCAAAGGCGTGATTGTCGGGTTCTCGGCGATGGGGTTCGGCATCTTCACTGCACCTTTCCTGGAGAACCTTTATCTCGAAGACGAGTTCAACCTCGAGGCGCTCGACCGGGGCATCGCGAAAACGGCCGGCGGTGTCTTCGTGATGATTGCCTTGGTGTGGATTGGGCCAAAGTTCGACCGCCTATATCGGCGTGATCCGGCGCTCGTGCTGCGGCTGGTGGGCGGCCTGATCTTCTTCTCGGCGTTCTTGATGCCCGTGCAGTACTTCATGCCGAACGTCACGAGCTTCGTGATCTTCTCGATCCCACGCGAGGTCATGTTGTTCTCGGCGTTCGCGATGGTGCAGCCGATGCTCCAATCAATCGTGCCGTATCGCCTGCGGGGCCTCGGCGCGGCGCTCGGCACGCTCTACATCTTCTTCACCGGTGCAGTCGGCGGCGGGCTGGTTGCCCTGCTCTTCGCCGACACGTGGGGGGCGCGGACCACCGTCCTGGTCGTGTCGGTGCCGACGACGCTGCTCGGTGGCGCCTTGATGGTGCGAGCCGCGAGCTTCGTGAAGTACGACCTGTCACAGGTGGTCCAAGAGCTCCGGGAGGAACTCGACGAGACACAGCGCCGCTCGGCCGACCCGGAGAACGTCCCGGCTTTGCAGGTCAACAACCTCGACTTCAGCTACGGCAAAGTGCAGGTGCTCTTCGACATCGAGTTCGAGGTGGCGAAGGGCGAGTCGCTCGCGTTGCTCGGCACAAATGGCGCGGGCAAGTCCACGGTCCTGCGCGTCGTGAGCGGACTGGGCACCCCCAGTCGAGGAGTGGTGCGCCATCACGGGCGAACGATCACGTTCAGCTCACCGCAAGTCCGCTCGGCGCTCGGTATTCAGCAGCTCCCGGGCGGCAACGGCGTGTTTGCCGACATGACCATTCAGCAGAACCTCGTGATGGGCGCCTACAAGTTCCGCGCCGACCGCGCCGATGTGCAGCGGCGCATCGGCAGTGTGAAGGAGCTCTTCCCGACGCTCGTCGGCCGAGAGAAGGAACTTGCCCGGAACCTTTCCGGCGGGCAGCAGCAGATGCTCGCGCTGGCAATCACGATGCTGAACGAGCCTGACATCCTCTTGATCGACGAGCTCTCGCTCGGCCTCGCTCCGACGGTCGTCGCCGAGCTGCTCGAGCTGATCGACCGGCTCAGAGAAGCCGGTCAGACGATGATCATCGTCGAGCAGTCGATCAATATCGCGCTCCAGGTGAGCGATCGAGCGATCTTCCTCGAGAAGGGCCAGGTCCGGTTCGAAGGGTCAGCGGCGGAGCTCCTGGAACGTGACGACATCGCCCGCGCCGTGTTCCTCGGAGACGAGGGCGGATGATCGCCGACATCCTGATCTGGGACTGGATTTGGGCCTGGTGGGTCGATCGCAGCTCCTGGCAATTCGTCTTCGACGGGATCGTGATCGGCCTCGTCTACGGGATGATCGCGATGGGCATCGTGCTCATCTATCGATCGACCAAGGTGATCAACCTCGCGGTGGGCAACATGGGGCTGCCGGCCATGGGCCTGATGGCGATCATGGTCGTCAACTACAACTTCCCCTACTGGATAGCGCTCGTCATCGCGATCGCGGTCGGAATAATCAGCGGTGGCGTGCTGGAGCTCGCTGTAGTGCGACGGCTTTTCGACGCGCCCCGCGTCATTGTCCTCGTTGCCACCATCGGCATTGCGCAGCTCATGCAAGCGCTCCTCCTAGCGCTGCCCGACGCCACGCCGTCTCAGGGCGAAGGGTTCCCCGTGCCACTGGGTGGAGAATGGGAGACGTTCTGGAGTGTCGACGTTGAAGGCCCGGATCTCACCATTCTCGTGGTGGTCCCCGCAGTGGCGATTGGCCTCTCGCTTTTCCTGAACCGGACCGTGTTCGGTCAGACAGTGCAGGCATCGGCAGCCAATCCGGATCTGGCTCGCTTGCAAGGGATCAGCCCGCGCACGGTCTCATTTTTCGTGTGGTGCGTCGCTGGCCTACTTGGAGCGACGGCGATGATCCTCCTCGCCGGTCGCGGCGGTCAGGCGACCGGTTTCCAAAATCTCGGGCCGGTCACGATGACCCGGGCGCTGGCCGCAGCGGTCATCGCCGGCATGTTTTCCTTCCGTCGAGCCATGATTGCTGGCGTCGCGCTCGGACTCCTTCAACGCCATGTCCTTCGGATTCATCTCGACGAACCTGCCCTCTTCGACTTCGTGCTCTTTGTCATCGTGGTTATGGCCATCGTGCTGCAGCACCGGGGCGAGGGGAAGGGCAAAGCGTCGTTCTCGTTCGTCTCGAAGCGCCGTCCGATTCCGCCTCACCTGCGATCAATCTGGTGGGTGCGACATCTTGCTCACTTCGGGCCCGCCCTTTTGCTGGTGATCGGCCTTCTCCTTCCCGCCCTTATCGACTTGCCGAGCCGCCACCGGATCTACGCCCGCATCGTGGCGTTCGCCGTTTGTGCGCTCTCGGTCACGGTCATCACGGGCTGGTCCGGCCAGGTGTCACTCGCCCAAATGGCCTTTGCGGGGTTCGGCGCGCTTTTGGCGGCGGCGTTTAACCGCGGCCTCCACATCGGGGTGGGCTTCGGCGACATCCAGGTGTTTGCGCTCACGCTTCCCGATCTTCCTTTCCTGGTGTCCATGCTGGCGGCGGCGTTGGTCACCTCGCTGATCGCGGCCGTTGTCGGCGTCGGGTCGCTGCGCGTCCGTGGACTGTTGCTGGCGGTGAGCACATTCACGTTTGCCCTCGCGGCGCAGGCCTACCTCTTCCGTCGCGACGTGCTCGACGATGGCGAGGGTTCCGCCGTCGGCTTCAACCGCGGCAGCGTCGGACCTTGGAAGCTCGAGAGCGAGCGCGACTATTACTATTTCGTGCTGGCGGTGTTGGTCATCTTGTTGGTGATCGTCGCCCGCCTGCGTCGGTCGGGAATCGGGCGGGCGATCATCGCGGTGCGCGACAACGAAGACAACGCCAGCGCCTACGGAGTGTCACCGGTGCGCATGAAGCTCATGGCGTTCGCGATTGCGGGCGGGATTGCCGGCCTCGGTGGCGCCTTGCTCGGTGGCCTCGTAGAGAACGTCCCTCTCGCAAATCAGTTCTTCACGATCGACGATTCTCTGACGGTGGTCGCGATGGTGGTTATCGGCGGGCTGGGCACTCTGCTCGGGCCGCTGGTGGGCTCGGTGTGGATCATCGGACTGCCCTCGTTTTGGCCCGACAACGATCTGGTGCCGCTCTTCACTTCCAGTGTCGGGCTGCTGATCTTGATCCTGTACTTCCCGGCCGGGCTCGTCCACATCGGCTACGTCGCCCGCGACGCGGTGGTCGATCGAGTGTTGCGCCGCTATCCGGCACCGCTGGCGTCGTCGTCGCCGGCGGTCCCGATCTCGCTCTCGTCTGGTGATCGGGCCGAGCCAGAGGGTCGCCTTGCGCTCGAGACCAGGGACATCGATGTGAGCTTCGGAGGCATCTTGGCGGTTTCCGGTGTCAATTTTGAGGCCGCTCATGGCGAGATCGTTGGCCTTATCGGCACGAACGGTGCGGGGAAGTCGACGTTGATGAACGCCATTGGCGGCTACGTTCCATCGAGCGGCGAGATTGTGATCAATGGCCACGACGTGACGAATCTGCCGTCATATCAGCGGACGCAGCGCGGGCTTGGGCGCACGTTCCAAGCCGCCGAGCTGTTCCCCGAGCTCACGGTGCGCGAAACCGTGCTCGTCGCCCTTGAGGCGCGTGAGCGAACCGGCTTCATTTCGACCTCGCTCTTCATTCCGGTTGCCCTTCGACGCGACCGTCGCAAACGCGTGCAAGCCTCCGAGCTCATCGATTTCCTCGGTCTCGGGCGTTATGCCGACACGTTCATCAACGAGCTGTCGACGGGCACTCGCCGCATCGTGGAGCTGGCGGGCCTGCTCGCGCTCGACGCTCGTGTGCTCTGTCTCGACGAGCCGACGGCGGGTCTCGCACAACGTGAGACCGAGGCGTTCGGCCCGCTGATCAGCTCGATCCGGTCTGAGCTCAACGCGACGATGATCGTGATTGAGCACGACATGGGTCTGATCATGTCGCTCTCGGATCGGGTGTACTGCCTCGAAGACGGCATCGTGATCGCGGAGGGAATCCCCGACGATGTGCGCGCTGATCCGGCGGTGATCGCGAGTTACCTCGGGACCGACCGTCGAGCGATTGACCGTAGTGATCTCCGCCGCAACTAGATCAGCGTCACAATTAGTCGACGGAATCCACGTCGGTGACCGGTTCGAGTTTCCCGATCTCGCCCGATGTGAAGTCGAATTGGCCAATACGTAGCGAGTTGTCGGCGTCGTACTTGCCGGCGCTGATGCTGGCGAACACGACGTTGGCGAGTTCGATCTTGCCGATCTGATCTAGGCCGGCCCGGAACGTGGTCGGGTTCAGATCGCCACCGGCAAAGTCGCCGGCCGCCTTCAACACACTGAGGTACTGGCACGGAGCGGTCGCCCCGGCAACCCAGTCGGGATCACCCTCAGGAACCTCGTCGGGGTGAAGCACATCGATCCCCGCGTTGTTGCGCAGGAGGTCGTAGCAGGCCTGGCTGGCATCGAGCTCCCATGACTCGTCGCGCGAGGCGCCCATCGGCGCGTAGGCGCCGTCGTAGAGCGACGGTGGCCGTTCGTCGAGGCCGCCGATCGTGTTGACCTGTGTCCCCGTGTCGATCGCGAGGATCGTGCCGGTGAAGCCGTTCTCGCGCATGTGAGCGATGCCGAATGCGATCCCGGACTGAATGATGATGAGGGTGTCGATGTTCTCATCGTCGATGACCTCGGCATACACACTGGCCTGCTCGGCGAGTGCGACTTCGTCGCCCTGCGGCACGTTGCTGGTGAACGACTGGACGACATCAATTCCGAGTTCGCTGAGCGCCGGAAGCACCACGTCCTCAGTCACGGTCTCGTGTTCGGAGGAGTCGTCATAAGTGGCAACCCGTCCATCGAGGAGGCCGAGCTCCTGGTAGAGGGCCAGCGTGCCCTGGTGGCGTCGCGGTGAACTCATGACTGTCGAGACCCACGGCATTGTCGCCTTGGGGTAATGGGCGGGTGTATGCGTGCCGCCGATGACCATGTGCTCTTGCTGCTCGACGAAGCAGAGGATGCTGTCGATCGCGGGGCCGGCGACGCCGCCGAGGACGATGAACACTTCGTTGTCTTGCGTGAGTTCGATGCACGCGTCGTCGGCTGATGCAGTGAACACGGGGTTGTATTCCCGGTAGACCATCTCGACTTGGCGGCCCGCGATTCCACCGTCGGCGTTGACGTCATCGATCATCGTCTGCCAGATCAGCTCGCGGTCGCCTTGGTTGATGTCGACCAAACCCAGCTCGCGGAGCTCGTCGAGATCGGTCGTGAGGACGCCGACCGTGATGGTGTCGGCCGTGACCCCTCGATACGAGTCGAAGGGCGCGACCTCTTCTGGCGGCTCCGGCGGGTCGTCGCCGGGCGCGGCTGTAGTGGTCGTCGTCGTGGTGGTGGTGGTCTCACCAGTGCCGGTCTCCGTGCCGCCGTCATCGCTGCATGCAGCGGCGACGAGTGCGAGGACCACGAAAAGCACTACAAAGTGCTGGCGGGTTCGAGCGGTCATGGTGTCCCCCTAAGGCCCAGACGGCTAAATGTGTTATCCGTTTTGTAGCAGATCTCGAAACGAGAGACCAGGGACACGCTCAACCAGGACGTTGCCCTTCTAATTCTTCGGCAGGTCCTTGAACGGGGTGGTCTTCGCCGGACCGGGCTCTTTTGGGAGGCCGAGGAAACGTTCGCCGAGGATGTTGCGTTGGACTTGATCGGTGCCGCCGTAGATCGATGGGGCGGGGGAGTTCAGGGTGGTGGCCTGGACCTCGCCGCCGCCCGGGCCCGCGGCCGCGTCGGCGCCGCCGAGCATGCCGGCCGCCCCGATCGACTGGTTGCCAGCCTCACGACGCATGCGAGCGATCTCGCTCATCGCGAGCTTGCCGAGGTTGCCGATAGCGGGGACCGCGCCGCTTCGGGCCCGGAGACCGAGCATCCGGTTGACCTCTTCACGAATGTGGAGGCGCATACGCGTGTCGCGTCGCTGGGCGCCACCGAGGCCGAGCGGTTCGGCGATTCGCTGGAAGCGAACGGCTGAGGGTTCATCACCGGGTTTGGCCCGTGGGCCGCCGATGGAGCGGAGTCCGAAGCCGCCGGCGGGCTTGTCGAGATCCTCCGACGTTGCCCCTGCCGACGCGTACGGAAGTTCAACCGCGGCGCCGGAGAGGCTCATACGTTCGAACGTGAGTGTGGTGTTGCCCACGCGCCAACCGTCGTTGAGATCGCCGATGAGGTTTGGGGCCGGAACCCGGGTGTCGTCCATGAACACTTCGTTGAAGAACGCCTGGCCCGTCATCTCGACGAGCGGCCGAATCTCGACGCCGTCTTGCATCATTGGGAAGGCGAACCAGCTGATGCCGGCGTGTTTCGGCTGATCGATGTCGGATCGAGCGAGGAGCATTCCGTAGGTGGTGCCGGCGGCGAGGCTGGTCCACACTTTCTGCCCGTTGACTATCCATTCTTCGCCGTCGAGATCGGCCCGGGTGCTGAGCCCGGCGAGGTCAGAGCCGGCGCCCGGCTCGGAGAAGAGCTGACACCAAGATTCGGTGCCGTTGAGGATTGGTTTGATGAAGCGCTCTATCTGCTCGAGTGTGCCGTGGTTCGCGATTGTGGGCGCGGCCATCATCGTGCCGATGTTTGACGGTGCCCCCAGCGTGCCGATCTCGGCGAGCGCTCGTTTGACCTCGTTCTCGTCTTCTTTTGAATATCCACGGCCGAAGGCTTGCTCAGGCAATGTTGGCAAGGCGTAGCGCTCATCGGCGAGCAGCTGCCACCACTCCCGCACGGTCATCTCTGGGTCCCAATGGGCCTTGGCCCAGGTGCGCACGTCGTCGCGAATCGTCATGGCGTTGACGGTAGTGGCAGGGGTCACCCCGACGTCCATTCCGGGCGGCGGGTACCTACTATGCGCGCTTGCAGGCGAATCGAGAAGTGAAGTGGTATTCGGCCGCGGCCGTGGTGGCCCCGGCGCTCTTCGTTCTCGCCCCTGGTTTTCTGGTATTCGCGGCGGTAGCCGTCGTGGTGGCGGGTCGGCTGACACGGGGCGGATCGCGATGCACTGTTCCCCGGCTGGCCAGCAATGACCTGATGGTCATGGGTGTGGCGTTCGCTCTCGCCGCGGTGTGGTCTGCCGTTGCCGGCTCGGGTGGGTTCGAAGCAGTAGGCGCCGTGCTGCTGCTCCTCATTACCGAGATGGCTCGCCCGACCTCGTATGCCAACCCCATCCACTTTGGTGAGGTGGCGCTCGTGCTGGGCTTCGTGGCCGCAGTCACTCGAGGCATCGCTACGGGCAACCCTAAGAGCATCGACCGATGGACGCTCGTTGCGGTTGGTGCGGCGCTCACCGCCGCGCTGCTCTCTCACGCTCGAGGTGGCTGGATCGCCCTTCCGGCCATCATCCTGGTGACCGCCGTGCATCACGTCCGCTCGCCGGACCCCCGTCGACTTCGATAAGTCGTTGC
>Ga0209709_10000086_pt1 | contig 82783 bp, 79 predicted proteins | sample ArcticOcean_MG_C_2_FD_187435 | JGI IMG/M metagenome (GOLD analysis project Ga0209709, IMG submission 187435) | Marine microbial communities from western Arctic Ocean - ArcticOcean_MG_CB4_136 (SPAdes) (version 2) | ecosystem: Environmental > Aquatic > Marine > Oceanic | place: Arctic Ocean...
CTTGTTCAAGGTATTTCAGAATTATTAAAAAGTTATTGGGCTGCAACAAAAGGTAAGTGGCCTGGAGAAAAAGAATAATGTTAGCTGAATTTATCAACCCAGCATTTTTAGGATTTATACTTATTGGAGTAATGCTTTTTTCCATCTTCATTGGTTTTCCAATCTCATTTACTTTAATATTTCTTGGATTTGTCTTTGGATATTTAGGATTTGGAAAACTAGTATTTTATTTAATGACACTGCAGTTTTCTATGGTCATGACCGAACAAACTCTTGCAGCTGTTCCGCTCTTCGTTTTTATGGGAATAATGATGGAACAAGCTGGTTTAATGGAAAGATTATTTTCTGCATTTCAATTGATGTTAGCTAAGGTAAGAGGCTCTTTATATTATGCAGTACTATTTGTTTCAGTTATTTTTGCAGCTGCAACAGGAATTGTTGGGGCATCAGTAACAATTTTAGGAATTATGGCTGCTAAATCAATGAACAAATCAGGTTACAATGTTCGATTAGCAGCTGGAACAATTACTGCTGGTGGAACTTTAGGTATTTTAATTCCACCAAGCATTATGCTTGTTGTAATGGGACCTATTATGGAAATACCAGTTACAGATTTATTTGCAGCTGCAATTATTCCAGGAATATTATTAGCAACACTTTACGCTGCTTATACAACTATTAGATGCTGGATAGATCCAAGCTTAGGACCAGTTCTACCAGTGGAATTAAGAGCTACTAGCATGTTAGCTGTTTGGAAAGAGTTTTTTATTGGATTAGTTCCCCCCGCAGCCTTGGTATTTGCTTCGCTTGGAAGTATATTGTTTGGTTTTGCTACACCAACAGAGGCAGCTGGTTGTGGTGCAATGGGCTCTTTACTTTTAGCGGTAGCTTATAGAAAATTAACATTTGGACGATTACAAGAAGCTTTAGTTAAAACTTTAGAAATTTCAGCATTAATAATGGTTTTGGTCGCAGCTTCTAATTTTTTTGGTGCTGTATTTTCAAGGTTAGGAACACCGATGCTCTTAACTGATTTCTTGTTAGGTTTAGAAATGAATAGATATTTAATTCTTGCAATGATTATGGGTATGATTTTTCTTTTAGGGTGGCCTTTAGAGTGGGTTCCTATTGTAATGATTATAGTTCCTATCATATTACCATTAGTTGAAGCTCTAGGTTTTAATTTAACTTGGTTTGCAATTCTAGTGGCAGTCAATCTTCAGACCGCATGGCTCTCACCACCAGTAGCTTTATCTGCCTATTTTTTAAAAGGTGTGGTTCCAGAGTGGGATCTTAAAGACATATATCATGGTATGATGCAATTTATGCTTATTCAAGTAATTGGTTTAATTTTAATTATTATATTTCCACAAATTGCCTTATGGCTTCCTGCCTATCTGTATGGACAGTAGAGTTTATTAGTTTATTATAAAATTGTGATTCAAGAAAAAGTTAAAAATAATTTAATTAATTGGGAAATTGTTTCAGTTAACCCAAGTGACAAGAAATGGGATTGGGTAGACCTTTTTTGTTTCTGGGGCATTAACATACAAAGTATAATTGCATTTTCACTTATAACCTCTCTCTATCTTGTTTATGATCTAAACATTGCGGTAGTTTTTTTAGGGAGTTTAATAGGATCTTTTTTTGTTTATTTCTTAGCAAATTTAATTGGTAAACCATCACAAAAACATGGCATTCCTTTTCCTGTTTTATTAAGAACATCCTTCGGGTTTAAAGGAGCAAAATACTTTGCTTTATTAAGAGGTTTGGTGGGTATTTTTATGTTTGGAGTTCAAACATATTTTTTGTCAAAAGCATTTAGCTATTTGATAAGAATATTTATTTTTTTGATTGATAATACAATGATTGTTCAAGATATTTTTTTAATTTTTCTTTTGGGTTTAAACATAATTGATTGGGTATCTTTTATTATTGCTATTTTATTACAGGCATTTTTATTTAGTAGAAGTCATAAATTTAATAAAATAATTATAAATTTTTCAGCAATAACTGTTTATTTAGGAATTATATTATTTTTTTTAGTAGTAATTTTTTATGACTTTGACCACGTAACAGAAGCATTTATTGATATATTTACTTTTAACAACCTTATCATTAAAGATAACATCGGTCCCTTGATAACTGTTGCTGGAACTATTTTTGCCTATTTTTCAGTTGTCCTTGTTAATTATGGAGACTTTTCTCGTTATGTTAAAAATGAAAATGAATTAAAAAAAGGTAATTTAACTTTATTTTTGAATTTAATTATTTTTTCATTTTTAGCTGTTTTTATAGTTATTGGTGCTGACGTTATTCTAAATACAAATCTTGAAAATATGGAAAGAATTTTAACTAATCCAACTGATATTATAGGAAAATTCGACAATATTTTAGTAACAGTAATAGTTTTATTTTTTATTATTTTTGCTTCCGCTTCAACAAATTTAATCGCAAATTATATACCTGCTCAAAATTCTTTGCTAAATTTTTTACCAAATAAATTTAATTTAAAAAGTGCAGCTTTTTTTATTGTTACTTTAGGATTTTTTGTTGGTATCTTTTGGTTACCACTACTTAGTCAAATTGGAATTTTATCCTTTCTAGATACAATAGGCTCATTTTTTGGACCTATTTTTGGTATTATGGTTGTTGATTATTACTTAGTTAAAAAAAGAAATCTAATTAATAAAGATATTTTTTCTTCTGATGTTAATAGTGCCTATTATTATTCTAATGGTTGGCACATCAAGGCACTCTATTCTTTATTGATTGGTTTTACTTTTAGTGCTGGAACAATTTGGAATGAAAATTTAATGTATTTACAAGCTTATTCTTGGATAATAGGTGCTTTCATTTCGTCAATAACTTATTATCTGTTAACCAATAAATAATTTTTATGCATCAATTTGATTTAAAAAACAAAATAGCAATTGTTACAGGTGGAGCTCAAGGTTTTGGACTAGATATTGCTAAAAGATTTTTAGAATCAGGTGCTAAGGTTATAATTTGGGATATTGATGAAAAAGAACTTTTAAAAACCTCAAAAAATTTAAATAATGCAAACCTTTCCTTTAACGTTGTCGATATATCAAATTATGATCAAGTTAAAGACGTAGTAAACAATAAAATAAAAACGTCTATTGTTGATATATTGATCAATAATGCAGGTATAACTGGCTCGACCACACCCTTGTGGGAGTACGATGTAGATGAGTGGAATAAAATAGTTAATATTAATTTGATGGGCACATTTAATTGTTGCAAATGTATTGTGCCAATTATGATTAAAAATAATTATGGAAGAATTGTAAATGTAGCTTCTGTAGCTGGAAAAGATGGAAATGCTAACGCAAGTGCATATAGCTCAGCAAAAGGTGGAGTAATAGCTCTAACTAAATCACTAGGAAAAGAACTTGCTGATAAAAATATAGCAGTCAATACCGTTACACCTGCTGGAGCAAAAACAAGAATTTTAGATCAAATGACCAAAGAACATGTCGCTAAAATGCTTTCAAAAGTACCAAGAGGCAGATTTCTAGAGATAAAAGAGTTTACTTCCCTAATTTGTTGGCTTTCATCAGAAGAAAACTCATTTTCTACTGCAGCTGTTTTTGATATTAGTGGTGGTAGATCTACTTATTAGGTTTGTTTTTTGGAGTAATAGATGTTTGTTTTATAAAAATTTTATTTTCTTTAGATATAACCGGAGCAAGTATTATCACTGACCAATAGATTAAAAGTATAAATATAGAGAATGATTTCATTAAGTATATCTACGATCTAATATTGTACTTAGAATGTTTAAATATTGTTCAAATGTTGTTTTTTTTTGAATAATATATATACCACTTCTCATGTTCAAATTTTTTTTATTAGTTGTTGTATCTTGGGTTTTACTTCTACAAATTGTCTTAGCTGAAAAAGTAAATATTTTTAATTTTACTGAAGATGAATTAACAAAACTAAAAGTAAGAAAGGTTAAAGGTGAAACTACTTGGTCTCTTGGATCAAACAAAAACGGCAATTTTATTAAAGCTGAAGCTGAAGGCAAAGGTTCTGGACTGGGCAAAGAGGTTAAAATAAACCTTTTAAAAACACCATTTATTAATATTACATGGAAAGTAGAAAAAAATCTTTCGGGTATTATTGAAAATAGTAAAAAAGGTCATGATTATGCGGCAAGAGTCTTTGTGGTTAAAAAAACTGGATCTACACCGCTTTCAAATCGAGCTATTAATTATGTTTTTTCAAGCAACAATAATGTTGGTGATTATTGGCCAAGTCCTTACACTAAAAAATCCATAGATTACGTGCTATCAACTACAAAAAGAGGATTTAATGAGTGGGTTACAGTTAAAGCGAATGTAAAAGAGCACTTTAAGAAACTTCACGATCTTGATGTTAAAGAGTTATCCGGTGTAGCAATAATGACAGATACAGATAATTCTAAATTGAAAGCTATTGCTTTTTATCAGAATATTTATTTTTCGTCTGAATAATTAAAGCTTTAAGTATTTTTTAAGACTCATTGATAAAAAAGACAAAAGTATGGCCACGATAACATCTTCAATTGGTTTTGCGCTAGGGACACCAAAATTCCAAGCAAAAACTCCTATTAACCAAATAATATAAACTTTCATTAAAATTATTATATCTTAGTTTAATGCTAAATAATCATTTTTTTGATATTACATAAAAATGCATAAAAATTTTATACACAAAGTTAAAGTTTATTATGAAGATACTGATGCTGGGGGTGTTGTTTATTATGCTAATTATTTAAATTTTATAGAAAGAGCCAGAACTGAGGCAATAAATAATATTGGACTAAGTAATAAAAAAATCAAAGAAAATTTTAATTCTTTAATAATAGTAAAGTCTTGCAATATTCAATATAAAAAATCAGCACAATTAGAAGACGAATTAAGTATAAGATCTTTCGTTAAAGATATTACAAAAACATCATTTTCTATGATGCAAATTATTACTAGGAAAGATGAGGTAATTGCAGAAGCTTTAGTTCATTTAGTTTTTATTAACAAACTTGGCAAACCAACAAAAATACCAGATTTAATATACAAAAATTTTAAACCTTATTTTTGTGATAGCATAAAAATTTAACTTAGTTGTTTTGCTTTAGTAAATAAATTTTTCATCATTTTAAGATTAATAACGTTGGTATTTACATTTCTAGGACTAGGATGATAACATGCAATAAGAGTTTTCCCATCAGGTAATTTGTATTTTTTTCCATGTTTAAATATTAATTTTTTATTAATTTGATAATTTTTTCGGTAAAATTTAACGCAATTATCAAAAGCAACCCTACCTAAAGCCACTATAACTTTTAAATTTTTAAGATTAGTGATTTCATTATCAAAATAATTCGAGCAATTATTTAATTCATTAGCATGTGGCTTATCATCTGGAGGAACGCATTTTAAAATGTTTGTTATATATGTTGAATTTAATTTTAATCCATCATTAATATAGTTAGAAAATGACTGGTTTGAAATTTTTGCAGAGTGAAGACATTTGAATAAAAAATCACCAGATTTATCACCCGTGAAAGCCCTGCCAGTTCTAGTACCTCCATGTGTGGCTGGTGCTAAACCAACAATCATTAATTTAGCTTTTAAGTCACCAAATCCTGGTACAGGTTTTCCCCAGTAATTTTCATTAATATTTTTTTTTCTTTTTATTAAAGTTATTTTTTTACTAAACTTTATTAATCTGGAGCATTTTGTGCAGTTTATAATTTTATCTTTAAGAATTTTAGAACTATTCATAATTTAATATGGTATATTAAATTATGTCATCAAAAAAAGCTATGAAACTTGCTCAAAAACAAGCTTTTGCTAAACACAGAAGCAACATTACAAATAGCAGGTTTAGCTCTAAAAAGACAAATTTTTCTAACAAGATAAATAAAAAAAATAAAAAATTTTAACTTTCTTTTTCAAAAATTTCTATTTTCTTACAAGTTGATAAATTTGAAATAGCTTCTTCATTATTAATTACCGTTTTAATTCTTATATTTTTGTTATTTTTTTCAAAAAATAATTGAGTATAAAATTGAGGATAGCCAATCCTATCTGTTAATATCAAATTTTCTTCTTTATAGATAAATCTTTCAATTGAATTTTTTTTTTTAACACTTAAATCTGTTGTGTAATATTTTTTATATGTTTTTTTGTCATATACAAAATTTCTAGTCATTAACGATTTATCTAAATCTAAAATATATTCATTTTTAACAAATCCATCTTTTTTATTCATGCATAAGCTAAAAATAATGATTTCAGATAAAATAGAAGTATTTAAATTAAAAAATATTAATGATAAAAAGATCGTCTTATTAACAACTTTATTCATTAATATTTTTTTTTTTAAAGAGAGAAATACCATTCTCGATTTTATGTTTATAAGAGTCTTTAAAACTTTCTAGCTGCCAACCACTCAATCTTTTTTGAATTTTAATAAGATTATCCTCTTTCCATTTGTCACTAGTATTCTCAATTTTCCAGATTTTTTTTTCCTCATTGCTTCGTCCACAACCATAACAGTAACCCGTTTGAGGTTCAGTTTTGCAGATGCTTATACAAGGTGAAATTATCATTTTTTTAATTATTTAATCATTTATAAATGATTATTTATACATTTTATAATTATTGTCATTGGACAAATTCAATCAATAATATATAAAACCTCATAATTTGTGGGCAGTTGGCGGAATTGGTATACGCGCTGGTCTTAGGAACCAGTGGGGCGACCCTTAAGAGTTCGAGTCTCTTACTGCCTACCATTACAAATATAGAATTATGAAAGTTACAATAGAAAATATCAAAGGGTTAAACAAAGACATAAAAGTTTTTATAGATAAAAAAACTATGAATACTCATATGGATGAAAAATATGAAGAAATAAAGAATACAATTAACTTGAAAGGTTTTAGGCCTGGAAAAGTTCCAAAAGAAATTTTAAAAAGACAGTTTGGAAAAGCTCTTTTTGGGGAAGTCCTTGATAAAGTTTTAAAAGATACAACAACACAAGCTTTAAAAGAGAGTAAAATTAAACCAGCAGGTCAACCAAAACTTGATTTAAAAACATATGGTGAGGATAAAGATCTTGAGTATGTATTATCAGTTACAGAATTACCAAAAGTTGAAATTAAATCAGTCGAAAATATCAAATTTGATGAATATAATGTTAAAATTGATACCACAGAAACAGATAAGAGAATCAATGATATTGCAAAAAATCAAAACAATTTTAAAGAAGTTTCTCCTGAAATAAAATCTGCAGATGGAAATTTAGTAATATTTGATTATAAGGCAACTATTAATAATAAAGAATTCACAGGTGGTGAAGGTAAAAATACGCAATTAATTTTAGGAAAAGATTTGTTTATCAAAGGTTTTGATAAACAATTAATTGGAGTTAAAAAAGATGAAGAAAAATTAGTAGAAGCCAAATTACCTGAAAACTATCCTCAAAAAGAGTTTGCAAATAAATTTGCTAAATTTAACTGTAAAATTATTTCAGTAAAAAAATCTATAGATGTAAAAATTGATGATGAGTTTGCAAAAAATTTAGGAGCTAAAGATTTATCAGATTTAAAAATTTTAGTTTCAAAACAAATTAATGATGAATTTAAAAATTCATTAGACATGTTATCAAAAAAACAAATTCTTAGTGAGATTGAAAAATTTAAAGTAGATCAAATTCCAGAGAATTTAATTGTAGAAGAAGTAAAAGTTTTATCTGAAGGAATGTCAGAAGAAGATACTAAAAAAAATAAAAAAAGTTTTGAAGAAACTGCGAAAAAAAGAATTAAAGTTGGTTTAATCTTAAATGAATTTGGTGAGCAGAACAATATCAATGTTACAGAACAAGAAGTTCAAGGTGAAGTTCAAAAACAACTTAGAATGATGCCAGGACAAGAAAAAATGGTTATGGAATTTTATCAAAAAAATCCATCAGCATTAGCAAGTTTAAGAGGAAATGTTTATGAGGAAAAAATTGTTAATTTAATTAAATCTAAAGCGAAGCCTAATAAAAAAGATATAACAAAAGAACAAGCAGAAAAAATATTAAAAGACGCAAACAAACATGACCATGACCACAATCATCCTAAAGAGAAAAAAATTAAAACCAAAAAAGCTTCTATAAAAACAAAAAATCCCAAATCTAAAGCCACTAAATCAAAAAAAGCAAAAAAAGTTAGCAAAAAGTAATCACAAGCTGTATAAGTTGAGAGAATCAATTTATGACAATTAATTTTTCTGAACATATGAATAATCTAGTACCGATGGTTGTTGAACAATCTAATAAAGGTGAGAGAGCTTATGATATTTATTCAAGACTTTTAAAAGAGAGAATAATTTTTTTAGTTGGCCCCATCAACGATAATGTTGCATCCTTAGTTACTGCTCAACTTTTATTTTTAGAATCAGAAGATCCAAAAAAAGAAATTTATCTTTACATAAATAGTCCTGGTGGACTAGTCACTGCTGGCTTAGGAATCTACGATACTATGCAATATATTAAACCTGATGTTTCAACTTTATGCATTGGTCAAGCTGCATCAATGGGTTCATTTTTACTTTCTGCAGGAAAAAAAGGGAAAAGATTTTCATTACCAAACTCTAGAATAATGGTCCATCAACCATCAGCAGGCTTTCAGGGACAAGCAACGGATATTGAAATTCATGCTAACGAAGTTTTGTCATTAAAGAAAAGACTTAACGTAATTTACGCAAAACATACAGGCAAATCAGAAGATGATATTAAAAAAGCCCTTGAAAGAGATAATTTTATGAGTCCAAATACCGCAAAAGATTTTGGTTTAATTGATGAAGTGGTAGAAAATCGATCTTAATACACAAGATCTAGCTTTTATAACAACCCATGCTTGATTTGTAGGACTCTTTTATAATAGAGTAAACAAAATTGATTCGATAAAAATTATGACAACAAATAATAAAAATATTCTTTACTGTTCTTTTTGTGGAAAGAGTCAACATGAAGTTAGAAAATTAATAGCAGGTCCAACTGTTTTTATTTGTGATGAGTGTGTTGAACTTTGTATGGATATTATTAAAGAAGAAAGCAAAGATACACTTGTTAAACATCAAGATGGATTGCCATCACCTAAAGAAATTTGTGCCGTTCTAAATGATTATGTAATTGGACAGCAACATGCAAAAAAAGTTTTATCGGTTGCCGTTCACAACCATTATAAAAGATTAAATTATGAAAGCAAAAGCAATAAAACAGTTGAGCTTTCTAAATCGAATATTTTATTAGTCGGACCAACTGGTTGTGGAAAAACCTTATTAGCCCAAACACTTGCTAGAATTTTAGATGTCCCATTCACAATGGCAGATGCAACGACGCTAACTGAGGCAGGTTATGTTGGTGAAGATGTTGAAAATATTATTTTAAAGTTATTACAAGCAGCAGATTATAATGTTGAAAAAGCTCAAAGAGGAATTGTTTATATTGATGAAGTAGATAAAATTAGTAAGAAATCTGAAAACCCTTCAATTACCAGAGATGTATCTGGTGAAGGTGTTCAGCAAGCTTTATTAAAGATTATGGAGGGAACTGTTGCAAGCGTACCTCCTCAAGGTGGAAGAAAACACCCTCAGCAAGAGTTTTTACAAGTTGACACAACAAATATTTTATTTATTTGCGGAGGAGCTTTTGCTGGTCTAGATAAAATTATATCTCAAAGAGACAAAGGCACTTCTATTGGTTTTGGAGCTAATGTTAAAAATACAGAAGATAAGAATACTGGTGAGTGGATAAAAAGTTTAGAGTCTGAAGACTTGTTAAGATATGGTTTAATACCTGAATTTATTGGTAGACTACCAATGATCGCAACTCTTGAAGATTTAGATGAAAAATCTTTAATTAAGATATTAAAGGAACCAAAAAATTCTTTAATAAAACAATATCAAGAATTATTTAAATTAGATGGTGCAAAATTAACCTTTAAAGATACTGCGATTAAAGAAATTGCTCTTAAGGCAATTATTAAAAAGACAGGCGCAAGGGGTCTTAGGTCAATACTTGAAAACATCCTATTAAAAACAATGTATGACCTTCCTAGCCAGGATAATGTTGAAGAAGTTATAATTGATGCTGGCGCGGCAAAAGGTTTGTCAGAACCTGTTTTAGTTCTCTCAAAGAGCGGCAATAAAGCTAAATCAGACAAGCTAACAGCAGCCTAATTAATAATCGTTAATAACTTTTAAATAGCTATTGCAATATTATATTTAATATCCATATTTAGTTAATGGACGTAAAAATTTCTTTACCACTACTACCGTTAAGAGACATTGTTGTTTTTCCTAATATGGTTATACCGCTTTTTGTTGGAAGAGATAAATCTATAGCAACCTTAAATAGTGTAATGAAAAAAGATAAAAAAGTTATCTTAGCAACTCAAAAAAATTCTGAAGTGGACGACCCAAAAAAATCTGATGTATTTATGTATGGGTGTGAAGGAAACATACTTCAACTTTTAAAATTACCAGATGGGACTGTTAAAGTGCTTGTTGAAGGAACAAAAAGAGTAAAAATATTAGACTTTAAAGATAATGATGAACTCATAACTTGTGATTTTACTTACCAAGGTGATGTCATAAATAATGATGAAGATTTAATGCCACTTGCAATGACGGCTGTTAGAAGGCTAGAAAAATTAACATCTATTAATAAAAAAATTTCAAATGAAACAATTAATACAATCAAACAATTGAAAGATGCTTCTCAAGTAGCAGATAATATTGCATCGCATATAACAACATCAATTTTTGAAAAACAAAAAATTTTCGAAACTATCGATGTTAAGAAAAGGCTTAATGCTATTATCAAAATAATGGAAAATGAAACTAGCATTATTGGAGTTGAAAAAAGAATTAGAGGACGTGTTCGAACTCAAATGGAAAAAACTCAAAGAGAATATTATCTAAACGAACAACTTAAAGCTATTCAGAAAGAATTAGGTGAAATTGAAGATGGTAAAGATGAAACTTCCAGTTTAAACAAATCTATTTTAAAATCAAAAATGCCAAAAGATGTCGAAAAAAAATGTATGGCAGAACTTAAAAAATTAAAAAATATGAGTCCTATGTCTGCAGAGGCAACCGTAGTTAGAAACTACCTTGACTGGATGATAGACCTTCCATGGTATAAAAAAAGTCAAGTTGAGATAGATTTAAAAAAAGCTTTAAATGTTTTAGATTCAGATCATTTTGGGTTAGAAAAAGTCAAAGAAAGAATTATTGAATTTTTAGCTGTACAAAAAAGAATGGATAAAATTAAAGGACCAATTTTATGTTTAGTTGGTCCACCAGGTGTAGGGAAAACTTCACTTGGAAAATCTATTGCTAGAGCAACAAATAGAGAATTTGTGAGAGTTTCAGTTGGAGGTATGAGAGATGAAGCTGAAATTAGAGGTCACAGAAGAACTTATATAGGATCTTTGCCAGGTAAGATTATCCAAATGATGAAAAAAGCTGGAACTAAAAACCCATTAATTCTTCTTGATGAAATAGATAAAATTGGAAATGATTATAGAGGTGACCCATCTTCAGCGTTATTAGAAGCTCTAGATCCTGAGCAAAACTCAACATTTAATGATCATTATTTAGAAGTTGATTATGATCTATCCGATGTAATGTTTGTAACCACAGCAAATACATTAAATATATTACCCCCATTATTAGATAGAATGGAAGTTATTAGATTGGCCGGCTATACAGAAGATGAAAAAATTAATATTGCTAATAAATACCTTCTACCAAAACAAATAAAAGATAACGGAGTTAAAGATAAAGAAATGACTTTATCTGAGGGAATAATTAAAGAAATAATTAGAAGTTATACTAAAGAGTCAGGTGTAAGAAATTTAGAAAGAGAAATTTCCAAAGTTGCAAGAAAAGTTGTAAAAAAAGTTGTATCTGGTGAAGAGAAAGAAATTCAAATAGACTTAAAAAATCTACCTGATTATCTTGGCATTCAAAAGTTTAAATTTGGAGAATTAGAAACTGAAGATAAAATTGGTGTAGTTACTGGTTTAGCCTGGACAGAATATGGCGGAGAAATTCTTAAAATTGAAACTGTTACAATGCCTGGAAAAGGAAGAATGCAAATTACTGGAAAATTAGGTGATGTTATGCAAGAATCAGTTAAAGCAGCTAAATCATTTATTAGATCTAAAAGTTTAGAATATGGAATTATTCCACCAATTTTTGAAAAAAAAGATTTTCATATTCACGTTCCAGAAGGAGCCACACCAAAAGATGGTCCATCTGCAGGTATTGGAATGGTAACCTCTATTGTTTCTTCAATAACCAATAATCCTGTAAGAAGAGATATTGCAATGACTGGTGAAGTTACTTTGACTGGCCAAGTATTACCAATTGGTGGATTAAAAGAAAAATTATTAGCCGCACATAGAGCTGGAATTAAACAGGTGTTAATTCCTAAAGATAATGAAAAAGATTTAGTTGATATGCCAAAAAAAATTACTGATGATATTAAAATTACTCCTGTAGCGCATGCCGATGAAGTTTTAAAAATAGCTTTAACTAGAGAATTAAAAAGAGTTGAATGGGTTGAAGTTAAGAATATTTCAAAATCTGATGACAAATCTCAAGCCAGCATTCAATAATTACTAATTTATTTAATTTTAATAAATTCTCAACTTTTTTTTTATACTCTATCTTCCTACTTCATTATAAAAAATTGACTTTTACCTGTTTTTTAAGAGTTAATTCACCTTGACGTTATTAACCTAAAAGATATAAAACACAGTGTTTTTTGGTATAGGGCGGTTAGCTCAGTTGGTAGAGCATCTCGTTTACACCGAGGGGGTCAAAGGTTCGAGTCCTTTACTGCCCACCAAAAAAATATATTGGGGGTGTAGCTCAGTTGGTTAGAGCGATCGCCTGTCACGCGATAGGTCGAGGGTTCGAGTCCCTTCACTCCCGCCAATATATTATTAATTTTACAAATTATTAAGCTTAAATAAATTAACTTAGGTTATATTAACAATAACAATGATTCATAAAAAATTATTATTTTTTATTTATAAAAATATTGCAAAAATTTATATTTTAATTTTTGGTCGTAAAAAAATGCAATTTTTTAATGATTTAATTTTGTCACTTTCTTTAAAAGGAAAAGGATATATGAATTATGGCACATTTAATGAAACCGGAGAAAAATTTTTTATTAATCTTATTAAAGAAGAAATTAATTTAAGCTTAGATATTGGAGCCAATGTTGGAAATTATACAAAAATGATATTATCCGAAACTAATTCAAAAGTTGTATCATTTGAACCATTGCCCAAAGCATTTGAAGAATTAAAAAAAATTAAATCTAATTTTCAAAATCGACTTGAAATACACAATGTTGCGATTGGAATTAAAAATGAATTTTTAGACTTGTCATACGGAACAGAAAAATCAGAAAAAGCTTCATTAATGTCTAATTTAGAAAAACTTTCATTTATTAAAGATCAAAATAATAAAAAAATTTCTGTTCAAGTGAGACAATTAGATTATTTTGAAAATTATTTCAAAGATAAAGTTATTGACTTTATTAAAATTGATACCGAGGGTTTTGAGTATGAGGTTTTAAAAGGTTCCAAAAATATTTTAAATACCCATAAACCTAAATTTATTCAAATTGAGTTTAACTGGCATCAATTAATAAAAAATCAAACTTTATATAATTTATCAGAGTTAATAAATTTTTCGGATGTATTCAAAATACTTCCACATGGTAATAAATTAATGCATATAGATCCATTTAGACCAGAAAATAATATATACCATCTTTCTAATTATGTTTTTATAAGAAAAGATATTTCAGATAAATATAAAGTCTGATATATATATTCATCCATGCTTTCAGAATTTTTAAAAGATTACCTGCCAATTGCCTTATTTTTGATTATAGCCCTAGGTTTAAGTTGTGCTTTTATTTTAATAAATTTTATTGTTTCACCAAAAAATCCTGATCCAGAAAAATTATCTGCATATGAATGTGGTTTCGAACCTTTTGAAGATTCAAGAATAGAATTTGATGTTAGATTTTATTTAGTAGCGATACTTTTTATAATTTTTGATTTAGAGATAGCTTTTTTATTTCCATGGGCTGTTTCTTTAGGCAACATAGGTTTGCTTGGTTTTTGTTCAATGATGATTTTTCTATTTATTCTTACTGTGGGATTTATCTATGAGTGGAAAAAAGGAGCTTTGGATTGGGAATAATATTTTAAAAAAATAAATTTATGAGTGTAGAAATTGATAACGAAAAAATTCCTGATGAGTTTAAGCAACTGGCAGAAGATTTTAGTAAAAATGGCTTTATAACTACATCATTAGATAATTTAATTAATTGGTCAAGAGCTGGCTCTTTACATTGGATGACTTTTGGACTTGCTTGTTGTGCGGTTGAAATGATGCAGGCTGCAATGCCTAGATATGATTTAGAAAGATTTGGTGCTGCACCAAGAGGATCTCCAAGACAATCTGATGTAATGATAGTTGCTGGTACTTTAACAAATAAAATGGCTCCCGCACTTAGAAAAGTTTATGATCAAATGCCAGAGCCAAGGTATGTTATTTCAATGGGAAGTTGTGCTAATGGAGGTGGATATTATCATTATTCTTACTCTGTAGTTCGTGGCTGTGATCGTATTGTTCCTGTAGACATTTATGTTCCGGGCTGCCCTCCTTCTGCTGAGGCTTTACTTTATGGAATTATGCAACTTCAAAAAAAAATTAGGAACAAGGGATCTATAGATAGATAATTAATATGAATAATTTAATTGATTTAGAAAAAAAGATTAACTCAGAGCTTACAACGAAAATTAAAAAATCTGAAATTAAACATAACCAACTTTATTTAAAAATAGACAGCAAAGACATAACAGATGTTTCTTTGTTTATAAAAAGTAACAAAAATACAAAATTCAGACAATTGATTGACGTTACAGTTGTTGATTATCCTGAAAATACACAAAGATTTAAAGTTGTTTATTTATTTTTAAGTCATGAGTTTAATCAAAGAATTGTATTAAGTTATTTAATAAATGAGAACGAAGTGATTCCATCCCTAACATCAATTTATCCAGCAGCAAATTGGATGGAGCGTGAAGTTTTTGATATGTATGGTGTTAAATTTAAAGATCATCCTGATTTAAGAAGAATATTAACTGATTATGAATTTGAAGGACATCCACTTAGAAAAGATTTTCCTCTAACTGGTCATACTGAAGTTAGATATAGTGAAGAGCAAAAAAAAGTTATTAAAGAACCGGTTAAGTTAGAACAAAATTACAGAAATTTTGATTACGAAAGTCCTTGGGAAGGAACAAAGTACATAAAAAAACAAACAGATTTAGATAATGACAAAAAAAACTAAAACATTAAATCTTAACTTTGGTCCTCAGCACCCAGCAGCACATGGTGTTTTAAGGTTAATTTTAGAATTAGACGGTGAAGTTGTAGAAAAAGCAGATCCACATATTGGATTATTGCATAGGGGAACAGAAAAATTGATCGAGAACAAAACTTATATGCAGGCTGTACCTTATTTTGATAGGCTTGATTATGTAGCGCCAATGAACCAAGAACATGCTTTTGCTTTAGCAATAGAAAAAATCTTAAAAATAGAAGTTCCTATAAGAGGACAATATATAAGAGTTATGTTTTGTGAGATAGGAAGAATTTTAAGCCATATTTTAAATGTAACTACACAAGCACTGGATGTTGGTGCACTAACACCCTCTCTGTGGGGTTTTGAAGAACGTGAAACATTAATGACTTTTTATGAAAGAGTTTCTGGATCCAGGTTACATGCAAACTATTTTAGAGCTGGTGGCGTACATCAAGACCTTCCAAGAGGTTTAGAAGAAGATATTGAAAAATTTTGCAATTCATTCCCTAAAATTATTGATGATCTTGAAACTTTATTAACTGACAACAGAATATTTAAGCAAAGAAATGTTGATATTGGAATAGTTACAAAAGAAGATGCTTTAGATTATTCTTTTAGCGGTGTGATGATTAGAGGCTCAGGTGTTCCTTGGGATTTGAGAAAATCTCAACCATATGATTGTTATAATGAAATTGATTTTAAAATTCCAGTTGGAAAAAATGGTGACTGTTACGATAGATATTTATGTAGAATTGATGAAATGAGAGAAAGTGTTTTTATAATTAAACAATGTCTGTCTAAAATGGAAAAAGGTCCAGTTAAATCTACAAACGGAAAAATTACCCCACCACCAAAAAAAGATATTAAACAATCAATGGAAGCATTAATTCATCATTTTAAATTATTTACTGAAGGATATCGTGTAGACAAAGATGAAATTTATACTGCTGTTGAAGCACCAAAGGGTGAATTTGGTGTTTATTTAATCTCTGATGGATCCAACAAACCTTATAAATGCAAAATTAGAGCACCTGGATTTTCCCATTTACAAGCAATGGATTATTTAATTAAAGGACATATGTTAGCTGATGTTCCTGCAGTCTTAGGTTCATTAGATATAGTTTTTGGAGAGGTTGATAGATGAGTTTAAGGAGACCTTCAAAAGAGCAACCTGAAAATTTTGAATTCAACACAATTTCATTGGATGCAGCAAAATCAATTATTAGAAAATACCCAGAAGGTAAACAACAAAGCGCTGTGATGGCGCTGCTTTATATTGCTCAAAAACAAAATAGTAATTGGATACCATTATCCGCCATGAAATATATCGGAAAATTTTTAGAGATGCCTTATATAAAAGTTTATGAAGTTGCCACATTCTACACAATGTATAACCTAGCACCTGTCGGAAAACATTTTATTCAGGTTTGTACAACTACACCATGCATGATTAGAGGTGCTTATAAGCTTGTAGAAGCCTGTAAAGAAAAAATTTCTGAAAAAGAAAATGAATTATCTAATGATAAAAGCTGCTCATGGATGGAAGTTGAGTGTTTGGGCGCATGTGTTAATGCTCCAATGATGCAAATAAATGATGACTATTATGAAGATTTGGATAAAGCAAAAACATTAAAAATTTTAGATAAGATTTTAAAAGGTGAAACACCAAAGCCTGGTTCATATAGGGGTCGCTTAAATAATGAACCAGAAAATAATAGAAAAACACTTATGGATTTAAAAAATGCTTAAAGACGAAGATAGAATATTCAAAAATTTATATAATGACAAAGGCTCAGACGTGGATTCCTCAAAAGAAAGGGGTGATTGGGTTAATACTAAAAACTTAATCGAAAAAGGTAGAGATTGGATTATTAATGAAGTTAAAATTTCAGAACTGAGAGGAAGAGGAGGTGCTGGATTTCCTACTGGTTTAAAATGGTCCTTTGCGCCAAAAGAAATTGGATTAAGACCTCATTATCTTATTATTAATGCAGATGAGTCAGAACCAGGAACGTGCAAAGATCGAGATATTTTAAGATTTGAGCCACATAAACTAATAGAAGGCTGCTTATTAACTTCATATGCCGTAAATGCTCACGTTTGTTATATTTATATAAGAGGTGAGTATTTTGTAGATGGTCAAAAACTTCAAGCAGCTATAGATGAAGCTTACAAAAAAAATTTAATTGGTAAAAATGCTTTAGGAACTGGATGGGACTTAGATATTAATATTCACTATGGAGCTGGTGCATATATTTGTGGTGAAGAAACAGCACTCCTTGAAAGTATTGAAGGAAAAAAAGGCCAACCAAGATTAAAGCCACCTTTCCCAGCTTTAATTGGATTATATGGATGTCCAACAATAATTAATAATGTTGAAACAATAGCAGTTGTGCCAACTATACTAAGAAGAGGTGGAAAATGGTTTGCTACTTTAGGAAAATCCAAAAATACTGGAACAAAAATTTTTTGTATATCAGGTAATGTTAACAACCCTTGTAACGTAGAAGAAGAAATGAGCATTCCATTAAAAGAGTTAATCGAAGTTCACGCTGGTGGAGTTGAGGGTGGATGGGATAATTTGCAAGCTGTTATTCCAGGAGGATCTTCTATGCCTTTAATACCAAAAAAAACTTGTGAAACTCTTACTATGGATTTTGATGCATTGATGGCTGAAAAAAGTGGCCTTGGAACTGCGGGTATAGTTGTTATTAATAAAGATCAAGACATTATTAAATGTATGGCTAGGATTGCTCGTTTTTATAAACACGAAAGTTGTGGTCAATGCACACCTTGTAGAGAAGGCTCTGGATGGATGTGGAGAATGCTTGAACGAATGGCCAGAGGTGAAGCATCAAAAGACGAAGTAAATATGTTGGGCGATGTTACAAATCAAATAGCAGGACATACTATTTGTGCTTTTGGAGAAGGTTCTTCATGGCCTGTTCAAGGGCTATTAAGACATTTTAAAAAAGAAATTGAAGAAAGAAATAATTTTAACCCGACATTTAATAAAGGAAAAAATATTCCTTACTTAGTTGATCAACACTTATTGGACAAAAAAGATGCTTAAATTAAAAGTTAACAATATTGAAGTAGAAGTAGAAGAGGGTTTAACGGTACTTCAAGCATGTGAAAAAGCTGGGGTCGAAATACCAAGATTTTGTTATCATGAAAAATTATCAATAGCCGGTAACTGTAGAATGTGTTTAGTTGAAATTGAGAAATCCCCTAAACCTGTAGCCTCATGCGCAATGCCAGCTACCGAAGGTATGAACATTAAAACCAATACAAAATTTGTCGAAAAAGCTAGAAAAGGAGTAATGGAATTTTTACTAGCCAACCATCCGTTGGACTGTCCAGTTTGCGATCAAGGTGGTGAATGTGACTTACAGGACCAATCTATGTTTTATGGTATTGATAAATCGCGATATAAAGAAAATAAAAGAGAAGTCCCAGAGAAAAATATGGGACCACTAATTAAAACACAAATGACCAGATGTATACATTGCACAAGATGTATAAGATTTGCAACTGAAGTTGCTGGAGTGCCAGAACTTGGAGCAATTGGCAGAGGTGAAGATATGCAAATTACGACATACCTTGAGAAGTCAATGCAATCTGAATTATCTGCAAATGTTGTAGATTTATGTCCAGTAGGTGCTTTAACTTCGAAACCTTATGTATTTGAAGCAAGACCATGGGAACTAAAAAAAACAGAATCAATTGATGTTATGGATGCTGTTGGTTCAAACATCAGAGTCGACACATATGGATGGGAAGTAAAAAGAATTTTACCTAAAATTAATGAAGATATTAATGAAGATTGGATCTCAGATAAAACAAGATATGCTTGTGATGGTTTGTTACATCAACGATTAGACAAGCCTTACATAAAGTATAATGGTAAATTTGAAAATGCTTCATGGAGTGAAGTTTTTAATATAATAAAATCAAAATTTAAGAATATAGATAAAGAAAAAATATGTGGAATATCAGGTGATTTAATAAATATGGAAACTCTCTATATGTTTAAAGAGTTTTTTAACAAAACATTAGGATCTGATAATGTAGAATCAAGAAGTGATCACACTTATTTGAATCCAAATAAAAGAGAAAATTATTTATTTAATTCAACAATTAATGGAATTGAAGAGGCAGATTTTATTTTATTAATTGGAAGCAACCCCAGGTATGAAGCGACTATTCTAAATGCACGTATTAGAAAATCTTACTTACAAAATAAAACAAAAATTATATCTTTAAATGATGTTGGTGATCTTACCTACCCATATGCATCTTTAAATGGAGATATTAAAAATATAAAAGACATTGTTGAAGATAAACATGAAATTTCAAATTTAATTAAAGCAGCTAAAAAACCTTTAATTATATTTGGACAATCAGTATTAAAATCAAATTCTGCAAAATATATTTTTGAATCAATTAAATTATTTTTAAATAAAAATAAAAAAATATCCGATGAATGGAATTCATTAAATATTATTTCAGAAAATGCATCTACCGTAGGTAGTTTTGATCTAGGGCTATACAAAACTAAAAATGGCTCAAATGAAATATTAAAAAAATTACAAAATAATGAGTTCGAAATTGTTTACTTATTAGGTCAAGACAACTTAAAATTTAAAAAAAAAAATGAATTCATAATTTATCAAGGAAGTCATGGTGATAAAGGAGCTGAGTTAGCAGACATTATACTTCCTGGGGCAGCATATACAGAGCAAAATGGTTATTTTACAAATCTTGAAGGAAAATTACAAAAAGCTTACAAGGCTTCTTACCCACCAGGATTAGCAAAAGAAGATTGGTTAATAATTAATGAACTAGCAGAATCAATGAATCATAGAAAATTGTTTAACGATAAAGATGAATTGGATAGTAGCTTACTTAACCAAATAAACCTACATATTGAAAAAAATAACTCTAAAAAATTCTCAGTTATTAACAATTTAGATATTGAAAAAGAAATTTTAAAAATCGAAGCTGAAGATTATTACTATTCAAATGTTGTAGCCAGATCTTCTAAAACAATGTTTGAGTGCAAAAGAGCTAAAACTAATTTAAAATCCACAGGAACAGAAGGCTAATATGATAGAATATTTACATATAATTTTATCAGAAACCTATAAAATTTTATACCTATTGGTTCCAGTTCTTGTTTCTGTCGCAATCATTGTTTGGCTTGATCGTCGTATCTGGGCTTTTGTTCAAAAAAGACAAGGCCCAAATGTTGTTGGACCCTTTGGTCTACTCCAATCTTTGGCCGATGCATTGAAATATATGTTTAAAGAAATTATTATTCCCTCGAGTTCTAATAAAGCAATCTTTATTTTGGCTCCAATAGTTACTATGACTTTGGCTTTAATATCATGGGCAGTTATACCGTTTAGTGAAACCCAAGTAATAGCGGATATAAATGTGGGTATACTTTATTTATTTGCCGTATCTTCACTTGGTGTTTATGGAATTATTATGGGTGGTTGGGCCTCTAATTCAAAATATCCTTTTTTAGGAGCTATTAGATCTGCTGCCCAAATGGTTTCTTATGAAGTTTCTATTGGCGTTATCATAATTAATGTTTTGCTTTGTGTTGGTTCACTAAACTTAAATGATATTGTAATGGCTCAAAAAAATATGTGGTTTGTAATACCTTTATTTCCCATGTTTGTAATTTTTTTTATATCTTCATTAGCAGAAACTAATCGACCCCCTTTTGATTTACCAGAAGCAGATGCTGAACTTGTTGCGGGTTATCAAACTGAATACTCAGGAATGATGTATGCAATGTTTTGGTTAGGTGAATACGCAAATATTTTGCTTATGTGCGCTATGGGAGCGGTTCTTTTTTTAGGTGGATGGTTATCACCAATTGAAATTTATCCATTTAGTTTAATTCCAGGGGCTATTTGGCTCATTTTTAAAATATTATTTCTTTTTGTGTTATTTGCATTAGTAAAAGCCATAGTGCCAAGATATAGATATGATCAATTAATGAGATTAGGTTGGAAGATATTTCTACCTCTGTCATTAACATGGGTAGTTCTTACAGCGAGCTATTTATATTATTTTAACTTATTACCAACTAATTAATTATGAAAATTTCCAGGATATTTAAAACAATTTTTTTATTAGATTTTTTAAGTGGCCTTACTATCGCTTTAAGAGAAATTTTTAAATCAAAAAAAACAATTAATTACCCATTTGAAAAAGGAAAAATTAGTCCACGATTCAGAGGCGAGCATGCTTTAAGAAGATATTCTAATGGCGAAGAAAGATGCATAGCATGTAAGTTATGTGAAGCAGTTTGTCCAGCACAGGCCATAACTATTGAGTCAACCGAAAGAAAAGACGGTAGTAGAAAAACCACTAGATATGATATTGATATGATGAAGTGTATTTATTGTGGGCTTTGTGAAGAATCATGCCCAGTAGATGCAATTGTTCAGGGACCTAATTTTGAATTTTCAACAGAAACTAGAGAAGAGCTATATTATAATAAAGAAAAACTTTTAGACAATGGAGACAGATGGGAAAACATTTTAGCTGCTAATATTAGGGCAGACAAACCATATAGATAAATTATGTTAGCTCACTCAATATTTTTTTATTTTTTTTCTTTAATTGCAATTATTTCAGCAATTATGGTTACTGTTTCTAAAAATACAGTTCATTCAGTTTTTTTTTTAATATTAGATTTTATTAGTATCTCAAGTTTATTCATTATGATAGGTGCTGAATTTTTAGGTATGATTATGCTAATTGTTTATGTTGGTGCCGTAGCTGTTCTGTTTTTATTTGTGGTTATGATGTTAAATGTTGCCCAACAAAAAAACCAATGGTTTAGTGCAAGGGACAGTTCAAAGCACATTCCGATGGGTATAATTATTAGTGCAATTATATTTTTTGAATTGATAATTGTAATTGGTGGCTGGAAATATAAACCTGATATAGTTTCTGCCATGTCTTTAAATATTGATCAAACAATAAGTAATACTCACACAATTGGTTATGTTTTATACACAGATTATATTCATATCTTTCAATTAAGTGGAATGATTTTATTAGTTGCAATGATAGGTGCAATTGTCCTTACGTTTAGACAAAGATCAGGTGTTAAAAGGCAAAGTTATTTTAGTCAAATATCCAGAGAAAGATCTGACAGTGTTGAATTGATGGAAGTTGAAACTAATAAAGGGGTTAAATCTGATGATTGATATAGGCTTAGGCCACTACCTTACATTAGGGGCGATAATTTTTACTATTGGCATAGTTGGTATATTTTTAAATAGAAAAAATATTATTGTAATATTAATGAGTATTGAGCTAATTTTATTAGCAGTTAACATTAACCTAGTATCCTTCTCCATATTCTTAAATGATATATCTGGTCAAATTTTTACACTTTTTATATTAACCGTTGCAGCAGCAGAAGCTGCAATTGGCTTAGCCATAATAGTAGTTTATTATCGTAATTCATCAACAATTAACGTTGAAGAGATAAATAGCCTGAAAGGTTAGTATGGAAACAGTATTATTATTTCTTCCATTACTTGCTTCTATTACCTCAGGTTTTTTTGGAAAGCACATTGGTGATAGAATTTCAGAAATAATTACAACTTTATTTGTTTCAATTTCTGCAATTATATCTTTAATCTTGTTTTATAATGTTATCGTTAATCAATATGAAAGCAATGTTGTTATTGCAACATGGATTAACTCAGGAACATTAAATGTAAATTGGTCTATTAAAGTTGATACTTTATCATCTATAATGTTAGTTGTCGTTACTTTGGTTTCATCATTAGTTCATGTTTATTCAATTGGTTACATGGCGCAAGACCCACATAAAACTAGGTTTATGGCTTATCTATCTCTTTTTACATTTTCAATGTTAACTTTGGTTACTTCAGATAACTTTCTTCAATTATTTTTTGGCTGGGAAGGTGTAGGCCTTTGTTCATATTTTTTAATTGGTTTTTGGTTTAAAAAAGATTCAGCAAATGAAGCGGCAATAAAAGCTTTTGTGGTTAATAGAGTAGGCGACTTTGGTTTAGCCATAGGAATTTTTTTAATTTTTTATATGTTTGGAACAGTAAATTATTCTGAAGTGTTTCAACAAACACCCAATATTATTGATAAAGAATTATTATTTCTTGGCATGTATATTAATGTAATTGATTTGATTTGTATTCTTTTATTTATCGGTGCGATGGGTAAGTCGGCACAAATTTTTTTACATACTTGGTTACCTGATGCTATGGAAGGACCAACTCCAGTATCAGCCTTGATTCATGCAGCAACAATGGTTACAGCGGGAGTTTTTTTAGTTGTTAGATGTTCTCCAATTTTTGAATACTCACCATTAGCTCTGACCATAGTTACAGTAGTTGGTATGACGACAGCCTTTTTTGCTGCAACCGTTGCTTTAGTTCAAACAGACATAAAAAAAATAATTGCTTATTCAACATGCAGTCAATTAGGTTATATGTTTTTTGCCGCAGGTGTTGGAGCTTATAATGTTGCTATGTTTCATTTATTTACCCATGCATTTTTTAAAGCACTACTTTTCTTGGGTTCTGGATCGGTAATTCATTCTTTTAAAAATGAACAAGATATTAATCAGATGGGTGCTGTATATAAAAAACTTCCATATACGTGGATCTTAATGATTATTGGCACATTAGCTTTAACAGGCTTTCCATTTCTTTCTGGATTTTATTCAAAAGATGCAATTATAGAATTTGCATACCTAAAAGGCAATTCAGTAGGTTACTATGCTGCTGGTGTTGGGATTTTAACTGCCTTATTAACCTCAATATATTCTTGGAGATTAATTTTTAAAACATTCCATGGCACCTATAATAATAAAAATCTAAAAATTGAAGAAATGCACGAATCTCCGTTAGTGATGCTTTTACCATTAATTATATTATCTATTGGTGCAATTTTTGCAGGATTTTTATTTAAAGACTTATTCATTGGCAATGTAAATGAAAACTATTTTTGGGGAGATTCTATAAAATTTTTAAATCCCTTAAGTACAGAACACCCACCACTATGGGTTGTTTTAATTACACCAATTTTTGTAATAATATCAATACCGATTTCATATTATTTATTTGTTAAAAATAAAAAAATACCAACATGGTTTGCTGAAGAAAACAAACCTATATATAATTTTTTAGTCAATAAATGGTTTTTTGATGAGTTGTATAATTTAGTTTTTGTTCAATTTTCTAAAAAAGTTGGTTTGTTTTTTTGGAAAGTTATTGATGTTAAAATTATTGATAAATTTGGGCCAGATGGAATTTCAACTCTAATTAAAAATTTATCTTTAAAAGCTAGTAAATTTCAAAGTGGATTTATTTATCAATATGCATTTATGATATTAATAGGTTTTTCTGCTCTACTAACCTTTTTGATTTTACAATAATGAGTTTTCCAATTTTATCTTCTCTTATTCTTCTTCCTTCAATTGGTGCCTTATTTTTATTATTCTCCAAAGATGAAAATTCTAATACTGGAAAATATGTTGCTTTATTTACTTCGTTTGTAAATTTTTTAATTTCTATTTATTTATGGTTTCTATTTGATCCCACTACATCAAGTTTTCAATTTTTAGAAGATAGAGAGTGGATAAAAGGATTTATTAATTACAAAGTGGGTATAGACGGAATATCAATTCTATTTATTGTTTTAACAACATTTATAACGCCAATTTGCATAATTTCTGTTAATAATACTATCAAAAATAGATTAAGAGATTTTCTTATAGCCATATTGGTAATGGAAAGTTTAATGATAGGAGTTTTTTGCTCACTAGATTTAGTTGTTTTTTATTTATTTTTTGAGGCTGGATTAATTCCTATGTTTTTAATTATTGGAATTTGGGGAGGCGCTAGAAGAGTTTACTCTGCTTTTAAATTTTTCTTATATACATTACTTGGTTCTGTTTTAATGTTAGTTGCAATAATCTCAATTTATTGGTTGTCCGGCACAACTGATATAGTTCAGCTTTATGAACTCGGTATAGACACAAAATATCAAAACTTATTATGGTTAGCATTCTTTTGTTCATTTGCTGTTAAAACTCCTATGTGGCCCGTTCATACTTGGTTGCCTGATGCTCACGTAGAAGCACCAACAGCTGGATCTGTTTTACTTGCTGCCATTCTATTAAAAATGGCTGGATATGGTTTTATTAGGTTTTCATTGGGCTTATTCCCATTAGCTTCTGATTTATTTACACCTTTGGTTTATACATTAAGCTTAATTGCGATTGTCTACACATCTTTAGTTGCACTAATGCAAGAGGATATAAAAAAATTAATAGCCTACTCTTCTGTAGCACATATGGGTTTTGTGACTTTAGGAATCTTTACAGTTACTCAACAAGGCATTGAAGGAAGTATAATTCAAATGATTAGTCACGGACTTGTATCTGCTGCATTATTTTTATGTGTTGGTGTTGTTTATGATCGTATTCATTCAAGATTAATCAAAACTTATGGTGGCTTGGTTTCTGTTATGCCTAAATACTCGATACTTTTTATGTTTTTTACTTTGGCGGCATTAGGACTTCCTGGAACTAGTGGTTTTATAGGTGAATTTTTGATTTTATTAGGAGCATTTAAAGATAATTTTTTAGTAGCCATTATTGCAAGCTTAGGGGTAATTTTTAGTGCTGCATATATGTTATGGTTATATAGAAGAGTAGTTTTTGGAAATTTAATAAATAAAGATCTTTTGAAAATTCCAGATTTAGATAATTCAGAAAAATTTATTTTATGGAGTCTAGCTATACCTGTATTGTTTTTTGGCTTTTACCCAGAACCGCTTATTAATACAATTGAAATATCGGTAAAAGATTTAATTAAAATGTATAATTTTAATCTTAATATCAACATGTCTGAGGTATTAAAATAATGGATAATTTAATTTTTATTTCTCCTGAAATCTTCATCTCTTTTTCAATAATGTTTTTATTAATATTAGGTGTTTTTAAAAAAAATAGTTCAAGTTTAATTCATAACCTTTCAATAGGATTTTTATTAATCACAGGGATTTTAATATTAAATAATCCTATTGATAAAAATGTTACTTTATTTGGTGATAGCTATATAAATGACAATCTTTCATTTTATATGAAAATTCTTACAATTTTAGGGAGTGCATTTGTTTTGTTAATCTCCACAAAATATCTAAAGCTATTTAAAATATTCCAAATGGAGTATCCAATTTTAATACTCTGCTCTATTTTAGGAATGATGGTCATGATTAGCTCAAACGATCTTATGGTTTTTTATATTGGACTTGAGTTACAATCATTAGCTTTGTATGTGTTAGCATCATTTAATAGAGATCAATTAAAATCATCAGAGTCTGGACTTAAATACTTTGTATTGAGCGCACTTTCTTCTGGTTTGTTACTTTATGGGTGTTCTTTAATTTATGGATTTTCTGGATCAACAAACTTCATCATTATTGGCGATGCCATGAACTCGAATCATTACGGTCTTACATTTGGAATAGTTTTTATATTAGTAGGATTAGCATTTAAAATCTCTGCAGTACCATTTCATATGTGGGCACCAGATGTTTATGAAGGTTCACCTACATCGGTAACATTATTTTTTGCAATAGCACCTAAAGTGGCAGCTTTAACTGTATTTATTAGATTTTTATATGTCCCATTTATTAATATGATTGATCAGTGGCAAGTTATCTTAATTTTTTTATCGATTGCATCGATGATATTTGGTGCGGTTGCCGCAATCGGACAAAAAAATTTAAAAAGATTAGTAGCATATAGCTCTATTAGTCATATTGGTTATGCCTTAGCAGGACTATCTGTTGGAACAAATGAAGGTATACAAAGTTCAATAGTTTATATTTCTATTTACCTGGTTATGAATTTAGGTTTATTTAGTTGTTTATTAATGATGAAAAGAAATGATCAATATTTTGAAACAATTGATGATTTATCTGGTCTGTCTAAAAACCACCCAATTTTGTCTTTGTCTTTATTGGTAATACTTTTTTCACTAGCAGGAATACCACCTTTGGCAGGTTTTTTTGCAAAGTTTTATGTATTTAAATCAGTGATCGAACAATCAATGTATTTCCTAGCAATTGTTGGATTGTTAGCGACTGTAATTGCAGCCTTTTATTACTTGAGGATAATCAAAGTTATCTATTTCGATGGAGAAAAAGAAAAGTATGACGTCGATCATAGTATTTGGTTGAAAATATCTCTAACATTTTCAACATTATTAATTCTTTTATATTTTATCTTTCCTAGTAAATTAGTGGAGATAGTATCAAGAATTAACATTATTTAATGAAGTTAAAAATATTTAATTTTAAAATTATAAATAGTACAAACGATCTTGCTATTAGAATTATCAAAAATACTAATAATAAATCAGGAATAGTTATTGCTGAAAAACAAAAGAATGGAAGGGGTCAATATGGGAAAAAATGGACCTCTGATAAAGGAAATTTATTTGTAAGTGTTTTTTTTCCAATTAATAAAATTAAATTATCACTAGAAGAATTTACAAAAATAAACTGCCTACTTGTTAAAAAATTATTATCAATTTTTTATAAAGGAAAAATTTCTATAAAAAAACCAAATGATTTATTAATAAATAATAAAAAAATTTCAGGTATATTGCAAGAAACATTATCCAAATCAGGTAAAACATTTATTATTGTTGGAATAGGTGTAAATTTAATTAAAAGTCCTAATATAAACAATTACCCAACAACTAATTTTTTGGATTTGAATAACATTAAAATCAATAGTAATAATGCCGCTTTAGAGTTAATAAAAATTTATGAAAAATTTATTCCAATTTTCCCAAAAATTAATGTAAAAAACATAGATAGATTTTAAATGATTATTGTTGGTGATATAGGAAATACAGAAACTAAGATTTGTTTAGTAAATTCTAAAAATAAAATTATTAAAAGAGTCACTTTCAATACAAAAAAAATTAATTCTCCTTTGCTTAAAAAAAAATTATCTAATTTAGATTTAAAAAATAAAATTATTAAAAAATGTTTATTTTGTAGCGTTGTTCCAAAATCATTTAATATAGTTAAAATTTTTTTTGATAATGTTTACAAATTAAAATGTTATGAACTTAAAGCACTTAAACTGAGTCCATTAATCAAGATCAAAGTTAATTATAAGCAAATTGGCTCCGATAGATTAGCCAATGCAATTGGTGTTATTAACAATAAAGACAACTTTATAATTTTAGATTTTGGTACTGCCACAACTTTTGATGTTTTGATTAAAGATACTTACTGTGGTGGTGTTATTGCACCTGGTGTTAAATTATCTCTTAATACATTAACCGACAAAGCGACTTTAATACCAACTATCAATTTAAAAAAAACAAAGAAAATTGTTGGTTTAAATACAATTAATGCTGTTAGAGCGGGGTTTTTTTGGGGTTATGCGGGTTTAATTGACAATATTGTTAATTTAATTAAGAAAGAGACTAAGAAGTCCTTTAAAATAATAATTACTGGAGGATTTTCAAATTTGTTTAAAAATTCAATAAACACGAAAGCTGCATTAAATAAAGATATTACAATTAAAGGCCTTATCAAAGCCAGCAATTTAATTAAATTAAAATGAAAGATGAATTATTATTTTGCCCTTTAGGGGGTTCTGGAGAAATCGGCATGAACATGAACTTGTTTGCTTTTGGTAAACCAGGCGAACATAAATGGATCATGGTTGATATAGGAGTAACTTTTGCAGACGATACTCTTCCTGGAATTGATTTAATTTATCCTGATCCTGGATTTATAGTTGATAAAAAAGAAGATCTTTTAGGTATTATTTTAACTCATGCACACGAAGATCATATTGGTGCAATTGCACATCTTTGGCCTCAATTAAAGTGCAAAATTTTTGCAACACCATTTACAGCTGTTCTGATAAAAGAAAAATTTAAAGAAAAAAATATAGATGTAACAAGCTATTTAAAGATAGTTCAATTAAATGGGAAAGTTGATTTGGATCCATTTAAAATTGAATATATTACTTTAACACACTCAATTCTTGAACCTAATGGTCTTAGAATTGAAACACCAGCAGGAGTAATTTTACACACAGGAGATTGGAAAATTGACCCAAATCCACTAATTGGTGAAAAAATTAATTCTAATCGACTTAAAGAAATTGGCAGCGAAGGTGTACTTGCTATGATTTGTGATTCAACAAACGTATTTAGCATGGGGAAAGCTGGTTCTGAATTAGATGTAAGAAAAAATATGCTCAACATTATGAGTAGCCTTAAAAAAAGAATTATCATGGCATCTTTTGCCTCAAATGTAGCACGAATGGAAACAGCTTTTTATTGTGCTGAAAAAACTGGAAGACAAATATCATTAGTTGGAAGATCTATGCACAGAATTTTTAAGGCCGCAAGACAATGTGGTTATTTAAAAAATGTTATTGAACCCATAGACCCTCGTGAAGCAAAAAAAATTGCTAGAGAAAAAATAGTTTACCTTTGTACAGGCAGTCAAGGAGAGCCAATGGCAGCTTTGATGAGAATTTCTAGCTACACTCATCCAGATGTATTTATTGAAAAAGATGATACCGTTATTTTTTCATCTAAAATTATTCCAGGAAATGAAAAAAAATTATATAAATTACAAAACCAATTAGTCAAAGATGGTATTGAAGTTATTTCAGAAGAAAGTGAATTTGTTCATGTATCTGGACACCCTAATAGAGATGACCTAAGAGAAATGTATGATTGGGTAAAACCACAATGTGCCATCCCTGTTCATGGTGAACATCGACATATGATAGAACATATGAAATTTGCCCATGAAATGAAAGTTCCTCACCCTGTACAAGTAGAAAATGGAGATATTGTAAAACTGTTTCCAGGAAAACCACATGTTTTTGATAAAGCACCCAGTGGAAGACTTTACCTTGATGGAAACGTTAGTGTAGAGGAAAATTCTCAATCAATTAAAGATAGAAAAAATATAGGTGCGAATGGATATATGGAAGTAACAATTTTAATAACACCTAAAAAAAATATCCATAAAAGACCAATATTAACTTTTAGAGGCTTACCTGTTTATGATGTTGATGAATTTATATATGGTTTAGAAGAAGTAATTGCAAAAACAACAAAAACTTTTTCATTAGGAAGTAAAAAGCAGGAATACAACTTAATTGATGCTTTAAAAATAGTATGTAAAAAATATACTAAAGAAATGACTGGAAAAAGACCTTTCACAAACATTAACTTAGTAAAAATTTAATTGAATATTTTGATTTAAGAATCATAATAAGTAAAATGTACATATCAAAATCATTCATACCAATTTTAAAAAATAACCCTTCAGAAGCAAAAATTAAATCCCATCAGTTAATGCTCAGGGTTGGAATGATTAAACAATCATCTGCTGGTATTTACTCTTGGTTACCTCTGGGTTTTAAGGTAATGAAAAAGATCGAACAAATTGTTAGAGAAGAACAAAATAAAATTGGTGCTCAAGAAATACTAATGCCTACAATTCAGTCTAGTGAGATCTGGAAAGAAAGTGGTCGTTATGATGATTATGGTGATGAAATGTTACGCATCAAGGATCGTCAAGGTAGAGAAATGCTCTATGGACCAACAAATGAAGAGTTAGTTACTGATATATTTAGAGTAAGTATAAAGTCGTACAAATCATTACCTCAATTATTATATCACATTCAATGGAAATTTAGAGATGAAGTAAGACCCAGATTTGGAATTATGAGATGTAGAGAATTTTATATGAAAGACGCATATTCATTTGATGTAAATGATGATGATGCAACTTACTCTTATAACAAATTTTTTTTTTCTTATTTAAAAACATTTAAGAGATTGGAACTCAACGCTATTCCAATGGCAGCTGACACAGGACCTATTGGTGGAAATCTTTCTCATGAATTTATTATTTTAGCTGATACAGGAGAAAGTAAAATTTTTACCGATAAAAGGATTTTTGATTTAAGTAGTGAAGATACAGTAATTAACAAAAAATCCTTAGAAGATCTAAGAAAAAAATATGAACAATATTATTCTGTTGCTGATGAGAAATTTAACAAAGATGAGTTTGAAAAAAAAGTTTCTGAAGAGAATAGACTAATCACCAAAGGTATTGAAGTAGGTCATATTTTTTACTTTGGAGACAAGTATTCAAAATCTTTAAACGCAACTGTAGATCTCGCAGATGGTAAAAAAGATTTTGTTAAGATGGGCTCATATGGAATTGGAGTATCAAGGTTAGTTGGTGCTATTATTGAAGCCAAATATGATGATAAAGAAGAAATAATGAAATGGCCATTTTCTGTTGCACCTTATGAGCTTGCTATTATTCCAATGATTAATAAAAATGACTCATCAGCATTAGAAAAAGCTATAAAATTTTTTAAACACTTTGAAAAAAAAAATATTGATACAATTATTGATGACATGGATGAAAACCTTTCATCAAAAATTAAAAAATTTAATTTAATAGGCGTTCCTTATCAAATTATTATTGGAAAAAAATCAAGTGGTGATTTATTAGAATTTAAAGAAATAGGAAAAGATCCTAAATATTTAACTTTAGAGCAAATAACGAAAATTTTAACTAAACTTAAAGTAAAAAATTGATCTCTACACTGGAAAAAGAAATTACATTAAGATATCTTAAGACCAGAAAAAAAGATGGTTTTTTAAACATTATTTCTATTTTTTCATTTATTGGAATAAGTTTGGGTGTAGCTGTATTGATTATAGTTATGTCTGTAATGAATGGTTTCAGAACAGAACTTGTTAATAAAATAATTGGGTTTAATCCTCATGTTACAGTTAAGCCGTATGAAAATTCAATTAACTTTGAAAAACTTAATGATGATAATTTAAATTTAATTTCAAAAGAACTGATCTTCAGTAATTCTGGTGAAGCAATTGTTATTAGTAATAATTATACCAAAGGTTTAGTTTTAAGAGGTTATAATAGCAAAGATTTTTCAAAACTTGATATTGTAAAAAAAGGAAATTTAATTGGAAATTCTAATAATTTAAACAAAAATAATATTTCAATAGGTAAAGAATTAAGTTTTACTTTAGAACTTAGTGTGGGTGACAGAATATCAATTATGTCACCATCTGGAATTGAAACAATTATTGGAAGTTTACCCAAACAAGAAATTTTTACTGTAAGTTCAATTTTCGATAGTGGTTTAGCAGATTTTGATAATAATATAGCTTTTATAAACTTAGATAAACTTGAAAGTTTTTTTGGTTATCAAAAAGAGGATAGAAATTTAGAAATATATCTACATAACCCCTCAAACATTGATGAAATTAAAAATAAAATTCAAAAAATATTTGTTAATGAATTTATATATACGTGGTCAGATATGAATAGATCTTTATTTTCAGCACTCAAAGTTGAAAGAAATGTTATGTTTATAATTTTGTCTTTAATTATTATAGTAGCTGCCTTTAATATTATCTCTGGACTTACAATTTTAGTGAAAAACAAAACTAAAGATATAGCAATTCTAAAATCTATTGGAGTTTTAAACAAATCTATTACTAAAATTTTTTTTTTAATAGGTGTAATTATTGGAACTACAGCAACTTTATTTGGAATTTTTTTAGGCGTAATTTTTTCATTATATATTGAAAATTTAAGAGAATTTTTAAGTAATACTTTTAATATAAATTTATTTCCTGAAGAAATTTATTTTTTAAGTACAATGCCCTCAGAAATAAATCCAAAATCAATATTCATTATTTCTCTATGTTCTATTTTTATAACGATTATTGTTTCAATTTTTCCAGCAATGAAAGCTTCTAAATTGGATCCTGTTGTAGGCTTAAAATATGAATAATATTATTTCACTAAAAAAAATAACCAAATTTTTTTCAAATAATAAAAAAATTTTAGTTTTAAAAAAAATAAACTATTCATTTGCAAAAGGTAAAATTTATTCTCTTATGGGTCCATCTGGATCTGGTAAATCCACATTATTAAATATTTTATCAATGATTGACAAACCTACAACAGGCTCTTTATTAATTAATAATGATATAATAGATTTTTCTGAAACAGTTATTAATGATAAAATTAGATCTAAAAAAATTGGAATCATATATCAGCAAAACAACTTACTTCCTGATTTTACTGCTCTAGAAAACGTTTATCTAGCAAGTTTAGCCTTAGGAAATGATAAGAAGAGCTCAATTGAAAAAGCTAAAAAAATAATCAAAAAAATGAATCTTTCAAATAGAGAGCATCATTATCCATCCGAGTTATCAGGCGGTGAAATACAAAGAATTGCTATAGCCAGAGCTTTAATTAATGAACCTGAAATTATTTTAGCAGATGAACCAACAGGCAGCCTAGATCAGTCCACAGGTAAAGATGTTTTCAAAATTTTATATAATTTAAAAAATAAAAATAGATTAATTATCTATGCAACTCATAATAGATTTTTTGCCAATATGGCTGATTGCAAATTAGAAATGATTGATGGTAATATAAAAACTATCAATGCCAGAATCAAATAATCAAACATTTAATCATTTAAAAATTCATTCACAATATTCTATATGTGAAGGAGCAATTAAAATTGAAAATTTAAAAATTTTTTGCAAAGAAAATAAAATACCTTCTTTAGGTCTCTCAGATACCTCTAATTTATGTGGCGCATTAGAATTTTCTGAAAACATATCAAAGGCAGGAACGCAACCAATTATTGGTACGCAAATTTTTTTTAAATTTGAAGACACAATGGGACTTTTACCTTTGATTGCTCTTAATGAAAAAGGGTATAAGCGTATTATTGAATTATCATCTAGATCATATTTAGAAAATGATGCTCTTTCTGATCCACATTTAGATATTAAAGAGTTATTAACTGATACCGATGGTGTAGTGCTTCTATCAGGCACAATCAATGGATTATTTGGTAAATTATTTGACAAAGGACGTTTGGACGAAATTACCAAACTTTATAAGAGCTTAGCATTAAAATTTAATGACAGATTTTATTTAGAAATTCAAAGACATGGTGATAAAAATGAAATTGCTTTTGAAAAATATAATCTTAGTCAATCATCAAAAATTAAAATACCGATTATTGCTACTAATGAGGTTTATTATTTAACTGAAGATATGCACGAAGCACATGATGCCTTAATTTGCATTGGATCCAAAACTTATGTTAATGAAAAAAACAGAATTAAATACACCAATCAACACTATCTTAAGTCAAATAAAGAAATGTCCACTTTATTTTTAGATCTTCCTGAAGCTTTAGAAAATAATTTTAATCTTCCTTTGAGATGTAATTTTAGACCACAATTCTCTAAACCTGTATTACCAGATATTAGTTCTAAAAAAGAAGGTAGTGCAGATGAAATACTTAAAAAAGATTCACTAGACGGTTTAAAAGATAAATTTCTAAAAATATTCAAAATTGAAATTAAAAATTTAGACATAAATGTAGATTTTTTAAAATATAAAGATCGACTAGATCATGAATTAAAAATTATAATTGAAATGAAATACCCTAGTTATTTTTTGATAGTTTCTGATTATATTAAATGGGCCAAAAATAATGATATCCCTGTAGGACCTGGGAGAGGATCAGGTGCCGGCTCTCTAGTCGCGTGGTGTCTGTCAATCACCGATGTTGATCCAATAAAATTTAATTTAATTTTTGAAAGATTTTTAAATCCTGATCGTATATCTATGCCTGACTTTGATATCGACTTTTGTGAAGAAAAAAGAGATCTTGTTTTCAAATATTTAACTACAAAATATAAAGACAGTGTAGCCCACATAATTACTTTTGGAAAATTAAAAGCAAGAATGGTTATCAGAGACGTCGGTAGAGTTTTAGGCTTACCGTATGGTTTCGTTGATAGTATTTCTAAAATGATACCTTTTGATCCTTCAAGACCACAAAGCTTAACAGAATGTATTAACAATGAGCCTCGCCTAAAAAAATTAGTTAACGAGGATCCTCGTGTAAAAAAATTAACTGACCTTTCTTTAAAATTAGAAGGTTTGAACAGAAATGTTGCAACTCACGCTGCTGGTGTTGTAATAGCAGATAGAAAACTAACTGAAGTTGTTCCCTTGTATAAAGATGCTGCTGCTAACTTATTACTACCCTCAACACAATTTGATATGTATTCTGCTGAAAATGCTGGTTTAATTAAATTTGATTTTTTAGGTTTAAAAACCTTAACTGTAATTAATAGAACACAAAAATTAATTAATAAAAAAATTAAAAATTTTAAAATTGAAGACATTAAATTTGAAGATAAGAAAGTTTTTGAACTACTTTCATCAGGAAATACAGTTGGATTGTTTCAAGTTGAGAGCGCTGGAATGCGTGAAGCTTTGTTACAAATGAAACCAAATCATATTGAAGATATTATTGCATTAGTTGCGCTTTATAGACCAGGACCTATGAGTAACATACCTTTATATAATGATTGTAAACATGGACGACAAACACCAGATTATTTGCATCCATTATTAGAAGGTATTCTTAAACCAACTTATGGTGTTATAATTTACCAAGAACAAGTTATGCAAATAGCTCAAAAACTATCAGGCTTTACCGCAGGAGAAGCTGATATTTTAAGAAGAGCGATGGGTAAAAAAAAAAGAGCCGAATTAGAAAAACAAAAACAAGGCTTTATTACTGGAGCTTTAAATAATGGTATTAGCAAAGATATTGCTGCGAGTATTTTTTTAAAAATTGAACCATTTGCTGAATATGGTTTTAATAAAAGTCATGCTGCTGCATATGCAATTATTTCTTATCAAACAGCTTTTTTAAAAACTTATTATCCTAAAGAATTTTTTGCAGCTTCAATGACAATGGATTTATCAAATCAAAACAAATTAAGTGAATTTCATGAAGAACTTAAAAGAATAGATATTAATGTTATAAGGCCAGATATAAATAAATGTTTTGCTGATTTTCAATTTGATGAAAATAATTTTTATTATGCCTTAGGTGCAATTAAAAGTGTTGGCTACGAAGCTATACTAAAGGTCGTTAAAGAGAGACAAGAAAATGGTGAATTTAAATCAATAAATGATTTTTTAAATAGAGTTAGCCCAAAAGATATTAATAAACTTCAATTGGAGGGATTAGTTAAAGCTGGAGCTTTTGATAATATAGATAATAATAGGCAAGCATTATTTAACTCTATTCCAAATTTTATTCTAAAAACAAAAAATATTTATGAAAATAAAGCTGCTAACCAAATTGATCTTTTCGAATCTGATGAAGAGCAAGATAATGAAATAGTCCTTAATATTGATGATTGGAAATTTGAAGAAAGATTATCTAGAGAGTTTGAAGCTGTAGGTTTTTTTATTTCTGATCATCCATTAAACCAATTTAAGGAAATTTTTGAAGATTATAAAATTATTGATTTTGTTAAATTTAACTCAGAAAACAATATCAAAGATGCAAATATCGCTGCAACACTTTTAAAAATTACTGAAAGAAAAACAGCAAAAGGAACCTCTTATGGTGTTATTAAATTTACAGATCTAACCAGTGTATTTGAGCTCTTTGTTTTTTCTGATACTTTAGAGTTAAATAGGGAAATTTTAGTAGAAGGTAATTCTCTAATTATAACTTTAATAAAAAATATTTCTAATGATGAAAATAGGTTTAAAAGAATTAATGTTCAGAAAGTAACTTCTCTTAAAGATTTATTTAATAAACCTGTGTCTGAAATTATCTTTGATATTAAATCTATTAAAGAAATTGATAAAATTTCAAACTTTGTCAAAGAAGAGGGTTTGACAAATGTTAAAATCAATCTTAAAGAAGAAAGCAAAGAATTTACCTTCAAATTAAAGAACAAGAGACTTATTGATCGAAAATCTATAAATATCCTTAGAAATGCAGATATTTCAGCTATTATTCATTAAAAAAGACTTGTTTGTTTTATAAATAATTTGTAAATAACTCTTAAATTAAATTAACACGCACACAGTTTGTGGTTTTATACCTCCGGTCCTTAAATGGAAATTACTGTGGTGGCTTAACCGGGAATAAATATGAAGATACCAAGCTTAACAATACAACAATTATTAGAAGCAGGCGTTCACTTAGGTCACAAGACTTTAAGATGGAATCCAAAAATGAAGAAGTATATTTTTGGAAAAAGAGATTCAATTCATATTATTGATTTAACACAAACATTAGAGCTAACAAATGTCGCTCTAGAGAAAATCTATAATACAATAGCCAATAATGGTAAAATACTTTTTGTATCAACAAAAAAACAAGCCTCTGAAGCAATAGCTGAAACAGCTAAAGAAACAGGTCAGTATTTTGTTAACTATAGATGGTTAGGTGGAATGCTTACCAACTGGGGAACAATATCTGGCTCAATAAAAAAAATGAAGCAATACGAAATTGATTTAACTTCGGATAACAGAGGTTTTACGAAAAAAGAACTTCTTAAAATGAGTGTTAAAAAAGCTAAACTTGAAAGATCACTTGGTGGAATTGCAGAAATGAAAAAAGTTCCTGATTTGGTTTTTATCATTGATACCAATTACGAGTCTTTAGCAATTCAAGAATCTGTGAAACTTGGAATTCCTATAATAGCAATTTTGGATAGTAATTCTAATCCAGACGGAATTGACTTTCCAATACCAGGTAACGATGATGCTAGAAGAGCTATAGATTTGTATTGTAATTTGGTAAAAGTTACTATTGAAAATGCAAAAAAAGCTGCCCCATCTAAAACTGAGGAAAAAACTGAAATAGAAACTGTCAAAGAAAAATCAACAAAAACTATTCAGGAGATTGATAGAGAAAAATTAGATGCGAAGTTTGCAAAAAAAAAAGAAAATACTAAATTACATTAATATGAGCGACATTGAAAAAGTTAAACAATTAAGACAAGCTTCTGGTGCTGGATTTAAAGACTGCAATCTAGCTATAAAGGAATCTAAAGGAGACATTGATAAAGCTTTAGAAATTTTAAGAGTTAAAGGAATATCTAAAGCTTCAAAAAAAATGTCTAGAGATGCTAAAGAAGGTGTTGTAGCAACCAGTGGTGATGAAAATAAAATTTCAGTTATTGAATTAAACTGTGAAACAGATTTTGTTGCAAAAAATGATGATTTTGTATTATTTGCAAAAGAGTTAAGTGAGTTAAATAATACCAACGACTCTAATTTAGATAAACTAAACAAATCCAAAATGCATAATGATCAAACTGTTGAGGATAATCTTATTGCCCTTATCTCTAAAATGGGTGAAAAAATAACAATTGGTAGAGTTAAAACTTTTAATCATTCTGGCTCAAAGAACTTTAATTACTTACATACTGTTGTAAAAGATAACTTATCTAAACTTGCCGTTGTAGTTTCTATCGAAACAAAAGAATCATCAGAAAGTATAAAATCTTTTGGAAAGCAGCTTGCTATGCACGTTGCTGCTTCAAATCCATTAGCCTTAGATTCAAATTCTATTGATAAAAAAGTTTTAGAAAAAGAACAAGACCTTATTACTGAAGAATTAAAAAACTCCGGCAAACCTGAAGAAATCGCTCAAAAAATTAGTTTAGGTAAAATTAAAAAATTTAAAGAAGAAAATTCATTGTTGTCGCAAGCATGGGTTATGGAACCTAAAAAAAAAGTGGAAGATATTGTTAAAGAGCTTAGTATTAACGACTTAAGGATTAAAGATTTTTATAGATTAAAAATTGGTGAATAAATGTTTGATGATAAGATACATAATCAAAAAATGGATAAAACCATTGAAGTTTTTACAAAAGAATTAACTTCTCTAAGAACTGGAAGAGCTAACGCTAATATGCTTGATCTAGTAAAAGTTGATGTTTATGGACAGTTGATGCCAGTAAATCAGTTGTCAAGCATCACCACACCAGAGCCGCGAATGATCAATATTCAAGTTTGGGATTTAAACAATGTCCCAGCTGTAGATTCTGCAATTAAAAAATCTCAACTCGGTTTAAACCCACAAATTGATGGTCAATTAATAAGGCTACCCGTACCTGACTTAAGTGAAGAAAGAAGAAATGAAATTAAAAAAGTTATAAAATCAATGGGTGAAAAATGTAAAGTTTCAATAAGAAATATTAGAAGAGAAGCGAATGATGATTTAAAAAACTTACTTAAAAATAAAGATATTAGTGAAGACGATGAAAAAAAATTTGAGAAAATTATACAAACATGCACAGATGAACACATTAAAATAATTGATCAAAAAGTTGCATCTAAAGAAAAAGAAATAATGACGATATGAACCCAATCAAACATGTCGCCATCATTATGGATGGAAACGGCAGATGGGGAATCAAATATAAAAATTCAAGAAATGCAGGTCATAGAGCTGGCCTGAATACTGTCGAAGTAATAATAAAAGAAAGTATTAAATCTAAGATTAAGTATTTAACACTTTACACATTTTCTACCGAAAACTGGAAAAGACCTAAAAAAGAAATATTTTTTTTATTTAATCTACTTGAAAAATTTTTATTAAAAAAAGTTAATGAATTAATTAAAAATGGAATAAAATTAAAAATAATAGGTGATAAAAAATTATTTAGCCTCAAGTTAATAAAAATATTAAAAGAATCTGAATTTAAAACAGCAAAAAATAATAAATTACAAATTAATCTTGCTTTAAATTACGGTTCAAAAAGTGAGATATTGAATGCAGCCAAGATTCTTAATAAAGATAAAATTAAATTCACAGAAAAAAATATTGAACGTCACCTTTATACAAAAAATATGCCAAATCCAGATTTATTAATTAGAACGGGAAACACTAATAGATTAAGTAATTTTTTATTATGGCAATTAGCATACACAGAAATTTTCTTCGAAAAGAAGCTTTGGCCAGACTTTAAGGCTAAAGATTATAATAAAATATTAAATAAATTTAAATTACTAAAAAGAAATTTTGGAAATATATGATTAACAAAGAACTATCTAAAAGAATAATAACCTCCTTACTTTTATTTATTTTATTGTACTTGGTGTTTTCATATACATATATATTAATTGTTACATTAATTATTATATCAATAATTTCATGGATTGAATTCCATGGATTAACATCTAAAATTTTTTCAAAAAATAACTTTAAATCAAATATTTTAAAGTTATTAATTAAAGCACTAAGTTTAATTTACCTAACTTTGTTTTCAGCATTAATATTTAATGTAATAACTCAAGTCGAACCTAATCTTAAGATAAATATGATTTATTTATTTTCTATTTGTATAACCTCAGATATAGGTGGTTTAATTTTTGGTAAAATTTTTAAAGGTAAAAAGTTAACACGTATAAGCCCAAATAAAACTATATCAGGATCCATAGGATCTTTTATTTTATCTTTAATTTTAATACCTTTTTTTTATTATTTTATTGAACAGTTTAACAGTCCATCAGATTTATTATTATTAACAATAATTGTATCACTCTCATGTCAATTAGGAGATTTATTCATCTCATATTTAAAACGCAAAGCTAGAGTCAAAGACACTGGTGATTTATTGCCTGGCCATGGAGGAGTTCTGGATAGAATAGATGGAATATTATTTGCTATACCAATAGGCATGATGACATGGGTATTTTTACTAACTAGCATATGAAAAAAAAAATTGTTATTTTAGGATCTACCGGATCAATTGGTAAAAGTTTAATTAATATTCTTAAAAAAGATAAAAAAAATTTTGAAATTATTATTCTTACAGCCAATGAAAATATTAAGGAATTACTTAAACAGGTTAAAATTTTTAAAGTTAAAAATATTATTATTACTAATAATAAAAAATTTAACGATATAAAAAAAATTTTAAAAAATAAAAATATTAATATTTATAATAATTTTGACTCAATCCCTAAGATACTTAACAAAGAAAAAATTGACTATACAATGAATGCCGTTTCTGGTTTAGACGGATTAAAACCCACACTAAATATTATAAAATTCACAAAACAAATTGCCATTGCAAATAAAGAATCTATTATATGTGGATGGTCTTTGATTAATAATAAATTAAAAAGATACAAAACTCAATTTATACCAATAGACTCAGAACACTTCTCCATTTGGTCTTTAATAAATGAAGCCAAAGATTATAATATTGAAAAAGTTTTCATTACAGCATCAGGAGGTCCATTTAACAATTATCAATTAAATAAATTTAATTTAATCACTCCTAAACTTGCTTTAAAACATCCAAATTGGAAAATGGGTAAAAAAATAACAATTGATTCTGCAACAATGATGAATAAAGTTTTTGAAATAATTGAAGCAAAAAAAATTTTTAATTTTGAATATAGTAAGTTATCAATATTAGTTCATCCGAAATCCTATGTTCACGCAATTGTTAAATTTTCTAATGGATTAACTAAAATATTAGTTCATGATACAAATATGATTATACCAATTTTTAATTCACTTTATCCCAATTATAAAAAAAAAATTAAATCAAATAAATTAGATTTATCAATTATGAATAATCTAAATTTTAAAGAATTAGATAAAAGAAGGTTTCCAATTGTTAAAGTTCTAAATTTATTACCCAAAAAGGATTCGTTATTTGAAACAGTAATTGTTAGTGCGAACGATATATTGGTTAAAAAGTTTTTAAATAATGAAATTAAGTTTTTAGATATTTCAAAACTATTGCTTAAAATTATCAATAATAGGGAATTTTTAAAATTTAAAAAAATTACTCCTAAAAATATTGGTCAAATAACCCATTTAAGTCATTATGTAAGTTTAAAAATTAACGCATTGCGTGTATAAAAACCTATGTTTAAAAAATTTTTATCAATTAATATTTTTTTGTTATTTCTCGCAAGTTTTTCTTATGCTGAAATAGTTAACAGTTTAGTTATTAATGGAAATCAAAGATTATCAAAAGAATCAATAATTGTTTTTGGAAATATTGAACTAAACAAAAATTATAATCAAAAAAAATTAAATTTTATTTTTAAAGATCTTTATTCAACAAATTTTTTTAAAGATATTAAATTATCAATTAAAAATAATATTCTTATTATTAGTGTTGTTGAGAATCCAATAATCGAAGAACTAGAAATTAATGGTATAAAAAGCAAAAAACTTACTGAAGCTTTAACTGATATTATTGAATTAAAATCTCGAAAATCCTACATTGAAGCAATCTTTTTAAAAGATTTAAATTTAATTAAAAATGCAATTAAGAGTACCGGATATTATTTTGCTGAAATAAAAACTTCATTAATAAAAAATGAAGAACAAAACTCAGTCAGATTAATTTACGATATTGATTTGGGTGATAAAGCTAAAATTTCAGAAATTAGTTTTATTGGAGATAAAAAAATTAAAGATCGAAAATTAATGAACGTTATTACAACTGAAGAATCTAAATTTTGGAAACTTATATCTAATAAGATTTATCTTGATAAAAAACGAATTGAATTAGACAAAAGATTGCTTACTGGTTACTACAAAGACAGAGGTTATTATAATGTAATCATTAAAAATTCTTATGTTGAATTTAAAGAAAATGGTTCATTTAAATTGATTTTTAAAGTTGAAGCCGGTGATAAATTTACTTTTAATAATCTAGACTTAATACTTCCTATTGATTATGAACCAGTGTATTTTCAATCAATTAATGACCTCTTAGTTAAATATGAAAACCAACTATATTCTTTAAGTAAAATTAATAAAATTTTAAAACAAATTGATAAAATTGCACTTTCTAAGAAATATGAATTTATTGATGCAGAAATCTCTGAAAAAATCATTGACGGAAATAAACTTAATATTGAAATTTCTATAGTTGAAACTCAAAAATTGTATGTTGAAAAAATTAATATATTTGGAAATTCATATACAATTGAAGAGGTTATTAGGCATTCATTAATTGTTGATGAGGGTGACCCTTATAATGAAATTTTATTTAATAAATCAATCAATTTACTTAAATCAAAAAATATTTTTGGATCAGTCGATTCTAATATTAAAGATGGATCTAAACCTGGTTTAGCGATTATTGATATATCAGTTGAAGAAAAAGCAACTGGTGAAATTTCTTTGGGAGCAGGTGTTGGTACCTCTGGTGGAACAATTGGTGGTGGAGTAAAAGAAAATAATTTTATGGGTAAGGGTATTTCACTTAATACAAATTTATTGTTAAGTGAAAATTCTGTTAAAGGTAAATTTGTATATTCTAAACCAAATTTTAACGATACAGATAATACTCTATTCACTTCTATTTCGAGTACTTCGAATGATAATTTAGTAAAAAGTGGATATAAAACTTCTAATTTAGCTTTTTCATTAGGAACTTCTTTTCAGCAATTTGAAGATTTGTACTTTTCACCTGAAATAGCAACATCCTATGAATCATTAAAAACTGGTAGTTCAGCCTCAAGTAATTTACAAAAACAATCGGGTGATTATTTTGATATCTATTTCAACTATGGCCTTAGTTATGATCAAAGAAATAAAAGTTACAAACCTACTGATGGCTATAAAACCTCTTTTTATCAAAAACTACCATTAACATCAGAAAATTATGAAATTGTTAACTCTTTCGACTTCGTCCAATATCAAAATTTTATGTCAGAGATGGTTGGCAGATTTGCTTTTCATGCAAAAGCAGTTAACGCCTTTACTAATGAAGTAAGAGTATCAAAAAGACTATTCATACCCCAAAGTAAATTGAGAGGATTTGTGAAGGGAAAAGTCGGCCCTAAAGAAAATAATGATTATATTGGTGGTAATTATATTTCGACAATAAATTTATCAACAACATTACCACAAATATTACCTACATTTCAAAACACAGATATTGCTTTATTTCTTGATGCAGCCAACATGTGGGGAGTTGACTATAACAGTTCAATAGATAAAAATGAAATACGTAGTTCATTTGGTTTAGCTATTGATTTACTGACACCTGCTGGACCATTAAATTTTTCATTGTCACAGCCAATAACAAAAAGTTCTACTGATGAAACTGAAACATTTAGGTTTAATTTAGGAACTACATTCTAATGTTTAAAAAAAAAATCAAATATTTAATATTTTTTCTTATTTTATTGAACCCGTGCTTAATTCACGCAAATGATAAAATTTTTTATATTGATATAGATTTAATTCTTAATAATTCATTAGCCGGAAAATCTATTACTAGTCAATTAAAAAAAATTAATAAATTAAATATTGATATTTTTAAAAAAGAAAAAGAAAATTTAAAATCAGAAGAAACTACTATTTTGGCACAAAAAAATATTCTTGATGAAAACGAATATAAAAAAAAGATAATATTATTTAGGAAAAAAATTTCTGGTCTTAATGAAGAAAAAAAAAATTCAATGAATGATTTTAATAAAAAACGAATAAAAGCTCAATCTTTATTGATTAATTCATTAACTCCCATAATAGCTGATTATGCAGAAAAAAATAAAACTGCAATAATAATTGATAAAAAAAATGTTATTGTTGGCAAAACTGATCTAGATATTACTCAAATTATTTTAAAAACTTTAGATAATAAAATTAAAAACATTAAGATAAAATAACCCACATATGAAAACTTCATTAAATAAAGATGATATAATTAATTTATTACCTCATAGAGAGCCTATGCTCTTAATAGATGAGCTTACTAATATAAAAAAACTTTTTTCAGCAACAGCAATTGTAAATGTAAAAAAAAATAGTTTTTTTGTTAATGGTCATTTTCCAGGTAACCCAGTTATGCCTGGAGTTTTGATTGTTGAGGCTTTTGGTCAGGCTGCTGCCGCACTTACCGCCCATGGAATAGATGAAGAAACCTACAAAAATAAATTAGTTTTTTTAATGGGTATAGAGAAGGCAAGATTTAGAAACCCTGTGATACCTGATTGTCAATTAGAACTTAATATTGAAGCTACTCGTTCACACGGTAGAGTCTGGAAGTATAAAGGTGAGGCTTTCGTCGAAGGAAAAAAAATGGCAGATGCTCAATGGTCAGCAACAATTGTAGATAGAAAATAATTAGTAACAATTATTGATCAGTAATTAATTATAGTTTTGATAAAAAACTTTATTGATGATTAATCCTTTTTTTAAAAACCATGGTCCATTTAATATAGATAAACTTTTAAAATTATCAGATGTGAATAATACTGAAAATTTTAATAAAATTAAAATTTTAGATATCAAAGATCTTAATACATCAACAGTTAATGATATTACTTTTTTCCACTCTAAAAAATATGAATCATTTGCCTTATTAACAAAAGCGTTATTTTGTATTACTACTAAAAATCTCTCTCATCTATTACCCGATACTTGTAATAAGATAATTGTTGAGAATGTTTTGATGGCAACTGCTAAAATTACAAAAACATTTTATCCTGAAGCTGTTAATGATGATTTTGATATTAATGTAAAAATCATAAGTAAAACAATTTTTAATAAAAAAGTTATTTTTGGCCAAAACGTACTAGTAGGAAAAAACGTTAAAATAGGAAAAAACTGTTTAATAGGACACAACTCAATTTTAGAAAGCAATGTTGTTATTGGCAATAATTGTTCCATAGGATCTAATGTGATAATCAGAAATTCTTTAATTAAAGATAATGTAAATATTCTGGATAACTGTGTTATTGGAAAAAAAGGATTTGGTTTTTTTCCAAATAAAGATAAAAACTTTAGGTACCCACATATAGGAATAGTTGTTATTAAGGATAATGCAGAGATTGGATGTGGTTCAACTATTGATAGAGGCTCTATGTCAAATACTATAATTGGAAAAAATACATATTTAGATAACCATGTACATATAGCTCATAATAATAAAATTGGTGATAATTGCATTATTGCAGGGCAAGTCGGATTTGCTGGAAGTTCTACTTTAGGAAATAATGTAATGATTGGTGGACAAGCAGGTATTTCTGGTCATTTAAAGGTTGGTAATAATGTTAAGATAGCAGGTGGGAGTGGTGTTATAAAAAGTATACCTGATAATTCAAAAGTAATGGGCTATCCTGCTAAAGATTTAAAACAATTCATTAAGGAAAATAAGTAAATGATTCATAATACAGCAGTTATAGATCCTAAATCAAAAATATCCTCAAGTGCAAAAATTGGTCCTTATTGTGTAATTGGCGCCAATGTTGAAATTGGTGATAATACAATTGTTCATTCACACGTAAGTATTTCAGGAAATACTATAATTGGAAAAGATAATAAAATTTACCCATTTGCATCAATTGGAAATGATCCTCAGGATTTAAAATTTAACGGAGAAGTAACAAAACTTTTAATCGGAGATAAAAATACAATTAGAGAATATGTTACTATTAACCCAGGTACAATAGGCGGTGGAGGCGAAACTAAAGTTGGAAATAATTGTTTATTAATGATCTCTTCTCATATTGCACACGATTGCAATGTTGGAAATAATGTAATTATAGCTAACAATGTACCATTAGGTGGCCACGCTCATATAGGAGATGGTGTTGTAATAGGTGGAAATTCAGCTGTCCAACAATTTACTAGAATTGGAAAAATGGCAATGATTGGAGGAATGACCGGTGTATTAAATGATGTAATTCCTTATGGACTATCAATTGGAAATAGAAATTTTTTACAAGGTTTGAATCTAGTAGGCTTAAGAAGAAAAGATATACCAAATAAAGATATACTGTCTTTATCAGAAGCATATAAAGAAATTTTTAGAACAAATAAACTTACTAACAACCTTAATAATCTTAATGGATCGTTTAAAGATAACTCGCTGGTTAATGATGTAATAGAATTTATTAATGAAGATAAGAAACGTCCAATTTGTACACCATTCTCAAAATAAAATGATAGGGCTATTTTTTGGTGACAATGATTTTCCTAAAAAAATTCTTAATAAGATAAACAAGTTAAAGAAAAAATATTTTATAATTGATCTATCTAAAAATAGACAATTTAAAAGTAATAAAAATTCATATTATGTTTCAATTGGTCAATTTGATAAAATAATAAACTTAATTATAAAAAAGAAATGTAAAAAAGTTCTTTTTGCTGGGAAAATTAATAAACCAAAATTTTCGTCACTCAAGTTAGATTTTAAAGGATTATATTATTTGCCCAAAATAATAAAAGCATCAAAATTAGGAGACGCTGCAATTTTAAGAGAGATAATTAATATTTTAGCTAAAGAAAAAATAAAAGTTGTTAGTTCAATTACTTTTAACCCTGAATTAACTTTATTAAAAGGTTCTCACACCAAATTAAAACCTGATAAAAATGATCTTATTTCTATTAATAAAGGCATTAAATCTTTGGGAGAGCTAAATTCACATAACCATGTTCAGGCTTTAATAGTTAAAAATTCTATTATCATTGCTAAAGAAACAGCTAAGGGAACAAAAAAAATGCTCCAATTAATCAAAAAATCTAAAAATTCACAAAATATATTGATAAAATTTCCAAAAAAGAAACAAGATTTAAGGGTAGATTTACCAACCATAGGACTTGCCACTCTTAAGGACTGTAAAAGATCTGGTGTTAAAGGAATTGTATTAAAGTCAAAACAAAATATTTTTTTGGACAAAAGTAAAAGCATAATTTTTGCTAATAAGAATAAGATTTTTATAACAGTAAAATGAAAAAAATATTTATAGTAACAGGAGAACCTTCAGGTGATAAGTTAGCATCAACTGTTATATCAAAATTTAAACAAAATAATCCTGATATTAAATACTCTTGTGTGGGTGGTACACACCTGAGTTCTTTAGGTATAGAGTCAATCTTTAATCTTAAAGATATTACTTATTTGGGTTTTACTAGTGTATTATTTAATATCTTTAAGATTAAAAATAGAATTAATAAAACAGTTGATGAGGTTATTAAGTTTAACCCTGACATATTATTCACTGTTGATAGTCCTGACTTTACGCTTAGGGTTGCTAAAAGAGTTAAAAAAATTAATAATAATATTAAAACAATTCATTATGTAGCTCCACAAGTATGGATATGGCGCGAAGGTAGAGTTAAAAAATTCAAAAAATTTATTGATCATATTCTGGTATTGTTTAATTTTGAAAAAAAATATTTTGACAAAGAAAATATCCCAAATACTTTCGTTGGCCATCCTTTACTAGAAAATTATAATAAATCTAAAATTGATTTATCTTCATTAATAAATAAAGATAAAAAAATTATCTCTATATTTGCAGGAAGCAGAAAATCTGAAACTAATGTTTTATTACCTATTTTATGTGATTTTATTAAATTGATGAATAAAAAGATTGATGATTATATTTTTATTTTTCATGCTACAGATGAAAATAAAGAACTAATCGTCAATTTTATAAAAAAAGTTTCATTAAATAATACTCAAGTAATTTCAGATGAAAACATTAAATCTCAAATTTTATCTAACTCTGTTTTTGCCGTAGCAAAATCTGGCACTGTATCTCTTGAAATTTGTAATGCCAATATACCATCTATTATAATTTATAAAATTAATATGATTAATTATTTAATTATGAAATTATTAGTTAAAGTTAAATTTGCAAATATCATAAATATTATTAACAATAAAGAAATTATCCCAGAATTATTACAAAGTGAATGCAATGCTAAAGAAATATTTAATTCAGTAAATTATCTACTAGGCCATCCAGATTTACTAAAATTACAACTTGAAAATGTTAAAAAAACCCTAAAAAATATCAAATCTGAAACTCATTCAAGTGACAAAGTTTCAAATATTTTATCACAATATCTCTAAATTTTTAAAATAATCATTTTTTAGTAAATGATTATGTTTTTTGTAATGATTAAATTTTATGTTTTTATATTATTTTATTAAGTCTTTTTATTGTTTCATCACTTCCCAATGAAATTATTATATCATAAATACCAGGGCCAAACTTTGAACCAGTTAAGGCTATTCTCAAAGGCTGTCCTACACCTTTAAAATTGGTTTCATGTCTCTTTATTAGATTATTTACAATAGGTTCTAAGGTCTCTTTATGAAAAATTTTTAAATTTTTCACGTTATTACTAAATTCAGATATTATTTTTTTTGCATTATTATCAATTAGTTTTAAATCATCTTGATTAAAACTGATTTCATCAAAAATTATATACTTAGCATTATTATATATATCCTCTAATGTTTTGGCTTTATTTTTTAGAAAAGTTAAAGATAGTTTAATTTTATTCTCTTTATCACTAGGAATTTTTTCTTTGTAAAATTTACAGTATTGTACAATATGATCATATAATTCATCTTCATCGATACTCTTTATGTAATGCTCATTCATAGATAATATACGGCTCATATCTAACTTAGATGGTGATTTACCAATACCTTCCAGATTAAAATGCTCTATACTCTCCTCTAAGGTAAAAATTTCTTTATCTTTATAGGACCAACCAAGTCTTAATAAATAGTTTCTTAGGGCATCAGGCATTATTCCTATTTTGGAATAGTCATCTAATGTTGATGCATTGTCTCTTTTAGATAATTTCTTACCTTCCAAAGTATGAATCAAGGGTATGTGTGCAAAAGAGGGTAAATTCCATTTCATTGATAGGTATATTTGAATTTGTTTGAATGTATTTATTTTATGGTCATCACCTCTAATGATATGAGTCATGTCCATTTGATGATCATCAACAGTCGCTGATAAATTATATGTTGGTGTTCCATCATTTCTTAAAATAATAAAATCTTCTATAGTGATGTTATCTATCTCAACATCTCCTTGTACTAAGTCTTTTAATATTGAAGACCCCTCAATTTTACTTTTAAATCTTACAACTGGTTGAATATCTTTTGGAGCATCACTCTCACTTAATTCCCTACATTTCCTATTATAGGTATAGGGAAGTTTTTTTTGTTTAGCTCTTTTCTTCTGATCTTCAATTTCTTCAGTAGAGCAGTAACATTTATAAGCATGACCATTTTTAATCAATTCATTAGCAACACTGATATGATCATTAATTTTTGTTGATTGAATGTATAGCTCTCCATCATGTTCTATACCAATCCATTTTAAAGATTTTATAATTTGATCTTTATGTTCATCTTTAGATCTTTCTTTGTCTGTATCTTCAATTCTTAAATGGAAAGTTCCCTTTTTATTTTTTGAAAATAACCAGCAAAATAGAGCAGTTCTTAAACCACCAATATGAAGGGCTCCAGTAGGTGAGGGAGCAAATCTTGTTGCTACATTAGACATGTGTGTTTTTTAGACTATTTTTTTAGAAGTTTCTATACAAAGATACTAAAATTCCTTGAACTTTTACTCTATCTGGACCAAATATTTTAGTTTCGTAGTTTCTATTTGCACTTTCAAGAGCAACTGTTTTGCCTTTTCTTCTAATTCTTTTTAGCATAGCTTCATGTTCATCAATTAAAGCAACGACAATTTTACCATTATCGGCAGTATCTGATCTTTTAATAATTACTGTATCACCTTCATGGATACCAGCTTCAATCATTGAGTCACCTTGAACCTTTAAACCAAAATACTGACCATTCTTTTCAAGGTTGCTTGGAAGTGGTATTCTAGATACTTCATTTTGAATTGCTTCAACAGGTGTTCCTGCTGCAATTTTACCCATGACAGGTATTTCCATTTCATTAGAAATAATATTTTGCTCATCTAAACCACCGGTAATAACACTTGGTGAAAAAGTGTTATAAATATCATTAGCTGAAGCTGTTTCTGGAAGTTTTATAACCTCTAAAGCTCTTGCTTTATGGGGAAGTCTTCTAAGAAACCCTCTTTCTTCTAAAGCACTAATTAATCTATGGATTCCCGATTTAGACTTTAAATTCAATGAATCTTTCATCTCCTCATAAGAAGGAGACACACCGGAGGCTCTCAACTTCTTGTTGATAAATAAAAGCAGGTTTTTTTGTTTTTTAGTAAGCATAAGAACAAATATCGTACAAATATGTTCTACAAAAGTTCTCCTAAATTAACAATAGCTAAAAAGTGTTTAAAATAGAGGTTTATTTAACTAAAGAACTGAAAAAATTGAATTATTATCCAAGTTATTCAAAAGTGATTCACCAATTAAAAAAGTTTTAATATTTGTTTTTTTGCTTATTTCCAAAAGTTCTTCTTTTGTTTTGATTCCACTTTCTGAAATTAATGGTTCAGAATGGCTAACTAAAACATTATGAATATTGTAGGTTGTATTTATATCTGTCTTTAAAGTTTTAAGATTTCTATTATTAATTCCTATTAATGCTTCTTTAAAGTTAAGAGCTTTTTTTGCTTCCTCAACTGTATGCACTTCAACAATTACCGACATATTAAATTTTAACGCTTCTTCGTATAACTCAAAAGCAAGATCGTCAGAAACTCCAGCTAATATAATTAATATAGCATCTGCACCATAACTCTTTGCAAGTGGTATTTGAAATTTATCTATAAAAAAATCCTTGCAGAGAATAGGAAGATTTATTTTTTCTTTAACTTTACTCACATGAATTAAATTTCCAAGAAAGAAATCTTCCTCAGTTAAGATTGATAAACATGTTGTTTTATTTTTGTAATAAATTTCTGCAATTTCAATAGGATCATATTTTTTTATAATAATTCCAGCAGATGGGCTAGCCTTTTTAATTTCACCAATTATTGAAATCTTTTTATTATTCATATTATTTTGGATTTTTTCCTTAAAATTAATAAATGATTTATTTTCATTAATTTTTTCAATTAATAATTTTAAAGAAATAGATTTTTTTAATAAATCAATTTTTTCAATTTTTTTTTTAACTATCTTTTCTAACGTGTTTTCAGGCATCTTGTATTTTTTTTAAGTTTTCATATGTTATTCCTGATAAGATATGCTTTCTAGCATCTTCATAGGCATTATTAAATGAATAATGTTTTTCCACAACAATTAGTCCAGCAGCAGTATTTAAACAAACTGCTTTAGAAAAATCACTATCTTCACCCTTAAATATATTAACCATTTTATTTGCATTAAATTTAGCGTCATCGCCTAATAAATCTTCAAATTTATTTGCTCCTATATTTAATTCATTTGGATCAACAGTAATCTCTGAAATTTTACCATCTTTTAATTGGACTATATTTGTTTTTGCATAAGGTGATATTTCATCTAAACCATCTTCACTATTCACAATCCAAGCAAATTTTATACCTAAATTTTTTAAAGCTTCAGCAAAAATTTTGAGTAACCTTTTTTCATAAACACCAACAACCTGTCTTTCTACAAGGGCAGGGCTACTCAAAGGGCCAATCATATTAAATATAGTTCTTTTACCTATTTTTTTTCTTGTTGGTCCAACAAACCTCATTGCACTGTGATAGATAGGAGCGAACATAAATCCAAAGTTATTTCTATTTATTTGTTCCTCAATATCTTTCGGTTCTAAATCAATCTTGATATTTAAAGCTTCTAAAACATCACCAGACCCGCATTTGGATGAAACTGCTTTATTTCCATGTTTTGCAACCTTAATTCCCATACTAGCTAATAATAAAGCTGAAGCAGTTGATATGTTTAGTGTATTCATTCCATCTCCACCAGTTCCACATGTATCAACACAGTCTTTAGCATTAACTCTTTTAGACTTATCTCTTAAAACGTAAACACCACCTGCTATCTCGGTTGAAATCTCACCTTTAGCTGAAAGAAGAGTTAAAAAATCGAACATTTCATTATCAGAAGCTTTACCTTGCATTAGTATTTCAAAAGCATCTTTACTTTCTTCAAAGGTTAAATCTTTTTTATTTTTTAATTTTTCTATAAACTTTTTCATTAGTTTTTGTAATTAATAAAATTTTTTAATATTTTAATACCAATAATAGTTTTTATACTTTCAGGATGAAATTGAACACCATGAATATTATATTTTTTATGCTTTACCCCCATTATAGTTCCATCATTAGTTTGTGCAGTTATCTCAAGTTCTTTAGCTAGTGTTTTTTTGTCGATAATTAAACTATGATATCTTGTGGCTTCAAATCTGGAAGGAAGGTTTTTTAATATACCAATCCTATTTGATTCTATTATGCTAGTTTTTCCATGCATTAATTTTTTGGCTTGAATTATTTTTGAACCAAATACTTGTCCAATAATTTGATGACCCAAACAAACACCTAAAATTGGTATTTTTTTATATAAAGATTTAACTATCTTAATACAATTTCCAGATTGATTTGGATTACCAGGACCTGGTGATATAACAATTTTATCATACTTATTTTTAATTATTTGTTTATGAGTAATTTTGTCATTTCTTAAAACATCAACTTTAATTCTTGGTGATGATAAATAATGGTACAAGTTAAATGTAAAACTATCATAATTATCAATTAATATAATTTTCATTATTTTAATGCATTGAGTAAAGCTTTTGCTTTATTAATAGTTTCTTCATATTCTTTAATCGGGTTGCTATCAGCAACTATTCCAGCACCAGCTTGAACATAAAATTTATTATTTTTAGCAACAGCTGTTCTTAAAGCTATGCAAGTATCAAATTCACCATTAGCTGAAAAATAACCTATACCACCAGCGTAAACTTTTCTTTTTGTAGTTTCAAGTTCGTCGATAATTTCCATAGCTCTTATCTTTGGAGCCCCTGACACTGTTCCAGCTGGAAAACCAGCTAGCAATGATTTAAATTTTGTATATTTTTTATTATAAACACCCACTACATTAGAAACTATATGCATTACATGAGAATATTTTTCAATAATAAAACTTTCGGTAACTTTCACTGTATTTATTTTGGAAACTTTTCCAGCATCATTTCTGCCCAAATCAAGTAACATTAAATGTTCTGAAAGCTCTTTCTTATCTTGTAACAAATCTTTTTTAAAAAAATTATCTTCTTTAGAATTTCTGCCTCTTGGTCTAGTTCCTGCTATAGGTCTAACAGTAATTTTGTTATCTCTTAATCTTACTAGAATTTCTGGACTAGCTCCAATTATTTGAAAATCAGAAAAGTTGAAAAAGTACATGAAAGGAGAGGGGTTTGTGACTCTTAATTTTTTGTAAATTTCTAATGGTTTTTTTGACAATTTAGCTTCAAATCTTTGACTTAAGACCACCTGAAAAATATCACCAATCTTGATATATTTTTTTGCTTTATTAACCATATTTAAAAATTTATTTTTAGAGATATTAGATTTTACTTTAATTTTAGTATTGATTTTGAGGTTATGATTTTTTTTTTTTAGCGAAGCTTGGATTAATAATTCATTTATTTCATTCTTAATTTCTAAATATTTATTCTTATAGTTTTGAATTTTTTCATCTTTGAAAATATTGACAATATAAAAAATTTTCTTTTTTAGATTATCATGAATAATTAATGTTTTTGGTCTTAAAAGTCTTACATCAGGAATCTTTAAATCATTTTTACATTTGTTTGAAATTTTTTCTACATATCTAATAGAGTCATAAGAGAAATATCCTGATATTAAAGAACAAATAGGTGGTAAGCCCTTTGGTGTTTTGAATTTAAATTCTTCAATAATATTTTCTATAACTTTATCTGGTAACCCATTTATTTTTTTTTTAATTTTGTTTTTAATTAGGTAAGAATTTTTATTATTAAATTCCCATATTTTATCAGGGTTTTTTCCAAAAATAGTATATCTACCTCTTATTTTCCCCTTTTCAACAGATTCAAAAATAAAACTATTTTTTTCAATAAGAAAACTATCAATCAAATTTAAAATTTCACGATCATCTTTTATTTTTTTTGATGTATAAATTATTTGATTTCTATTTTTTTTATGTTGAAACTTAAAATCTTTGAAGTTCCGCTTATTTATCATTTAAAATAATTTTTAATCCTATCAAGTGTTTTTTCGTTTACCGTAACTTTGTATTTATTACTTAAAAGATAATCATAAGATTTTAATATACTATTTCTGTTTTTAGCACTTGCTTCATTTGAAATACCTTTATATTTATCTGATTTTTGAGAAATTTTTTGATATTCATAATTTATTGTTTTAGCAATAAATACGTTATCTTTATCGTCAGCAATTAATGTAAATTCATTAATGGGTAGAGAATATAAAATTTCCATAGAGCTATTTTCAAACTTCTTATTATCTTTAATAGAATTTAATCTGATTTTTTCAATTCCTTGATTTCCAAGTTTATCAAAGGACTCTTGATTAAATTTTTTTTTACTTATTTGGTCTAAGATATTTTTATTAAATTCATATTTTTCTTTTTTAAATAAAAGATTTTGAATTTGAGCTTTGAATTCATCGTCATTTAGTTTAGGTAATTTAGTATTAATTTTATCTATATGATAAAAAATATAAGAATTATTGTCTTCTAAAATTCCTATTTTATTTTTTCTGTAGTTGTAAATTTTATTTTCCGTTGTTTTTTTATCTTTTTTGTTTATGTAATCTTTTAATACCGTAGGCTTAATATTAAGTTCATTAACAATCGTTTTAAAATCAATATTTTTAGATATTTTATTCTCTATATCGTCAATTTTATCAAAAAAAACTTTATTAAACTCTTCTAAGCCAGTCAAATTTTTTGGAGTAATAATAACGTATGAAAAATCAATATAATCTTGTTTTAGTTTGACAGAATTTTCATCAATAAAATTTTGAATTTCTTGATCTGTAAACTCATTTATTTTTTTATAAAACTTTCCTAGATTTATATAATTGATATCTAGTTTTCTATTTTTTTCTTTATAATATTTATTTACCATAAATTTAGGAGATTTTGCACCACCACTTATGTATGTAAATAATTGTTTTTGTAATTCATTATTTTTTAATTTTAATTCAAACATTGATGCCGTAAAATTATTTGTTAACAAAAATTTTTCATAAAGAGTCCTTTGAAATTTGCTATTTTTATCTTGGAATTTTTTGTTTTTTTTAATTCTTTTAATTAATGCCTGTTCTGACATCCCTAAGTTTAAATCTTTTATTTCAAGATCAAGTAATTTTGTAGAAATTAAAGCTGATAAAAGTTCTTCAATTATATCTTTATTAATATTTTTTCTTATTACTTCCTGACTTAAACCCGATTGATTCAGGTAGTTCATAAAATCTTGAGTTGAAATATTTTTGTTATTTATTTTTGCAATATTGTTTTGGTTTCCAGTGCTGAATCCCCCACCAAAACCACCGAATACAAAAGCTATAACAATAACAATTATTAGTATTAATCCAGCAAGTTTATTTTTTGTAAATTTTCTAAAAGTGCTTATCATTTTGTTATTAATATATTGAACTGTAAAATACAAAGCTATAGATTATATTTTTCATTATGACAAATAAATATATGTATTTTATAGCTAACTGGAAAATGTACGGCAATCTAAAATCATTAAATACATTAGATAAAGTTATTAAATTTTCAAAATCCAAACAAATAAATAAAGGCAGATTAATTTATTGCCCCCCATACACTTTAATTAGTTCTTTCTTAAAAAAGTTCAAAAACTGTCAAATCGATATTGGAGGTCAAAATTGTCATGAAAGTGAAAGTTATGGTCCATACACAGGTTTTGTTAATTCTCATATGTTAAAAAATATTGGTGCAAATTATGTAATTATTGGACACTCAGATAATAGAAAAAAAGGTGAAAATAATAAATTAATTAATCTTAAGATCAAAAGCGCCCTAAAAGCTAAATTAAAAGTTATTTTTTGTATTGGTGAAAGTTTAACTGAAAAAAGAAAAAAAAAGACACAATCAATTTTATCTAAACAAATTAAATTTGGTCTGCATAAGGTAAAAAATAAATCAAATATTTTTATAGCATATGAGCCTGTTTGGGCTATCGGCACAGGTATTGTTCCAAAATCAAAAGATCTTTTAAATACAGTTAAGTTTATTAAAAGTAAATTTAAAGATAAATCACCAAAAGTTCTATATGGTGGATCTGTTAATCCTCAAAATATTAAAAACTTAAAAGAAATTAATAACATTGATGGTTTTTTGATCGGAGGCGCCTCACAAAATTCAAAAAAATTTATTGATATAGTTAAAAAAACATATAGTTAACCCACATGGAAAATATTTTATTAGTATTGAATTTGGTACTAGCAGTTATTTTAGTACTCTTAATATTATTACAAAAATCTGAAGGAGGGGCACTTGGTATTGGTGTTTCTCAAGATAATTTCATGTTTTCAAGGACTGCTGGAAATTTTATGACAAAAGCTACCGCTGTAGTAGCAACTTTTTTTATAATTTGTAGCCTAGGATTAACAATAATTTCAAGAGGAGAATTAACACCAACTACATCTGTATTAGACAAAATAGAGGAAAAATCTGACGATACTCCTAAAATTCCAGAAAATAATAATTAATACTTTTCAATTTAAATATATATCGTTATAAGGTAATTCCATGGCGCGATATATTTTTGTCACTGGCGGTGTGGTTTCATCCTTAGGTAAAGGTCTTTCATCTGCGTCACTAGCTTACTTACTACAGTCAAGAGGTTTTAAAGTAAGACTAAGAAAATTAGATCCATATTTGAATGTTGATCCAGGCACAATGAGTCCATTTCAGCACGGAGAAGTTTTTGTAACTGATGATGGTGCTGAAACTGACTTAGATTTGGGTCACTACGAAAGATTTTCAGGAATTTCTGCAAAAAAATCAGATAATATTACAACAGGGAAAATTTATAGTGATGTTTTAAAAAAAGAACGTAAGGGTGGATACTTAGGTAAAACAGTACAGGTTATTCCCCACATCACAGATCGTATAAAAGAATTTATAAAAAACGATGTTGCTAAAGAAGATTTTGTTATTTGTGAAATTGGAGGAACAGTAGGAGATATTGAAAGTTTACCCTTTGTAGAAGCTATTAGACAATTTGCCAATGATATAGGAAAAAAAAATACATTATTTATTCATCTTACACTGGTGCCGTACATGAAAGCATCTGATGAAATTAAAACAAAACCAACACAACACTCTGTAAAAGAACTTAGAAGCATAGGTATTCAGCCAGACATAATTATTTGTAGATCTGAAAGAGCTATTCCTTTAAGTCAAAGAAAAAAAATATCTTTATTTTGTAATGTAGATATAAAAAATGTCATTGAAACTGTTGATGTAAAAACTATTTATGAAGCACCTATAAGTTTTAATAAAGAAAATTTAGATAAACAAGTTCTCAATTATTTCAAAATTAAAACAAGACGAAAAGTGAATCTAAATCCTTGGAAAAAAATTACTAAAATCATTCTGAATACGAAAAAATCTGTAAATATTGCTATTATAGGTAAATATGTTGATTTGAAGGATGCTTATAAATCTTTAGATGAAGCGTTAACTCATGGAGGTATTCATAACAATCTAAAAGTTAATTTAGTCAGAATTGATTCAGAAAAACTTAAAATTAGTGAAATTAAAAATAAATTAAAAAATGTTTCTGGAATTTTAATACCAGGAGGTTTTGGTAAAAGAGGCACAGAAGGTAAAATAGAGGCTATAAGATATGCAAGACAAAACAAAATTCCGTTTTTAGGAATTTGTTTTGGTATGCAAATGGCAATTATTGAATTTGCGCGAAATAAACTTAATATTAAAAATGCAACTTCAACTGAGTTTGGACCTGGAGGCTTACCTATTATAGGGTTGATTAACGAATGGAATAAAGATGGAAAGATAATTAAAGGCACAGATAAAAATTTAGGGGGCACTATGAGACTTGGTCTTTATGAAGCTAGATTAAAAGAAAACACACTAATCCAAAAAATTTATAAATCAAATTCTATAAAAGAAAGGCATAGACACAGATATGAAGTTAATATTTCATATAAATTAGAATTTGAAAGAAATGGCATGATTTTTTCTGGATTATCACCCGATAATAAATTACCTGAGATAATTGAATTAAAAAACCATCCTTGGTTTGTTGGTGTTCAATTTCATCCAGAATTTAAATCTAGACCTTTAGCTCCACATCCATTATTCTCATCATTTATCAACGCATCAAAAAATCATAAATGAAAAATATTAAAGTAAATTGTGCAAATATAGAAATTTCGAATAATAATAGAATTTGTATTATAGCGGGCCCTTGTCAACTAGAAACAGAGCAACATGCAATGGATATGGCAGGTAAGATAAAAGAAATTACCTCTAAATTTAATATGGGTTTTATCTACAAAACATCTTTTGATAAAGCTAATAGAACTAGCCTTAAAGGTAAAAGAGGAGCTGGTCTTGAGCAATCTTTGCCAATTTTTGATAAAATTAAAAAAGAATTAAATGTACCAATTTTAACTGACATACATAATGCAGCACAATGTGCTTTAGTTGCAAATCATGTAGATATTTTACAAATTCCAGCTTTTTTATGTAGACAAACTGACCTATTAATTGCCGCCGCAAAGACAGATAAAATTATCAACGTTAAGAAGGGACAATTTCTTGCCCCATGGGACATGGTTAATGTTACTAAAAAAATTGCAGATTCTGGGAATAATAATATTCTAGTTACAGAGAGAGGTGCAAGCTTTGGTTATAATACTTTAGTTTCTGACATGAGATCTTTACCTATAATGGCAAAAAATGGATATCCTGTAATATTTGATGCAACACATTCTGTACAACAACCAGGCGGCTTAGGCGAAACAAGTGGTGGTCAAAGAGAATTTGTTGAATATTTAGCAAGAGCAGCAGTTGCAGTTGGAGTCGCTGGAGTATTTATTGAAACACACCAAGACCCAGACAATGCACCTTCGGATGGTCCAAATATGGTTCCATTAGACAAGCTAGAAAAATTATTATCACAGCTTTTTGAAATAGATAATTTAATTAAAAAATAAATGAGCAGAATATTAAAGATAAAAGCTCGTCAAGTTTTTGACAGTAGAGGAAATCCTACAGTTGAAGCTGAAGTTTACTCAAAGAGTATAAGTGCTACCGCAATATGTCCGTCTGGCGCATCAACAGGGACATATGAAGCTTTCGAAAAAAGAGACAAAAATAACAAAAAATATTTAGGTAAAAGCGTTTTAAGTGCAGTAAATTTAATTAATACAAAAATTTCAAAAAAATTAAAAGGTCAAAATGTTCATAACCAGGAACGTATCGATGTATTATTAATAAATCTTGATGGAACAAGGCAAAAAAGTAATTTAGGGGCAAATGCAATTTTAGCAGTTTCAATAGCTGTAAAAAAATTATCTGCAAAAATAAAAAAAATCCATCTATATAAAACTTTTTTAGTAAAAAATAATTTCAAATTACCCTACCCATTAATGAATATTATTAATGGTGGAGCACATGCCAATAATGAATTAAGAATTCAAGAATTTATGATAAGACCAGATAAAGCAAAAAATTTTTCAGAAGCAATGAGAATTTGTTTTCTTGTGATTCATAGTTTACGAGATTTAATTAAAAAAAAAGGGTTATCCACATCTGTTGGAGATGAAGGTGGTTTTGCTCCCATGATTAATAGCAATGAACAAGCTCTAGATTTAGTTGTTGCAGCAATAAAAAAAGCAGGCTTTAAAAATGGTAAAGATGTATCAATTTGCCTAGATGTAGCTGCAAACGAATTATATAAAAAAAAGAAATATTCCATTCATTCAAAAAAATTCATCTCGGTTGATGAATCAATAGAAAAATACCGAAAAATTATTAATAAGTATAAAATAAAATCTATCGAAGACCCATTTGCTGAAAATGATTGGATAGCATGGAGTAAAATGACCAAATCTATAAAAAATATTCAAATAGTTGGAGATGATCTTTATGTTACAAATTTAGAAAGACTTAAAAAGGGTTTTTTAAATAACTCATCTAACTCTATTTTGATAAAGCTTAACCAAATTGGAACAGTTTCTGAAACTATAGAGGTTATTAAATTTGCACAAATTATAGGCTATAAAACAATTATTTCACATAGATCTGGTGATAGTGAAGACACTTTCATTGCCGATCTTGCAGTAGGAACTAATTCTAGTCAAATTAAAACTGGATCATTAGCCAGATCTGAAAGAGTAGCCAAATACAATCAATTAATACGTATTGAAGAAGAGCTTGGAAAAAACTCAAAAATGAATAAAATTTATTAATGCTTGAAAACATAAAAAAAAATTATTTTTTATTAATATCAACTTTTTTTATTTTATATTTTATATTCAACCTTTTAGGTGGAGAAAGAGGTCTTTTTTCTTTTTTTAAAAAAAAAATTTTATTAATAGATTTACAAAATAAAAAAGTTGAACTTACTGATAAAATACAAGATTTTGAATCTAAAAACACTTTATTGACTGATAATCTTGATCTTGATTTTGTAGAAACTCTTATAAGAGACAAATTTTTGTTTGGTAAAAAAAATGAGACACTTTATATAATTAAAAATAATGACAATTAGACATCCTGAAAAAGTTAAAAAACCAATTAATTCAATTAAAAAGAAACCTGATTGGATAAGATCTAAATTAACTGATAGTAAAGAATTTTTTTTAACAAAAACCATTGTTAATCAAAATAATCTTGTAACAGTTTGCCAAGAAGCTAACTGCCCAAATATTACAGAATGTTGGAGTAAGAGGCATGCAACTTTTATGATTATGGGAGATATTTGTACAAGAGCTTGTGCTTTTTGTGATGTAAAAACGGGTAAGCCTCAAAGCCTAGATCCTTTTGAACCATATAAGATAGCAAGTGCTGTAAATAAATTAAATTTAAAACACGTGGTAATTACTTCTGTTGATAGAGACGATCTTGAAGACGGTGGCTCAAATCATTTTTTTGATGTAATAACTGCAATTAGAAAAAAAAATCCAACTACTTCAATTGAAGTATTAACTCCAGATTTTTTGAGAAAGGGTGAGGCGTACAAAAAAATTTTAGAAACAGATCTAGATGTTTTTAATCATAATATTGAAACTGTACCTAGGCTATATTTAAAAGTTAGACCTGGAGCAAGATATTTTGGTTCTTTAAATCTTTTGAATAATGTAAAAAAATTTAATAAAAAAGTTTTTACTAAATCAGGTTTGATGGTTGGATTAGGAGAGAGTAAAATGGAATTGTTTCAAGTGATGGATGATTTAAGAACTGCAGAGGTCGACTTTTTAACAATTGGCCAATACTTACAACCTTCAGTTAAACATCATCCCTTAGAAAGATATTACCATCCAGAAGAGTTTAAAGATTTAGAAAATATTGCAAAATCAAAGGGTTTTTTATTAGTTTCATCATCACCATTAACAAGATCCTCTTATCATGCAGATGAAGATTTTGCCCAATTACAAAAAAATAGATTAAAAAATTAAATGCCAAATATTTCAGTTAGGAGATTAATTGAATGCAAGAAAGAACAGCTTATTGATCTAGTTCTTGATATTGAAAAGTACCCAGAATTCATACCTTTTTGTCTTGACGCCCACATTTATGAAAAAAAAGAAAAAGTTGATCACACATTAATAATAGCAGATCTTACAATTGGTAAGGGACCAATTAAAGACACCTATAAAAGTGATGTCCAATATAATAAAAAAAATAACTCTATTAAAGTTGTAAATATTGGAGGTCCCTTAAAATATTTAGAAAATAATTGGAATTTTATTGATCTTGAAGAAGGCACAGAAATTTTTTTTGATATAGATTTTGAAATTGAAAACAAATTATTAAATATTGTAATGGCAAAGTCATTTCAATTTGGTTTAGATAAAATTGCGGATGCTTTTCAGGAAAGAGCTAATAAACTATTTAATAATAGCCAAAATTAAACTTAGTGTTTTTTTTACACTAGCTTTTTGAATATTTACTCTTCCTTTATTTTTAAATAAAAACTTGTTTATTTTGATAGTTTTACCTTTTTTTACACCAATATAAACCAAACCCACAGGTTTATCATTACTTCCACCATTTGGTCCCGCAATACCAGTTATAGAAACACAGATATTTGATTTACTAATTTTACTTAAATTGTTAACCATACTTAAACAGCATTCTTTACTTACAGCACCATTTTTTTTGATGATTAAATTAGGAATTTTTAAGATTTTTTTTTTTGCATTGTTAGAGTATGTAACTAAACCCATGCTAAAAACCTTAGATGAACCACTAACTGAAGTAATTAGACTTGATAGCAATCCACCAGTACATGATTCAGCAAATGAAATTTTTAATTTTTTTTTGATTAATCTATTAATAATTTTATGAGTAATTTTTTTCATTATAAAATATAATTTTTCATTACCATGAAGCATACCATAGATAAAACCACATAAAGTCCGGCACAAATATCATCCATAATAACTCCAAAACTATTCTTAAAATTTTTATCAAAAAAACTTACTGGGAATGGTTTTATTATATCAAAATATCTAAAAAGAATAAAAAATATTGAATAGTAAATTAATGCCTCACCATTTTCTTTTGTAGTTCCGTGAGATATTTCATATAAGTATATGGGTATTGATTGTCCTAAAAATTCATCAATTATTATTTCTCCAGGATCTTTGTTATCATAATTTTTAATATGAGTTGAAACAGCATAAAAAGAATAAGTAAAAATTATAATTAAACCTGCAAGTATAATATTTGATGAAATATTTAATATGTGAAACAAATAAAACAAGATTATTGTAGTCACTAAAGATCCAATGGTACCTGGAATAAATTTAATTTTTCCTAAGCCAAACATCGTTACAAATAATGAGTTGAATAAATTAATCATATTTTATTACCGACACTATTACCTCACAGGCTATAGCTTTCTCTTTACCAATTACTCCTAATTTTTCAGTAGTTTTACCTTTTATATTTATTTGTCTATTAGATATTTCACATAACTTGGCAATACAACTTACTATTTTTTTTTTATATTTTTGTATTTTTGGTTTTTGAGTAATTATATTTATATCAATATTGTTTATTCTAAATCCTATAAATTTAATTTCGTTTACAATTTTTTTTAATAAAATAGTTGATCTAATGTTTTTAAATTTTTTATTTTGGTTTGAAAATTTTTGTCCTATATCTCCTTTACCACAAGCACCGAGTAGAGCATCAATTATAGCGTGTAAAACTGGATCTCCATCAGAATGACCCAAGGTTCCGATTGTTGACGGAATTTTTATTCCACCTAAATATAATTTTTTTTTAGGAACCAATCTATGAACATCAAAGCCAATTCCATATTTAATTGAATTTTTGATTTTAATATCAGAGTTTATTGTAATTTTAATATTGTTAGTTTCACCACTTATTATCTTGATTTTTTCTCCAGCATTTATAAATAAACTAGCATCATCAGTGGTTTCTGCACTTTTATTACTTTGAAGTTTAAATAGTTTTTTATAATTAAAAGCCTGAGGTGTTTGAGTAAAATAAATATTTTCTTTTTTTAAATTAACAATTTTATCTTTAATTTTTTTTTTAACAGAATCATTTGTTTTAATTGCTGGAATTACGCAATCATTTAATTTTAATTCTTTATTTAGTTTATCTAATAATTTCAAAGTAAAATTTGGTCGAGCAGCATCATGTATAAATACATTTTTAAAATTGTTTTTATAGATACTTTTAAGACCTCTATAAGCAGACTCAGCTCTATTTTTTCCACCCTCAACTATCTTTATGTTTTTTATATTAAGTTTTTTAATGAATCTTTTGTGCTTTTTGTTAATTACAACAATAATTTTAGCAAATTTTGTATATTCTTTAGCCTTGTTTATTGAGTGAAGTATTAAGGGTTTTCCTTTATATAAATGGTAAGATTTAGGTATTTTAGAATTAAATCTTTTACTTTCGCCGCCCGCAAGTATTATAAAGCAATTATTCATGATTAAATTATTTATTAGTTTATTAACCACATTATGATCAATTTTATTAAAAAAAATATACTTATTATAATTACATTTATAATTACTATATTTTTAGGTTTTTTAACTTTTTTAACCTTTATAGATAAAAGTTTTATCAAATTAAATGACACAAATCTTCAAATACTATTAATTATTAATGTAATTTTTTTATTTCTTTTTTTTATAATAATATTTTTAGAAGTTAAAAATTCCTTAAAAAATGATATTCATGCTGAGGGATTCGAAACAAACACCAAATACATAACTTTTTTTTCGTTATTTACGTTAATACCATCGATATTAATTTCTTTATTTTCATTATTTTTACTAACTTTTGCACTTGATAAATATCTAGATAAAAAAATTATAACTGCAGTAAATAATTCTTATGAAATAGCAAAAAGCTATACCGAAGAGGTAAAAAATAAAACACAATCTGAAATTATTTTAATAGCATACGATCTAAATAAAAGTTCTAATTTTTTAAAGTCAAATAGAAATAAGTTCAAAAGTTTTTTAAATACTCAAAAATTAATAAGAAACATGGATGAGATTCATATAATTGACGGTGCAGGCAAACTATATCTTTCAACATTAAAAAATATTGATGAATATAACCCACCCTTAATTCGAGCTTTAGAAATGGTAGCAAATGATGTTAGACCTTTAAAAATTTTAAATACTTATGAAAATCAATCAGCTTCATTAATTCAACTTACAAATTATGAAGGTAAATATTTATATATTGTTAAATTTCTAGATAAAAAAATTTCTAACTATTTGGTTACGTCACAACAAGCTATCAATTTTTATTATACTGTTTTAAATAAACAAACAGGTATTAAAATTTCATTTGCTCTTATTTATTTAGTGACTGTTATTTTAGTATTATTTCTATCTATCACTATAGCAATTAGATTCTCATCAAGATTTTTTAGATCAATAAACAATTTGATTACAGCATCATTGAATATTGGAAGGGGAAATTTAGATACAAAAGTACCAATAATCAAAACTGATAAAGACATGGAAGTTTTAAACAAAAACTTTAATTTAATGATTGATCAATTACAAACACAGCAAGAGAAATTACTAATTAATGAAAGACACGAGGCTTGGGAAAATTTAGCACGAAAACTTGCTCATGAAATTAAAAATCCTTTGACACCAATCCAATTAACAATAGATCGTTTAAAAGCCAAATATTCAAAAATGATTTTAGAGAGTGAGAAAAAAAATTTTGAGGAATATTTAAGGATCATTATAAAACAAATAAAACAAATTGAAAATTTAGTTAATGAATTTTCAGATTTTGCCAGAATGCCAAAACCAATTTTAAAAAAAAATGATTTGGTTTTAATACTCGAAGATAACATTCAACTATTAAAAGAATTAGATATAAATATAGAAATAAATCTAAATTACAGTAGCAAAAAAATTATATTTAATTCTGATAATGAACAATTAAGCAGAGTTTTTTTTAATTTGATAAAAAATTCAATAGAAAGTATTAAAGAAAAATATCTTGATAATACTCATTTTAAAGGAATTATTGATATAGATATATCTAATAAAAATGATTATATAGAATTCGTTATTACAGATAATGGAAAAGGTTTTAAAATTTCTTCAAATAATATTAAGAATATTTTGAACCCATATTTTACAACTAAAAAAAAAGGCACAGGCTTAGGTTTAGCTATAGTAAATAAGATAATTAACGATCATAATGGATCAATTAAATTTATACCTTTAAATAATGGTGCAAAAATTATAATTATTTTTTTTAAAAAATGAGTATAGAAATCTTAATCATTGATGATAATTCAGATATTAGGAATATTATTAATGATTTAATTGTCGACGCCGGGTATATAACTCGATTAGCAGCAAATTATAATCAAGCGTTAAAAGAAATTGATAAAAAGTTACCAGACGTTGCAATTATTGATGTTAAGTTGGACAAAAGTGACAATGATGGCCTTGAGTTATTATCACATATAAAAACTAAAAATAAAGATATCCCTGTAATTATTATAACAGGACATGCAAATGTTGAAATGGCAATTAAAGCACTCAAGTCTGGAGCATTTGAATTTATTGAAAAACCCTTTAATCAAGAAAGATTATTGAATTTTGTTAATAGAGCTATAGAAAATATTAATTTAAAAAATATTAATAAAGATTTTGAAGATAAACTTTTTTATTCATATGAAATTATTGGTGATAGTTCAAGTATTGATAAAATTAAAAATCAAATTGATAAAATTTCTCTCTCAGAAAGTAGAGTGTTTATTAATGGACCAACAGGATCTGGTAAAGAGCTAGTTGCTAGAAAAATTCACAAAAAATCAAATCGTAATAAAGGACCATTTGTTGTTCTAAATGGTGCATTACTAGATAATAAAAAATATGAACTTGAATTATTCGGACACGAAAAAAATAATGGCTCAATATCGTATGGTGCTCTTGAAAAAGCCACAGGTGGTATCTTGTTAATTGATGAAATTTCTGAGATTCAATTAGAAACTCAATCTAAAATTTTACGTGTTTTAATAGATCAAAAATTTAAAAGAATTGATGGGAATCATGATATTAAAGTTGATGTAAGAATTATTTGCTCTACGACTAAAGATATTAAAAAAGAAATTGAATTAGGTAATTTTAGAGAAGACCTTTACCACAGACTAAATGTTTTTGAAATTATATTAGAACCATTAAAGAAAAGAACATCTGATATACCTTTATTAATTCAATATTTTTCTAAAAAAATTGCATCAAATTATAATTTAAAAAAATTAGAGATTGATACAAACAACAGCTACTTACTTAATTATGATTGGCCAGGAAATGTAAGAGAATTAAGAAATTTAATTGAAAGAATTGCAATTTTATCCCCTGATACAAATGAAAAAATTTCAAATATTATTAAAGAATCCTTAAAAATGTCAATTGATCCAATTTCTGAAAATAAAAACCCTTTATCTGTGCCATTAAAAGAAGCTAGAGAAAATTTTGAAAAGGAGTATTTAACTACACAGTTAAAAAAATTTAATGGCAATATATCAAAAACAGCTGATTTTATTGGAATGGAAAGATCTGCACTGCATAGAAAACTTAAAGGATTGGGAATTAAAGAATTAAACTAAAATGAATATTATTATATGTGGAGCTGGCAGAGTAGGTTTTACTATAGCTAAGCTTCTTAGTGAGCATGGACATTCTATAACAATTATTGATCCTTCCAGTGAAGATATACAAAAAATTGATGATATTTTAGATGTAAAGTCAATTGTCGGCAAAGCTAGTTATCCAACTATACTTGAAAAAGCTAATGCTAGCGACGCAGATATGATTATTGCGGTAACACGTAATGACGAAATTAATATGTTAATTTGTCAAATTGCATATACAGTTTTTAAAATTCCAAAAAAAATTGCAAGAATAAGATCTCAGGATTATTTAAATCCTAAATTTACAAAGGTTTATAATAAAGAAAACTTACCAATAGATGTTATTATTTCACCAGAAATTGAAATAGCAAAGTCCTTACAAAGAAAATTGGAAGCACCAGGAGCTCTAGACAATGTCCCATTTGCTAATAATGAAATTAGATTACTTGAGATATTAATTAATGAAAACTGCCCATTGATTGATATAAAATTAAATGAATTAACTAAAAAATTTCCCAAACTTGATGCCAATATTATGGGAGTTATAAGAAATGATAAATTCATAATTCTAAAAAAAAATGATATTATACTTCAAAATGATAAGGCTTATTTAATAATAAATTCTTCACAAATGTCAGAAACATTACATGCATTTGGACATAATGAAAAAATTTCAAATAAAATTTTAATCATAGGCGGTGGAAATATTGGTTTTAATTTAGCCAAAAATCTAGAAGAATCTTTTGAAGCTGCAAGAGTAAAAATTATTGAAAAAAATAAAGAAAGAGCTGAGTTTATTGCAAATGAACTAAATAATACAATTGTGATAAATGGTAATGGCCTAGATGAAGATGTTTTATTAGAGGCAAATTTAAATGAAGTAGAAACAGTGTTAGCACTTACAAATGATGATGAAGACAATTTAATGGTTAGTGTTTTAGTTGAAAAATTTACTAAAGATAAAGATGTTTCAAATAATAAAAGAACAATGGCATTAATTAATAAAACTAATTATTCTTTATTACAATCATCGTTAAAAATTGATGACATGATTGATCCAAGAATGACTACAGTATCTAGTATTTTAAAGCATGTCCATAAGGGAACAATAGAAACAGCATATAGTATAATGAATGGTGAATATGAAGTAATTGAAGCAGAGATAATTGAAACCTCCGAGTTAATTAATAAAGAATTAAAAAATTCAAATTTACCCGATGAAATAAGGATAGGAGCAATCCTAAGAGGTAAAAATGTAATTATCCCAAGATCTAATTTTATTTTTAAAAAAGAAGATATAGTTGTCCTTTTAGCTAAAAAAAATTTTTTACAAGTAGTTGAAAATATGTTTCGTATAAGTTCAGTATAATTTTAATGAATTACTTTAAACTCATTTATTTGAGTGTTTTTTGTGGAATAATTTCCATTTTATCATTTTTTAATATCATCTACTCATATTATTTTAATCTTTATTTAAATTTAAATAGTTATGTTTATTCATTATTTATATCCATTTTTTTTGGACTGTTATTTTATTTTACTAATAACAATCAGCAAAAAATCACAATCTATGAAAAAATTTTAACTATTCTACTTGGCTATTTTTTATTACCCTTAATAATATCTATACCTTTTTATTTAAGTATTTATAATTTGACTTTTATTAACTCATATTTTGAAGCTATTTCAGGTTTTACATCAACTGGATTTACTATTTTTGATAATATTAAACATATAGACCAAAGCTTGATTATTTGGAGGTCCTCATCACAATGGGTAGGAGGCCTTTATTTTTTATTTTCTATTATTTTATTAATAGATATTTTTGACAATAGTTTTAAAAAATCTTTAACAAATTTTATATCCTTTAATAAATCAGAAACTTTAAAACAATCATTTAAAATCTTTATTTTGTACACATTATTAACTTTAATCTTATTTCTAATTTTAAATTTTTTTAATCTAAGAACTTTTAATTCACTTAATATGGCAATGACCATAATTTCTTCTGGTGGTTTTTTACCAACCAACAATCTGTCAAATATATTAATAAATGATACTCAAATAATAGTCTTTTCTCTATTAATGTTAACTTCATTTTTCAGTATTTTTTTAAGCTATAATTTAATTTTTTATAAAAATCGTAATATTAATTTTTTCAATGAAGATTTAAATTTGTTATTTTATTTTTTAACTTTATTGATAATTTTTTTCATTTTTTTCAACTTTGATAATAAATTTAATCACATATTTTTATCCCTAACTAGCAGCATTTCCAACATTGGTCTTTCGTTAAACAATAGTCCTAAAAATTTATCTTTTATTTTTTTTATTTTATTAATTATTGGAGGATCTTTTTTTTCTACAAGCTCTGGTATCAGATTTTTGAAAATTTATTCTTTATTTAAATATTCAATTAATGAAATATTATCTTATAGCAAACCAAAAAATATTTTTATTAATAAACTTTTATTTTCTACGATTAACTTTGAGCAGTCTGAAATTTACAAATATTTTTTATCCATATTAATCTTCATTATTTCTTTGTTATTTTTAACAAGTTTATTATCCATGAGTGGTATAAATATGGAAAGTTCATTTAAGCTGTCCATTTTAACAATAATGAATACGGTAAATTCATCAATGCATGATTTAGAAGGATTTAATTTTAATGAGCTACATTTTTTTACTAAATATTATCTTATTTTGTTCATGATTATAGGTAGAATTGAATTGTTAACTTTATTGATTATTTGTAAAAAATTTCTTTTTAAAAGTTAAATTGATACTATATATAGAATTAAGTTGTTAATTGCGCCCTTAGCTCAGCTGGATAGAGCATCGGTTTTCTAAACCGAGGGTCGGTGGTTCGAGTCCACCAGGGCGCACCATTAATCACGTAAATTTGCTTATTTTACTTACTTTTCTTCTTGAAGCCCTAAATATATCATGTTTTAATTAATGATATTCAAAAGTAATTTTGAATTATTTGTTAACAAATAAATAATAAAACAAAGGATGAATAATGTTTAAATACGTAAAACAATTATTTACCATTTTTGCCGCAGTTTCATTACTGTTCGTTTTCGCTTGTGATCAACAAGGTGGAAAGCAATCAAAAGGTAAATCAAAAACTCTTAAAAACACACAAAGCAAAGGTTTTGTAAGATGTGGTGTATCTCAAGGACTTCCAGGATTTTCAAATGCTGATGCTGCTGGAAATTGGACTGGTGTTGACGTTGATGTATGTAGAGCAGTTGCTGCTGCAGTACTAGGTGATGCGAGTAAAGTTAAATACACTCCATTAAGTGCTAAAGAAAGATTTACAGCTCTAACTTCTGGTGAGATTGATATCTTATCAAGAAACACAACTTGGACACTTTCTAGAGATGCTGACATTGGTTTGACATTCGTTGGAGTCAACTTCTACGATGGCCAAGGTTTCATGGTGAGAAAAGACTCAGGAATTACTTCTACTAGTCAATTCAAAAATGGAATTTCAGCATGTACTAACATTGGAACTACTACTGAACTAAACATGAGAGATTTCTTTAATTCAAAAGGAATTTCTTATGAGCCAGTTGCTTTTGAAAAAGCTGACGAAGTTGTTGCAGCTTATGACTCAGGTAGATGTGATACTTACACAACTGACAAATCTGGTCTAGCAGCACAAAGAACAAAAATGACTAACCCTGATGATCACATGGTATTACCAGAGACTATTTCTAAAGAGCCTCTAGGACCAGTAGTACGTCAAGGTGATGCAGTTTGGGAAGACATCGTTAGATGGTCACTGAACGTAATGATCGAAGCTGAAGAATACGGTATTACTTCTTCAAACGCTGATTCAATGAAAACATCTGATAACCCACAAATCAAAAGACTTGTTGGTTCTGAAGGTGAATTAGGTGCAGCATTTGGATTGGATAACGATTGGAGCTTAAGAATTATCAAACAAGTTGGTAATTATGGAGAAAGCTATAAGAGAAATATCGCAGATACAGGTATTTTGCCTAACAGAGGTCCAAACCAAATATGGACTAAAGGCGGATTACTTTACGTACCACCTGCAAGATAATTATTATCTAAAATAATTTAAAAAGGGCTAGATTTATCTAGCCCTTTTTTTATACTGTCTCATAAATGAAAATAAAAAAAATTCTACCTCAGTTACTTACACTATTATTTATTGTGTTGATTTTTGGTTTCTTTACCATGAATGCTCAAGAAAATATGGATACAAGAGGAATTGAATTTGGATTTGGTTTTTTAAAACAAGAAGCTTCTTTTGATATACAATTTTCATTAATTGATTATGATGGTTCACATTCGTATGCCAGAGCTTATTTGGTGGGATTACTAAACACTCTTCTGGTAGCTTTTATTGGAATTATCTTAGCCACATTATTAGGTGCCATTGTTGGTGTTTCAAGATTATCTCCAAATTATTTAATTAGAAAAACAGCTTCTTTTTACATAGAGTTTTTTAGAAACATTCCTTTATTATTACAAATCTTCTTTTGGTATTTTGCTGCATTAAGAGCCTTACCAATGCCTGAAGATGCACCTTTATTATTAAATTCATCTTTTATGACAATCAAAGGTCTTTATGCTCCAGCACCAATTTGGACAAACTTTGATGTTTTTTTTGTAACTCTAATTATAGCGATGGTATTAATTTTCTTTTTTTCAAGACATGCAAAAAAGAAACAAGAACAAGAAGGTAAACGATTACCCGTATTATTAATTTCGTCAGCTATATTTATAGGATTACCATTATTAACTTTTTTAATTGGTGGTGTGGATTTATCTTTTAGTTTTCCAGAAATAAGAAAAATGTCACAATCTTCTTATACTTTTGATGGTGGCTTTAAGATACCACCGGAACTAATTGCCTTAACTCTTGCACTAACACTTTATACAGCAACTTTTATTGCTGAAAATGTTAGGGCTGGAATTCAAGGTATTGGTAAAGGTCAAAAAGAGGCTGCTGCCTCAATAGGCCTTACACCAAGCCAAGTTTTGAAATTAGTGATTATGCCTCAAGCTTTAAGAATTATTATTCCACCAACAACCAATCAATATTTAAACTTAACAAAAAATTCATCTCTTGCTGCAGCTATAGCCTATCCTGACTTAGTTTTAGTTTTTGCTGGTACAGCAATGATGCAAACAGGTAAAGCAATAGAAATTGTTGGTATTACAATGGCAACTTACTTGACTATTAGTCTTGCAATCTCATTATTAATGAATTGGTATAATAAAAAAATAGCGATTCAAGAAAAGTAAAATTATGATAAAAGTTAATTTATTGAAACCAGATATTAAAAATTTACCTTTATTTTTATCATTAGGTACATTATTTTTTGTGATGGGAATTGTTGATTTTTATTTTAATAACTTTTTAAATATAAATATCACTTCTTTTTTACCAAGAACTATTAATTTCTTCACTCCTTTACTTTTTGCAGTTATTGGACTTCATTTTATTAGATTTGAATTTTCTGGTATAAAAATTTTAGACAATCTTAACAAGAATATTAATACAAGTAATTTTAATGCAGCTTTAAGTGTATCAATAGTATTACTCATAATATTTGCACTTCCTCCTTTACTAAATTGGTTTATTTTCGATGCAAATATTGCTGGAAATACAAAAGAAGCCTGCACAGGTGGTGGTGCTTGTTGGGTTTATATCAAAGTTTGGTTTAATAGATTTATGTACGGAATGTATCCAAATGCTGAACAATGGAGAATTAACATTACATTTATTGCGGTTCTTGGATTTATGGCAGCTGGCTTTTTTGTGCCAACAAGATTAAGAAATTATCTTTCATTTTACTATGCTATTCTATTACCAATCATTTCTTTTATCTTAATCTATTTCATTATTTCTGGAGGATCTTTTGGTCTAGAGTGGGTAGAAACCGGGGCTTGGGGAGGTTTATCATTAACTTTTATTGTATCTTTCTTTTCTCTAATTTTTTGCTTTCCATTGGGAATGATGTTGGCACTTGGAAGAAGATCTGATTTACCAGTAGTTAAATATTCTTCACTTTCATTTATAGAATTTTGGAGGGGCGTACCTTTAATTACAGTATTATTTATGTCTGCAGTAATGTTTCCTATGTTTTTACCAGATGGAACTTATGTAGATAAATTGATTAGAGTTGTTGTTGCTATCACTTTATTTGAGGCTGCTTATACAGCAGAAGTTATAAGAGGTGGTCTTCAGGCTTTACCTAGAGGCCAGTATGACGCTGCTAAATCTCTTGGAATGGGTTATTGGAGAATGCATATTTTTGTTATTCTTCCCCAAGCTTTAAAATTAGTAATCCCAGGAATGGCAAATACATTCTTGGCTCTAATAAAAGACACGCCATTGATATTTGTGGTAGGACTTTTAGAGGTAGTTGGAATGTTAAATTTGGCTAAAGCTAATCCAAAATGGCTTGGTTTTTCAATGGAAGGATATGTTTTCGCTGGAATAATATTCTGGATTATTTGTTTCAGTATGAGTAAATATAGTCAAAAATTAGAATTAAAATATAAAACAGATAGATAAATTATGTCAGATTCAATTATTCAAATTCAAAAAGTAAATAAATGGTTTGGTGATTTTCAAGTGTTAAAAGAAATAGACCTTGAGGTTAAAGCAAAAGAAAAAATTGTTGTTTGTGGTCCATCTGGATCTGGAAAATCTACATTAATTAGATGTATTAATAGATTGGAGGAACATCAAAAAGGAACCATTATTGTTGATGGTACTGAAATTTCTGAAGATACAAAAAATATAGAACAAGTAAGAGCTGAAGTTGGAATGGTGTTTCAACAGTTTAATTTATTTCCACATTTATCAATTTTAGATAACTGTACACTTGCACCAATATGGGTTAAAAAAATGCCCAAAAAGGAGGCCGAAGAATTGGCTTTAAAACACCTTGAAAAAGTACAAATTTTAGATCAAGTTCAAAAATTTCCAGGTCAACTATCTGGAGGACAACAGCAAAGAGCAGCGATTGCAAGAGCTTTATGTATGGAGCCTAAAATAATGTTATTTGATGAGCCTACGTCTGCATTAGATCCAGAAATGATTAAAGAAGTTTTAGATGTTATGGTTAATTTGGCCAAACAAGGAATGACAATGATTGTAGTAACACATGAAATGGGCTTTGCTAAAGAGGTAGCAGACCAAATGATTTTTATGGATGAGGGAATGATAGTTGAAAAAGCTACTACAACAGATTTTTTTGCCAACCCTAAGAGTGAAAGAACTAAACTTTTTTTAAGTCAAATTCTTTAATCTAATTTTAGTTATAAATTGTCAATATAATACAAAAAAAAAACACCATATATTGAATAAATATTCTTGACAGCTTTTCTTAAAATGAATTTTTATCTAAAAATAAAACAATTTTTTTATTGAAGTAAGTAAAAAAAATTAGTTAAATAATTTTTATATAAACACATTTTGAGGGGTCTTAATGGAAACTAACTTTAATAAACATTTGGGTAGCAAGCTAAAAGTGAGAAGATTATCACTTGGATTAACACAAACAAAAGTTGCAAAAGCAATCAACGTAACATTTCAACAAATTCAAAAGTATGAAAAAGGAACTAACGGAGTAAGTTCTATTAGATTATTACAACTTTCTAATTATCTTAAAGTTCCAATTAATTATTTTTTTGAAGATTTTTCTGAATACTTAATAAATAAAGAAAGATCAAAAGAAGGTCATATAAATATAAATTATAATTTTCTAATTAAATTAGCTTCAGAATTAAATAGCGATCAGAAATTAAAATTTTTAAAATTTTTAGGAAATTCTAACACAGAAGTTTCTACAGATATTGCAAAAGTCGGTTAGTTTTGGCTCCTCGGGTAGGACTCGAACCTACGACCAATTGATTAACAGTCAACTGCTCTACCAACTGAGCTACCGAGGAATATTAAAAACTCAACTTACTTTTTTTTCAAACTAAAACAAGATTTTTTTGGAGGCAACGCCCAGAATCGAACTGGGATACAAGGATTTGCAATCCTCTGCGTAACCATTCCGCCACGTTGCCAATACATCTCATAATAAACAATTTAAGAACCCTTTATATATAAAATATTCTCAATTAGTCTATTAAATTAAGACTAAATTTGATTATTGTTAATTCATATTAATAAATTATAAACTTATTATAGCAATGAGCGAAGATAAATATGTCCATACTGATGTTGAAGATAAGATTTATTCTTATTGGGAAAAAAATAATCTATTCAAACCAACCAAAAATAAAAAGAAATTTTCAATAGTAATACCTCCACCTAATGTTACTGGCAGTTTACATATGGGGCACGCGCTAAATAACTCTATTCAAGACTTACTTGTTCGCTTTCATAGAATGAATAACTATGAAACTTTATGGCAACCTGGAACTGATCATGCTGGTATTGCCACGCAAGCTTTAGTTGAAAGAAAACTTATCACAGAAGGAATTGATAAAAACAAAATTGGTAGGGAAAAATTCATTGAGAAAGTTTGGGAGTGGAAAGAACAATACGGTGATATTATAATCAATCAACTTAAAAAATTAGGTTGCTCTTGTGATTGGTCAAGAAATGCTTTTACGATGGATGAAAATTTATCTAATTCAGTAATTAAAGTATTTGTTGAGCTTCATAAAAAAAAACTAATCTATAAAGCAGAAAAATTAGTAAACTGGGATACCGTATTAAAAACTGCCATTTCTGACCTTGAAGTAGATCAAAGAGAGGTTAACTCATTAATGTATTATATAAAATATCCAATTGTTAATTCTAATGAATTTATAATAATTGCAACAACAAGACCAGAAACAATGTTGGGTGATACAGCTATAGCCGTAAACCCTAAAGATGAACGTTTTATAAAGTTTATAGGTAAAACTGTCACTATCCCCATTATTGGCAGAAAAATAAAAATTATAGAGGATGATTATGCAGACCCTGAACAAGGCACAGGCGCTCTAAAGATAACACCAGCTCATGACTTTAATGATTACGAAGTAGGTCAAAGAAATAACCTTGAAATAATAAATATTTTTACAGAAGATGGAAAAATTAATAACAACGGACCCAAAGATTATGTTGGCCTTGATCGTTTTGAAGCTAGAAAGAAAATATTAAAAGAACTTAAAATAAAAGAATTTTTTATTAAAGAAGAAAATATTAAAAACAAAGTTCCTTATGGAGATAGATCTAATTCCATAATAGAACCTTTTTTAACAGAACAATGGTTTGTTGATGCAAAAAAACTATCGACCAAAGCTAAAGAAGTTGTTAATTTAAAAAAAACCAATTTTTTTCCTGAAAATTGGTCAAAAACATATTTTCAATGGATGAATAATATTGAGCCCTGGTGTATTTCACGACAGTTGTGGTGGGGACATCAAATACCTGCTTGGTATGGTCCAGATAAAGAAATATTTGTTGCTGTTAATGAAGAGGAAGCAAAGATTGCAGCAAACAAACATTATAATAATGATGTAGAATTAGTACGTGATCCTGATGTGTTGGATACATGGTTTTCATCTGGTCTATGGCCTTTTGCAACATTAGGCTGGCCTGACAATAAAGAATATGTTGAGAAATTTTATCCAACATCTGTTCTTGTAACAGGTTTTGACATTATATTTTTCTGGGTGGCTAGAATGATTATGTTTGGAATGGAATTCTTAAATAAAGAACCTTTTAAAGATATTTACGTTCACGCTCTTGTTAAAGATGAGAAGGGTCAAAAAATGTCAAAGTCAAAAGGAAACGTAATTGATCCCCTAGATTTAATTGAAAAATATAGTGCAGATGCTTTAAGGTTTACTTTACTTTCAATGGCCTCACCTGGAACAGACGTAAAACTTTCAGAAGATAGAGTTAAGGGTTATAGAAATTTTTTAAATAAATTATGGAATGCTAACAATTTCTTAATAATCAACAATTGTGATTTTAGTAAGATCGATAAAACTCCAAAACTAACAATTAATATTAATAAATGGATTTATTCAGAATTACTATTAGCCAAAGATAAAATTGAAAAAAATTTAAAAGAATACCGGTTTGATGAGGCTGCCAAAAATGCATATCAATTTGCTTGGCACTCATACTGTGATTTATATATAGAATTATCAAAAACAATACTATTTTCAGAAGATGATAAAGCTAAAGATGAAGTAAGAGAGGTATCAGCCTATATATTTAAACAAATACTAATATTACTACATCCATTTATACCATTCGTTACAGAAGAAATTTGGTTAAAAAATAAATTTGATAACTCTGGTAAAAATTTTTTAATGTTAGCAAATTGGCCATCTGGAAATTTTGCAAAAGATTCAAGCACCAAGCAAGTTGAAAAAATTATTAGTATTATTTCTGAATTAAGATCATTTAAAAATGAATTAAGTGTAAGTCCAGGCTCTTTTATTGACATTTCAATTCAAGGTATTGGCAAAAATGAAAAGGTATTTTTTGATGAGAATGAAGTTATTTTAAAAAGATTAGGACGAATTAATAATTTATTTGACAAGGATCTAGATAAACCTGCTCCTACATTGATGGTTTCTGGTGACTTATTTAAAGTGTATTTTGCAGAAGATGTTGATTTAAAATTAATTAAAGAAAATTTAACAATTAGACAAAATAAATACCAACAAGAAATGGATAAGATCTCAAAAAGATTAGCTAATAAAGGCTTTGTAGATAGAGCGCCAAAAGATATTGTTGATCAGGAAAAAAATAATTATAATAATTTAGAAAATGATATTAAAAGAATATCTGTAACAATAGAAAGTTTATAATGGGTAAATTCAATAAGAAAAAACTACCAAGCAGACATACTTCACTAGGAGCAGATAGAGCTCCTCATAGATCTTTTTATTATGCTATGGGTGAAACTGAGAAAGACGTAGCTAAGCCTTTTGTTGGTGTTGTATCAACCTGGAATGAGGCTGCACCTTGTAATATTGCTTTAATGAGACAGGCTCAGTCTGTTAAAAAAGGTGTCAGAGCTTCTGGTGGAACTCCAAGAGAATTTTGTACAATAACTGTGACAGATGGTATTGCTATGGGTCATGAAGGAATGAAATCTTCTTTGGTATCACGTGAAATTATTGCTGACTCAACAGAACTTACTGTTCGTGGTCATTGTTATGATGCGCTAGTCGGTATTGCTGGCTGTGATAAATCTTTACCTGCTTTAATGATGGCAATGGTTAGATTAAATGTTCCAAGTGTATTTATTTATGGTGGTTCAATTTTACCAGGTAAATACAAAGGTAAAGATGTAACTGTTGTTGATGTATTTGAAGCTGTGGGAAAACATTCTGCAGGCAAAATGTCTGCAAAAGAATTAAGAAAATTAGAACTTGTTGCCTGTCCGAGTGCAGGTGCATGCGGTGGACAATTTACTGCAAATACTATGGCCTGTGTTTCAGAAGCAATTGGTTTAGCCTTACCTTATTCAGCAGGAACACCTGCTCCATACGAAGAAAGAGATAAGTATGCATTATTAAGTGGAAAAACTGTAATGAACTTGTTGAAAAAAAATATTAAACCAAGAGATATTGTTACAAAAAAATCCTTAGAAAATGCTGCAACAATTGTTGCTGCTACTGGTGGATCAACTAATGCCGCTTTACACTTGCCTGCTCTTGCAAACGAAACTGGAATTAAATTTGATTTAATGGATGTTGCTAAAATATTTAAAAAAACTCCCTATCTTGCAGATTTAAAACCAGGTGGAAAATATGTTGCAAAAGACATGTGGTTAGCTGGTGGAGTTCCGATGTTATTAAAAACACTTTATGATGGTGGTTTTATTCATGGTGACTGCATAACGGTTACTGGTAAAACTATGAAACAAAATTTAAAGAATATTAAATTTAATCCAAAACAAAAAGTTTTAAGAGCTTATGATAATCCTCTTTCACCAGATGGTGGAGTTGTTGGTCTTAAAGGCAACTTAGCACCCGACGGTGGTATTGTTAAAATTGCTGGATTAAAAAAACTTCAATTTACTGGTAAAGCTAGATGTTTTGATAATGAAGAAGCAGCGATGTCTGCAGTACAAAATAAAAAATACAAAGAAGGCGATGTAATAATCATTCGTTACGAAGGTCCAGTAGGTGGACCTGGTATGAGAGAAATGCTTTCAACAACTGGAGCAATTTATGGACAAGGTATGGGTGAGAAAGTAGCTCTAATTACTGATGGAAGGTTTTCTGGAGCTACAAGAGGCTTTTGTGTTGGTCATGTGGGTCCTGAGGCTGCTTTAGGAGGCCCTTTAGCTTTATTACGTAATGGGGATACAATTGATATTGATGCTAAAAAAGGAACTATTAACGTTAGATTAACAAGATCACAATTAGCAGCTAGACGTAAAAAATGGAAACCAAAAAAATCAAGCTTTGGATCTGGAACTATCTGGAAATATGCCCAAACAGTAGGTCCTGCTTACTTAGGAGCATCAACACACCCAGGTAAAAGAAAAGAAGTAAAAGTTTACGCTGATATTTAATGAAAATTAGACCCGTTATTTTATGTGGAGGTGCTGGTACCAGGCTTTGGCCACAATCAAATAAAAACTTAGCTAAACAATTTATTGATTTTGGTGGATGGAGTTTATTAGAAAAAACTTTAGAAAGAGTTAAAGGACCAACTTTTGATTACCCAATTATAAGTACAAATTCCAAGTATTTAAACTTGGTAAAAAAATTCCTAAAAAAGTTTAAAGTTAAAAAATATAAAATTGTTTTAGAGCCATCTAAAAGAAATACGGCACCAGCAATTTTAGCATCGGCACTGATTAAAGACATTCCAAATGAACAACCTTTAATTTTTTTTGCTGCTGATCACATTATGGAAAAAGTAAATATTTTTAATAAAGCTATTAATAAGAATAAAACCAACTTAACAGATCAAAATATATTCATCTTTGGAATTAGACCAACATCTCCCTCAAGTGAATATGGGTATTTTTTAACAAAAAAAGTTAAAGGAAATATTAATAAAGTAACAAAATTTATTGAAAAACCAAAAGAAGCTAAAGCTAAACAAGTGATTAAACAAAAAGGGTATTGGAACTCTGGAATGTTTTTTTTAAGAAAAGATTCAATAATTAATAACTTTAAAAAGTACCAACCTACTATATATAAAAATTGTGTTAATGCTGTTTCAAAAGCTAAACTTAAAGATAATACATATTACTTGAATAAAGCTTCATTTGAAAAAGCTACAGCAAAGTCTTTTGATTATGCAATTTTAGAAAAAACTAAACAAATCAATGCCATTAAATTAGACATTCCTTGGTCAGATCTCGGCAGCTGGAAAGAGATCTTAAAAATGTATGATAAAAATAAGAACAAATATTACAAGAAAAAGAATGTTTATTACCGACCTTGGGGTAGATACGTTAATTTATTTGAAGGCAAAGGTTTTTTAATTAAAGAACTATTTGTAAAACCTAAGGGTGTCTTAAGTTTACAAAAACACCATCACAGATCAGAACACTGGCTGGTAACTCAAGGAACGCCTAAAATTACACTTAATAAAGATAGTTTTTTTAAAAAACAAAACGATCATATATTCATTCCATTAGAAGCAATTCATAGAATTGAAAATCCTGGTAATAAACCTGTTAAAATTATTGAAGCTCAAGTTGGATCAATATTAAAAGAAAGTGATATTGTAAGGTTTCAAGATGTATATGGCCGTATTAAATAATAATACGACCACATAAAATTCTAAAATTTAAAACCAACTATTTGGAATAATAATGTAGTGAATTGCTAATACAATTGCTACTGACACCGTTAATCCTATAGTCATTTTAAGGAAGTCTTTACCAATTAAAGGAAAGACATACTTGAACTTATAGTCTTTATTCATTGTAGATATTGCAAGCTCTCTACCACACAACAAACCAACAAATACCCATGTAGTTGACATTGGTAAATCATTAAGTTCTTTAAAGTAGTAAAGAACTGCAGCATAAATAACATTAATTATTGTTGCTGATCTTGCGTATCTTGTTCCAGTTTTATCTAAAACAACTTTTTGAATTGTTCCTCCGTTTATGTAGAAGATATAAAAAAGAAGAGCTGTAAAGTATGCAAGAACAATTAATAATAAATTTACATCTAATTGTCTTGGAAGATATACAGCTATATTAGCTACGTCGTGAGATAGCCAAACCCACCATAACCAAGCAGAAGTTACCCAT
>Ga0209709_10000087_pt1 | contig 82659 bp, 112 predicted proteins | sample ArcticOcean_MG_C_2_FD_187435 | JGI IMG/M metagenome (GOLD analysis project Ga0209709, IMG submission 187435) | Marine microbial communities from western Arctic Ocean - ArcticOcean_MG_CB4_136 (SPAdes) (version 2) | ecosystem: Environmental > Aquatic > Marine > Oceanic | place: Arctic Ocean...
TAGTTTGAAATATGCATCAGATGATTTAGTTATAGTCAAAACTAAAATTGAAGGAATTAAGTGGCATCATGTGATAACTGATAATACTTTTGATAAAAATGAGTCTGAGATAATATCATCATATTTAAAAGAGTATGATGAATTACACAGTGAAGAAAATTATATTAGATATGTAACCGGAAAAGAATACAAATTAGCAGGATTTTCTGGTATAGCATTTTTTCCAAATACGCTTAGATGGACAAATATAATACAAGATATTTTAGATAATACACATGGCGCTAAAAAGTTTTATGGAAATGCAAATGATTATGTTGTTACACTAGAATTAGTAATTACAGCTCCAAATTTCAATTATAAATGGCATACAGACGTTGAAAGAAAAGCATTTACAGGAGTCTGCTATTGGGGCGACAAAGGTGAAGGGACAATACTGCGCTCAAAAGACACAAATAAGATAGTAAACTGGAAACATAACAGAGCATTATGGTTTTCAAATTATGATCGTAATAGTAATATTGATAAAGAGTTACAACCCTGGCACAAATATGAAAATAATTCAGATAATGCAAGAACAACTGTGAACATAAATTTTACACCTCAAAATCATATTCATGAATTTTTAAATCAAAAGAAGGATCAATTACAATATTGGCTTATTAATAAAAGGCCGCTCTGGTTACCAATGTTCAGCGGGGATACTGTAAATGAAATGAAAAAAAATGAAAGAATACTTAATAGAAAATAAAGCAAAATCTTTAATTGGTGGTTGGTTCATTGACAATAAAATATGTGATAAGATTATAACAGAGTTCAATGATAGGCGTGAACATACAACCTATGATAGCTTAAGAAAATATTCTAGATTAGCTACTTCACGTATAGACTCTAATATAGAAAAACAATACATTTTTTATTTAAAGAATTGTATAGCAGAGTATAAAGAAAAATATAAGTGGTGTGTTAAAAATAACGAACCTTGGGCACTAACACTCCCAATGAATATTCAATTATTTAAACCAGGCGACGCTTATGCTATGTTACATATTGAGTCTGGTGGGCCAAAAAAAGGAAAGCTACAAAGACATTTAGCATTTATGACATATTTAAATGATGTGCAAGATGGAGGACAAACAGAATTTGAATCTCAAAATACACTTGTTCAACCACAAAAAGGGCTAACATTAATATGGCCTGCAACTTGGTCACATCCACATCGTGGAATACCAGCAGTTAGCGAGGCTAAGTATATTATAACCGGTTGGTGCTCATACTACCATAGAAGTTAAAATAAATTAAATTTTTGGGAATTAAAACCATATATATTATAAATCGTTACAAGGAGATAAATCATGGCGAAAGAAGTAAAATTCACAGATAGTGAATTAAAATCATTACAAGAAATTCAGGTAAATTATCAACAAATACAGCTTGAAATGGGCGGACTTAAACTACAACTAATCGCACAGGATAGGAATGCAGAAAGACTTATGGACTTAGAAGACCAGCTTATGCAAAAATTAAGTGATCTAAATGCGAAAGAAAACGAAACAGCTGCAGATCTTAATAAAAAATACGGCCCTGGATCATTAGATCCCGCGACTGGTGTGTTTACACCTACGCCACCTGCACCAGCAGCTCCGGACACAGCTAAATAATATTTAATATACACGCTCCATTAAAGATAAGAGCACTTTCACATTTTGAGCGTATATTTATTTTAAATTGTACTCTATAAACACTTAACGGAGAAATTCAATGGCCGAGAGAATAGTCTCACCAGGAGTATTTACTCGTGAAAAAGACCTCTCATTCTTACCTCAAGGAATCGCTGAGATTGGTGCAGCATTAGTAGGCCCAACTAAAAAAGGACCTGCTTTTACACCAACTGTAGTGAGAAATTTCCAAGAGTTTGAAGGAATGTTTGGATCTTTAGACGATAGATATTACATCCCAATGACTGCTAGAGAGTATTTAAGAAGTGCAGGAACTGTAACAATAGTTAGAGTTCTTGGAATTGGCGGCTATAGTGCCGGCGGTGTTCAAATTGGTGTACAAAGTGGTGATGCTGGCTCTGATGCTTTAGCAATCCAACTTGTACTTGCACCAAGCGCGTTCACAGAAGGTGAATCGACACCTCTCGCTGGAACAATAGCAGCAGGAACATCAGCAGCATGGGACATACGTTCTGGCAGCTATCAATTTTCCGCTTCTTTTAGTAACTCTAGTAACAAATACTACAAAGATGTCTTTAGTGATAATCCCCTTGTGACAAAAGCACAAGGTAATGATTGTCCATTCTACATCTATAAACAATTCCCAACTGCAGCGGCAAGCAATGGCACTGCTAACATTGTATCATCATCTAACTTCACATTAAATATGCTGAAAGATTATCAACGTGCAGAAACGCCGTTTATAACAAGTCAGAAATCTGATGGAAATGTAGAAAACTTATTTAAGGTAGCACTTAGACATGATGGTGAAAATGAAACAAATACCTATTTCAAAGTAGGCCTTTCAAATATTAAGAAGGCTTCTGATGTAGCAGGCTCAGATTATGGAACATTTAGTTTGCAAGTTAGGAAACTGGATCAACAAACATGGGCTTCAACTGATGATGAGGTTGTTGAACAATTTGATAATCTAAATTTAGATCCGAAATCTACAAACTTTATAGCTCGTAGAATTGGATCAAAATGGCAATCAGTTGATTCAGATGGAAAAGTTGTAATGCATGGAGATGCTGAATGGCCGAACTTATCAAAATATGTGTTCATCACAGGTAGTTCTGCAATAAATGACGGCAATCTTCCAAAAACACTTGTACCTTACGGACACGCTGCAGCATTATTCCCGCATACTTGTTCAATGACAAATACAGGTAGCGCACATTTCCCAGCTAACACTTTTGTAACATCACAGGTTAGTTCAACAACTAATCAGTATGATACTAGTATTTTCTTCGGATTTGATTTTTCAACGGTTGATAATAGAAGTTATTTATCACCATTGGCATCAGACGCAGCTGTTTATCATAACCCATCATTTAGTTTAGATGATATGTTAGGCAACGATACTGCAACAGCAGGTAAGTTTGGCGGCGCAACAACGTTTGCTTCTGGATCTAATCCAATATCACTCACAGCATCTGCTTTAGGACAAAGAAAATTTGTTGTTCCTATGCAAGGTGGCTTTGATGGTATGAACCCTGCTATCAAGAAGAAGGTAGGAAAAGAAATAACTGCAACAAATCAACAAGGTTTTGATTGTTCTGCTGCAACCGCTAGCGGATCTGTAGCATATGAAAGAGCAATTAATGCCATCAGTAATCAGGATGAGTTTGATATTAATTTACTTGCAACACCTGGTTTGATTTACACGATTCATCCAAACCCAATCAATATTGCTATTGATATGGTTAAAGCTAGAGGAGATGCATTCTACATATTTGATTCTTCTGCTTGGGGTGATACTATTGCAACAACTACAAATGCTGTGGCATCATCTGATACTAACTACGCAGCAACTTATTATCCGTGGGTAAAACTACTTGATGATACAGTCAACTTACCGCTGTGGGTTCCACCTTCAGTTGTTATTCCTGGCGTGATAGCTCAAAATGATAGAGTTGCTCACGAATGGTTTGCACCTGCTGGTCTTAACCGTGGTGGTCTAAGGGGAGTTTTAGAAGCCAAGACAAGACTAACACATGCTGAAAGAGATATTCTCTATGAAGGACGTGTTAATCCAATTGCTTCATTCCCAGGTCAAGGTGTAGTAGTTTTCGGACAGAAAACATTGCAAGCAAAACCATCAGCTTTGGACAGAATTAATGTTCGTAGGCTGTTAATTAGGCTTAAAAAGTTCATTGCTAGTTCTTCTCGCTATCTATTGTTTGAAAACAATACGACTGCAACTAGAGCAAGATTTATGAATATTGTGAACCCGTATTTAGATTCAGTACAATCTAATCAAGGGCTCTCGGCTTATAGGGTTGTAATGGATGACACAAACAATACAGCAGACGTAATTGATCGCAATCAGTTGGTAGGACAGATATTTATCCAGCCAGCACGTGCGGTTGAATTTATCGTTCTAGACTTTGTTGTTGAGCCATCTGGAGCAACATTCGCTTAAATAGCTTGTAAATAAAGTAATAAAAAAAAGCCTGGATTAATCATCTAGGCTTTTTTCTTTTCTGTTATTTTTCTTGTTTGGTGATATTTATTATCGAAATAACAAAACCTTTAATGGAGAAATAGAATGCCACAGCTGATAGATCCGACAGATATAATGTTTACCCAATTTGAACCAAAGGTTCAAAATCGGTTCATTATGTACATTGAGGGGATCCCTGCTTACACTATCAAAGCTGCAGCCCGCCCCCAAATTCAATTTGAAGATATTACACTCGACCATATTAATGTAAAACGTTACGTTAAAGGCAAGGGCGAGTGGCAGCCATTAGTTTGCACACTTTATGATCCAGTTGTTCCATCAGCAGCACAGGCAGCAATGGAATGGATTCGATTATCACATGAATCTGTAACTGGTCGTGATGGATATTCAGACTTTTATAAAAAGAACGTCACATTTAATGTATTAGGTCCAGTAGGCGATATCGTTGAAGAATGGCAGCTAGTTGGCTGTTTTATTCAACAAGCTAACTTCGGGACACTTGACTGGGCAACTAATGAGCCAGTTAGCATTGAATTGACACTTAGATACGATTACGCTATACTACAGTTCTAGAAAATTTAATCTGTGAGAAGCTATGACTAAAGGTCGTGGCATTCATTTCGTTAAAGCTGATCACAAATAGTTACAATACGAATAGACTAAAATAAGGAGTTACAATGTCTACAAACACAACAAAAAGTAGATTCCCTACTGAGCTAGTGGATTTACCAAGCAAAGGCCTTTTATATCCTGAAGGGCACCCTCTATCAGATGGAAAAGTTGAAATAAAGTATATGACTGCAAAAGAAGAGGATATTTTGACATCTATGAATCTAATTGAGAAGGGTATTGTAATTGATGAGTTACTTAAGTCTATTATAATAACAAAATTCAATTATGGTGATGTTCTTATTGGAGATAAAAATGCAATCATGCTTTCAGCAAGAATATTAGGTTACGGCAAAAATTATGATGTTGAAGTGAACTGTGGCGAATGTGGCGTAAAAGAAGACACACCTTTTGATTTAACTAGTTATGGTTACAAAGAAGTAGATGAGTCTGGTTTTAATGTTGATAATAAATTTAAATGGACGCTTCCTAATTCAGAAAGAGAAGTTGAATTTAAATTATTAACACATGCAGATGAACAAGGAATAACACAAGCATTAGCAAGTGTAAAAAAAGCAGGAATACAAGCGACAGGTGAAATTACAACTAGACTTCGATACCAACTATTGTCAGTTGACGGAAATACAGACAAAGAATTTATTAATAACTTTATTATGAATGAGTTCTTTGCGCTTGATTCCAGAGCATTTAGAGATTATGTTTCGACCATAACACCAGATGTAGATTTTACAAGCTATTTTATATGTAGTGCATGTAAGGATTCAGCAGAGATACAGCTGCCAATCACAGCAAATTTCTTCTGGCCTTCCCGGTAGATCCCGAATATAAACCGATAGTACACGACGCAATTTTTAGCTTAGTTTACTACAGTGAAGGCGCATTCTCATTCGGGGATGTATATGATATGCCCATTTACTTACGAAAATTTTATACTGATAAACTAATTGATGCAAGAAAGGCTGAAAATTCTCAGGCTGAAAAAGCATCCCGCGGAAAGGGCACTAGTATACAAAGACCCGGTTAATAATCCATAAACTCGATAATTATTACTGTATTAACTTATAATAGGAGTTTTGACGTGAACAAGAATAATTTAAATGAAGCAGCACTGGCAGCAATCATCTCAGGATTGGTCGGCGCATATATTGTATCAAAGTTACAAAACAATAATACAAAAGCAAATAATATAAGAAAAGCAGTCAGTAAGTTAGATTCAAATATCGAAGTTGATCTAAGCGCAATTGACAAAAAAGTTGAAAGAGAAGCTGAAATGATCAAGAAAAAAGTAGCTAAAATGTCAGCTGAAGATAGAGCGCGTGTTGAAAAAATGGCTTCATACTTTAATTAAATATTAGAGAATTATTATGCCTGGTGTTAACAAAGAACAATTACAAAACTATGAAGCATATGTCAAGCTTACAGCTGAAGAAGCAGCTCTGAGAGAAAAAATCAGGAAGACTGGTGGTTCGAATGATGATGCAAGTAGGATTAAACAAGTAAAGGAAGAGTTAGTCCCATTAGTTAAAGGCTTGAAGGCCGTTGATACTACTGTTGAGAAGCTTGTAAAGGATATTGCAAACATAAACGGCAAGGTAGGAGGACTAACCGGCGGTTTTAAGAAACTATCAGAGCAAAAAACAGACAAATATTTAGATAAAGTTCACACACAAAGTAATAAGGCCGCTGAAGCAATTGGCACAATGGCTACTAAGCTTGGAAACTTACACAAGCAAGGCAAGGGTAGCGGAGATCTTGCAAGAGGACTATCAAGTATTCTTGCAATAGAGTCTGACATCCGCAATTTATCGACTGATAAGGCACAATTAGCAGAGGCAAATTTAGCAAAATTAAAACAAGAAGTACAGGCAACGTATCAATTACTAGAGTCAACAGGGCATTTAACTGACGAAGAAAAAGCAAGATTAAATATACAGTTGCAACAGGTTACTAATTTAGAGATGCAAAAGGCACGAACTGAAAAACTAACAGATCTCCAATCAAAAGGCGCTGATGCGCAGAAGAGCATAGCAGATTTTATGGCAAACTTTTCTAGTAAGTCACTAGGCGCACTTGCAATATGGGCTGGCTTAACTAAACTAATGCAATTTTTTACAAAGGGTGCGTTGCAGACACAAGGTGCTTTAGGCACATCCTTAGAAGACTCTTACAAATTTGAAGCTAGCTGGCAGAAATCATTAAGTCCGTTAGAGCAGGCATCTTTTTTATTGACAGGTGTCCGTGATGATGTTAGGAGTGCAGCTCATGCTGCAGCATTAGCAGGAGACAATCTTGACTTAATGAATAATAAAGCAATGGCTGTTAGTGACGCAGCACTTGCAATGCAATCCGGATTAGGCGCAACAGAAGTTGCTGAGCTAGCACAGATGATGTCAGAGGTAACTGGCTTATCTAGGGAAGCTGCATCAGCACAACTAGTTGGAACACAAGCATTAGCAACAGCAAATAAAGTTGCACCAGCAAAAGTCCTTGCAGACATGGCAGCCAATTCAAATCTACTTGCAGCCTCTACTGACGGCTCAGCTGATAGTATGGCAAGGCTAGCAATATTCGCACGAAAGGCAGGAATTGAAATATCAGGTATGTCTAGCATGGCTGACAGTTTATTAGATATAGAAACATCAATAACTGCTGAGATGAATGCAAGTGTTATGCTCAATAGACAACTTAATTTGGATGCAGCAAGACAAGCAGCATCACGAAATGATTTTGAGGGAATGGCGAGAGAGGTTCAACAGCAGCTAGCAGGAATCGATTTTGAAGAATTAGACTTTTTTCAAAGAAAACAATTAGCACAGGCTGTAGGAATATCAGATGTTGGTCAGCTTGCAAAAATAATGGCAAGATCAGATACATCAGAGTTGACGCAAGATATAGCAACAGATGCTCAAAAACAATTAAAGTCATCCGCTCAGTTAGCTAAGCAAGGCGCTACAACAAATGACCTCTTAGGCACAATTAAAAGAATTATTATTGCAATTGCTGCAATGCAAGCAGTTGGAGGAATAGCAGGTCTTGCTAAGATGTTTAGAGGCGGTATACCTAAGATGGGAATGAAAAACCCTATGGGAAAAATGTATAAAGGTGGACAAAAAATGCCAGGAGGTGGAAGGGCCCCAGCAGGCGGTGCGCGAGGAACTTCTATGCTTGGCGCGGCTATGAAAAATCCAATGCTGAAAACTGCTGGCAAGATCGGCGGTAGTTCACTTGCTGCTGTAGGCATAGGCATGGATGCATATAGTAATTATCAGCAGTCAGGAGATGTTGGACAGACTATAGCAGATACTGCAATGCAGAATAAATATGCATTATTAGGTGCAAGCATAGGTACTGGATTAACAGCATGGTCAGGGCCGGGTGCACTATTTGGTGCAGGAGCAGGATTTTTAGGAGGCACAGTATTAGATATGATCGCACCACATATTGGGCTTGCAAGCGGCGGAACTGTAGGAAGCTCTGGCACTTATATGGTTGGTGAAAAAGGACCAGAATTAGTATCACTTGGCAGAGGCTCACAGGTAGTACCAAATCATTATATGGGAGGTCTTGCATCCGGTGCGCTAGGAAGCAAAATATCATTCATGTCCGGAACAGAAGAAAAATTAGATAAAGTAATAAAAGCATTAGAAGGCATTGCAGGACATACAGCAGGAACTGAAGGCGCTGTTAAAAATATTCAAATAGCGGGTGGCAAATAATGGCATTAAAAGACTTTGACATATCAAAAATTAAAAGTTGGAAATATCCAACTACGTCGCTGCCACAGACATTTCAAGCTAACGGTGGCATAGTTACTGGTGCTAGAAATAAGATAGAAGAACAATTTATCGAAGCAGATAAAATAAATTCAAAGTCTGGCGCAACAAAATCAGATGACTACATAGGAAAAATAGGAACGCCTCAATCATACCAAGTTCAGAATAGAGCAGGAACAGGTATTATAACTGGGCTGCAAGGAATAATATCAGATGATTTAGATGAGTTAAAGAGTAAAAGTTTAATCATAAAGACATATGATGAAATGATAATAAATGAAGATGGAATATTTACATCATTTAATTATAGAACAGAAAATCCAACACACGGTTTTAGACACATACCAATTATGTTAAAAGATCTTGGAATAGGTTCACTTGACGCACAACCAGAAAGATTTGCCCCACCACAAATAGGACAACATTCATCACTAACACGTGGCGGAATCTTTACAGACGCTGTTACAAAAGATCACGTAAATATTTTATACGGAACAGATCAACACAGAGGCGTGATGGGGAAATTTTTAGCAGATCAACTTCTTCTTCAGACTGAGGCGATATCAAAAGGAAATTCTTTTGGTATACCCTCACCATTTGGCATCTTTAATGTTGCTGAATTTGGATCAAACTTAGTTCCTGGTGCAAGAGTTTATAGACATGGCTTAGTTCCTAACCCATTTGGCAAACCGGCAAATTATAAAGATAACTATCCAAAGATTGGTGAAGCTTTCTCACTGGGCGGCGATGAACTAAATATTACGGCCGGTGCTTTAGCAGGCGCAGATTTAAATATCGATAATAAATTATCAATACTTTATGATTATTTTCTTTTATCAGATACAAAAGCAGGCAGTGGAGGTGGATGGTTTGCAAGGAATATCTCAGACCCTCTTAGCAATAGTTTAACATCATTATTTACAGATCCTTATCCAATAATACCTTCACAAAATGTAGTTGGTTCACCCTCATTAAAAGAAGGTATGAATCAAGCATACTTCTTAGATAACAAAGAAAATTATGAGGGATATACTGAGCAAGGAGATTATCAACTTCCTGTGGACGGCGGCGGTTTATTATCACAATTAACAACAGGTGAAAGTGCTGCAAAATATTCATTTTTCTCCAAATCAAAACAAACAGTATTTAATCTACAACAGCCGGCTGCAAAAAAAGGCGAGTCAGCATTCGCAAATCTTAAATTCTTTGGCGATGGTGAGGCCCGCCCTAAAATAGGTGATGATAAGTCATTAAAAGATATACCTCTGTCAGTAGGCGGAATAGCTCCAGAACTGGGCCTACAAATAAATCCTGAAACTGGCAATAAACTAGCAACGGCAAACAATGATGCCTTATTAAACTATAGTCAAAGAGCTGGTTTGAATTATTCTACACTTGCATATAATGCACTTGGTGCTGATGATACAAGTAATGTTATTGATGCTGGCGGCGCGGCTTCAGTGCGATATGAAGAGGCGTTAAGAAGTCCAAGTGAAATTAATCAGACATTAGCAACAAAGTTCGGTGGCCTCGGAAAAGCTAGAACAGACGCACTTATAGCAGAGAGCGGACTCAACGGAGATAAAATGATCACCGGGCATACCGGTGTTAGAGACCATTTTAAAGAAAAAGTTTACAACATTGGAAGACAAGGAATCACATCTGTAAACCCTGTTGCAGATACTAAAAAGATATTATATGGTGCAATTCATAAAGGCGGATCGAGTAATGAGAGTTATAAAACAGATTTAGTTGATAAAGTCAATATGATACCTTACGGACATAATGCTGGCGAAGATTCTTTTGATGCGCATAGTAAGGCTGAGGCGCTTGACTTTGTGCCACTAGTCTTTTATGATGTTTATAATAAAAAGTCAATAGCATTCAGAGCAATATTAGATGATATCACAGATACAGTAACACCTGATTGGGACGAAACAGGCTACATTGGAAGACCAATAAAATCAGCAACATATAAGGGAGTTTCTAGAAAGATTGGATTTACTTTTGAAATTTTCCCAAAGACAAAACAAGAATTTCCTGTATTGTTAGAAAAGGTAAACTATTTAGTTGGGCAGTGTTATCCTAATTTAGATTCAAATTTAAGACAAACAGGACCATTGATAAGATTAACGCTTGGTGATATAATGCATAAGCAATTGGGCTATATTACAGAATGTACTGTTACATTTCCAAAAGCTAGCCCATGGGAAATAGATCCGGGATTAAGATTTACAAAACACATTACAGTTTCAATAGGCTTTACACATGTTGGAGGATACATTCCAATGGCAACAGGAAAACATTATGGTCTCCCTTGGTTAACAGGTAATACATTGAAGTGGACAAAAGCAGGTAATGCAAATTATGATAACTATCCTAATCGCACATCATCAGAAAATACACCACATGGCGCGAAAAACGATTATAGAGAACTCTTTCAAGATCTTGGGCAAGCAGACTAATGTTCAATAGATACAGACACACAGGCGTAAAAGTAGATACTAAAACAGGTATAAGATATCAGAAGCCAACATTATATCCTGACATCCCTGAAAGTGATTCAGATAGCTATCATATTGTTGTTGTAGGTGAACGATTAGACCTATTGGCATATAAATATTATAATGATAGTGGCTTATGGTGGGTAATATCCAGAGCTAACAATCTTGATCCAAGCATAACAACAGCTGAGGTTGGAACAGAATTAAGAATACCTAGTGATATAGGATCAATATTGTCAAGGCTACAAGCCATAAACTCAGGATAGTAAAATGGCACAATTTAGAAGAAATATAGCTGAAAAGATCCAAATTGCTTTAAATGCTAGACTTAAGGCAATGAATACATTTGGCAAAGATAATTCTCTTACACATCCTATACTAGCAGCTCATAATTCAGATTGGGCAAACAAAGATAGTTTTTCACTTTCTAGAGAAGCAGTTGAAGCAAAATCACCGTTTACGAGAATGATAGGCATCGGTGATGGATCAATTGATGTAATAGGCGGAACATTTAATCAAAATATAACTGATAAAAACGCTACAGAGGTTTTAAACAAAGGGCAACAAAGACCAGCAACATCAAATCTAACAGGTGGTCCAGAAGCAAAATATAACTTAGAACGAGGAGAGGATATAACAGTCAATAGATTCGGTTACAAAGCTCCCGGAATTACAGGTTTAACATGTGCATTTCTAGACGCATCTTCTAATGGCGGCGCTATTAGAAAAACAGAGATAACTTGGACGTGCTGGTCTATGGCAGATATTGCAACGTATCAAAAACATTCATTTCTCTCTATGGGCGCATTTATAATTGTAGACTGGGGTTGGGTAAGGGCTGATAAGCAACACGCAAATACATATCCACCACCAAATTTTCTCACTTATGACGAAGCTGGGAAGCCAGAATTAAATAAGGAGATGTTTGATTCAGGAAAGACTGAAGATGGAGAGAGAAAAGTACATCCCTGGGCCAGTATGTCAACTGATAAATATGGTGACTGGGACGGAGTAATAGGGACCGTTACAAATGCACAATGGGCATTAAGAGATGACGGAGGAATAGATTGCACAACAACAGTGTTTTCCGAAAGTGAGTCATCATTATTTTCAGAACCAATGATACAAGAAGGTTCTGAAGAAGATGGAATAGAACCCTTCATACCATACACTGCTGAATCTGATACTGATCTTAGCTATGAAGAAATTTTAAACAAATTTTATGATGATCTTGGAAAAGAAATAAAAGATACAGGTGCAGCACATGATGCCAATGCAGCAACCCCGGGGGGCGCAGTTATAGCTGATCGCTCACTCCAAGAGAAAATTAAGGATAAGGCAAAAGGGCTTGGTTTATCAATGCTTCAAGGCCCACAATTAAATCTAGATGCTAGATTGAATATTCTAGATCTTGAGATAATATACAAGTATTTTCCAGAAATATGGAACCCAACTTATAAGATGAAGGGGAAGAAGCCAAATATCCCTGAACATGATAGTACAGATCCATTAGTTAAAATATCTAGGGATAAACAAATTGCAATAATATTATATCCTTATAAGCTAAAAGATGAAGATGAGTTCAGAAGTCAAGCAGTTATAACAGATGAAAGAGGACTTTCACAAAGAAATTCAGAATTTAGATCAGAAATATGGGTTACATGGGGGTGGTTTGAAGATAATGTAGTATCTTACTACGGAAGCGCTGGAAGAAAACAAGGTGATAAACAAGTACAATTTAGATCGATAAAATTACCACCGTCTGAAGGTGAAGACAGAGTAGGCTCTCAAGAAATAAAAAATTCAGAGCATCTATATACACACAATCGTGACTTTCTTATCCCAGGTCAAACTCCAATACACTGGTTTCCAACTCAGGTACAAAATGGAAAAGATGAAAAGATTGATAATCCATACAGAAAATTAGCAAAAATGATCAATGAAGACTTTGAACCATTTAGACCAGCAGGTGTAGACAGCAGAGACTCTTCGAATGATGTGGGACATATTCGTCATCTGCTTATCAGCCTAGACGCTATCAAGCATGCATTTTCATATCCAGGAATCTCTATAGAGAAAGGAATGTTAAATTTAGCAGAAATGTTAAATAGTGATATAAATCTTTGGCATTTTGATGTAGGCATTCATTTAAATGAGACAATCAACCCAGAAAATAATCAAGCTTTAATAATACCTACAACATATTATATTAAAGATACTTTTACAGCACCAAACCCAACTAGTGAATCAACAAAATCTTCACCAAAACATTCATATGTTTTTGAAAATTACGGTATGTATTCACTAATAAAAAGTATGGACGTGCAGACCAACATAGGCGATATGTATCAAGCACAAATGACACTTGCAAGACAAAAAAGTGTAGGGCCAATTGGTCAGTTATTAGGAGAAAAAATACTGCCAACTGAAGATGCAGAAAAAGCATACGAAGTTGCACAGTTTTTCGCATCGCAGACAAGCGCAGAAACTTATAAAGACTATTTAAAAGTAATCTTAGAGCCTGATGCCCTAACCAATGATATTTCAGCTAATAAGTTTTATGGGTCTAGCTACGCAACAGGAGCTGTAACTCCAATCTTAAAACAAGATGAGCTCAGCAAACGCCAACATGAGTGGAGTCATGATATACCTCCAGATGTATATAAGATGGCACCAAATTCTAGAACAAAAAAGATCGCAAATGTAATAGATAAGATGGGAAATTATGCACACCAAGGAAACCAAGAGATAGATATAGAGAGCATTAAGAAAGGGGGCATCACTGCTCTAGAGAAAGAGTTTGCTGAAATGAACATGTATGCTTTTCCGCCGGCTGAGGGCCCGCTAGCATTATCTGATGAAGGGTCAAAACAGACTGTAGATGTCTTCTTGCCATACTCAACAGGATTTAATATGAATCCAAAGTATACACGAACACTTACCTGGTATTTATCTGAAAATGCTATTACATCACTTTTAAGAGTAAGTACATCTAAAGGAGTAACGGGATTACCTGTAAGCACAACATTGACACTTGAGGGCATTGGAGGATTGGCAATAGGCGATATGTTTAGATTAGCATATCTTCCACAAGATTTGTATAAGCAAGTACGACATAACTATAGCTCAGAAGGTAAGGCTGAAGCTACTGATTCTGAATTTAATCCTGGAACATATTTTGTAATGTGGGGAATAGAACACAAAATAACTGAAAGTGGTTGGGAAACAACGATAACAGGAAAGATGCAAGCAAATTTTAAAGAGATCACAAAAGATGACATAATGTCAGAATTTGGCGGAGGGCTGAGATTGGAGCAATCTCTAAAACAAACTATGGAGAACTCTTTTAAAAATGTATTTAAGATAGGCGAAAAATCAATAGAAAAGACACAACAAAAAAAGCAGAAAAAAGCTAAAGCTGTCATCCCACCACCAGCTGCAGAAGATTATGGAAGACTAAAAGGCAAGGAAAGCTATTTACCAGGCCCCTTCCGGAATACACCAAAGGAATAATATGGCAATAGAGAGAACAGAAGGCCCTTTTACCACTGAACAAGGTGAATTTCATTATTGGGAATTAGATGCTGATGATAAAGAGATCTTTGTGAGACAAGGACAAAAATACACCAAGCTCATAACAACAGCAAAAAAAGTAAAGTATGAATTAGTTATGACAGAGCAAGAAATAGTAAAGATAAATGAGATGGATCAATTAGCAAAATATTCAAGTATAGGTAATGCAAGAAAAAAAGATAATTATCCTGTAAAAACACATCCTACATCTATAAAGTTAGATAGAAATAAGGAATTTATAAATAGAGTATTCGCACGTAGCAAGATTGATGGAATAGGTGAAATATTTGAAGTGGTGTCATCAACGAATGCTACCGTTTACAACTTTGTTAATATTCAGTGGCAAGTAGGCGGTGAGGTAGAAGATGCTAGGCTATTCAATAAAAAACAATTAGATAATGCAGAAGCAAATATGAATGGCATAACTGCAGTACTGCCAACAGATCAACTACATTTTTCTAAATTTGATAATCTTTTAAATATAGCGCCAACATACCAAAATAGCAACAACAATTAGCAAATAATAAGCTCTTTCAGCATTACTCAAAGATATATATATAAAATGGTTATAGAAGATAATAAAGGTTATAGCGCTTTTTTAGAGCGTGTTTCTGGCAAAAGTGTTTGTGCTGTATTTGCACGTGAAGACAATAGAGTCCACCCAGCAGAGTCAAAACCAATAATAGCATCAATTAGCTATGAAGACGAATTATTTGATATAATATTTGATCATAGCGAATCATTCTCATCAGATTTAGATATTAGTTGCCTATCATCAATTAAGCGGTTTTGGGTTGATGATACAAAGGAATTCTTTCATCTAACAGGGCTGCATAATGGATATGATGTTAGACTCAATAATTATTTAGAAAATACAGAGTACACACTAACAAATGAGCCAGAAGTATTTAGTCACATTTATGAAAATGTATTTTCATTTAGAAAAGCTAATAAAATTATTCCAATAGTAAAGATTCTAGAATATTGTCATGATAGACTTGATAAGATAACTAAAAATATACCTAAAAGTATCGCAAAATCATACATAAAATATAATCAAGCATTATATGAATTTGCAAAATTAGAAAGTTCTGGTATTAAAATAATCCCCAATTCATTTAAAAAAGTTTTTACAGAAGGCTATGGGTATACAAATTACAATATTTTTACAGCAACTGGAAGACCATCAAATACATTCCGCGGCGTAAATTTTGGAGCACTTAATAAACATGATAACACAAGAAACAACATTATTTCTAGATTTGATAAAGGTTTGCTAGTTGAGTTTGATTATGATGCATATCACTTAAGACTTTTGGCAGAAATATTAAATATTAATGTTCCAATAGATAAGTCATTACATCAATACTTTGCAGATACTGTATACGAAACAACTTATGAGGAATCAAAAAAAATATCTTGGCAAATATTATATGGAAATATACAAGTTGATGAGAAAGACAATCCATTTTTCTATAAAGTAGAAAAGATGGCTGACAGGCTATACAGTTATTTCATTAACAATAAACACTTCAAATCACATATTTATAGACGACAATTTGTCCCTGCTCAAATTTCTGAGCCAAATAAGAAAAAAGTATTGAACTACTTTATTCAATCGTACGAAACAGAGAAAAATATTGAAATTATTACAAAAATTAATAAACACCTGGAAGATCGTAATACGCGTATGATGTTATATACGTACGACAGCTTCCTGTTCGATCTAGATAGGAAGGAGAGCCTTAAAACAGTACTCCAGATCAAAGAAATTTTACAGGACAATAAATACCCTGTTAAGGTAAAAGCAGGTTTAAATTACGGATCGATGGAAGAAATAACGGAGAGACTAAATGGACTTACGTAAAGTTATAAGTAATGCTGTTGATGAGGCATCATACAAGACAACAAATGGTATGGTAAACTTAAATGATGCATACCATGTATACTTAATTCAAGAAGAATTAAAAAAGCATATAGACCCAAGTATAGTTACTAGTGTTTTGTATGAGGCTAACAAAGCAGAATACAAAGCACTCTCACCAAATGGTCCTTATGCAAAAGTAAGTAATTTACCAGATGATTGGAAAATGGGTGATGATGTCCCAACAAACATCCAGAAATTTAGAAAGACAGATGCAGGTCAATATGAGAAAATTGTTGATAAAGACAAGAAAGATAAGAAAGATCCACAAGCATTAGAGCCAGATGACTTTACAAAAAAGACAGGTGAACAAGACCCAGAAGGACAGGGGCCTCAGCCAGGTGAGGAACATCATGGTGCAAAAATGCCAACAAAACAACAAGTAGAGACAGATGTCCAAAAGAAGTCTGCTAAAACTCAAGAAAGAATTGATGCGATGCCTGAAGGTGAACAAAAAGAGAATGCAAAAAAAGTACTTGATATGCTTAAGCGTTTTTCTGAGGCTGAGACAAAAGAAGAAAAGATAGCAATACTTCAAGAAATGCAAGCCAGCGGACTTATACAAAGAAATGACAGAGGAAGTGGAACAAAGAAAATCTATTTTTCAGGTGATACAGGATTGCACTATAAAGAGTTCGGACAAAATACAGCACTTCACAGAGAGATTGCAATATTAGATGAAGAACAACATACAGAAACAGGTGCTGGATTATTAGACACAAAAGATCAAGCAAATTATGGTAAAAAGAAAATGGCTCCAATGAATCTTCATAATGGTCAAGAAAACGATGTGCCTGTAAAAATAAATGAAGATGGGTCTGTTACAATAGGTGAAGATCCAGGAACAACAATAAAAAAAATACCAGATCCAAATGAAGATAAAGACGCTGATGCACTATTAAGAGAAAGAACAGACGAAGCTTATACAAAAGATGGTGTATTGGATGAAAAAGAATATGAAAAAGCAAAGCGAGCAATCAAACGGCATAATAGACTTGTTGAAGAAGTAGAAAAAGTTATTGCTGCAGGAGGCGGATCAATAACATGTATAGACCCAATCCCAGGAGTTCAACCTGATACGCCTGAAAATAGGGACAAATTAAAAAATAAGACAGGTGATCAAATTGCAGATAGGCTGACTGAGTTAGGCGGCGGAGAAGATAATTTAACTGACTCACAAAAGAAGATAGTTGACAGATTTAAAAATTTAAACTCCCCTCCGTTATCACAAGAAGAATATGAAGCTGAGTTAATGTCAATTGCAACCGCAGTATCCAATGATATTGATTTTTCAACAGGTTATGCAGACCTTGTTGAGACATTATCTTATATGCGTCATCTAAATAGAGGAAGCGCAGCATACTTACCCTCAGCAGGAAATTTCCCACTTGGTGATGTACTTACATTTCCAAATAATGAATCACAACCAGACTTTGAAAATGATTCACCTGAACAAATAGCAACAAAAATGCAAGCAATTCATACATCAGTTGATAATAGAAGTATTAAAAAGGGTGAAGGCGGCGCAAGTTCAACGCATACAAAAGTAGATTTAACAGAGTTTGTTGATATGGATGGAGTCCCTGCGGAAACAGTTAAAGAAGACCAAAAATATTTATCAGACAAAGGATATGATGATATATTTGGAGTTAGGCCAAATAAGAAAAAAGGTGTTAAAGGTCATGAATCATCCCCAGACGAAGTAGAAGCAGCACACGATAAAGTAAGGGCGCAAGCTGATAAATACGGTGTTGATGTAACAAGTGATGAGCATATAGCGACTAGAAAGAAAAGAGTTGATAGCTCTATTGACAAAATTATACGAGATAGAAAGAAAAATGGTGATGCTGAACTCACAGACGATGAAATAGCTTTCTTAAGACAAAAACATGAAGCGTATTATGATCTTGGAAAAGTTCAAGCTGAAGTTTACAATAGACAATTGGATGAAGGCGCAACTCAGCTATACACGAATGAAGTTTGGACAGAAGATGACAATGGAAATGCTACAACAAGCGAGACAGATGGAATTGAATGTAAAGCATATTTAAAATTTGAATTTGCTGCTGGATGGTTAAGAAGCGGGAAACCAAATAACAAAGTACCATCTAGATTTCATAATCAAAAGAGAGATGCTGAAGGAAATTTGGTTGATTGTTAATGATTAAATTGAAAGACATATTATACGAAGAAAAAATTACAGATACTGCTGGAATTATATTAAGAGATAAGCTAGCAGGCATTGTACTGGTTAAAGAAACAGAATGGTGGGGTATTCCAAAAGGAAAAGTGGATCCTGGAGAGACGCCCATACATGCAGCATGTCGTGAAACGCTTGAAGAGGTATCAATTTTAGTTAGTGTTAGCGGATCACATATTAATGAGCCTATTAGGCTGCTTACAAAAGAAAAAAATTCTAGAGGGGGCGATTTCTATATTTACGAATCAAAACTCAAAATGGCTGTTGTTCCAGTTAAAAGTCATGAGCATGAAGAGGTCCGATACTTTACAAAATTTGAGTTACCTGACAACATAGATCCACGCATTAAGGGGCTACTATAATGAAGACACAATTATTATGCACATTTTGTTCAAAAGATGAACTAGATGATTGTACAGAATTAATAAAACTAGGTACATCTGTTGTATTTAATAAAATTTATGTATTTGAGAGTTTAGATGAAGAAAATTATTTAATATGTACCTACAATGTAGAGAAGACAGATGATTTTGTACAAAATTCAAAGACAATGGCAATACATCGTAAAAAAGAAACAAATACACTATACACGATTAATGCCTTAAACGAGGCAATAAGAAAAGCCAACAACGGCCTACTAGATAAGCAATACTCACTAGAATGGTCAGAATATCAAAATAGCTTATTATTGACAAATGATCAAGGACTCAATGTAGTGAAAACAAAGCTTTACAAAATAGTTGAAATATAAAGCAAATAATAGGGAAAAGAATCAAAGTGGAAAACATCAAAATAAAAGACGTTATAAGTAAAGAGTACAAGACAAAGTTAACCGAATACCACAGTAGTAATAAAAAGTGGGGCGGCGCAGTAACAAGTAAAACAGCTGAAATTCATAAATTAATGATCTTAACAGATTCTAAATCAGTATTAGATTATGGTGCTGGTAGCAGTGCTTATCTTGACACAATGAACGCATATAATATGGATCTTCCGTATAGCATACATGAGTATGAACCCGGAAGAGAAGAATTATCAGGAGATCCCCCAGTTGTAGATTTCACAGTTTGTTGTGATGTACTAGAACATGTTGAACCTGCGAAAGTAGATATCACCTTACAGCACATTGCTAATAAAACAAGAAAGTTTGCGTATTTTACAATATGTCTTGTTCCTTCAAGTGGCACATTTTCTGATGGAACTAACTTACACTTAACTATACATCCAGCAGATTGGTGGCTGAAGAAATTAGAAGCTGATTGGGAAATTATAACCAATACCACTACATGGGCACATCTAGTACTGTGTCTTAAGAGAAAATCTAAATAATATTAAAGTTAACGTATAAAGGAAAATGTTATGAAAGTAATTGTTACAGGAGGCGCAGGCTTTATAGGCAGCGCATTAGTAGATAAATTAATAAAAAAGAAGCATGAAGTAATAATTTTAGATAATTTATCAACAGGAACAGAAAAATACTTAAATCCAAAAGCTAGATTTATAGAGTGCGACATTTCAGATGACAAACAGTTTGAATATGCAGAGTACTTTTTTGACGGTGTAGATGTAGTATTTCATACAGCTGCAATGCCAAGAGTACAACCATCAATTGATGATCCTATTCGATATCATGAAGTAAATGTTTTAGGGACATTAAAGTTATTAATGGCGTGTAGAGATAACAATGTAAGAAGGTTTGTATTTAGTTCATCTTCTTCTGTATACGGAAATCCAAAAATACTTCCAGCTTTGGAAGATCATGAGTTGAATCCATTGAGTCCCTATGCATTGAATAAACAAATGGGAGAACAGTATTGTAAAATTTTTAGTGAGCTCTATGGCCTTGAAACTGTCGCGTTAAGATACTTTAATGTGTATGGCGATAGACAACCGACTGAGGGTGCTTATTGCTTGGTCATGGGTGTATTTTTAAATCAGCTTCTTAATGGTAAAAAATTAACAATCAATGGTGATGGAGAGCAGCGAAGAGATTTTACTTATGTTGGTGACGTTGTTGATGCAAATATAAAAGCAGCCTATACATCTTTAGATAAGTTTGAGGTCTTTAATATTGGGGCAGGAAGTAGTAAATCTGTAAATCATGTTGCTGATCTATTTGATTGTGACAGAATACATAGAGATCCTGTTATAGAACCAAGAGAGCTACAGGCAGATGTTACTAAAGCAAAAAATATTCTAGATTGGAAGCCAACAGGTGATTTTGATAGTTGGTGTAAAAATTGGATAAAAAAGTATATATAAACTAACTTTTGAAAGTCTTGCATAATATATATTAACGTATTAAATGAACAATGAACACTTAACGAAGGAGAAATGATAATGGACTTAAGCGTAATAAAATCCAGGTTATCACAACTACAACAATCAAATCAAAGAACTACAAATCTATGGAAACCCTCCCCGGGTAAGACTCAAATCCGAATTGTACCTTATAAATTTAACAAGGACAATCCGTTTATTGAACTCTATTTCCATTATGATATGGGTGAGAAGAATTATCTTTCACCAATTTCATTTGGTCGTCCAGACCCAATGGAAGAGTTCGCAACTAAGTTAAAGACTTCCGGTAATAAGGAAGACTATAAGCTTGGTAGGAAAATAGAAGCTAAGATGCGTACCTACGCTCCTGTCATCGTTCGCGGTGAGGAGAATGAAGGTGTAAAATTCTGGGGCTTCGGAAAAATGGTGTATCAGGAATTACTTTCTGTTATAGCTGATCCAGACTACGGTGACATCACTGATCCAGTAAAAGGTCGTGATATTGTCGTTGAGTTTAAGACTAGCGAAGAGACAGGACGTGCTTTCCCGATGACGACTATTAGGGTTAAACCTAATCAGACGGCACTCACAGAGAACACTGAAGTTATGAAAGTAGTAAAAGATACTCAGCGAAACATTACTGATATCTATTCAGAATTAGAGTATGATGATCTTCAAAAGGCATTAGAGGCTTGGCTAAATCAAGAAAATGATGTTAAAGAAGGTGAGATATCTGATCCTGCAAAAGCTGCTGATTCAAAAAAGAATGGTCAAGTGACTGAAGATGTTTCTTCAGCTTTCGATGACCTATTTAATTCTTAAGTTATAGGAGAACCACTATGAGCGCAAGACGTGATGTTCTTGCTAGTGAGCTAGCAGAAAGTCTAAACTCGAAAGTAAAAGGGCAAAAAGTAGCATTTTTCTTAGATGGAACAGATGACACGCCAACTGATATTAAAGATTTCATATCTACAGGATCATCTTTACTTGACTTAGCAGTATCAAACAGACCGAATGGTGGAATAGCAGTGGGAAGAATCACGGAGATCAATGGTCTTCAGGCTTCCGGAAAATCACTGCTTGGTGCACATATTCTTGCTGAGACACAGAAAAAAGGTGGCATCGCAGTTTATATTGACACAGAAACTTCTGTTAGTAAGGAATTTCTAGATGCAATTGGTGCTGATACTAAGAATATCCTGTATCTTCATATGGAAACTGTTGAAGATATATTTCAAGGAATCGAAGATATTGTAACTAAAGTAAGAGAATCTGACAAAAACAAGTATGTTACCATACTGGTCGACAGTCTTGCTGGAGCATCTACTAAGGTTGAAATGTCATCTGATTATGAAAAAGATGGATGGGCTACATCCAAAGCAATCATAATCTCTAAGGCAATGCGTAAGATTACACAGATGATTGGTAGACAAAAAATCACACTTGTGTTTACAAATCAATTGAGACAGAAATTGGGTGTTATGTTTGGTGATCCATATACGACTAGTGGTGGTTTGGCATTGCCATTCCACGCTTCAACTCGTATACGATTATCGAATATGGGCATGATTAAGGACAAAGAATCAAATGTAATCGGACATAAATGCCGTGCTAAAATTATCAAGAATAGAATCGGACCGCCACTGCGAATATCAGATTACGAGATGTATTTTGATCGTGGTATTGATGATGCTGGTGGCTGGCTGCTAACTCTTAAGAATATTAAGGTAGCGCAAGGTGCTGGAGCTTGGTATACTATTGACTACAACGGTACACCTGTAAAATTCTTATCAAAAGACTTCAAAGATAAGCTAGAAGAAATAGACGGACTCAAAGAATATCTCTATGATAAAATCTGTGAAGCTAACATCTTGAAGTATGATGACAAGAGAGGCATTGATGATGTTGAATTTACAGATGAAGTAGTCGGCGAAGATGCGTGAGAGGTACAAAGAGATACTTTCTCAAATTAGTGAACATGTAAGAAAAGAGCATAGTGTTGATGACCACGTCCTGATAATAGACGGTTTAAATAACTTTATCAGGACGTGGGCCGCATCACCTGCTACTAATTCCGATGGTCAACATATCGGTGGCATTGTAGGTTTTTTACAGACAATTGGTTTAGCAATTAGAACTCTTGGCCCCACAAGAGTTATTATTACATTTGATGGTAAAGGCGGATCAGCTCGAAGAAAGAAACTCTACCCAGAATATAAAGCTGGAAGGAAGCCCCTTAAGCGACCGAATAGAGTTGAAGGAATGACAGATGAAGGTGAAGCTGAGAACATGCGCAGGCAGTTTAGACGCTTAATTGAGTACCTAGACTGTCTGCCTGTTGGAGTAATTACAATTGAAAATATCGAAGCTGATGACACGATAGCTTATATTTCAAAGCAGATACTCAAAGATTCAAAAGTAACAATAATGAGTACAGATAAAGATTTTTATCAAATTATAAATGATAGAATTTCAGTATGGTCACCAACAAAAAAAGTTTTATATGATAGAAAAAAGCTTGAAGAAGAATTTGAAATACTTGCTGAAAATTTTGTATATTATAGAATAATTGATGGTGATAAGTCTGATAATATAAGCGGAATCAGAGGCTTAGGTCTTAAAACAATTCGAAAGAAATTTCCATTTTTAGAAAATAAAGTAATAGCTGACATTGATAATTTTTTAAATGTTACAAAGCTACATGAACATAAAGAAGTTCTAGAACGTAATTATAAATTAATGCAATTACATAATGTCGATATTCCTGGAAATGCAAAGTTACAAATAATAGACCAAGTAAGAGATGGATCTTCAAGATTAGTAAAATATAAGATCCATAAAATGTTTTTAGAAGATACAATTGATCATGCAATTAGAAATCCTGATGTCTGGTTGCAAGACAGTTTTAACAAATTAGATTTGATACTAAATAATGTCCCCAATAAATGATTCACTAACAAAATACGGATCCGTCTTTCAGACTAAGATCATAACATCATTATTAACTGATCAGCAGTTCGCAATAACAGTGTATGATATGATATTGCCAGAACTTTTAGATACAGAAGCAAAACAATGGTTAGTTAGGCAGGTTAAAGAGTACTATTACGAATATAAAGTTACGCCAACACTAGCAGCATTAAAAGTGAAAATAAATGAAGTATCAACAGAGCTATTAAAAGATGCAATTGTTGATGAGCTTCGTGAAGTTACAAAAAATATTGAAGCACCTGATCTTCAATTCGTTAAGAATGAAACAGTTATCTTTTGTAAAAATCAAATGTTAAAATCTGCAATTATTAAGTCTGTTGATCTGCTACAATTAGGGCAATATGATGAGATAAAGCGTGTTGTTGATGATGCATTGCGTGCCGGGACACATAGAGACATTGGCTTAGAATATGTAAAAGATTTTGATTCAATTTTAGATGATATTGTTAGAGACACTGTTAAAAGTGGCTGGGAGCCAATTGATGAAATAATGGATGGCGGCCTTGCGGGAGGAGAACTCGGAGTTGTAGTAGCGCCTTCAGGAATTGGAAAGAGTTGGTGCTTACAAGCACTCGGAGTAAATGCATTAAAAGCAGGAAAAAATGTCGTACATTACACATTAGAATTAAATCAAGCTTATGTTGGAATGAGATATGCAACAATTTTTGCAGGTGTGCCTGTTGCAAATATCAAAGATAATAAAGAAGAAGTTAAGACAGTAATTACAAATGAGTGCAAAGGTGAATTAATTATAAAATATTTTCCAACAAGATCAGCAACTGTGCAAACAATTCACACACATTTAAAGACAATAGAATTAATGGGTCATAGCCCTGATGTAATACTTCTAGATTATGCAGACTTATTACGAGATGTTGGATCAAATAAGGATGCAGCTGTTCGACATATGTTAGGAAATATTTATGAAGATTTACGCGGCTTAAGCGGAGAATTTCAAATACCGATTTGGACAGCATCACAGTCTAATAGGTCATCATTAGAAGATGAGGTAATCGGCGCAGACAAAATTGCAGAATCATATGCAAAAATAATGACGGCTGATTTCGTTATGTCATTATCTAGAAAGATAGAGGATAAGATCGCAAATACAGGACGTATTCATATTATAAAAAATAGATTCGGTCCTGATGGCATGACTTATCCAACAACTATGAATACATCAATAGGCCATATAGATGTGTATGACACCGCATCTGTTAGTGGAAAAGCTGAACAACAAAAGCAAAATAACGGCGCTGAATATACCAGAAAGCTGCTTGCTAAAAAGTACGATGATTTTAAACCAACAAATAAAGATGATCAAAAACATAAAGATTTTGTACAAAATTAATGTATATCTTGTTATTTAAAGTGGCAGTATGAGATCAAGTTTTAATAATTTTGCAAAGGAGAAGTTTTAATGCAACAAAAGTTCAAGTTATCACAGGCATTTATAGACAAGTTCAAACGAAAAAAACCGCCTTTTGGCTTTAACGGATTAGGTGAGCTGGTTTACATGAGAACATACTCACGCCTTAAAGAAGATGGAAAAAATGAAAAATGGTGGGAGACAGTAAGGCGAGTTGTAGAAGGCACATATTCAATGCAAATGAATTGGATTGACTCACATCAGTTAGGATGGAATCCCTGGCGCGCTCAAAAATCTGCACAAGAAATGTATGACCGTATTTTCAATATGAAATTCTTGCCGCCTGGTAGAGGTTTATGGGCAATGGGATCACCAATAACAGAAGAAAGAAATTTATATGCAGCACTAAACAATTGTGCCTTCGTTTCTACAGAAACAATTAAAGATGATGGTTCAAAACCGTTTACATTTTTAATGGATGCCAGTATGTTAGGTGTTGGTGTAGGCTTTGATACAAAGGGTGCAGAAAAAATTATGGTCAAGGGACCTTCACTAAAAAGAGATCCTGAACTTTTTGTAGTACCAGATACGCGTGAAGGCTGGGTTGAAGCAGTAGCTGCTTTAATTGATTCTTATTTTCACGGAACATCTGACTTATCATTTGATTATACAAAAATAAGACCAGCGGGTGTACCAATCAAAGGTTTTGGAGGGCAATCAAGCGGCCCGGAGCCATTAAAAGAATTACATGATACAATCAGAGAAGTACTAGATAGAAATATTGGAGCACCAATTACTATTACAACAATTGTAGATATAATGAACCTCATCGGCAAGTGTGTAGTAGCAGGAAATGTACGTAGAACAGCTGAGATTGTATTCGGTGACCCATATTCTGATGAATACATGGACCTCAAAAACTACGATCAAAACCCCCACAGAGATCAATATGGATGGACATCAAATAATTCTATATTTGCAGAGTTAGGCATGGATTATTCAGAGCCCTGTAAGAGAATTATAAAAAATGGGGAACCAGGCTTTGCTTGGCTAGAAAATATGCAAGGCTATTCTAGAATGAAAAATGGGAAAGATGATAAAGATCATAGAGCAGCTGGCGGCAATCCGTGCTTGGAACAAACGCTTGAAAGCTATGAGCTATGTTGCCTCGTAGAAACATTTCCGTTTGCGCATGATTCATTAGATGATTATAAAAGAACATTAAAATATGCTTATCTGTATGCCAAAACCGTAACATTAGGAAAGACACACTGGCCAGAAACAAATAGGGTAATGTTAAGAAATCGCAGAATCGGCTGTTCAGTTAGCGGAGTTGCACAATTTTTAACTTATAGAGGCATTGGTGAGCTAAGAGATTGGTTAGAATCAGGATACGATGAAATCCAAAGATTAGATCATGTCTATTCAGATTTTTTTGCAATCCCAAAGTCAATTAAAACAACATCAGTAAAACCAAGCGGAACAGTATCCCTGCTTGCAGGTGCTACACCAGGAGTACATTATCCTGAGTCAAGATTTTATATTCGTAGAATGCGACTATCAAATCAGTCAGAATTATTGCAGCCACTAAGATCTGCAGGTTATAAAATTGAACCAGCATACGGATCTGAAGATTCTACAGTCTGTGTAGAGGTACCAATTGATGTTGGTGATGGAGTTAGAACAGCTAAAGAATTGACTATTTGGGAACAATTTAGTCTTGCTGCATTTATGCAAAGACACTGGGCAGATAATCAAGTAAGCTGTACTGTGACATTTGATCCTGAAAAAGAAGCTGATCAATTAGAACAAGCACTTAATTATTTTCAATATCAATTAAAAGGTATTAGCTGTCTTCCAAGATCTGACACCGGTGCATACAAACAAATGCCTTATGAGGCGATTGATGAGAAAGCATACAATAAAATAAGTAAAAAACTCAATAAATTATCATTTGCCAAGATGAAAGGTGAAGATGCAGAGGTAGAATTATTTTGTGATGGAGATGTTTGTATTATTTAAAAAAAATATATATTTTGAATAATTAGCACTATATATATATTAAATGGTTATACATAAAGGAGTTATAAATGTACGATTGCTATATTGCTAGTGGTTGGTTCAATGAGAATCAAGCACGAGACTTAGAAAACATAAAATCTACACTTGATGAAATGGGTGTTAAATATTTTTCACCAAAAGATGAAATCGTTGCCAAGCGTGATGCCACATTGGAAGAGCAAGAAATGATTTTTAAGGGAAATGTTGATGCTATCACAAGTGGAAAATTTGTTGTTTGTAATACACGTGATAAAGATCTGGGAACAATATTTGAGGCAGGATTTTCATATGCATCAGGTATTCCGCTAATCTATTATGCTGAAGGGCTACAAGGTAATTTCAATCTTATGCTTTCTCGTAGTGGAAGGGCTGTTGCAACAAATGTAGATGAATTAAAAGAACACGTAAAAGGAATAATGGAAAATCCAAAATATGAAAAAGAATACGTCGGTTTCGTTGAGTGATTTTGTAGATAATATCTATATTTTAAAAGCACTTACAAGATATAATAATAAATTTAAAATAATTAATGAATCAGTAGCAGAACATTCTTATTTTGTTGCTGTATTAACACTTAAAATGCATGATGATTATAATTTTGATCTAGAAGAGGCGCTCAAAATGGCACTAATTCATGACATTCCGGAATTACATTTATCAGATGTCACACATGATGTAAAGCGTAATTTTCCAAAGCTTGCACAAGAAGTAACTAATGCTGAATATGTCATTATGAAGCAAAAATATCCGCAATGGTTCACAGAATTCAAAAAATTTGAAGATCAGGAGTCAGTTGAGGCATTAGTTGTAAAGATGGCAGATAATCTTAGTTGTGTGCAATATGCAACTGCAGAAATGTTGCTTGGCAATAAGGGTTATATGAAAGAAGTCGCTGAAAATGCCGCTAAAAGAGTTATGCAATGTGAAAGAAAATTAAAAAAATGGAGAAAAATAAATGCCAATTAACAATGATTTACCAGTAGTTGAACTTCCAACTGGTCTGGGATTTAACGAACCAATAAAAACAGACTTCCATGATCATCTGGACTCTGTAAAAATAAAGCTAGTAAGCAGCCCTTCAATAGAAGAATTAAGAAACTATATACCTGACTTTTGTACTGCTACATGGGCAGAACAGCCTTTCAATAAAGCCGGACTGTCAAATTATGAAAAAGATAAAATGATTTGGATGTTATTTGATGGAAAGCTATTGCCAACAGCATTCGAAACAATAAACTGTACGTTTACCATAGAGGGTATTGACACTCAATTTGTAACACACTTAATCAGACATCGTACATTCAGCTTTTCAGCGCAATGTACAGGTGACAGATCACAAAGAAATGATAATGCTGTCATACCCCATGCAATCATTAACACACCTGAGATGGCTGAACGCTATAAACAATTAGTCAATGACACAAAGCAGCTTTACGCTGACATGGTTGACACAAAGCAAATTTCTGTTATGGATGCCAGGCATATTTTGCCAAAATGCCTAAGTACATTTTACTGGGCAAGAGGTAACATAAGAGATGTAATGGCTTTTATCAAGACCCGCATCGATAAACAAATCCAACCAACAGAAGATAATTTAGTTGCATACTACATGTGGTTAGAACTGGTAAGGCAATATCCAATGCTTATTGACTGTATCGACATCCACACGCCTGCAAGATATTATATTTCTACAGCAAGAACAGGTACAGGCACAAATCTTTACTGGCCAGATGAAGACTCTGATCTGTTTGACTATAATGAAGATGATTTTTTATATCAGTCTATACGTGAAGATCTTAACGGAACTAAAGACTCTGGTAGAAATACATTCATTGAAAAGCTAATAGAAGTAGATAAAGAATTAGAAGAAATAAGACAAGTCGCATATGAAAGATATGATTTTTTAAAAGAAGGAAAATAGTGGAACGGCTAGAAGAAATATACGAACTACAGAAACATTTTACAGAAAGATTCTTTAAAGAAAAACAAGGGTTAACATTAGATGAAGTAAGATCTGATAAAGAACAACTTGTAAAATGGAACAAAGAATACATACTCGCTTTAATAGCTGAGGCGACTGAGGTTTTAAACGAAGTTGATTGGAAGATGCATAAAAAAATGAATCTTCCAAATGATGCAAGAGAACGATTACTGGAAGAAAGTATTGATGTCATGAAATTCTTATTGGGACTGATGATAGTCAATGGATTCAGCCTTGAAGACATCTATACTATGTTTGTAAAGAAATCAAAAATAGTTGAAAAAAGACTATAAAAAGCCTTTACACTTAAGCGAAAAAGGCTTAGATTCTAATACAATAAAAAAGGTAATAATTTGTCATTAAAAAATATAACACCACCAGATAGATTCACCGGGTTACATTCACACACAACATTTAGTACATTCGATGCAATAGGCTACCCATCAGATCATATTGATTTTATTACAAGTGATCCGCAAGGCGGCGATTCATGGGCAATTACTGATCATGGAAATGGTAACGGATTAGGCCACGCAAATGCGCATGCCAATATAGTTAAAAAGTCTGGTAGAAAATATCGTCAGTTATACGGTGTTGAATTTTATTTTATACCCTCAATAAAAACTTGGCAGCAACAATATGAAGCACATCGTGCAACTGTTCAAGCAGAAAGAGATGCTAAAAAACAAGAGAAGCTAGCAAATACACCAGTTATTATTGATGCTGAAAAAGAAGTAGAGGCAGGCGGCCATGTGTTAGAGGACGAATCTGAAACAAAGGGCTCTGCAAAAGGTAAACCGGCTTGGAAGAGGTATCATCATCTAGTTGTTGTTGCAAAAAATAGGCAAGGATTAGCTAATCTATTTACACTTGTTAAGAAGTCTTATAAAGATGGATTCTATAGATTCCCTCGTATTGATTTTGAAATGCTTAAAGCACATGGTGATGGGCTAGTTGTATCAACAGCATGTGTTGGAGGCCTGGCATCGGGTATAATTTACAATGAGTTTCAAGATTTAACTTTTGATCAATTCCATCCTGATCTATTAAATAATTCATTGAAATACAATACAATCATGAAAAGATTAACAAATATGACTGATTATTTTGTTGATTGCGTTGGGCCAGAGAACTTCTTCCTAGAAATACAATTTAATAAATTAACAGCACAACAAATGACAAATCGTATGTTGCTTGATTTATCTAAAAATACAGGTATCAAATTAGTTGCAACTGCTGATTCACATTATCCATCACCTGATGTTTGGGAGGCAAGAGAACTTTATAAAAAATTAGGTTGGTTTAGCAACGATCCTAAAAAGATGATACTCCCAAAAGAAGAAGAACTAAAGTGCTTATTATACCCTAAAAATGCACAACAGATGTGGTCTGAATTTACAGAAAATTATAATGAATATGATTTTTATAAAGGTCATGAAACTGAAGTTCGCGATGCGATAAATAGAACACATGATATTGCGTGGGATCTATGTGAAGATACATGGATTGATCAATCAGCAAAGCTACCAATTCACGGAACAACAGAAAAACCTGCATTTAATATGCTTGTTGATTTAGCTAGAGAGGGCTTGATCCGTGAAGGCTTAGATAAAAAACAGGAATATATTGATCGTACAAAAAAAGAGTTAGCAGATATAAAGACACTTGGTCATGAATCATATTTTATAACAATGTATCAGATCTTTGACAAGTCTTCCAAGCGGACATTATTGGGCCCCGGTCGTGGTTCAGGCGCAGGTAGTCTTGTAAACTTCTTATTAGGAATAACTCAGCTTGATCCACTTGAATATGGCTTATTATGGGAAAGATTTTTAGGACCGCATAAAGTATCCTGGCCAGATATTGATACTGATGCAGGTGATCGCGATGTCCTAATTGAGGTATCAAAAGAGCTGTATGGCGAAGAATCAGTTATTCCTGTATCAAATTTCAATACACTAAAATTAAAATCACTTCTTAAAGATGTATCAAAGTTTTATGGCGTACCATTTGCAGAAGTAAACAATCTTTCAAACGGACTCCAGGAAGAAGTCATGCCTTTTGCACGTGGTGATAATGAAGAAAAATCAATGTTCATGCTTAAACATGAAGATTGTATGGAACATTCCAAACGTTACAAAGATTTTATGGAAAAATATCCTAATGTTGCAAGACAAATCAGTTCTTTATTTTTACAAAATAGAAGTATTGGACGACATGCAGGCGGTGTTATAATAGCACCTGAAAAAGATCTCACAAGCTGTATGCCTATTATATCAGTTAGAGGTGAATTACAAACACCGTGGTCTGAAGGCATGAATGTTAGAAATTTAGAACCTAATGGATTCCTTAAATTTGATTTCTTAGGTTTAACATTGTTACGAGATGTAGAAAATTGTATTAGACGTATTCTTAAAAAACAAGGTAATTCTGATCCAACATTTTTAGAAGTAAAAGAGTTCTTTGATAAAAAATTAAATTGTCGAAATGCAAAGATGGATGACCCAAAAGTCTGGAAACATGTGTATGAAGATGGAAAGTTTACAGCAATCTTCCAGTTTACTGCAGATGGTGCAAGACGATTTTGTCTAGACGCAAAGCCAACCGACATTGAAACACTTGGAGCGATAACAGCAATCTACAGACCTGGTCCGCTTAAAGCTAATGTACATCAAAAATTTGTTAAAAATAAACGACAAGCAGCGATGATAGACTATGATCATCCTTTAATTGAAAAAATATTAGGACCAACATTCAATAATATTGTATTTCAAGAACAGTTCATGTTGCTAGCACAAGATCTTTCAGGCTTTACATTAGGTGAGGCAGATAAGCTTAGGAAGACATTAGTTAAGATGTCACATGATTCTCTTAGCGGTAAGAAAAATGAAAGACAATTTGCAAAAGAGAAGTTTATTTCTGGTGCTAAGAAGCTTAATGGCATTGATGAAAAAATTACAACTGATTTGTGGGAAAAAATTGAAGCATTTTCTACGTATGGATTTAATAAATCACATGCAATTGCTTACGCAATTGACTCTTACTATGGTGCATGGTTACACACATATTATGAAGTAGAATGGTTAGCAACAATACTTGATTCTGAAAATAATAATCCCAAAGGCTTAACAAAAACAATTTCTGAAATAAAATCTTATGGCTACCAAATTATTGATGCTGATATAAACTATTCTGGTATACAATGGGAATATTCAACTGAAATAGATGCATTTGTTCCTCCGCTATCTTCAATCAAAGGTGTAGGTGCTGCAGCAATGAATGAAGTTATGGGAGCTAGACCCTTTAGAAATATTAAAGAATTGTTATATGATTCTGAAGGTAGCTGGAGATGGTCAAAGTTTAATAAGTCTGCAATTAAATCACTGTGTACTGTTGAGGCATTAGGCTCGATTGCGGAATTCAATAATGGAACTTTAAATAATCATAATCAATTACTCCACGTGCTAACAGATGATAAAAATTATGAAACACTTAGAAAGCACATAAGCGGTTTAACAAAGACACAACGTCAGAAACTTGAAAAGCAAAATGAATACCCAACAGACTATATTGATGGATTATTTAGTAAATATGCAGATATTCCTGATTGGTCTAGAATGGAAAAGATCGAGAATTATGCTTCAATGACAGCAACAATAAAAAATGATCTTGTATTTCCGGAAGAAGTTATGGACCAAATTGGCTTACATAATGTAATATGTGCTTTTGATATACCTGAAGGGACAAGGAAGCAAGGATGGTTTTCTGTTATTGAAAAGACTAAAAAGAAATCAAAAAATAATAGAGTTTTCTGGAGTCTAAAGATAATCGATAATCAAAATAATACAGGCTGGTTACGTGTTTGGGGCGATTTTTACGAAGATAAAGAGCCAGGTAAATATACATTTTGTCTTGCTGATATTCACAATGATTCACAATGGGGAATGTCAACAAATGCAGCAAAATTTAAAATAATACCTTTACAATAACATGAAAAAGTATTAGATTCTATTATGCTATTATTAAATAATATTACACTTGAAGGTGCAGATTTGGCAGGAAAAACTACGCTAATGAAAAGACTTCACAAAGAGACAAAAAATAAATACAATATTATTGACAGATCTCTTATGTCAGCGCTAGTTTATGCTAGGTTATATAAACGACCAAATATCTCACTTCTAGAAAAACAACTAAGAGATGATTTAAATAACTTAAATAATCGGACAATCGTATTAATGCCAGATTTAGAGTTATTAGGAGAGCGATACAATAAAAGAGGTGATGAGATTCAAAATTGGCATGGAATTATAAAGATAAGAGAAGCATACGAAGAAGTATTAAATATTTATGAATCATTTAGCACTGTCCATGTTGTTAGAAACTCATCTGAACTCCCATGGGAACCACATGATGAAGTATTGAAATATCTTGCGAATAGTGAGACTAGTGATATTCCTTATCAAGTTAGACAAAATGCTATTGCTTCTGATAATGAAGCATTTCCGGTAACATTTGAAGTTAATCTTAGCGCTAGTTTTATGACATCACATGCTGATGCATTAGAACATCAATCTGAAAAAGCTTATTATACAAAAATACTTTCTAAGATGTTGACAACAATTACAAAAGAAAATATTGGTGATAATCCTTACGGCAAACCACAAGATCCAAAAGCTACGAGACGATATATTTATGCAGATGATTCTTGTATAGCATTATTTCATATGATGTATCGCAAAGATAGATTAAATTTCTATGCAACGTTAAGGTCATCAGATGTTGTAAATATATTTGAACACGATTATAAATTCTTATTGTATTTATGTGGTCAATGTGCAAAAGCCGTGGGAATAAAAGATTATGAAATACCAAAAGAAAATACGTTAACAATTACGCTACATTCAGCACACATAACATAATGCCAAATTATAACAAGTACTTTAAACAAATATTAAAAGAGACAGCTGCTATGTCAACATGTGCAAGGGTACAAGTTGGTTGTGTAATTGTAAGAGATGGAAGAATAATATCAACAGGATGGAACGGTGTACCTGCTGGACAAGAGCATTGTAAAGATGAGTATGTATTTGGTGGTTTGCCAATTGAATCACATCACACATGGTCAACAAAGCATGAAGTTCATGCTGAGACAAACGCAATAGGCTATGCTGCGAAAAATGGGGTAGCTACACAAGGTGCAACAATTTACACGTCAGTCTCACCTTGTATTGACTGCGCAAAATTAATAATAGCAGCAGGTATAAAGTGTGTTTATTATATAGACGAGTATGATAGAAGTAATACTGGAGAAGCATTTTTACGTAGAAATAAAATAGGTTGTACAAAATTATGAAAAGAATAAATAGAAATCTTTACAAGATAGAAGAAGATGATAGAGACAGTGCTGAAAGCAAGAACTGGAACAACAGCATAAATACTTTTATAGGTAATCTTTCTGAGATAGCAGCATGCAGTTATTTGGGAATTGACTGGTCAACAGCAGATAAAGCTACAGCTGATATTATCGATGATGATGGGCTAAGGTATCAAGTAAAAGGGACAAAAGAAGGGTTCAATAAAAAAAGATACTGGCTAGAACAGGGTATAACTAAACAATTTGATAGGTACATATTTGTTGTAGTTGATGAAGAAGAAAAGTTTGCTAAAATAGAAATGGATGTAGTTAAGCAAATACCACACCAAAACGTGCATGAAGTCACATTAAGTGGTAAAAGGCTTCAAGCTATATTTAGAAAATAGGAGTTGTAATGAGTATCAGAGAGAGTGATATGACAATAAAAAAGAGTTTAAAGAAGAATGCAAGAACGCAGGCTGGGAGACAGAAAAGTAATGCAGAATCAGTACTTAGACAAGCTTACCCTCAAATGATCAATGAATTTAGACAAATTCAAGAAGAACAATTTGATTTATTTTGTAAAAAGCAGCATGATTACGGCCCAGGGAATATTTCAGTTGGAACACAATTACAGACAGAAGAAGAAATAAAATTATCTCTTACAGGATTATGGTTCAGAATTAATGACAAATGCCAGAGACTAAAAACTTTGTTAATGAACAACCGAGAAAGTGCAGTTAAAGATGAACCATTAGAAGATACATTTCTTGACATTTCTAATTATGGAATTATGGCAACTATTGTCAGTAGAGGGAAGTGGGGTAAATAACTAATGGGAAGAATTAGCTGGTCGCAAGTCCAAACATATACACAGTGTCCTTATAAGTGGAAGTTAAATTATATTGATGGGCACAAAACATTCACAGATTCAATATTTACAGTGTATGGTAAGGCACTTCACGATACACTACAAACATACTTAACAAAAATGTATTCTGTGTCTATTAAAGAAGCTGACGAAATAGATTTGTCAAATATGGTCGTTGACAGGCTTAAGTATCATTATGGTGAAGGTGTTAAAAATGCAAATGGAGTTCATTTTTCTACACAATCACAACTAACTGAGTTTTGTATTCAAGGAGCAAAAGCACTTGATTGGTTTAAACGACATAGATCTGATTATTTTAACAAGAAAGACTGGGAATTATTGGGTGTTGAGACACCGATAGAGACACATTATAAGACTGTAGACGTGCTGGGCTATATTGATGTATTAATGAGAAATACAAAGACAGGTCGAATTAAGGTTATTGATATCAAGACATCAACTAGAGGCTGGAAAAAAGAAAAGACAGACCAAATGAAGCGAGGCCAACTTTTATTTTATAAAAAATTCACAGCTGAAAAATATAATGTCGATATTTCAATGGTAGATGTAGAATTCATTATCGTAAAACGAATGGTGTGGGAAAATTCAGACTTTCCAGTAAAATATATTCAAAGATTTGAGCCACCGTCTGCAGGTGTATCAATTAATAGAATTTTTGATAAAGTTGACCTATTTATTAGTGAATGTTTTAATAAAGATGGAAGTTACAAGGTAGAAACAAAGTATGAAAAACTTGGCGTACAAAATAAATGTAAGTGGTGTGAATTTGCGGACAAGCCAGCACTATGCGATAAGGGCAAATCATGATACCAACTGTTAGAATACCAGCAAATTTTATAATGTCTGAATATAGAGATCCAGTTTGGAAATATATTTCTAATACAATTGATGAAACTAAAGACTTTATACTGTGTATTTATTGTGACACTACACATGATATGGCAGAAGTTGCAAATTTTGTTGATAGCCATAGTGAAAAATTAAGAATAAAGACAACAATAAAGGTTTGGGATGTATGCAAACAAGAAAGAGTGTTCTTGGATGTACCAAATGGCAACAAAACAGACGCTAGATTTGTTGTAGGACGACATAATGTTGATGGAATTATAGCAGCTATGGTTTTTTTAAGAAGTCATTTTGAATTTCTTAGTCGCGAGAAAACAGGACATCCTGTTATAAAACATCAAAAAAGGAACGATTCAAAGAATTATGATGGTATATATAAAAAGTAATTTTTTATCTCATTTCTTGATATATATTAAAAATAGATATATATTAAAAATAAAGGATGTTATGATGATAAAACAAACACATGATTTTTGGAAATTGACATCGATTAAAGTGCTAGTAGAACTATACACGGACTTTCGAAAAAGCAGTAAATCAGAGAATATGACACTACAAAAACTAGTTAATAGATCAATGTATCTTTTTCTAAACGATCCAGATTTTAAAAGTACTATAAAAGATGTTAATGAATTAAAAGAAAACTATAAAAAAGGTTATTAAATGCTTAAGCTAGGTGACGTTCGTAATGGATACGAAGTTCTCCCGCATAACAAAAGAAAAACAGTCCTGCTATTAAGTGACGATTTAAGAATGACGTCAGGTGTCGGGAATATGTCAAGAGAATTTGTTATGGGAACTTTGCATCAAATTAATTGGATTCAAATTGGTGGTGCAATAAACCATCCAGACGCTGATAAGGCGATAGACATGAATGAAGATGTGCAAAAAAGAACTGGAATTGAAGACGCATATTTAAAAATACATCCAGTAAATGGTTATGGAAACCAAGAGATTGTTCGACAATGTCTAAATTTTTATAAACCTGATGCAATCATGATCTATACAGATCCAAGATTCTGGGGATGGTTGTTCCAAATGGAAAATGAAATACGTCAAAATCTGCCTATTTTTTATTACAATATATGGGATGATCTTCCGTACCCGATGTGGAACCAAAAATATTATGATTCTGTAGATGCATTATTTAATATATCACGACAAAGTGTTAATATTGTAAAGCAAGTAAGATCATCATACGAAGATTGGCAAGCAACATACATTCCGCATGGTATCAATGAAGATGATTTTTTTCCATTACCTAAGAAATATGAGAAACAAAAAGAATACGAAGAATTTAAAAAAGATGCATTGCAACACAGTAAAAAAGATTTTGTACTTTTCTATAATGCTAGAAATATTAGAAGGAAATTACCAGCAGATATTGTTTATGCGTATAGAACATTTTGTGATTCTATTCCAAAAGAAGATGCTGCTAGGTGTTTATTATTAATGCATTGTGCACCAGCAGATGAAAATGGAACTGATCTTCCTGAAGTTGTAGCAAATTTATGCCCTGATTATTCTGTTGGCTTCTCTTCCGGAAAGCTTGAAAGAGAACAAATGAATTGGTTATATAATTTATCAGATTGTTCGATACTAATAAGTTCTAATGAAGGATTTGGCTTAATGGGTGCAGAATCATTAATTACTGGCACGCCATTAATTGTAAATGTTTCAGGCGGAATGCAAGATTATTGTGGATTTAAAAAAGAAAACGGAGAGTATCTAACAGTTGATGATTACACTCTAGAGTGGGGATCAAATCATGATGGACGATATAAGGATCACGGTGAGTGGGTATTTCCTGTATATCCAATGTCGCGATCAATTCAGGGCTCAATACCAACTCCATATATTTCTGATGATAGACCTGATTGGCAAGATGTTGCAATACAAATTAAAAAAGCATGGTCTATGAGAGGTAAGAAATTACAAGAAGCAGGTATGAAAGGAAGAGAATTTATTCTTGATCCGGAAATAGGAATGACATCATCAGAAATGTGTAGAAGGTTTGTACATGATATGCATCAAGTATGGGAAAACTGGAAACCAAGAGCAAGAATGACAATAGATAATGCTACATTATGGAATCCAAGAAAGATAAAATTTAACGGTCTAACATTAAACAAGGAGATATAATGGGAAAACCGAGTGTTTTAGTTACTGCACCTGTTGCAACAAGATCAGGATACGGGGCAAGATCAAGAGACGTTGTGCATGCATTATTAAAATTAGATAAGTATGACGTCAGTGTATTTCCTGTACCGTGGGGAACAACAGCACAAAATGCTCTAGTCATTGATAACCCTAGAGATAAAGCAATATTTGATTGTATAGTAACAAGTCAAGATGCGCTACCAAAGAATCCTGATGTTCATATACATATCGTTGTTCCAAATGAATTTATGCCAGTTGGAAAATATAATATTGGAATAACAGCCGGCCTCGAGGCAACAGCAATTCCGCAATCTTGGATCGAAGGTATTAATCGAATGGACTTGACACTGGTAAGCTCAGTATTTAGCAAGGATGTTTGTCTGCTAACAGAGTACACTGACAAGGCTGTAAACAAAGTTATGAAAGTTGAAAAGCCAGTTGAGGTTTTATTTGAAGGAACAGATACTGATATATTTCATAAGAAAGCTTCAGGGTCAAGCTTCTCAAAGCCTATTGTTGATGTAATGAAACAAATTAAAGAGAACTGGTGCTTTTTATTTGTTGGCCATTGGCTTCAAGGACCAGAAGGACATGATAGAAAAGATGTTGCAAATCTTATTAGATCTTTTATGACAACTTTTAGAAATAAAAAAGATACTGCGCTAATACTAAAGACATCTGGCGCAACAAATTGTGTATTAGATAGAGAAGAGTTATTACGAAAAATAAGAAATATAAAAATATCACTTGATCTCCCTGAGAGCGCGCTACCAAGTGTTTATCTATTACATGCAGATTTATATGATGATGAAGTGAATGATTTGTACAACCATCCAAAGGTAAAAGCTCATATTACATTTACACACGGAGAAGGATTTGGAAGGCCATTGCTAGAAGCAAGTCTGTCAGCTAAGCCAATTCTTGCTACAGGGTGGTCCGGACACACAGATTTTCTTAATAAAACCAATACAGTTTTATTGCCAGGCAGCATGATAGATGTTCATCCTGCTTCACTTCCAGAGAATATTTTTGTCAAAGGACAACAATGGTTTTGTGTTAATTATCCTGAGGCAGCAAGACAAATGCTAAGTGTTCGAAAAAATCATAAGGTATTTAAAGCAAAGGCTGCAAAACAAGCAATGTGGAACAAATCAAAATTTAGTTTTGATAGTATGACGAAGAGGTTAGGCAGTATATTAAATGATAATCTTCCAAAATTTACAGAAACAGTTATACCAAAGATTAACTTACCAAAATTAGAAAAAACATCATGATGCAACTAGGCTCATCAATTGTGAAAGCTATAAGAAAAAAGCTTGAAGGCGAAATTGAAACTCATAAAGTTAACATTCAAATTATGCTTGAAAACACGGTTGGCATTGCTAACCATCCTAATGTTATAGAGACAATTGAAGATAAGCTTAGCATTATGGCTGCTTGTGAAGATAAAATATTAGTTTTAGAAAAATACTTTGAGGTATGAATATGATGTTAGCTATAATACCAAGCTTTATGCAAAATTGGGAAATGATCTACTTTTGTATGTTTTGCTTATTAATGATGGATTTTACAGATTGGATAGATAGAAAATGGAAAAAGTAATACAATGTTTTGTGTGTGAAGATCTAGACCACTGCTTCGAAGAAGTACAAGAAGCATATAGCAGTTTTATGTGTTTTAAATGTGGCTTCATGAGTGATACAAGATTCAATAATGATCATGATAGAGAGTCTGAACAAAATATGGCGTTGTTAATGAATAAGATTAAAGTCTTTGATGAAGTAAGAAGAATCTGGTGGTATCCCTCTGTTGTTAATATGGGTAAGTTGGGTATGATTTTTCCTGAAGGCTCTAGCAAATATGACTGGCAATGGAAATTTGCTAAGGTCGTACCTGTTTCACAAGGTGATACTGCGGCAGAAGGTTATACTGAAAAATTAGATATTGAAAATGCAGATACCTATAACAAAGCTGATTTTATATCAGCTATCAAAGATATGGGAATAACAAAGGATCTAAGAAATGCGAAGAATTAGTTGGGCATCTTCACAGCCAGGCCAAGTTGTAAAATTTAGATACAAAGGCAAACGTCCAGGCGCAAAAGCTCGTCTTCGTGAGTGTTTTATTTTAAACCCACAACACATGTATAAACGAAAAGATGGAAAAAGAGTAAGATTAGTTCACGCAGTGCAATTTAGTGCAGTACCTCCCAAAAAAGGAACAAGAAATCTACAAACAAATCAAATTAGCATGATCTTAGAAGGACTATCAGATGAATTATTACTTCTAGAAAGCGGTGAAGTGGAAGCTCTTGTAAAAAACCCACCAAGAGTGACATACCAAAAAGTTCAAAGATTGCTCAAGCAGATATCATCACCAATATACAGAACTTTTTCTTGGCAACTTCTTCAGAGAAGCGCTGTATTTGTTGTTGACGATCTTGAGTTGACACCTGCCCTTCAAAGCAAGCTAATTTCATTCAGCCCTGATCCAAATGTTGATGAGTCTGACATATGATTTCAATAAGTTACGCGGTTACAACACATAATGAACATAAAGAGATAGAAGAGCTTATACCTTTTATACTAAATAATAAAGATAAAGAAGATGAGCTAGTTATCCTTGATGATTATTCCAGCTATGAGACATGGCGAGTATTTGATGAGTACATTCATATTCCAGATGCAAATATTAAATTTGTAGAACGTGGATTTCATGGAGACTTTTCTACACATAAAAATTTTATGAATGATCAATGCAGTGGAGATTGGATTGTTAATATTGATGCCGATGAAATGCCAAATAAATTTTTAATGTCAAATATTAAGGGTTTACTAGAGGCGAATCCAGAAGTTGAATTATTTTGGGTGCCAAGAGTGAATACTGTCAAGGGTATAACACCACAACATGCAAGACAATGGCATTATAAGATAAATGAACAGGGATGGGTTAATTGGCCAGACCCACAACAAAGAATTTATAAAAATAAAGATGATATTAAGTGGACAAGAAGAGTTCATGAACGATTAATTGGTGCAAAAAAAGATGCATTCTTGCCGTATGAAGAACAATGGTGTTTTTATCATCATAAGACAATAGAAAAACAAGAAGCACAAAATAAGTTATATGGAGACATACAAGCTAATTGAGTTTATAGTTCCAGAACCTTTTCGTTTTGGAAATAGAACTAATACAACAGCAGATGATTTAAGATCTGTTCGAGGTGATGTGAAAATATCATCTAGATTAAATGAGCGTTTAAAGGGCAAGTCAGTTATTATAATAGGTCCTTCTCCATACTTACAAGGGTTAGGCAGAGGAAAAGAAATTGATAAATTTGATGTGGTTATTAGGCTAAATAAAGGCTGGAATGTTAGCAAAGAACTACAAGCTGATTATGGAAAAAAGACGACAATGAGGTATCATTGTATGATGGAACATGAAAGTAATGGTGGAAAATACGACATAAGTGGTATGAAAGACTATGGCGTAGAATGGTTGGCATCCCAATTTCCATATAATCTAGACTATTTCCATGAAGATAATAAAAAATTTAGAGATCTAAATGAAAATCAAATTAATTTTCATGTTCCAGCTGATTTATTATATCACTTAAACTTACATGAAATGATGGAGACAAGAGCAAATGTTGCAACGTCAGCAGTCTTTGATTTAATCAATTATGACATAGATCATTTACACCTATCAGGTATCTCATTTTATAGAGATGGATGGGTTGGTAATTATAAAGACGGTGCTGAAAATACAGATGATGAGGGCAATTATAAAATGGACATGAAACATATGCAGAAAGAAGGTCACGCACAGGAAGCACAAATGCATTTACTTAAACTTTTATTATCAACGGACGACAAGTTTTCTGTTGATAATGAGATACAAAATATACTGGAGTCAAAATGAATTCTTTAAACATACATGATCAGAAAATATTAATTACAGGTGGCGCAGGTTATATTGGAACGGAGCTCACGAAGTTACTATTAGAAAGCGGATACTATGTCACAGTGTACGATAGGTTAATGTACGATGGTGCAGTTTTAATTCCATTTTTCAGCGATCCAAATTTCAACTTTATAAAAGGAGACATCCTAGACAAAGACAAATTATCAGATGCAATGACAGATAAAGATGTTATTATTCATTTAGCAGCTGTTGTGGGCTATTTTGCATGTGACAAGAATAAGAACATGTCAACAGATATTAATGTACAAGGTACACAAAATGTACTTGACGCAATTGAACCATCTCAACTGCTATTATTCGGATCAACAGGATCAAATTACGGCAAAGTTGATGGTATATGTCTCGAGACAACGCCGTTAAACCCATCAACACTTTATGGAAGAACAAAAACAGAAGCAGAAGATATTGTAATGAATCAACATAATAATTCAATTGCGTATAGATTTGCAACAGCATTCGGTATTTCACCAAGACTTCGTATGGATTTATTAATAAATGATCTTGTGTATAAAGCTGTAACTGAGGGAGCATTAGTAATCTATCAATCAAGCGCAATGAGAACATTCATTCATGTTAGAGATATGGCGATGTCATTTTTATTTGCAATTGTAAATCATGATAAAATGTCAGGTGAAGTATACAATTGCGGATCTAATGACTTAAACTATTCAAAACGTGATATTTGTGATATGATTAAGGATAAGACTGGGTGCTATATACACTATAATGATTTTGACTATGACAAAGATAACAGAGATTATGAGGTATCGTATGACAAGTTATATGATTTGGGCTATGATATCAGTGTAAGTATTGATGAAGGGATTGATGAATTATTAAATGTTTACAATGTACTAAATTTTGTTGATAAGAGATATTTGAATACTGGATTTCCAGAAATAAATTAAGGAGTTATAATGAAAACAATAGAGACATATTGGCCGCTAATGAAAGACTGCATAACACAGGAAGATAAAGATGAAATGCTACAGTTTATTAGCACATCAAATAGATTTACAAATGGACCTCATGTAAAAGAATTTGAGAAACAATGGTCTGCGTGGCTGGGTGTTAAAAAATCATTATTTGTTTCCTCAGGTAGCACAGCAAATTTTTTATTGTTAGCTTCGCTTAAAGAATTATATGGATTAAAAGATGGAGATAAAGTTGTTGTTCCTGCTATAACATGGGTAACTAATATTTCACCAGTGATTCAACTAGGACTTAAACCAATTTTTTGTGATGTAGATAAAAGAACATTTTCATTTGATAAAAAAGCACTTTATAAAATTGCAAAAGAACATGATGATATAAAAGCATGTTTTGTATCACATTTATTCGGCGTCCCTGCAGAAATAGAAGATTATAAATCCATATTTAAAGATGCAGGATATGACTATGAATATGTTAAATGGATTGAAGATGTATGTGAATCACATGGAGCAGTCTGTGACGGCCAGATGGGCGTAGCAAATGCTGGTACACTGAGTGAGGGATCAACATTTAGTTTTTATTTTGGGCATCACATGACAACAGTTGAAGGCGGAATGGTATCAACTGACAATGAAGAGTTGTATCAAGTAATGAAAGCAAAAAGATCACATGGAATGGCGCGTGAATTAGATGAAGAATATTATGAAGCAGCTAAGAAGAAGAATCCTAAAATTCATCCAATGTTCTTATTTGTTACAGATGGCTATAATTTTAGAAATACAGAAATATATGCTGTTCTTGGCAAAAGTCAATTAAAAAGATTGAACTCGCAAAATTTCCAACGTAAGCAAAATTATAACCGATTTTTAGAAATAATCTCTGAGTATAAGTCTTTTATACATAATGATCTTATTAAAGAAGGCGTTTCATCATTCTGTTTACAATTTATTTGTAAGACAGAAGCAATCAGAAATAAGCTTGAAAAATCTTTACAAGAAGCTGGTGTTGAAACAAGGCCACTTTGCAGTGGAAATTTATTACGTCAACCATTTTTAACAGAATATGGTTATAAGCCAGAAGACTTCCCAAATGCAGAATATCTAGATGCGCATGGCTTTTTTATAGGAAATAATCATTTAATAACAGATGATGATTTTAATAAACTTCATGCTAATATTGATGCTGTATGCAAACAGATGTCAGAAAAAGTTACAAAATTAAACAAATAAAAGCCTTTACATTTAAACAAAAAAGGGTTAGATTCTAATACAATAATCAAAGGAATACAGAATGACAAGAAGAGAAGAGCTAGACACAAAGCATGAATTTTCAATTTACGGAGTGTTTAGATTTGCAGCGTACTTACTGGCTTCAATGGCCATGTACTTAGATAATTTACAAATAGCTGCAATAGCATTTGGATTTGGAGCCACACTTGGCTTTATTCGTAGGCTAGCAAGGATTTGGGAATAATAATTACCATGAAAATAAAATACAAAAAGGAAACAACAAAATGAAATACTATGTTGCAACAGTTATACAGGAAATAGAAGTACCGGTTGGTAACAAAGGCCAGGTGAAGACAAAGAAACTAAAAGAAGAAATTCTTGTAGGTGAATCTACATCTGTATCTATTGTCGAAAAGAAAGTTGGCGAATTGATGTCTGCTAATCCCAATGAGTGGGAACTAACGTCAGTAAGAGAATCACGCATTGTAGAAGTAATTTAACAAAAAGGAATTAATATGCCAAGAATGAAAAAATATGTAAGAGAGACAATAAGAAGAAAATGTCATCATTGTGGAAAGATGGCGACAAATCCGCTTGTCCACCATACAGTCCCGGGATTAATGGTTATCGGTGAGGCACCACCTACATATTCTAGAAATGCAGTGAAAACTAATCGAGTTGATTTGCGGGGTGATATGAAGATAATAACTAAAAATTATTGTAATAGAGAATGTAAACGGCTGGCAACGTGATTCACAAAGACAAATACGTAATTTATCTTTGTGGTTATACACAGTTTGGGCATACAAATTGGTATCCGTGGAAAAAATTCTATGATGTTTTCAAGCATTTAGGCTATGAAGTATACTGGACAGAAAAAGAACAAATAAAAAAGCACACAGGAAAAAATAGAGTTTTTATTACTTGGTGCAATCCTGATACTATTGAACTTTTGAACGATAGCATTTATGAAGAAGGTGATGTAATTTTGCATAAGTTAGTTGCATTTGGTCAATATGATTCTGGCATAGAGTGGGGAAATAACATGGATGAGTGTCTAGAATTTTTTAAAAATTTTAGATGGTCGTTATACCAAGTTTTAGAACAAGCTTATGATGCAGGTGTTAATATATGGGGATTCGGCGCAAAAACAGAACATAAAGGTTTTGGTGAGAAAGAAAGAATTGTAGAGAAATTAAAAGATAGAATCTTTTGGATCCCATGGGGATCTAGTCTATGTACATATGATGAGGTTTATAACTCAAAACCGATTATGGACGGATTTACACAAGATCTGGGTTTTGTTGGCTCAATATGGGGAACGCCAGGAAGAGGAAATATAATGTCAGTTCAAGATTATATGGTTCCTCTTTTAGATGATCCAGAAATAACGTCAGATCTTGGAGGTCCAGGAACAGCTAGAGGACATGTTGATGATGCAACACACATGCATATTCTAAGACATTCGCGTGTTTGTCCAATTATTAATGCACCATCTTTTAAGGTTGAAAAAGGTGTCATGGACAGATTTTGGACAATTCATACAATAGGGAGATTTGGCGTTGCAGATACAGAAGGCGTCTATGAATTTTTTAATGAAGATGAGGTTGTATATGCAGCAACACCTGAAGAATGGAGAGATAAAGTAAAATATTACATAAAGAATGTTGATAAGCAACTTCCTTTTATAGAAAAGATACAAAAAAGAATTAGAGAAGAGTACAATTATTATCACACATGGGAAAATATTTTAAATTCTGCAAATTGAATACTATATATATTAATGTAAAATAAAAAGTTATAATGAAATCAGAAACAGATGTTGTAAAAGTGTTGCAAGATGATGGTCTAAAAGATATAGACTGGAATACTTTAGAAAAGTATCAAAATGCAACAACCACTAATTTAGATAACCTTAGAGATGAGTTCGGATGGCATGATTCATGGGCAGTGAGAATCGCTTACAATGATGCCTTTGGTGGCGTCATAATAAATCAACAGTCAGGAGAAGGCAATAGAAAGCATTACCATCCAGATGCAGATGAAAACTGGGTCATTCTTGATGGTGAATGGGAGTGGTGGATAGATGGACAAGGCACAAAAAAAGTATGGCAGAATGATATCATAGTGGTTCCAAAAGGAGTACCACACCTAATAAAATGCATTAGAGGCCCAGGAGCTAGATATGCAATAACAAAACCGGATGTAAATCATGTATACGCTTAAAGAAGAAAATATTGGAATGCCATATAAAAAAGCATTAGTTGTAGGTGGCAGTAAAGGAATTGGGAAAGGTATTGTAAATGCATTTCAAGGGCTTGGATACGATACATACTATTTTTCTAGAACAGAAAAGCCAAAAGAAAGAGTTCCAAGTCAAAGACCCTATCACCATTCAACTCATATTAAAGTAGATCTAAGTTCTTCAGGAAATATCATGGCAGGATTTAAGCAATATGATAAATATGAAAGCTCGCTTGACATACTAGTCAATGCTGCAGGAATAAACTACTGTAAGCATAATGAAGAAATTTCAAATAATGAATGGGATGAAGTTTTAAATACAAATTTAAGATCGTTCTTTATTACATGCAGAGAAGCAATAAATAGAATGCCCGCCGGCGGAAAAATAGTGAATGTATCATCAATTGCAGGGCGAAATAAAAGTATCGTTAGTGGCGTCCACTATACAGCATCAAAGGCAGGAATCATTGGGTTAACACGCCAATTGGCACATGAAGTAGAGGACATTAATATTAATTGCGTGTGTCCGAGCCAAACACTGACTAAAATGCTAGATAAATCAATGAATGAAAAACAAAAGAAAGAATTAGCATCAAAAATACCGCTTAAAAGATTGGCAACAGTTGATGAAATTGTTAAGCCAATTCTATTTTTATGTTCTAATGATGCAGCATATATTCACGGCGCATGTCTGGATATAAACGGAGGTCAATTATAATGATAGCTGTTATTGCTGTTAGAGCCGGCTCACAAAGAATTAAAAATAAGAATTTACAAAAATTAGGTGAGCTAACATTGTTAGAGCATAAGATTAATACTTTGTTAAAAGTCCGCGCAGCAGGATTTATAGATAGTATTGTTGTCAATAGCGATAGTGAAGAAATGTTAAAGATAGGAGCTGATGCCGGCATTGAGACACAGAAGAGGGACGCTTATTTTGCTAGCTCAGACTGCACAAATTCTGAATTTCATAGACATATTGGTGAAGTAACAAAAGCAGATGATATATTTTTAGCGCCTGTTTGCTCACCATTTGTTACTGTAGCAACGCATATTACTGCAATAAAATATTATCATGATAAGTCATTCGATTCACTAACATCAGTTACTGACGTAAAAAATCATTTGTGGATGGGTGGACATCCTCTAAACTATGAATTAGATAATGTACCAAATAGTCAGGATCTTCCTGATGTTGTAAAATTAAATTATGGTGTTACAATAGTAAAGAAAGAAATTATGAGAGCTCTAGGGCGAGTTGTTGGAGATAATCCTGGATTTTTAAAAATTGATGAAAAAGAATCAATTGATATTGACACACCATTTGATCTCGCAATTGCAAGGGGAATTTTAAATGCTTAATATGGAAAGTATAGAACAGAAGTTTTATAATACTATTGAATCAGAAGAGTGGCTAGCACTTCAAGAGAAGTTTAATAACTGTAATGACATATTTGTTTTGGGTCACGGCGGCAATTTAGCTGTTGCAAGTCATGCTGCAATTGACATTACAAGGTTGAGTAATGGAACAAAAAATGCTACTTGCCCTGACAGTGCTACAGTTGTTACGTCACTAATCAACGACACAGATTTTGATCATTGGATGCATCAATGGCTTAAACAGGTAACATCAACAAAGACACAGGAACAGAAGAAAAAATGTTTAATTCTTGGAATATCATCATCAGGGACATCACGTGATTTAATTAAGGCATTACAATGGGGTTATTCAAATGATTTCCAACTGGGTTGCTTGACAGGAAGATCAATGGTTGAAAAAATACCAAAGGTAACAGAGATCAATTTAGATTGCCAATACTATCACACAGTTGAATGCTTATCTCTCATGCTACAATATGAGTTAACTCATGGCAGCGGGAAGGTTTGTCCACCCATTGGCGGAAATAAGCCAGAAGATATTGCACATTATAATGCAAATCAAGAGATAAGAGAGCATAGCTTTCTTGATGAATCAAAAAATATAGCAGTTGATTTTGATGGCGTCATCCACAACAGCAACAAAGGCTATCATGATGGTACAGTTTATGGTGATGTTATAGAGGGCTCAAAAGATTCATTGAAAAAGTTATCTGAGAAGTACGATGTCGTAATATTTACAGCAAAAGCAAAGCCTGATAGGGGATTAATAAACGGAAAGACAGGCACACAGTTAGTATGGGAATGGTTAAAGCAACATGATATGGACCAATATGTAACAAAAGTTACTGCTGAGAAACCAAGAGCTGTTGCATATATTGATGATAAAGCTATAAAATTTAAAACATGGAAAGAATATTGGAAGACTCACAAAAAGATTTAATAATATTTGTTGCACATGCTGATGATGTAGAGCTTTCATCTTTTGGTTACATAGCAAAGCATTACGATGAGTACGAATCAATTAAAATTATTTTAGCTACAGAATGGGAGCCTAAAGAAGCTACGTGGCTTGAAAATTTAGCACAAATAAACAATTATCTTTCATGCACAACAATACCTCATAGGTTTGATATTATAGAATATACAAATTTGGGTTATCCAGCAAGACGACTTCATAGTGAATTTGATAATTTAAAAGATGATTTCTATAAGTTGATAGACTTTAAGAAAAGGTTTGACATTTTGACACATGATAGTAAAGATTGTCATACTGATCATTTGGCAGTGAATCAAATCGCGATGGGCATGTATAAGTACGCGAATAGATTCTTGACAGCATACTCTCCAAGCTCTGCACATTTTGATGCAAATTATTTTGTCCCAATGGATGAGGGTGCTTACTCTCTTAAGAAAGAAATGTGTATGAAATATGATATTGCCAAAGAGCAATCGTATTCAAAATTAGGATACTATCTTGAAAGTGAAGAACATTGGAATATTGGAAAAGCTTACCAAATGGAAAATTTTGTACATACAGATTATGAACATTACGAAGTATATAGGATTATAAAATGGCTTTAATTGATATAGCAAATAGAGACAGAGGCACTATGATTAATAGGACACATGGTACTAGAAGTGTCGTAAAGTACTTACAAGATAATGCTGTAATAAATGAAGTATTAGATGTGTTTGCAGGTGACGGCAGCTTCTGTAGTTATTTATTATACAGGCTTAACAGCGCGCTATCCCTTCCAAGCATAACACATTTAGAGCAGGATGCTGTAAAGTGGAAAAAACTAAATAATCAGTTTGGTAGAAATAGAAATAATTGTTTGAATGTTGATTCATATGATTGGATGAGTAATAAATCTGAACCGAATAAATATGATTTAATTTTTTGTGACAACGGAATGAATTCAAATGAGTATTTTGATATTATCCCATTATTGGGAGCAAATTTAAATAATACATCTGATGGAATAAACTCTTGGTTTGTGCATAATATAAACGTAAGACCTTATGGCAATTTTTCAAGTAACGTAGCTTGGCAACAACAAAGATCACATTTTTATGAAATGGATGATACATCAGATTGTGACCCTGAAGATTTATTAGAAGCAACAGCAAAGAGAATAAAGGAGCATTATGGGGATGTTGTTAACTACGGAACATTATTTCCACGTGAGCTATACAATGGCCACACTTATTTATATCATGCTGTATGGAGTCTTAAGTGATAGTATCAATACACCAACCAGAACATTTTCCTTACTTAGGCTACTTCCAAAAAATGGCTGATGCTGACATGTTTGTATTCTTAGACAATGTAAATTATAGGAAAAATTATTTTCAAAATAGAAATAGGTTTCTTAATAAAAACGGTATTGAAGAATGGTTTACAATACCAGTGCCAAAAGACTCAGTTAAAAAACACATAAAAGATGTTGTTCCTATTGAAAGTAACTGGAGAAGAAAAATTATAAAGCAACATAAACAACACTTTGGACTAGACTTAAGCTTTGTATATGATATGGAAACATTGACTAAAATCAATATAGCAAGTATAGTATATTGCATGCATAGATTACATATCACTACGCCCTTTATCAGGGTATCGACGCTATCTGTGACAGGAACAAAATCAGAATTGTTAGCTAACATATGCAAAGAGCTCAAAGCTACAAAATATATCAGTGGTCCTTCTGGTAAGGATTATTTAGAAATGAAATATTTTGAAGGAATTGAAGTAGAATTTTTTAAACCAAACGTACCAGATATTTACACAACATTGAGCCACATATGAAAATAAATTATTGTACTACAGAGATGGGAATAATAGGCAAAATGCCTAAAGACAATCCTAACATGAGAGTTTTAGAATCACAAATACTTGCGTGGGATGCTGAACACATTCCAATAACCAAACTGCTAAGTGAGGATACAGTATACGATGGCAATGTTGTTGTTGTTCTTCCAAAAGGCGGTGCAGATAAAGAACTTATTGGCTGGTTAGTAGAAAAGTATTTTAATACGTTCAAAAGTATAAAATCAAAATTCACAGGAGAAGTATGGTTTTATCAAGATGGCGAAGCAGGATATTGGAATCAACATACAGCTACACTACAAGTTTGGTGGTATAATAATGTAAGCCAATGTGATAAAATTTTATGTCCTAACGAAACAGATGTAAAATATTATAAAGGGATGTTTCCTGATATTCCAGTTGCAGTAATGAGAAGTATAATGGCACATGTGCCCGATGTGTCTGTTGCTATGGAAGAAAAAGTTATTATTTCTGGTCCGCTAACCAGAGAATACAATGGATTACAGCAGATTATTGTTGCAAAACAATTTGATGTACCTATTTTTATTCCACCCATGGGACTAGAAAGAATGCCAGCTGATTCATGGACAACAGCTAGCTCACTTGATGTTAAATATTTAGATTATACAGACTGGAATACCTGGATGAAGAATTTGGGAACATATAAATATGCAGTTAATCTCCCGGGTGTGACAGCAGCTGCAAGTTTTAGTTTAAATTGTGCTTGGCATGGAATTCCATGTATTGGCGATAGAAAAGCAGATACACAATCGATATGTTACCCGTGGACATCTGTTGATTATAATGATATTGATTCTGCAGTTAAGATAGCAAGAGGATTAAAGACAGATAAAAAGTTTTATAATAAGTGTGCAGATTATGCACAAAAATCAGCTAGAAAGCACTTTACAAATGAAACATTTCTAAAAGGGCTTATATGACACAACGCAAAAGTGGGATACAGCTTACCAATGCAACGGTAGGCAAAAAAGGAAACGCGAAAATACTATGTACAGGTGCACCGAGATCTGGAACTAGTATGCTTACTTTGTTAATGACATATTTTAAAGGCATTAATGTATTTACACATGGCACACCAAGCGACCTTTGGAAAAAGCATGATTGCTTTACAACACAGCAAAGACCTGATGGTTTAATTTGGAATGACTTCATTCAAAAAACATCATTAAGAGAGATCGCAGATGACAATGTAAAGGTTGTTTGCATTTACAGGGATGGAAGAGATTCACTAATTTCAAAAAGAAAGCAATTCGTAGAAAGCTCATTAGGAAAAATAGAAAGCAAAGTGGATGATGCTTATTGGTACGGGCCTGAGATACATCACACTAAAAAATGGATAACATCAATTGATGTTGTTTTAGATATTATTGAAAACCCTCATGACAATATTTTTCTTATAAAGTACGAAGAACTAGTATCAAATCATAGTAAAGTAATGCCAGAGTTAGCAAAGTTTTTGGGACTAGAATTAAGAAAAGGATACACAGAATTTTATAAAGACTACTCGGGCAAATATAATTTATCAACTGAGGGCGCGATTGGTGCAGAGCATGATGGGCTGAGACCTTTAGCACCAAATTCTGGCAATTGGAAAATGCAAAAGCATTTTGAAAGAATGACAGAAATTGTGAATTATATTCCAGAGATTTCTGATAGATTAATTAAACTAGATTATGAAGATGATGATAAATGGAGGGAAAGATTTGGTCCAATTACATTCGTCATACCCAGTAGAAATAATTTAGAACTTTTACAGTTAGCATATAAATCAATAAAGCAGTTAGGAAATAATCATCACATTTTAGTTTTAGATGATGCGAGTGAAGATGGAACTGATAAATGGTTAAAACGATCCGAAATAGCTTCAGATGAAAATCTTCATGTTTATACAAATCCAGGGCCAGAAAGAGTTGGAATAGTCGGCATGTTTGATAAGGGTATTGAGATGGCACCAACATCAATAATAATGGCATTCCATTCAGATATGGTTGCTGGCAGAAATTTAGACATGCATGTATTGAAACACCTTAAAAGAGGAAATGTTGTAACTGCAACAAGATTAGAGCCACCACTACACCCACCCGGCCCAGAAAAAATTATAGTAGATTGTGGTGTTGAGCCAGCGGATTTTAATACAAATCTATTTCACACGACTGTTTATGATTTGCAAACAAAACCTGAACTGAGGTATAACAGAGACGTGACAAGTGGAATATTCGCACCGTGGTGTATGTACAAAGAAGATTTCTTAGCAATCGGCGGCCATGATGAATTATTTGCACCTCAGTCTAGAGAGGATTCAGATTTATTTAACCGGTTTTTATTAAACGGTTATAAGTTAATACAAACTTGGGAAGGATTTGTATATCATTTTACTAGTAGAGGAAGTAGGTTTAATACGTATGCAGGTGGTGATATTGGAAAAGATTCACCAGAATGGCAACAAACAAATGAAAAGAATATGAGAAATTTTATTCGTAAATGGAAATCTACTGTATTACATGATGAGCTAATGTTGCCAGTAGTGGCGCCAATATATAACATAGGCTTCGTAGTACATAACTGTTCAACAGAGCATCTTGCAGCCTTAGAGATATGGTGTGATGATATTTATGGCGATTGGGTTGGTCATAAAGGGTATGGTGTAAATGGTTATATCGAAGAAGAACAAAAGAAGACAACAATAGACCTCAGCAAAAAGATACATTCACAGTACTATGAAGACTACAAAAATGATGTTGTTCTAGAATTTGATGTGACAAGGCTGACAGACGATGATTACAAGGTAATTCAAAATTTAGGGTCGATTTTAGAAGATAGCGGTTCTGTTGGTAATTTTAAATTAGGAAATTTAAAATTTATAATTAATAAGTTAGAACAACTTCAAAATAATAATATAAAATCTAAGTAAATACTAATATCTATAAATGCAAATTTCACATATGCAGTAAGAAGAACCAGCGGATAGGCAGTTGACGCACCTATAGAAAAATGCGTCTTAAACGTAATAACAAAAGGAGAACGTTTATGAATAAGCGTAACCTAGTAATATCATTATTAATGATGACAGGATTGTTCGCGCAATCTATTGTTGGAGTTGTTAATAGTGGTACTGAACCATTGATTGGAGCAAATGTTGCTGTCGAAGGAACTGACAAAGGTGGTGTAACAGATGAATCTGGTAAATACACTATCGATGTTGGGGCTGAAGGCACATTCACATTGACAGCTTCATTCATTGGGTACTCATCTGCAACATTAGATGTTGTGGTGGGTGATATAGTTGGAACACTCAACTTCAATTTAGAAGAAGATGTTCTAATTATGTCAGCATTAGAAGTCTTGGCTTCTAGAGCTGATGAAAATACACCTGTTGCACACACTACAGTTGGCAAAGCCGAAATGGAAATGCGTCTTGGATCTCAAGACCTTCCAATGGCACTTAACATGACGCCAAGTGTGTATGCAACTCAACAAGGCGGCGGCGCAGGTGATGCACGTATCAATGTTCGTGGGTTCAACCAGAATAACGTAGCTGTTATGATAAATGGTGTTCCGCAAAATGATATGGAGAACGGATGGGTCTACTGGTCTAACTGGGATGGTGTAGCTGATGCTGCTCATTCTATTCAGATGCAAAGAGGATTAAGTGCAGTTAACTTAGCAACACCCTCAATTGGTGGAACGATGAACATCATTACAGATCCTGCTGCTTATGAAAAAGGCGGCAAGGTAAAACAAGAAGGTGGTGCAGGTGGTTTTTTAAAGACTACACTTAACTACAATTCTGGTCTTATGATGGGCGACAAGTTAGCTTTAAGCGGAACAGTCGTGCGCAAGACAGGTGATGGAATCATTGATGGTACTTGGACAGATGCATGGGCATACTATTTTGGTAGTAGCTATGCAATGAATAATGATCATCGCTTTGAGTTGTATGCAATAGGTGCACCGCAACGTCATGGACATAACTTATACAAACAGAACATAGCTACATATTCACAAGAATTGGCTGGTGATGTTAGTGGCTACGATGTAGCGGCTTTTGCAGATAGTGCAAAATTCGAAACTGAAGCTGGTAGGTTATTCAATCAAAATGTTGCAAATGTCGACGCATCATACACTGGAAAACAGTACTACTATATGTACGGTGAAAATACTGTTGACAGACATGATCCCAATTCTCTAAACGAAAGAGAGAATTATTTTCATAAACCGCTTGTTAACTTAAACCATTTCTGGACAATAAACGATAAGGCACGATTAAGTTCAGTAGCTTATTGGTCCGGCGGATCTGGTGGAGGTACTGGTACTTATGGAAGCGTTAAACGATTCGTTGCCGCAGGTGCTTCAGATCAAGATTTATCTTGGTACAAGAGCTCTCCGTGGACTTGGGATTGGAATGGCGAAATTGCTGAAAACTCAGCAAACGTTGATTCAGCCTGGTCAGACACAGAGAACAGATCAACGGGTATTCTTCGTAATAGTATCAATCGTCAAAATACTTACGGCTTGATTTCTAAACTTAACTATGACATTAGTGATGAGTTTGAAGTTCAAGTTGGTATTGATTGGAGAACTGCTAGTATAGAACACGCACGTGAAGTTCGTGATCTACTCGGTGGTGACTACTATGTAGATTATGCTGATGACAATACACCTGATGGTAAAGTAGTTAAGTTAGGTGATGAGATCGCTTATCACTATGATACTTCAGTTGATTGGTTTGGTACATTTGCGCAAGGTAAGTATACCACTGATAAGTTTAATGTGTATGGTATGGGCGGTTTGTCCACAATCGCATACTCTTATGAGGACCATTTTGCAGCAGATACTGATTCTCTTGGTGAAACAATCGACAACTATGACGAAGCTGATGCTATCACTACTTTTCAATTGAAAGGTGGCGGTACCTATAACTTGGATGATCGTATGTCTGTATTTGCTAATGCTGGATACGTTCAAAAACCACCAATTATGGATAATGTAATTGGCTCCGGGTATGTATCATCAGATCCAGATAATGAGAAGTTTAAAAGCTTTGAGTTAGGTGGAAAGTACAACAGCGACTTGGTTAGCATTAAGTTGAGCACGTATGCTACACAATGGATTGATAGAAACGTTGTTAAAAATGTATCTACTGGACAAGGTGATAGCGGTGATTCAGACATAATTTTCTTACGCGGTGTACAACAAGATCATTCAGGCTTTGAAGTCGAAAGCAAAATCGCACTTCATGAAATGGTTGATCTAGATCTTGTAATCAGTAAGGGAAAATGGGAATTTGTTGGTGACGCAGATGGTTCGTATAAAGAGCAGGAGTTTAATGAAGCAGACGAAGTCATTGGTATGACATCAACTGAGTATTCTTATGCACTTAACGGGCTTATGGTTGGCGATCAACCACAAACATCATATGCCGGCGGATTAACAGTTAAACCAATTAAGGGACTCAACATACAGGGTATTTACAAAATGTATGATGACAACTACGCTGATTGGTCTCCCGATTCTCGTGAGATTGGTAGTGATGACTACAATGATGCTCCAGTTTGGCAAGCTCCTAAGTATGGAAGATTAGATATTCATGCTTCATACAAGCTGCCAGAAGTTGCTGGGCTAGATGTAACAGTATCAGCACATATTTTCAATGCACTTGATGAAGTATACATTCAAGATGCAGTTGATAATAGTCAATACAATGGGTTTGGTGATGGAAATCACTTGGCTCATAACGCGGAAGTATTTCTTGGGACACCAAGATATGCTAACGTAGGAATTTCAGTTAATTTCTAACATGAAATTAGGGGCTGTAGCTCAGTTGGGAGAGCGCCGCACTTGCACTGCGGAGGTCGTAGGTTCGATCCCTATCAGCTCCACTTAAAATTATAGAGGTCTACTCATGAAAATTATAGCAGGACCATGCGCAATAGAAGGCAGAGAAATGGCCTTCATAACAGCAGAACAAGTTGTACTACAACAGGAAATATTCCCATATTTTGATTTTGTGTATAAGTCATCGTATGATAAAGCAAATCGTACAAGCATCAATTCAAAACGTGGAATAGGGCTTGATGAAGGACTCAAAATACTTCAAGAAGTTAAAGATAATTTTGGCCTTAAGCTCACAACTGATGTACACGAAACATATCAAGTAGAAGCTGTTGCTGAAGTAGTAGACGAAATCCAAATTCCAGCACTATTAAGTAGACAGACAGATTTAATACGTGCAGCTGCAGATACTGGAAAATATGTTAATATAAAACGATCTCAATCAGCATCAGGAATGGACGCAAATACGATGATTGAAAAGTGTTGGCCGAATACAAAAGTACAGATGATTGAAAGAGGAAGTTCAGTTTTAAATGATATAGTTATAGACTGGAGAAATGTAATTGATATGATGAATTTCGATTGTAAAGTCATAGTGGATATTACTCATCCTCACGGCCCAACATACGCAACTCAATACGCAATGATGGCAGAATCTATAGGCTGTGATGGTTTATTTATGGAAGTTCATCCCGATCCGTTAAACGGACATTCTGATGGAAGTAAAATGATAGATTTTAAACAATTTTCTGAAATACTTAACACTGTAGCATAGAAAGTACAACTTATAAATAATGCTAGCTATATTTAATAATATAAAGGAGCAACAACATGATACACGAAACTCATGAATGCGATTGTAAAAAATGTAAATGTAAAGAATCGGAATCTTGCAAATGTAAATGTTGTAATTGTAAAAATATAAATGCGTAATGGAGAAAAGTTATGCCACAAAAGCCGGCGTCGTTTGAATATAACGGCACACTCATTAAAGTTTTAGATGGAGATACAATAGATTGTTTTATTGATTTAGGTTTCGATTTAAAAATAAAGAAAAGAATTAGATACATGGGTATCGATACTTGGGAAAGTAGAACAAGAGATTTAGATGAGAAAGCAAAAGGACTGTTAGCAAAAGCTCGTAATAAAGAATTGCTAGAGGCTGGAGTTTTTAAAATCATATCTCATGGAACTGGTAAATTTGGCAGAGTACTTGGTGAAATATTTGTATCGCCAGATGCAGTAGGACATGCAGTATCAGAAGACATAGATAGAAGCTCAGATGGTCTTGTAAGCATCAATGATATTTTGATTGCTGAAGGTCATGCTTACGAATACTCAGGTGGAAAGAAGAAAGACTTTAAAGCTGAAATAGCAAAAGAAAAGGCAGCTAAGAAAGAAGACTTAATTGACAAGCCAGCAGAAGAAGCAGAATCGAAAGACAATTCACAAGAGGTATAAAAGCAAACAAATACCTTTCATTTGTGGCAAATAAGTATTAGATTCTTATATGACAACATATTACATTAAGATGGAAGGTGACTCTAATCATGAGTTACAATTCGATAGCAATATATTAGGCAATGAAAGCTTTGGTACATTTTATACTGAAAGAGGTGTGAAAGCATTAATTAATATAATAGCAACTCAACCAGAGGTTATTGACACTATAAAGATAGTCACTGACAAAGGTGAGGAATTTACAATTACAGAGTTCATTGATAAGTTAAATGAGCTCAAGGTTTTGTTTAATTAAGGAGCGGTAGCTGTGAGTCAACATTGGACAAGATATATTGAAGATATAGAGCATGAAAATGATCGTGAACACGTTAAATCACGTAAACACAAAAAACAAAAACTTAATCATAAACAAGCCAAGCAGCTCAAGGAGGCTAAGCGAAATGGTATTAAATACCCTAAAAAACATAAGCGTTAGTGCGCTTTTAATATTAATAGTTGGTTGTGAATTACCAACTACACCGAATGAACCAGTTGATGATTTACATGGCACAACTTTTGTTGAAGTTGAAGCCATTGATGAAATCGAATTGCATGATGGTACATATCAAACTCTTTATACGATGTGGGGACTCATGTGGTCAGAGTCTTATGATGTAACACATACTCGAATTGAATGGGAGTCTAATATGTACTGGAAGGTATATGATACAGATGGATATTTTAAGGTAGACTGCCGAGGATGTACGTCTGGAACTTGGTATGATGGTGATGGCAGCACTGCGCAAGAGACACTTGATTTACATACAATGGCTCCTGTTACAAATCAAGTTTCTTTAGTCAATGGGGATGGTGAATTTTATAATGTGCTAGCACCTGTAACTTCTATGAACGGAAAATATATGTTACTTTGGTGGTCAACAGCTGATGCTGTAATTGACTCACAAATGATATACATAAATTAGAGAGGAATGCTAATGAAACAAATAGGCAGTGGAATAATATGTGCATGCATTTTTGTATTTATATCATATTCTATAATGCACATGTCAAAGATAAATGATAAAGTAGATGAATGGGAAAAGTCTTATAAGCTCATAGAGCAAGATGTGTCTGCATTTATTAAAGTTTCAGATCCAAAAACAATTCGATTGTATGTTAATGAATTAAATAAGATATTAGATGAGATACATTTTCTTGGAAAACTTATTGAGAATGGACAGTTAGCAGATGACGGACTTACAGCGATATTAAATCAGCAGTCCGAACTGAACAAGAAGATTCTAGAGATGGTAACACTGAAAGCTCATAATAAAACTAGAGATGAGATTGAAGATCTATCCGATCGAACTGTAGGTGCCTTAGATCAGACATATGAAGACATGATGGACATTGATAACAAGTTAGATAAGACAAATAAAAAGATTCATAAACAATTAGATGGTATACAGGATGAGATTAATGATATCAAAGGTATATTAAAGACTATGAGCAAAAAGAAATTTTTTCATACGCATAAGGATTAGGTAAAAAATGGCAAAAGCAAAATCAATTACAACAATAGGAAAACCAACTACAACCAAAAAAAAGACACGACAAGGCATGGGTAGAGGGACAAAATTTAATACAACTCCTACAAGTAAAAGATTCAAAAAAAAATATAGAGGACAAGGAAAATAAAGTGGAAAAATTAATTAAAGAATTTCTAGACAAATATAAGAAAACTGATGTGCCAAACGATCAATTAGCTAAACTATTAATGACAACTATAAGAACAAATAAAGGTGGATGGCTAATGGATTTAAATAGACTTGCCGGAAGACCAGAAGCTGATGCGGCATTTATACAGATGGCTGAGGAGGACTGGCGATGAAGTATGTGTTAGTGGATAATCATGACAATATCGTCCACACAGTTAGCTTACCTACTGAATATACTCAAGAAGAAGCACGATTATATTTTTTAAATTTAAAAAAAATAGATGACAAGTCCTTTGATGAGTTGTGGAAAGTTCATTCTTCAGAAGAATGGAAAAATATTCAACATGCTCACCAAAGACCTCCATCATCATCTCCAAACAGGGATTGGTGGAAAGAAGAAGAGCCATGGTTAGATTTAGAAAAATGATGAAAACATTTATAAGAAAACTCATATTTTGGTTTTGTATTTGTACAACATTTGTAGATGCTCAAACCTACACAGTAGGTGATATTGTAGATAATTTTGGTGCAGAGGCATGTGTTAACGGAGAAGGTTACTGGGATTACGATACAGATGGTTTAAACAAAATTGTATGGTTAAACTTATTCACATCATGGTGACCAAGTTGTCAAGCGGAGGCTCCGTTGTCAGAATTTATTCACCAATCATATCAAGACTTACCAGTAACAGTAATAGCCGCCGGAAGTGATTGGTCAACTTATAGTTGTGAGGGATGGGCAAATGCATTTGGAATAACGTATCCGATATTGGATGATGATGTTGGTACTATCTATCCCTTGTTTGGAACTGGATACATACCACACAATATTGTAATCGATGGAAGCGGTGTAGTTTTATATTCCCAATCAGGTTTTAATCAAGATGCCATTCTTGCTGCAATACAAGAGGGATTATCTTATCTTGAAGTGGATACTGATAGTGATGGTCTATTAGATGAGTACGATAATTGTCCAGAAGATTACAACCCGAACCAAGATGATATTGATAATGATGGAGATGGAGATGCTTGTGATCAATGTAATAACTTAATATTTACTGGTGGTAATATTGATGGTAACGAAAGTATAGATATAATAGATGTACTAATGTTAGTAGATGTTATTTTAGGTGAGAATGAATATATTTGTTCATTCGAGGCGGGTGATATAACACAAGACGGATTTTTAAATGTTATGGATGTTATAGGTTTAATTCAAATAATAATGGGTAGTACTGAATCTCAAGCGATGATATGGATAGAAAAGAGCTTCGAATACATCCCAATGAACACAATCACTATTGATACACTTTGAATCATATTGTTACACTAATAACACAATGTTACACTATATGTTATACTATAAAATATTTAAAATCAAAAGTTATGTTCAATAATATTGATACTTATAGAGTATTTTAAAATACTTTACAAAATCAGCAGGGTTTGGCATAGTTTTTTCCTTATATAGTATGTAAACACTAATTAATTCTTAAAGGAGAAGAAAATGTTTAACAATTTAATGAAAAAAATAAAGAATAACAGAGGTAATTCACTTGCTGAATTCGCTGTTGTTACTGCAATGATGGCTACGATGGCTACTACTGCCGCCCCAAAATTTGGTGCTGTTGGTGATTCTGCTAAATCTAAAACATCAATTGCTAATCTAGATAAAATCAAGTCTGCAGCTAATAACTTTTATAACGCTGCTGTGTCTGAAGAAGGTCGTGGAAGATTTCCAGGACAAACTAAGTATGATGTAAAAGTTGGTGGATTTGATTTACCTGCTGAGACTACTACGGATATGGCATTGGAATTGTATTTAGAAACTATTCTAAATTCTTATGAAGGATATGAAGCTGACTTAACTGATTTCGTATATGTATTCTCAACTTCAATAACTGATGAAGATGCTCTACAAGGTGATTGGATGAGTGTTGATAATGATGGTGCACACCAGATAGATGCTGGATTTGATGAAGATGGTGCTTTAGATTTCAAAGAAAACTTTGGTAACTCAGGTATCTCATCTCCGTTTCAGGATGGTGCTTACATCTATCTTGTTATACCAGGAAGTGGTAGTGGTTCAGACGCTCAAGCTCCTTGTATGATTATAGCAGATGCTGAGAATCCTGCTGAAATGTACAAAGTATTAACACCTTAATTTTGTGAAAGGAGAATGACAATGAGAAATAACAAAGGATTTACCCTTATTGAATTAATAATGGTTACAATCATATTAGGTATTCTTGCTGCTGTCGCTATCCCTCGGTACATGACAACAGTTGCTAAAGCCGAATCGGCTGCAGAAAATGCAGTAATAGGTTCTATATTGGCTGGTTTAGAAGTCTTTGCTACAGAACAATTGATGGATAATGGTCGAAGATCATGGCCTGATAATCCATTTGACGGTTTGGACACAAAGCCAAATGGTTACACTACAGATGCAACTGATGCTAATGTTGACGGGGAGTGGACATTTAATACCACTTCACTAAAAATTACACATCAACGTCTTGATAATTCACGTGTTGGCTGGGTTTATGCTAAAGGCACACAAACAGGAGATGCTGCTAACGTGGGTACTCTCGGTGCTAGAGCAACTTTGTAGAGGAGACTACTTATGAATAACTCTGCTGGATTCACTTTAGCGGAATTAGTCGTAACTATCGTATTGGTGGGGATACTTGCAGCAGCAGCTATCCCCACTTTTAATAATGTGATGGTATCAACTCAACTCCAAATAAACAAATCAAATATGGAAAGTATAAAGAATGCCTTTATGCGGTATTATTTTGTAACTCAAAATGATCCTCCACCAATACCAGAAAACCATTTGCTAGATTCAGAATACAAAGATTTAGTTTTACCTGACGGTAGAACACCCGATAATTTATTTAATGGTAAAGCTGGTTTACCTTATAATAGCAATGGAGACCCTTATAGTTATTACCTAGAGAACGACACAAATTCCACAGGATTTGTAACACGGACAATAATAATAAAAGATATGAATACAGATAGCCCGTCATACGAGGAATATGTAATCGGAGGGATTTAATGAACAGAGGATATACGCTGATCGAAATGGTCGTAGTTATTCTCATAATTGGTATTATGAGTGCAGTAGCAGTACCGAGATACCAAAGAATAATTGAATTAAAAGAATTAGAAGCTGAAACAGAATTTGTACATCAGATGTGGAAAGAATTAGAATTATATGCTGAAGAACGATTTGTAGCAACAGGCACAGAGAGCTGGCCGGTAAATCCACTTTCTGTTTTAGGTCGCACAAGAGGTGTCATCGTTACTATGGACTTGGGAATACCCGATGAAGATAATGAATGGCAATTTGATGGAACTGACTTATTTCATAGGAGAAGGAACAATGAGACTTGGTATTTCAATTACACCCCTAGTAATTTTCATTTGTCTGAACTTCCAGTTAAGTTTTAGTCAAGATGAAGTTGACTTGGATTTTGATGCCATGTGGGATAATACTATATGGAACGAAATCGAAGATATAGCAGATGAAGAAATACAAGAGGTAGATAACATAACAGCAACAGCTGGTGTTCGTGGAGCTGAAGCAGAAGATGAAGCGTTAGCACTATTGTATTATAGACGAAGTATGAAAGGACTATCCAAATTAGATTTACAAAAAGCATTAGGTAAGTTAATCATCAAGCGACAAAAGATGTCCGATGATAGCAATACAAAAAAGATAGATGGTTATATTTTACAATTAAAAATAAAAATAAAGAAAGTATGAAAATTAATGAAGTTATAGAAGTTGGAATTGGTACATTAATCATTGTAATATTAAGCTCAGTATTAAACAAACATTTGAACACTGAAGCTGACAATAAGCCTGAAAATATAGAAGCTGCTTTTGATGATTATCCGTTAGTAGCATGGCCATCTACTCAAAAAAAATGGAATGGCGAAGAGGGTGATGTTATAAAAATTAAATATAGGGCTCAACATGAGAAGACGTTCATACAGGTACTAGATATTAATGGAAATGTCGTTCATAAGCAACCATACACTAGAAACCCATGGGAAGATGGCAGATACAGAGATTTTACATATCACTGGATGTTATATTATACAGAAGACTATGGACCTGACATTCCACCGGGAGATTATCAAATACAGGTGTGTCACACCAATTCACTCAATGTTGATATGGTTCTGGATATATCAATTTAATCTTACAGAAATGGGCCGCATTACACGGCCCATATCCTTTTTAAACAGTTATACTGTTATTCCTTTATTTGCGGAACAATCCAACTAATACTAACATAGCAACTAAGCCAGCAAATCCGGAGGATCCGAATTTACTTATAATATTTGTTAGATTTCCAATAACATTTACACCGAAGATACCATTGCCGAAGAGGACTTCTGACATAGCACCAACCGCCACAAAGGACATTAGTAGATGAACAAAGTCATCTATCCAATCCTTGACCATTGTGATAGTTTCTCTCATGATGTTATTCTCCTTTTGTTCCAAAGAAAAAGAGGACTAACATAGCCCTCTTATGTTATCAATAAATAGTGTTATATATGTAAAAAAGTCTCCTGGACATTATCTTTTGCAATTAGGTTTAGATATATATTAATATGAAACATCACGATAATACTGAATTATTTTTAATTGATGGAAAACAATTAAATTTATCAATATGGTCAATTGAGCAGATGATGGACTTGTTCCAAGAAAACGAGAATATGCTTATTAAGCTTGGAAGATTAAGAGAATGCTTGATCAATAAAACTAGTTATACTGAGTTGCTTAATATACTAGGCATACCGCAAGCACCATCTGCAAATGACGTATCTTGGACAGAATTCTTAAATGATTTTGGAATCAGCCCAGCAGAAAAGAATACATAAGTGAAAAAAGGCAAAAAAAAGCCTTTACTTTGTCGCGGATTATGCGTAGATTGTAACTCAATAAACAAGAGGTTACAATGAAAGCAGGATTAGACTATAGAACAATTGGAAGAAATGCAAAGGGAGAGCTGGAGTTTTTTTCTTCAAAACCAAAATTATCAATCACACCTAAAAGGGCTAATGGTAAGGGCTTGACCAGAGACGAAAAAGAGTACTCTTGGAATTGGTACCAAAACAATGCCAATCGCGTAAATGTTACAGATGCATTCATCAGGGCATTAAGAGAATTTTCAGGTAGAAAGGATGGCAAATCTACAGACTTGAAGATATTAAAGAGTTATTTTAGTTATGGTAATAATGAACAATCACGAGATGCATACATGAATCTTACATCATTAAGCTTGCTAGCTAATGCAAAATAAAATGAATTTAGCTGACTTACTTATGGAAAAATTCAATGGCACATTGATAGATGAGTACGGTATAGAACATTATAAGCTAAAAGGAAAGAAGCATGATATACAGAGGAATGACAGAAGAGACTGGTCATGCTCCTGTCCAGCATTCAGATGGCAAAAGAAATCTAAGAAATTAGGTTGTAAACATGTAAAAGAAGCAAAAATGATGAGGTTCAATTGGCTAAGTACGCACCAGTATTAAAAAAAGATCACAAGAACTTTAAGCTCGACAGGAAATGGCAGCAGTTGAGTCATATCTTAGATGATGCAGCCTATTGGCCAGAGGGGTTAAGCGTAACATCGCTACGCCCTACTCGTGATGCACACACAACTAGTTATAAAAAATTTGTTATCGCTATGATGGTAGCAATTAAAAATGGCAGAAAAATTACTCCAAAAATGTCATCAGCGATTGATGGTATTATTAAGAGATACGTTAACAGTAAAGCACCAAATCCTGAACGTGAAGAAAGAATTGAAAAAATAATAAAAAAGTTAGATGCAGTAAGAAGGGAAATGTTTGAGGCAAGATATAAAGACCAATATCATAATTTCCTCTCAGGTCTTGCAACTTCAGCAATGAAGTTTGGTCAATTAACAAACAATCAAAAAATAGCCGTCAACAGACTTTATAAGAAGGCACGAAAGAAAAATGAAAAAGAACACAGTTATATTTGACTTAGATGGAACACTTGCTACTATTGAAGCTAGGAGAGCTAAATCCTTAACCAATGATAAAATGGATTGGGATGTATTTTTTAATGCTGAGAATATTCAACTTGACTTACCTAACAAACCAGTTATTAAGATGGCTCAATTGCTTAAACAAGATGGGTTTGAAATCGTTATCTTCTCCGGAAGAAATGATAGAAGTTTCTTTGCTACTAAAGATTGGTTGAAGGTCAACAAAGTTCCATTTGATTTGTTAGTTATGAGACCTGATAAATTTCAATCAAATTCATGGCCTGTTGCTGATGGAAATCCAGCTACTAAAGAAATGAGGTTTATGCCTGATGAGCTTCTCAAAAAAGAAATGTTAGATACTTTTGTAAATATAGATGAAGTTTTTCTTGTGGTTGATGATAGAGATAAGGTTGTCAAGATGTGGAGAGATCTAGGATTAAATACTTTTCAGGTCAATTTTGGGAATTTTTAAAATGTCCAAAGTAAATATAAAATTATTAAATATTTCAGAAGAACAATATAATCACTATTATCAAAAGTGGTTGTATACCTTTGGAGGTGCACCGGATATTGTTTCATTAGAAAATTATATTAAAGCTTATAATGATGAGTTAGATGGCGATGTAGATATTTATTCCTCTTCTGTATGTCCGTGTATAATATGTGTAAATATTAATGAGTAAGAAACCAAAAATTAAAAAAGAAAAATCAAAACCAAAAAGTAAGTATTCTGATGCCGGTAAGGGCGACAAAAGCAGAGTAGATAACCTTAGCAAGTACGCTGAGAATTGGGAAAAGATTTTTGGAAAAAAGGATGACAAATGAAAGACAAATGTGTAAGTTGTAATGTTGAAACTAAATATAGTAAACACGATCATATAGATTATAGGCTTGGGTATGTTAGTGGTGCCGGCCAGCTATGTTTGGAATGTTATGATAAAATTTATATAAGAAAGGAAACTAGTTATGCAAAAAATCATAAAAGCAGTCTTAGACGATCTAGCTGAAGGGCAAATCAATCTTGGCTCTAATGCTGCAAGAAAAACAATAGCAGATCTTATAACAGTAGCATTAAAAACTAGAGGGATCTATACCGCCGTAGGTAAAAAAGAAGATCAAAAGGCAATTGATTCTTGGGTATGTGAAATTTGTGGCAAAAATACATGGGATGTTGATTGTGATTACATTGGATCAGGAACAAATCACTTAGGTTGCGAACTCAGTGATGACGCGTCACAGTTGCTAAACCTTGTAAAAAAGTAAAAAAAGGCAAAAAAAAGCCTTTACTTTGTCGCGGATTATGCCTAGATTAGAGTATCAATTACAAGAGGTTACACATCAAATGACAAAAATAAATCAAAACTCAAACTACTGGACTGGAAATCTTACTGGATCTTTAGACATGTGGTGGAGGGAAGATGCAGAAGAAACACAAAAAGGACGTGATGTTGTTGCGCTAGCTTCCTATCGTGCTGCAATCGCAAATTATGTAAATATCGTTACAGGTCGTACAGACATTCCAGTTACTTATAATTCAGCTGATGAATCATTTACTGATGGTAAAAAAGTTTACCTTTCAGGTAACATGAATGAAAAGAATTTTGATCCTAATGTTGGACTTGCTCTTCATGAAGGCAGTCACATTGTTCATAGTGATTTTGATCTTATTAAAGATCTTTGGAGATATGTTACAGAGAAATACAGTCTCACCACTAATGATTATAAAGAATCATCTGCCGCAGAACAAACAACTAAGCGCATTAAAAATTTACTTAACTACGTTGAAGATCGTCGTATTGATTACTTGACTTTTAAGTCAGCTCCTGGGTATAAAAATTATTATCACGCAATGTATAATAAATATTTTAATTTTAGTGTTATTGATAAGGCACTCAAATCAAATACACATCGTGAAGCCGATTGGGACAGCTATATGTTTCGTATCATGAACTTTACAAATGAGAACACTGATCTTGATGCACTCCCAGGTTTAAGAGAAATTTATCGTACAATTGGTTTTCAAAATATTTCTAGACTTAGAACAACTAACGATGCACTTGATGTTGCCTTTGAAGTTTATGATCTTATTCTTAAACATGCTGATATTGATGCTATCAAGGACAATGATGAAGAAGCAGGAGATAATGGTGAAGGCGCTGAGGGGAACGAAGACGACGAATCTTCAGAAGGCACAGGTAGTGGTTCAGGAGAATCTGGTGATGCAGATCCTAATCAGGAAGCTGCACCTAGCTCTGATGATTCAGGTGAAGGCACAACAATTGATTTACCTGAATTAACACCTAATCAAGAAAGGTCACTTGAAAGTGCTATTAAGAAACAAGAAGAATTACAAAATGGCAAATCTAAAAAAGTTAAATTGACAAAAGCTGAAAAGGGATCTGTAAAATCTGTTGAAGATTCAGGCGCTTATCAGGTTGAAGTTGGCACAGGTTCACATTCAACTCAAAAAACACATGTTGTTATTTATCCTAGACTTACTGATTCAATGGTTAAATCATGTCAATCTTGGGAAAATAGAGAGCTGTATCCTTTCATGAGAACAAACAGCTATCATGGAGATACTACAGCGGAGGCAATCAATAGAGGCCTTCTTCTTGGTAAGATTCTTGGTAAAAAACTTAAAGTTCGTAATGAGGAAAGAGTTACAAAGTGGTCACGCCAAGAGTCAGGAAGACTTGATAAAAGAATTATTGCAGAGCTAGGTTTTAATAATGATCGTGTGTTTAAAACACAATTGATAGAAAAATATAATGATGCATTTATCCATATTTCAATAGATGCTTCTGGCTCAATGAGTGGTGAAAACTTTAATAATGCTCTTAAATCAACGGCTGCTATTTGTCAGGCTGCTTCAATGGCTGGAAACATACATGTTCAAGTTACATTGAGAACCACACTAACAAATAAAGGAATTGGCAGACCATTAATGGCCATTCTTTATGATTCAAAAGTTAATAAGATCGTTCACATTAAGAAATTTTGGAAGTACTTAACAGCATCAGGAACTACACCTGAAGGATTATGTTTCGAGGCTATTTCAAATCAAATCATTACTGATTCAGCTGGTCGTGATGCATTCTTTTTAAATTACTCTGACGGCATGCCATACTTCAGTGGTAAAGATTTTTACTACTCAGGTCATACAGCTGTTAAGCACACAAGAAGAGAGATCGAAAAATTTCGTAACGTTGGAATTGAAGTACTATCATTTTATGTTACTGATGGTTGGACTAGAGACGGTGCAATGTTAGATTTCAAAAAAATGTATGGCAAAGATGCAACAACTATCGATCCCACAAAAATGGTTGCATTAGCAAAAGAATTAAATAAAAAATTCCTTCAAAAGTCATAATGAAATATTTATTAAAAATAGGAATTTCATATGAACACGAAAGACAAGCAAGATCTAGAATTGGTGCACTACAGGCTAGATGAGATGGATAAGAAGATTGATGAGCTAAAGTACACAATGAGAGATGATCACAAGAAGGTGGCTGAAAGCTTGAGTTTTATAAAAGAAAATTTATTTAATCCGAATGAAGGATTATGGGCAGAAACTAAACAAAACACGCTATTCAGAGACAATACAACAAAGTGGCGAAGTGTCATTGGAGTTGGTTTTATTGGATTAATGATAGATAAAGTATGGAATATGTTTAATTAATTAAAAAAGCAAAGGTTATTAAGTATGCAAGACAAGAACACATTGGCAGCAAATAGTAATGAGAACAATAATGTTGTATTATCGGATGACAGCAAACAACATCCTAATTTTAAAAATACAAGGCATCATATAAGTTGGCCTAGCTGGGAAGAAGATGTTGCTGAGTTAACAACACAGCTAAACTTCCATGGAAATCCGCTAGATAGAGATTACCAATTTGTTTATGGCATCCCAAGAGGCGGTCTAACACTCGCGACACAACTTTCACATAGACTCGGAATTCCACTAGTTTCAGATGCTCCTGGCTATTGGATGCTAGACTGGTATCACTGGCGTATGAAACAAGGTATAGAGCTTAAAAGCAATTGTAAAAATATCTTAATAGCAGATGCAATATGTGATACAGGAGCTACAATAGATTATGTAGTTAAAGATTTCATGAATGCGATAAGACAAACAAAAGATCCTGATCAGTGGAGCATAACATTTTGTGCTGTTGACGTAGATCCTTCTGTTATTGATAAAGTCGACTACTACGTAAATATAAAGAACCCAAAACAGTGGTATGTATATCCCTGGGAGATTGGTTCACAAGAATTATTAAGTTTATAATGGAGAAGTATAATGAGTATAGATAAATTCATGAAAGCAATCGAAGATGTAACATCTTTTATTGGTGCTAATAATGATGGTGACCATTGGGGAACTATAACGTGGCATGATTCTGGGTGGGATAGAAAATGGAATGAAATAGGTACTGTGATCTCTCCCGATCACATTCAAAAAAGATCAGGTAGCGAGCGTAGAGATGAGATAAAAAAAGTACCAAAAAACGTTAAAGCAAAAAGAAAATCAATACGAAGAAAATAATATGAAACAAAAAGAAAGTAACAGAAGTGCTAAAATAATTAGTGTATTGAGAAGTATGAATGACACTGCTCAAAAGACAATAGAAATATTAGAAAGAATTGAAACTAAATTGGAGAAGATAAATGGCAATTAAAATAATGGCTGAACGTCAGGCCCCTGGAGACCGATGGCTGCTAACTGAAGAGGCGATTGATAACTATGATGATCAAATCGTGCAAACTAGTCTAACATCATGTCTTAATGAAATATTTAAACATACGGGCGAGACAAATTTTATTGTTGATGCTAAAGCTGGTGAAGTAAGAGTTGAAACTGAGAAGACTAAAGGCCCACAAATTTGGGACTTATATGGCGAAAAACAACAACAAGTATTGCGAGGTTAAAGTATGCAAAATCTAAACAAACCTGCACAATTAAACATTGATCCAAAAGATTTAGATGATATTGCGTGTAACGGACGTGGACATTTAAGCTGTGGCAGTATAAACTTCAAACAAGTCTTCCAAATGAAAAAGCTATCAGCCCTTATGGCACCTGATGGCCGTGATCAAATGATTACAATACCAGTTTTTATTTGTGATGACTGCGGACTACAATTAAACTGGGGTACAGAAGCAACAACATGACAAAACGAATTATCTCAGCAATACACATAGTGATAGTTTCTGTAGCATTGTTATACTGTTCACTAAGGGCACAAAAGATTTATTCTGTCAAGTATCGTAATCAATCTGATTTATCAGTTTACGTGACTGATTATCCTGCACAGGCAGATTTATTAGTATACAAAGTAAAATACCGTGATAGAGCTGGTGATAAAAGTGGTTGGTGGTATTTTGAAAAATATTCTAATACAGCAGACAAGAAGATTTATTTTGAAAAATATCCTGTAAGTGCAGACTTGAAGATTCATTTTGTACAATACAAGAGTAACGCAGGCTGGAGAAGGCCACATAGACAATACCTACTACAATGAAATTAACTGACATCATATTCTTTTATACCAATCTAGTATTCACTGGTATTGTAATACTAACCACAGTATTAGCAGGACTATTCATATACTCCCTATTCTGGTTGCTAATAGTGCCACCAATGTTTTTATCAGATGTGTTTACTACACTCATACGCAATAGACGATGAAGAATCTATTTATATTTGTATTCCCATTCTTAAGAACACCAACTGAGGAAGAGATGGAAGGATTTAAAGATTACATAATAATGTTCTATGAGTTTAGGTATGAGCTTATAAGTTTCGAGTTGGCATATGCATAACATCACGCGCGACCCGGCCGAGGACACTGAACGCCGGCTGCCGCGCGCGACGCGCGGCGCCGCCGAAATTTCTCACGTGCCCGAACTTTCCGGATCTAACAGTAATGAAGGCAAAGCGAGAGCTCTCATATCAGGTGACCTCCCCGCGGGGCGGGGGCCTAACGGCGATCCAACCAACCAGAGTAATAATGACAACTGGTTCCATGCATTTGCATGGACCTCAATGCGGATGTTGAACCCCCATTATCTCCATGGAGATATAGATGGAAAAAACTGGATACACCGAGAGGGGCCAGAACTCTTGCAAGGGACATCCGCAAAAACATCGGCTAGCTCCGCAGGTAGTTATATGGATGCCTTGAGACTGCAGACTCGCGTAAAGCGAGTCCAATATGACTCAACACCAGGATATAACGCGCCATCCCTTTGGGATGGCTGCTTAGTAAATCCTCGGAGCAGCCGATCCACATCTATTCACGAATTGATGTGCGAGTATCGTATAGCGGTAATACCCCAGCCTTCCAAGCTGGTGACGTCAGTTCGATTCTGTCTACTCGCTCAAACTCCTATTCCAGGTAACCACTATAGCAATGGTCTACCGGACAGTAGACCTGCAGAGGCCTCCTATCATATGCTAACACCATAAGATACTTTGCAGAGACATACTATATAATATAATACATGGGATAGGAGTAATTTGACTAAGTCATAGTCACAGTGACCATGCTAATGACCAAGGTACATGTATTCACATGATACCAATAAACTAGTCTTTCAGGAAGATAACTGATCCTACGAATGTATCTTTCAGGAAGATAACTGACCCCCCACCCAATACAATATAAACGGTACATGTATACAAGTACATCCATCCATGCCCACATGGATACCCCGCAAGTATCATTTAAGGCTCTCCGCTACCCTGTAATATACATCAATGCACTATGTAGCATAGATGATACACTGATGGTAGAGTGTTATGGGTGCTGTTGTATATGACCACGTCACACATCCTCCAGTACTTGGCAGCTATCGTAGAAGCTTACTCACGTATTTATCAAGTTAATGCCTATTTATTGGTATGAAGTATCAGAATCAACATATCCCTACTATGCTCACGCGCGCGTCGCTTTTTCTTTTTCCGCCCGGCAGTGTAAGTGAGGCTAAGTATATATGACATAATGACATACCCAGTATATACAGAAACATTAAAGGAATTACATGATGGACTCGTTTAAGCATAATGGACAATTAGAGAACAACCAGAGGTATATTACCAAGAAGCAGCTAGCAGAGAGACTCGGGGTAACTGAGGTAAGCATCGACAATTGGCGGAGGACCGGGGCTCTACCGTATATCAAGATGGGTGCTAGTACTAATAGCAGGGTTTTGTTTGATATGAATGATGTTGAAGACTATATGGAGAGGCGTAAGCTGAATGTGGGTGAGAGACGACACCTTCAGGGGTTACATAGGGCTAATGGTTCTTTTAAGCCTAAGCATGAGGATGAAGCTGATGATAGTCACGTAGAAGATACAGCTAATTGGGATGCACCGCCAGACATATACTAAATAGCACGTCTAGCAAGACGTCGGTTTTACCTCGAGGGCCGCAGCCTAGAGCCCTACGGCTCAGAATCAGCAGTTACTAAACAAAAATACTTTCACTTTTAGCAAAAAAAGCCTTTCATCTTAAGCTTAGAATGCTTATATTAGGGCATCAAATACAAGAGGTTACACATCAAATGAAACAATACAATTTAACACCAGACACCGTCGTAGTAAAAATCGAGGCACGTGGTACGCGACTCGTAGCTATTGACGCTAAGGGTAACAAGGTTAACGGTCCTTCCAAAAAGTGGAAGACTACTGCCTTCGATACTAACTGTGCGCTAGCAGAGATCATAGGTTCAACCGGCAGGGGCTACTGGAGACCGGTAGAGATGGATGAGTTCAACAGCCGGGCTAACATACCTGCTCCAATGGAGCCGATTGAAGTACCCAACGATCATGGTGAAGTACTAGATTTTATCCATTCATCTTATAAGCTTAAACCGGCTAGCCTGGTTATGAATGAGTTGAAGTGGAAGTACCTTGTACGCTCTGCTGTACGTGGTAAGAATATTATGATGACCGGTCCTGCTGGTTGTGGTAAGACTATGGCTGCTAGAGCACTGGTTAAATCACTAGACAGACCGGACTTCTATTTTAATATGGGTGCTACCCAAGATCCCCGAGCTACCTTAATCGGCAACACACACTTTTCAAAGGACACTGGGACTTATTTCACTGAGTCAGCCTTTGTTAAAGCGATTATGACATCTAATGCCGTTATACTAATGGATGAGTTATCCAGGGCTCACCCAGACGCATGGAACATCCTAATGACCGTGTTAGACGAAGGACAAAGATATCTTCGGTTGGATGAGGCAGAAGGACAGGCAACTATTAAGGTAGCTGAAGGGGTAACATTCATCGCGACTGCTAACGTTGGTAATGAGTACACCTCTACCAGAGTTATGGATAGAGCGCTAGTTGATAGGTTCACACAGATCGAGATGGATGTACTGAATAAAGATCAAGAAGCTGGACTACTTAAAGCACTCTACCCAGACGTAGACTTTAATATACTTGAGAACCTTGCTGAACTATCCCATATAACTAGGGTAGAGTCACAAGGCGACGATGGTAAGTTATCAACCCACGTATCTACTAGAACATCAGTAGAAGCGGCAAGTCTAATACATGATGGCTTCACCCTTAGTGAAGCAGCCGAAGTAACAGTGCTACCCCGATTCGATAGTACAGGTGGGCTAGAATCAGAGAGAACCTACGTAAAGCAGGTCCTCCAGAAGTTCCTTAACGATGGCTCCTCCGATGAGTTATTCTCCGATGTAGAAGAAGATGCTGAAAATCTAATGGACTCCAGCATATAGCAATCGCAAGATATGTAACCTCGTGGGGCGAAGGGCTGGTCTTTACTGATCAGCCGCCCCATGAACTCTCTGCCGAAATCGAAAACGGTTTTTTCTTTTTTTCATGGCTCAAGTCTATTTTTATATCAAGCATGCTTTTCAACCCTAGGAACAATATATATTAATAATGGCAGGCCATTACAGTTATATCAAATACATTGGTTATTAGCATGAAAACAATAAGACATAGCAGACTACCTATCACACTAACTAGCTCAGATCGCCTTACACCTGATTTTTTAAGGGCTATAACTTTAGATCTTGGATGGTATGGTTGGGATAAATGGATAGACGAGTATGGGGAATGGTTCAGACCTAATAAGCAAAATAAAAATCAAATGGAGTTATTTAAATGAGACTTATACTACTAATGCTTGCTAGCATACTATACAGCCAAGAGCTGCCAGAGATGGTACCGTACAGATTACTACCTTGTGACTATAGCCCAGATGAATGGTTAGAACTAGAGATAGAGATCATAGCACCCATAACAACAGATGGGTTTCCCGCAGTGCACAAGGCAGAGACGTTAGAGATACTCTATGAAAGAATTAACTTTGAAGTTATTAACCCAGAGATGCGCAATGAAATGTTTAAGATAGATGGACAACAGTATTATTTAATTAGACTACCGTTTAATGGAGTACCATGGCAATAAGAAAGAATACTATAATATCAGATGCATCAGAAGTTACGTACAGCGTAGTTGAGAATTATGGATGGGATGCTCGCGATAAGAAACAACGAAAGGTTGGTACGATTACACAACTACAATTTATAGATTTAAAGGCAGAGGAAGCAGGTAAGCTCAGCAGGGCAGCATTGCTTGAGGAACTAAACTCAGAAAGGCAACATCCAAAGGTGGGGTCCGAGCGGCAGACCGATGACACGTTTTTGAAAAGTGGTAGAGTAATTGGAGAATGGCTTGAGTATCCACACAACAGAATAGTTTCTAACCCTCCCTTTTCTACCCGCAATCCTTTCAGCTCTAGCAAAGATGACATTTAGATTCGGTGGTTTCGGTAAGGGCAGTTGTGCTAGCCCACGATGCAGTGGGACACGTAAGGGTAAAGCTAGCATCCGCCAGCCGGACAAAACGTATAAGAAGACAGCATCACCATTATGTCCCAGATGTACAAGGTACTACCAGGGTAAAGGTACACTTAAGGAAAATGTTGGTTTAGTTAAAAAAACGTTTTGTGAGAATTATGGTTGGTATGGCAGCATTGATGAATGGGGTGTAATACAGAGAGCTAATAGAACTGGACGTGATATGGCTGGTGGAGTTAATAAGGGCGCACTGTTTCCCTTCCTATGCCGCACAATACACGATGCTGATGGTACTATTCCGAATGGTTTATTACACTTAGATCATATAGTCTCTGAAAGAGATAACGGTCCCAATACAGCAGATAATCTTAGAACATTATGTAGTCACTGTCACAGTACAATATCACTGTCAAGCGGTGATTATGTGAACCGACCTATACATATTAATAAAGAGGAGTAGTCATGAGTGATATAGTTATGTGTGCAGTTATTACATTTTTGCTTGTTAAAAGCTTTTATCAGAATAGACTCAGTTACTACCGTCGTGAGGTAGCAGAGTTACGAGAGGAATCTGAGCAATTAGCAGTACTTGTACAATCATTGCAAGTTAAACTTGGATCTCATGATATTGACTGGGATTTAAATGATTTCCTAGATGATGAAGACGAGTGGACGCAGTTTGACGATAGACGCAATGAAGCATGATACGGTATATAACAAACCCAATAATGCGATTATGGTCCGTACGCGTGGGAACGAGATACACATTATATGTGATACCGAGGATAAAGTGGATAGCGTAGTTAAGAGACTTAGTACACCAAACTGCTTTCTTGCAGGGTATGAAGAGTGGGATGATGGTCCGGATAAGAAGTGGATCCTTACTTTTCTAGTGGGTACCGAAGATTTTGAGATCACTCCGGTGTTAAATTGAGTGTAACACCACGGTCCAATGCTAGTAGGAGCGGGCAAAAAAAAATTTTTCTCAAAAGGCAATGGATATGTATACACATGAAAGAAAAGATTACAAACAATGGAGGTTATAATGAAAGTAACAAGACAAACTTGGTTAGATGAAAAAGTCACATGTGATGAGTGGGGAAGACCACCATCATTAGCAGATGTGCCTATAGCAGTAATGACAAGAGGTGAAGCTTTTGTAAAGCAAGGTGGCTCTAAACACGACATAGATTCAATGTGGAAACAGAAACAGCAGTCATTAAAAGAAAATGCACACCTGACTATATCAATCTAGAACATAATGAAATATACGTTATCACAGTTATACACCAATAATAAAACTAAGCCATTCGTTAACGTCACAGATATTGATGTTGAAATACAATGGGATGAATGTAACTTAGAAGGTATGCCTGACAAGGTAACAGGTACTTCTTATCACAACATGGGTAAGACTTCCAAGGTGTCGTATGATGAGCTGCCTAAAACATTTAAAGCCATAGATGGTAATGAATACCTTATTGAAGATATACACACGATATGGGGTGGCAGTAAATGAATTTAAGTTTAGAATACTTAACCCTGTATTGGAAAGTAGTCCTTTGTATAGGATTATTAATGATGTTATTGTCAGTTAATTTAAACAAGGAGAAGTAAAATGAACAAGCGGTTATTACCTATACTACTACTTATATCAGCATTAGCGTCTCAAACTCATACAGCAGGTGACACGCTGATGTTTAAAGTTAGTGGTCTTGTTTGCTCATTTTGCGCACACGGCCTCAATAAGGGCATCGGCAATATGAAGTATACAGACAAGGATAAGGTGTTCGTTGATATCAACAACCAGATTGTTAAGGTGGCGCTCAATAAGAAGCATAAGCATCTGCCTTCATTAATCATAAATGAAACTATTGCAGTAATAATAGAAAGTGGGTATGAAGTTAACAAGGTCTTCTTTAACGGAAGGCCATTGATAAAGTAAACAGGAGAAGTAAAATGGATAACAAAAAATTTGGGTGGGCAATGGCTAAATGCTCAGAAGCCGCCTATATGGATGGTAAGACAGCTAAGCCCCTGTACAAAGGATTAGGGTTTAATAGGCATAAGTACTTTGATGTCAAAGGTGCACAGTGCCATGCTGCTTATAATAAGGAGTATTTTGTCTTAGCGTTTAGGGGCACTGAGGTTAAATCTTGGTCCGATATAAAAGCGGATTTGAATGTTAGTTCAACTCCTGCTAAGCATTCTTATGGTAAGGTCCATGAGGGGTTTGAGAAAGAAGTTGATAAGCTCTGGACACAGATAAGGGATTATGTATTAAAGCAATGTAAGGATAGAAAGTTGATCGTTACTGGTCACTCACTTGGAGCATCGATGGCTACTATAGTTGCGGCTAGATTGAAAACGGCTGGATGGAATGTTAACGGACTATACACATACGGTTCCCCTCGAGTAGGGAATGCATCGTTCAAGAAGAGCTTAGATATATCACACTACAGATTTGTCAACAACTCTGATGATGTAACCAAGATGCCGTTCTACCATTGGGGCTATAGGCACCACGGTGAGCTACGTTATATTAACTCTAAGGGCGCTGTTGAACTCGGCACTAACGTGATGCGTAGGACACTAGATCGACTGGCTGGCAGGTGGAGTGGCTTCAAGAACAAGGACTACTTCGATGGATTATCAGATCACAGTATCACAGGATACGCAGATAACTTACTTGAATATATTGAAAAATAAATGAAAAAAAGCCTTTACTTTGTCGCGGATTATGTGTAGATTGTAGTACAATAAACAAGAGGTTACAATGAAAAGACAACAACTACATCCGGATATAAAATTACTTGGGAAGCTTAGTTCACTTCACACCAAGCTTCATAAATCAAATAGTAGCAATGATAAGATTGCTATACTTGAGGCTGTTGTCGGCGGTGAAATGGATTTGCTACGACTTTTAAGTTATATGTATGATCCTTATAAACAGTACTATTCATCTTGGAAGAATATTCTTAAGCGTGATGATTTACACAGACATTTTACTGGTACTATATTTAATTTACTTGACATGCTTAGCAATCGCGCAGTAACAGGGCATGATGCACTTGGCTTGATTAATGATTATCGTTCTAAAATGAATAATGATGCTGCTATTGAATTGATATTCGAACGTAGTCTTAAGGCACGCATTGATTCAAAACTAATTAACAGAGTATTTCCTGGTCTTATCCCAACATTTGATGTTGCTCTTGCAACAAAGTATGAAAACTATGCTGATAGGTTTAATCCCGAAGAAGAGCGATGGATGTGGTCTAGAAAGCTAGACGGTGTAAGAGTTATAATGCGTATTGAAAATGGTACAATCAAGTACTTTTCACGTCAAGGTAAGGAATTCAATACATTAGACAGGATAACACAAAGTCTTAAAGCACACAGCATCATGAAGGAGAATATCGTGCTAGACGGAGAGCTGTGCATCGTAGACGAGAACGGAAATGAAAACTTCCAATCAGTTATTAAAGAGATCAGACGTAAAGATCACACAATAAAAAAGCCAAGATTTAAAGTATTTGATTGCCTTACAATAGAAGAATTCGATTCAGGTGTATCAAGCGAACACAGAGCTTTCGCTGCTAGATATGATGATATACAGTGGAAGCTTGGCAATCCTTTATGGGATGCAGACTTTCCAATTGATCTCGTAGTACATGAATTTGTGCTGTCAAAAGGAGAGATTCCTATCTTACTTGATAATGCTGATGACAGCGGCTGGGAAGGAATCATGCTTCGTAAAGATGTACATTATAAAGGCAAACGTTCAAATGATATCTTAAAAGTAAAGAAGATGCACGATGCAGAGTATGTTGTTGAAGATGTAGAATATGGTCCATTTAGAATGATCGATCCAAAGACAGGGTTAGAAACTACAATTGAGACAATGACAAATGTCATTATTAAACACAAGGGCAATGTTGTGTCAGTCGGCTCAGGATTCTCATTGGCTCAAAGGGCTAGATACTTTGGCTATCCAGAAAGAATTGTTGGTAAGGAAATCACCGTTCAGTACTTCGAGGAATCACAGGACAAGACAGGTAAACACTCACTTAGATTTCCTGTTTGTAAAGCAGTGTGGGAAGATGGAAGACAAGTATAATGAAAAATAAAAAGATGAAGGTGAATAGCCGAACATTCCAAGACGGCACTGTTATAAAATTTTCAGTACCAGATGGTGCTGGTATGCTGCGTTACCGCGCTGAAACCTTGATGACTAAAGAGCCGGAAACTATTATGTGGTTAGATCGGATGAATAAAGAAGACGTGTTGTGGGACGTCGGTGCGTGTATCGGAAGCTATAGCATATACGCCGCTGTAAGGCGGGGTGTAAATGTATGCGCATTTGAACCTGCGAGTTATAATAATGCTGTGTTAGAAACCAATATACAATTAAATAATGTGAGTGACAAAGTTATATCGTATCCTATAGCTATAGGCACAGAATTTGCGTATACTCAATTAGCACATATCAATGATACAGACACAGGAAGTAGTTGCAACGATATTGTGACGTCAGGTTATAGTAAGGCAAGTAATTATAGGAACGTAAGTTTGACAGGTTGTGTAGTTGATAGTATTGATAATTTAGTAGAACATGGATTGCCGTACCCAACACATCTAAAAATAGATGTAGATGGAGCAGAGCCTGATGTGATCAAAGGGGCAATGAAAACTTTACCTAATCTGAAGTCGATACTGATTGAACTATGGCCCGACCCGCCCAAACACCTCGCTCATTATCACTATAGAAAACAACATAAAAAAGTAGACAAAGATTTACAATCTATGGGATGGGTATTAGACGAAGAGTTATTTGAACTCTCAGTAAAAGAAAACGACGAATCAAATGGATTCCCTGGACAACGAAATTTTATATATTATATGGGAGACAAGCATAATGTCTGATTTTGAAAATATTGCATGTAAAGTTTTAGGTATTATTTTGTTTATAGTACTTTGTATACTAACACTTCAATTGAATGGATGTGCTACTGGTGGCACTATGACAGGCTGGACAGATAGTGGGGCACCGATTGTTGTTAAGCGAACTTATCCTTTGCTTGATTATAATGGGATAGAACATCAATACAAAGGTGATGTATCGAATTTTATTTTTCCCAAGCACAACAGAGAATTAACACAGTATTGTAGTATTCATTTTTGTTGGGAAGATATTCAAGCCAGGTGGTCTCAAGATAAACAAGCTGAGCCGGGCAATCATAGATGGAATTATTTCGTTACAGAGAATAAAAGATGACAAACATAGACTACAGAGAAACTATACTATACTGGCTTCATCGCAAAATAAAATGGCTACCGTTCTTGCCGCCTTTCCCTTATGGGTTTTGGGCCTCATTAGCATGCCCCGATAAAGAACCGTTACATTTTCACCATGACGGCTGTCCGCATTGCGATATGTAATGTATAAAAAATAAGTTAAAATAGTCCTTTCATTTGTGGCAAATAAGTATTAGATTCTTAAATGAATGGTGTCCCGGAAATAGGAGTTACAGAAAATAAAAGATGACTAGAATAAATGCAGGAATAAAACCAGCCGAGTTAACAGATAAACATTTGTTAGCTGAGGCACGTGAAATAAAACGAATACCCAACTGTATCAATAAAGGGCGTTATTCTATGGATGACAGACCCTCTATGTTCAAGTTAGGTACAGGACATGTAAAGTTTTTTTATGATAAACTATTATACTTGAAAAAACGATATGACACAATCTACAATGAGTGTGTTAAGCGTGGTTTTAATGTGACATACTTTGGTGGTGCATGGAGTAATGTGCCAAATGATTTAATGAACGACTACACCCCTACAGAGGCTGATAGGTTAATAGTTCAGGAACGAATAAGTGAGAGATTAAATAAAACAAAATGAAATTTAAAACAATAAAATTAGATGGCGAGTACCCAAGTGATTTTAAACCATCAGTATCAGTACAGGAAGTACAACTATTTTTTGAGGCGTACAAATTCTTTGATGGAAGAATGATAGGCGGCAGTAAAACTGGATATAGAGATCAACATCCAGATGATTTAATAGTTTTTAATGCTAATATATTAATGCCAGGTTATGGTAAAGTATGGTATGGTGATTTAAATCTTACTGAAGATTATTTAGCATTAAGAGAAATTGCTCAAAATTTAAATACAGAGTTATATGTGTTGTGGGAGAGTGATGGAAGATTTGGAGATGAGAATAAACCATTTGATTCGTTGATTAAAAAAGCAGTATGGAATACGGATGAACTTAAACCAACTAAAGAATGGTATTTAAACAAACAGGATAAAAAATACGATAGTTGAACCAAGCAAGATCAGTTATGGATAAAACTAAGAAACTACATATAACAATGTTGAGTGACTCACACAACAGTACTCACGATGTAATCAT